>JAABUN010006313.1_pt1 | contig 13763 bp, 15 predicted proteins | sample 5559311 | NCBI WGS metagenome assembly JAABUN01 (sample SAMN10711877, study PRJNA513370) | rock metagenome | isolation source: Antarctica rocks | place: Antarctica: Victoria Land, Siegfried Peak sud | reverse complement strand
GGGTGTCACTGTGCCGCTCCTTCGCTCTCGAGCGCACTCAGTGAGTTCGGGCGGCGCATGGCGCGGTCCACGCCGTCGAGGATCCTGTCGAGGTCCGGCAGGTGGTGGAACTCGAGCTTGGAGTAGGGATACGGGATGTCGAAGCCGGTCACCCGGACCGGTGCGTGCTCGAGGTAGTCGAAGCACCGCTCCGTGACGCTGGCAGCGATTTCCGCGCCGAGCCCCCCGGACTGCGCGGCCTCGTGCGTGATGACGAGCCTGCCCGTCTTCCGGACGGACGCCTCGACCGTCCGGAAGTCGATCGGCGCGAGGGAACGAAGGTCGATGACCTCGATGGAGATGCCGTCGTCGGACGCTGCGACGGCGGCATCACGCGCGGTCGGCACGAGGGGCCCGTAGGTCACGAGCGTGACGTCGGTGCCACGAGCCACGACGCGCGCGGCCCCCATGTCCGACGCCGTCGGGTCGACCGCCTCGTCGACGTCGCCCTTGACGTGATACCGGCGCTTGGGCTCGAAGTACAGGACCGGGTCGTCGCTGGCGATCGCCTGCTGGATCATCGTGTACGCATCCTGGGGATTCGAGACGCTGACGACCCGCAGCCCGGAGGTGTGGGTGAAGTAGGCCTCGGGCGACTCCGAGTGGTGTTCGGGTGACCCGATGCCACCTCCGAAGGGTACCCGGATGGTGATGGGCATCCGCACGGCACCCTGAGTGCGGTAGTGCAGCTTGGCAACCTGCGCCACGATCTGGTCGAAGGCCGGGTAGATGAAGCCGTCGAACTGGATCTCCACGACCGGTCGGTAGCCGCGATAGGCCATGCCGACCGCCGTTCCCATAATGCCGGACTCGGCGAGTGGGCTGTCGAGGACGCGGTGCGCACCGAAGTCCTTCTGCAGCCCGTCGGTGATGCGGAAGACTCCGCCGAGCTTGCCGATGTCCTCGCCCATCAGGATCACCTTGGGGTCGTTGTCCATGGCGCGGCGCAGACCGGCGGTGATCGCGCGGCCGAAAGTCATGGTGGACATCAGCGGGATCCTTCCTGGGATGACGGGGAGAAAGAGGCGAGGTAGCGCTCGTAGTGATCCTGCTGGCGATCGAGCGAGGAATTCGGCGTGCTGTACACGTGCTTGAAGACGTCCGCTATAGCGGGCTCGGGCATCGACAGGCAACCCTCGCGGAGTTCTGCTGCGACGGCGTCGGCCTTGGCCTTCACCGAATCCGTGTAGTAGGCCTCGAGCAGTCCGAGGGAGTCGAGCAGCGTGGCGAGCCGCGCCAGCGGGTCCCGGGCCGCCCAGTCCTCGAGCTCGTTCGCGTCCCTGTAACGCGTCGGGTCGTCCGCCGTCGTGTGGGGCCCCATGCGGTAGGTGACCGCTTCGATGAACGTGGGTCCACCGCCGGACCGCGCCCGGGCGAGGGCCTCCCGGGTGACGGCGAGGCACGCCAGCACGTCATTCCCGTCCACGCGAACCGACGGGATCCCGAAACCGGGTGCCCTACGTGAGATCGGCACGTGGGCCTGCAGCCCGACCGGTTCGGAGATGGCCCAGTGATTGTTCTGGCAGAAGAAGATCACCGGCGCCTGGTAGCTCGCGGCGAAAACCATGGCCTCGTTCACATCGCCCTGGCTCGTGGCGCCGTCGCCGAAGTAGGCGACGGCGACGGAGTCCGCACCATCAGTGAGGATGCCCATCGCGTAACCCGTGGCGTGCAGGGTCTGCGCTCCGATGATGACCTGCGGCGTCGCCATGTTGATCGTGTAGGGATCCCAGCCGGAGGCAGCGTTGCCCCGCCAGACCCGCAGCAGGTCTGTCAGGTCCACGCCGCGGCAGTAGGCAACGCCATGCTCGCGGTAGCTGGAGAAGACGAAGTCGTCGGAGCGCAGGGCGCGGCCGGAGCCGATCTGGGCCGCCTCCTGGCCGAGGAGCGGTGGCCACAGCGCCAGCTCGCCCTGGCGTTGGAGGGCGGTGGCTTCGGCGTCGATACGGCGCACCACCACCATGTCCTCGTAGAGCTTCTGCAGCGCCGCGCCGTCCACGTCGGCCACGAGGTCATCGTAGTGTCCGTGAGGGTGGCGGACGCCCTTGTGGTCGATGAGCTGCATGAGGTCATCCCCGCCCGCTCTTTGGGGTCCGGGGTGAACAGTTCCGGAGGTGGTGTCCGCGGCGTTCATCCCGCCGGTCGATTCCGGTCCGGGCCGGGTTCCGTCCTGGGCCATTGCACGCAGCCTTCACACTCGTAGGCGACCCTCCGCCCGCGGTTTGCGCGGCTGGAGGGCTTTCGGGCACCATCACCCTAAGTGGTTGAGACCTTACTCACAGAACGCAGGAGGCACAACCGTTTCGTCGTCGACTGAGCAGTATGCACTATTCCGGTTCGAGGGGCCGTGTTAGCGTTGGGCACTATGCAACCCCTCGACCTCACCGACACACGCCTGCTCCAGGCCATGGCGAAAGACCCCCGCCGGACCGTGGTCGCCCTCGCACAAAAGCTGGGGCTGTCGCGCAACACGGTGCAGGCGAGGACGGCGCAGCTCGAGAAGAAGGCAGTGTTCCTCTCGTTCGAGCGGCGCATCAACACGGTGTCGCTCGGCTACCCGCTGACCGCCTTCATCCATGTACACGTTCAGCAGCAGAAGCTCGCAGCGATCACCGAGAGCATTGCCGCCGTCCCCGAGGTCATCGAGGCCTTCGGCCTGACGGGCCAGGCCGACATCCTGGTGCGCGTCGTCGCGGTCGACGCCGAAGACCTCTTCCGGATCAACGGCAAGATCCTGGCGTGCGACGGCGTTGAGCGCTGCGACACCTCCCTCGCGATGGGCGAACTCATCCCGTTCCGCGTGGAGCCGCTACTCGCGCGCGGACCACGAACGGCGTCCTGACCCGACGGCCCGTCCAGGCACGATGCCACCCAGCTTCTACCCCCGACGCTCGGCGAGTACGACAGCGCAGGGGCCTCAAGCCTAGGTCGACGCCGGGACCTCCTAAGGATCACGGCCGATTCTCGCCGCTGACGGCTTCGAGGGGACCACCCTGAAGCTCGTCGCCGAGCGTGCAAGGATCAACGAAACCACCCTCTCCCACTACTTCAGCGGCAAGCCGGATCTGCTCTCAGCCCGTCCTCGCCGAGTGCGACGAACATCGCCCGACACAGCGGCACGCCGATGTCCCTGCGGATCTTCCCGAAATGCGCGAAGCAACGAGCAGCATCCGGGGCTGACGGCGCTCTATGCGGTGGCGTCGGCGACGGCGACACAGCCGGGTCATGCGGCCCGCGACTACCTTCAGTGGGGAGCTTTCGATGGGCTCTATCCAGGCCGTTGTGGCAGCAAACTGTTACGAAGACACCGAGACCTACCTCGAAGTAACACGTTCTGACAAGCTTTGAGCTGTTGCATCAGGCGTACTCGCTGCAACACATGCCAGGTCGAGGCTTCAGTTTGATCACCCCGATGCTGCATCCTCATTGAACGCTCTCTTCGACGGTGATCGTTACACTTCAAGCACAACTGAGCGGGAGGATGGCATGCACACGATAGGGATGCTCGGCGGGATGAGTTGGGAATCATCGGCCGAGTACTACCGGCTGGCGAACGAAATGGTGCGCGACCGTCTGGGTGGTGTGCATTCCGCGCGTATCCTGCTCGACTCAGTTGATTTCGCTGAAATCGAGGAGCTTCAGGCCGCGGGCCGATGGGAACAGGCCGGCGATTTGCTGGCTTCCCGTGCACGTGCTCTTGAAGGTGCGGGTGCGGGAGTCCTGGTCCTGTGCACGAACACCATGCATATCGTCATCGACAGCATCGAACAAGCGGTGTCGATCCCTGTCCTGCATATCGGCGACGCTACCTCCGCCAGAGTTATCGAGCAGGGTCTTCGCCGGGTGGGGCTGCTGGGTACAGCCTTCACCATGGAACAGCCATTCCTGCGCGATCGTCTCGCTACGGCCGGCATCGACACCATCGTGCCCAGTGAGTCGGACCGGGCGATCGTGCACCGCGTCATCTACGAGGAACTGGTGCGGGGCATCGTTGCGGACGCTTCCCGCTCCGAGTACCGCAGGATCATCGAGGACCTCGTCCGGCAGGGAGCCGAAGGCATCATCCTCGGCTGCACAGAAATCGAACTGCTCATCTCCGCTAATGACAGCCCCGTGCCCGTCTTTCCCACTACGCGCATCCACGTCGAAGCAGCCGTCCACCATGCACTCAGATAACGGCGGGACGGCTGACATCGCATCGGGTTAGTGACCTGCTCTGCAACGCGTCTGATCGGTCGTCCACCGACAACACGGCGTTGAGGTGCACCCGACGCAACGCCCAAAGAATTCGCCATGTGCTTCCCAGCAGATTTACTGGACGCCACCTCGCTCAGGTCATAGGGGATTTGGACATCGGTCACGGACAAGCCTTGGGATTACCGCCGGTACGACCCGCATCAGTTCCGCGTCGAACTGACTATCCGCTGGACTGCGTCTTCCATTGGATCATCCGAGATAGCCGAAGCGTCGTCAACAAGATCAACATCTCAGCTGACCTTAAGTCCGCCGACCACAACAGGATGCGGGAGGTCCTGAGCGACGAAAGCTTGTACGAGCTGTTTGCCGTTCAGCTGCCAGCCCTCAAGCCACTCGAGGGCGTCGTCGCCACAAGCTCTATTCTCGGCACCACCGGCAAAGCCAGCCTTCACCGCCAGCCCGCCAAAGCTCCTAAGCCTCTCTGGCGGGGGGCGGGCCTCCCCACGGTAATCGAACCGGCCCCCCGCCTCTGCCACTGCGCCGAAGTGCAAGAGAAGCCTGCACTTCATCGTCCGTAACGCAACGTGATGATCTGCCTCGTACCGGCAAGGAATCCTGTTCGTTTTCGCGTGAGCACTGTGCGCACGCTCAGAGGATGCCGGGCTGCATATGTGCACCGTCGTGCATGACTCCGTGAGGATCAGTGCTTCCTCGATGGTGCGTCCGTTGGCCAGGTAGGGTCCCCTGCCGTGCTCTTCATCGCTTTCAGTGCGTCCCTCACCTCAGTCCTGGTGCGTCCGGTCCTCTTCGCGATGTGTTCGGCAGAGACACCCATGAGGGACAGTTGGTCGTAGGCCTCAGCCTCGTCCGCGCCGGTAAGCGCCGAGCGGCGCACGTTCTCCACGACCCGCGGGGTAATGCGTTCGGCTTCCTCGGGACTGCCGACGACCATGACGGGGATCGTCTCGGTCCCGGCTTCAACGGCGGTGCGAGCACATCACTGGCACACGAGCACATGCACGGTGCCGTCGTCCTTGCGGCGGCCGATCACCGGCTTAATCACGCCGTGCTCCTTGATGCTGACCACGAACTCACGGCGCATTCGATGGCGTCCAGTGTGTGGCCTCACTCGCGGGGGTGACGTAGTCCTCGAGCTTCGTACGCTCGACGCCCAGAACGGAACGAAGCCGCCCCACCAGGTGGCGGGGCGGCTTCGTTCCGTAAGGGTTCAGTGGTCGGTGGCCTTTTCTGCTCCGACACCGGTGAGCGAACGCACCTCCATCTCGGCCTGCTTCATCGGATCCTCCGTCGTCTTCGAGAGCACCGTGCCCAGCCAGCCCAGGAAGAACGCCAGCGGGATCGAGACGATGCCCGGGTTGCTGAGCGGGAACACCGAGAAGTCGGCGCCCTGGATCATCGACCTCGGTCCGCCTGAGACGACCGGCGAGAATATGATCAGCAGGATGGCCGAGCCGAGGCCGCCATACATGCTCCAGACCGCGCCCTGAGTGTTGAATTTCCGCCAGAACAGCGAGTAGAGGATGGTCGGCAGGTTGGCGCTGGCAGCGACGGCGAAGGCGAGCGCCACAAGGAACGCGACGTTCTGGCCCTGCGCGCCGATACCGCCGACGATCGAGAGCAGTCCGATCACGACGACGGTGCGGCGTGCCACCTTCACCTCGCCTTCGGAGTCGACCTTGCCCTTGCGGATGACGCTCGCGTAGATGTCATGCGCGAACGAGGCGGCGGCCGTGATCGTCAGTCCCGCGACGACCGCGAGGATCGTGGCGAACGCGACGGCGGAGATGAGCCCCAGGAGGATCGACCCGCCCAGCTCGTAGGCCAGCAGCGGCGCGGCGGAGTTCACGCCACCCGGGGCGGCCGTGATTCGCTCAGCACCGATGAGCGCGCTGGCGCCGTACCCGAGCACCAGGGTGAACAGGTAGAAGGCGCCGATGAGCCAGATGGCCCAGACCACGGAGCGGCGGGCCTCCTTGGCCGTGGGGACCGTGTAGAAGCGCATGAGCACGTGCGGCAGTGCCGCGGTACCGAGGACGAGCGCGAGGGCCAGCGAGAGGAAGTCGAGCCGCGTGGTCGCGCTGGCGCCGTACTGCAGTCCCGGACTCGTGACGGCCGCATTGCCCGAGGTCTCGATCGCTGCACCCAGGAGGGTGGAGAGGTTGAAGTCGTGCAACGCGAGGACCCAGACCGTCATGATGAACGCGCCCGCGATCAGCAGGCACGCCTTGATGATCTGCACCCAGGTGGTGCCCTTCATGCCGCCGATCAGCACATACATGATCATGAGTACGCCGACCACCGTGATGACGACGGACTGGCCGACGCGGTCATTGATGCCGAGCAGGAGCGAGACGAGTCCGCCGGCGCCGGCCATCTGGGCGAGCAGGTAGAAGAAACAGACCGCCAGCGTGGTGATCGCGGCCGCGATGCGGACCGGGCGCTGTTTCAGGCGGAAGGACAGGACGTCCGCCATCGTGAACTTGCCGGTGTTACGGAGCAGCTCCGCGACGAGCAACAGGGCCACGAGCCAGGCGACGAGGAAGCCGATGGAGTACAGGAAACCGTCGTAGCCGTTGATGGCGATCGCACCGACGATGCCGAGGAACGACGCCGCTGAGAGGTAGTCGCCGGCGATCGCCGTGCCGTTCTGTCCACCCGTGAAGGAGCGGCCCGCAGCGTAGTAGTCGGCCGCGGTCTTGTTGTTGCGGCTGGCCCGCAGCACGATCACCAGGGTGATCGCTACGAACACGCCGAAAATGGCTATGTTGAGCAGGGGCGAACCGACGGAGGTCGCCTCGGTGGTCTGCAGCGGCACGCGTACGGCCGCGCTGATGGTGGAGATCATTTCTTTCCGCCTGCAGGATCGATGAAGACTTCGGGTGCCGCTTCCTCGAGCTCATGCCGCAGGTTCGCGGCGATCGGGTCGAGGCGCTTGTTGGCGTAGCTCACGTACCACATGGTGATGGCGAAGGTGCTGACGAACTGCAGCAGCCCCAGGATGATGCCGATGTTGATGTTGCCGAACACGGGCGTGGCCATGAACTCGTGGGCGTAGTCCGCCAGCAGTACGTAGGCGAAGTACCAGAGCAGGAAGAACACTGCCATGGGGAAAACGAAGCTGCGGTGGCGCTTGCGCAGTTCCTTGAACTGCTCGGACCGCTGGACTTCGGTGAAGTCGACGGCAGCACCGGAGCCGGCTCCCGGCTCTACTGGGTGCGAACCCATGGTTCCTCCTTCGTCGGTTGGGACGTCACCCCGGCCGTAAAGGCGGCGGCTTCGTCGCGCAAAGTCGCGCAAGGTCGCGCAAAGAGCACGTCGGTGTGACTCCCATCACTGTGCGCGACGGCGGCGGACACCACCAGCCGCACACGCCGGGCCGTCGGTGAGTGCGCAGCCGAGTGCGGTGAACGGTCGGCGGGCGCGACGAACGGTACCTGCGGGCGCCCGGCGCCTGTTCAACCGACAGCTACTGTGGAGCCATGTTCAGCGCCGCCGTCGACACCGCCCTGGTGTGCGCCGTCGCCATCATCACGCTCGCCGTCGTCGCGTCCCTCGGGTTCCGCCTGTCGCGCTCCTACCGCGACCTCGGGTCCGACGCCGACCGCGCCACCTACGCCACCCTCCACACGGCCGCCCTCGCCTCCGAGCACCTCCGCGAGGGCCTCACGCCCTCGGGCGCCTCGAAGGCGAGCCGGCACCTGCGCGGACTGCTGCGGTGCGACGTCCTCATGATCAGCGATGACGCCGGCGTACTCGCCTGGGACGGCGGCCGCGGCAGCCCGCCTGACGTGATGCCGCTGGTGCGGCAGGTCCTCGAGAGCGGCCGCACGCAGATCGTCCGCCGTCAGCGCCTGGATGCCGCGGGCCTGACGGACCTCGGCGAGCTCGTTCTCTCCCCCGTCCGCGTCGACGACCGTGTGGTAGGCACCGTCGGCGCCTTCGCGGGTGACGTGAACGCCGGGCTCGTCCGTGCCACCAACGAACTCGCCGGGTGGGTGTCCACGCAGGTGGAACTCGCGGAACTGGACTCCTCCCGCAGGCTCCTGGCGGAGGCCGAGGTGCGCGCTCTCCGCGCGCAGATCAGTCCGCACTTCATCTACAACTCGCTCAACGCCATCGCCTCCTTCATCAACACCGATCCGGCGCGTGCGCGGGAGCTCGTCGTCGAGTTCGCCGACTTCACGCGCTACTCGTTCCGTCGCCACGGCGACTTCACCACCGTCGCGGAGGAACTGCTGAGCATCGACCGCTACCTCCTGCTCGAACGGGCGCGGTTCGGCGACCGGCTGAAGGTCAGCCTGGAGATCGGCCCGGAGGTCCTCAGCACGGTCATCCCCTTCCTCAGCCTCCAGCCGCTCGTCGAGAACGCCGTACGCCACGGCCTCGATTCGAAGGACGGTATCGGCAACATCACGATCACCGCGCACGACGTCGGCCCCTACGCCGAGGTGACCATCGAGGACGACGGCGTCGGCATCGAACCCGAACACCTCCGGTCGGTGCTGGCCGGCCACACCGAGGGCGTGCACGTGGGCCTGCGCAACGTCGATTCGCGCCTTCGCCAGGTGTACGGCGACGACCACGGCCTCATCATCGACACCGCACCCGGTGCGGGCACGCTCATCACGATGCGCGTGCCCAAGTCGCAGCCAGACCATCAGGCGTGAGGCGCGTAACCTAGGACACATGGTCAATGTCATCATCGCCGACGATGAACTCCCCGCCGTCGAGGAGCTGGCATTCCTGCTCGGCAAGGACGCCCGGATCGGGACCATCCACCGCGCGTCGAGTGGCGCCGAGGCGCTGAGGGCCCTTGAGCAGCACAGCGTCGACGCCCTGTTCCTCGACATCCACATGCCGTCTCTCTCCGGGCTGGACATCGCCCGCGTCATCTCGCGCTTCATGCGTCCGCCCGCCGTCGTGTTCGTCACCGCCGACGAGGACCGGGCACTCGAGGCATTCGAGTTGCGTGCCGTCGACTACCTCCTGAAGCCCGTCCGGTCCGAACGCCTCGCGGAGTCCGTCCGGCGGGTCTGCGAGCGGATGGAGGGTTCGACGGCGGCACCGGAGGTCATCACGGTCGACCAGGGCGGTGTCAGCCGCATGATCAGGCGCGACGACGTCCGCTACGTCCAGGCGCAGGGCGACTACGCGCGGCTGCACACGTCCGAGGCGAGCTACCTGATCCGCATCCCGCTCAACGACCTCGAGCGGCAGTGGGCCGAGGCCGGCTTCCTCCGCACGCACCGTTCCTACCTCGTTGCCATGGACCGGGTGCGCAAGGTCCGGATCGGTGCCGGCCGGGCGAGCCTCTTCGTCGGGGACGCCGAGCTGCCGGTCAGCCGTCGGCACCTGCCGGACGTCCGGGAGAAGCTCGAGGCGACGCGCCTGCGCCCGAGCCACTGATGGCGCGAACGTGAAGCACTGCACGCATCGAGGTGCGGACCTGGGTCCTGACCGGCGCTTCGATCGACGCCGGTACGCTGTTCTCCCCGTCGGGGCGACACTGTGACAGAGGATCAGCCGGCCGCTCCCCGCCGTGTCCGCGTGACCGCGCCACGAACCGCTGCCCGCGTCACGGGTGCATCCTTCCCCGTCGCGAGGGAGATGGCCGAGCAGTCCGAGGTGGGCCAGCTTTTCGTCGCCTCCCTCATCCGGTCGCAGCTGCGCCTGGCACTCGTGGTGGCAGGCGGCTTCCTGGTCATCCTGATCGGCATCCCGGTGCTCCTCGCGGTATTCCCCGACATCAACGGCGTGACCATCCTGACGGTCCCGATCCCCTGGCTGCTCCTCGGCGTCGGGATCTACCCCCTCGTCATCGGGTGCGCCGTCCTCTACGTGCGCAGCGCCTCCCGGAACGAGCGGCGCTTCCAGGACCTCGTCGACGATGACTAGCGCGCTCGACACCGGTGACCTGCAGCTGAGCCCGGCCATCGGCTACACGGCCCTGGTCCTCGTGGCGCTCAGCACGGTCCTCATCGGTATCTACGGCCTGCGCATCTCCAGGACCACGGGCGACTTCTATGTCGCGTCCCGTACCGTCCGTCCGTGGTGGAACGCCTCCGCCATCGGCGGCGAGTACCTGTCCGCGGCCAGTTTCCTCGGCATCGCGGGCCTGATCCTGATCTCCGGCGTGGACGCGCTCTGGTTCCCGATCGGCTACACCGCGGGCTATCTCATGCTCCTGCTGTTCGTCGCCGCTCCCCTGCGCCGGTCCGGAGCGTACACCATCCCGGATTTCGCTCAGGCGAGGCTCGACTCGCTGCTGGTACGCCGCGTGACCAGCATGCTCGTCGTCGTCGTCGGCTGGTTGTACATCGTGCCGCAACTGCACGGCGCCGCCCTGACCGTGCGCATCACCACGGGCCTGCCGTCATGGGCGGGGCCGCTCGCCGTCGTCGTCGTGGTGTGCCTGAGCGTGGTCACTGGAGGCATGCGCTCCATCACCTTCGTGCAGGCCTTCCAGTATTGGCTGAAGCTCACTGCCCTCGCGGTGCCGGTGGTGTTCATCCTGTTCCGCCTCGGTGCCGAAAGCCAACACATCACGGCGGGCGGCAGCGCCTTCACCGCGGACCTGAACACGACGGCGGACGCCTCCCTCTACGGCACCATCTCGCTCGTCATCGCGCTCCTGTTCGGCACGCTCGGGCTGCCCCACGTCCTGGTGCGCTTCTACACGAACCCCGATGGGGCGTCGGCACGCCGGACCACCGTGATCGTCCTCGGCCTCCTGTCGGTGTTCTACCTGTTCCCGACCGTGTACGGCATCCTCGGACGCATCCACACGCCGGAGCTCGCGGCCGGGGGCGCGGCGGACGCAACCGTCCTCCTGCTTCCCGGACGTATCTTCGACGGCGCCATGGGAGACTTCCTCTCCGCCCTCGTGACCGCCGGGGCGTTCGCTGCCTTCCTCTCGACGACGAGCGGCCTCGTGGTCTCCCTGGCCGGAGTAGTGAGCCAGGAGTTCTTCCATGGCAGCGTGACGGGCTTCCGGCGGGCCGCGATCCTGTCCGCGCTGATCCCGCTCGTGATCGCACTGCTGACGGACAGCCTCGCGCTGGCGGGCAGCGTCGGCTCGGTGTTCGCGTTCACCGCCTCCACCATCTGTCCGCTCCTGCTCCTCGGGATCTGGTGGCGGGGCCTGACGGACGCGGGAGCCATCGCCGGGATGGTCGTTGGAGCGGTGCTGTGCGGCGGGGCGATCGCCACGACATCACTGCTGGGCCCGGGCGCGGGCGACCGCTGGATGTGGCTGGGGCAGCCGGCTCTCTGGACCGTGCCGACGGCGTTCGTCACCATGGTCCTCGTGTCACGGGCGACGGCGGGGCGGCGGCCCGCGTCGGCGTCGCGCGTCCTCGCCAGGCTGCATACGCCCGAGCCCCGGTAGCCCCGCAACGCCTGGGCGGGTCAGTCGATGCCCGCCATGAGTTCCACGACGCGGTCCAGGAACACGTCCACCTGGTTCTCCTCGTAGCCGTCCGCGCCCCTCGCCTCGCGGAACACCGCGCGGCGGACGACATCCACGCTCATGGGCACGTCATTCTCGAGGTAGTGCAGAAGCTCATCGCACAGCCGGTCGACGTCCTCGATGTCATAGCCCGAACCATTCTTTCTTGTCGGGTGGCGGAAGCGCTTCCCCTCGGGCCGGTGGAGCCTGCCGCGGAGTACGGCGGCCATACGGCCGATCTGCCGCAGCCATACGTCCTCACCCTTCGTTGAGATCAGGTGGTCGCGTTCCCGCTGCGCGAAGACGTCCTCGAGCCGGTCCAGCGCGGCGTCGACGGCCTGGGGTTCATAACCCCCCTTGGCCGGGTCGAAGGCCATGGCGCGGACGTCGTGGCTCGTGATGGTGTCACTGTCCGGGTCCTCCGCGTCGTGGAGACCGCGGGCCTTTGTCAGGAAGCGGTCCACCTGCCGCGTGTTGTAGCCGAACTCGCGGCGACCGACGCGTACAAATGGAGAACTGCCCGGGCGAGCGACGTCCATGTGTGGTGATCCTTCTGCCGAGACCCTCGTGAGACCGTGCAGGAGCGGTGGGGCTCCCGGGATTCGACCGCTGACCTGCGCTTACAGCAACCCCGGTACCAATGTAGCGGAGAGCAGGTATGCCATCGGGGAGGCGAAGACGATCGAGTCGAGACGGTCCATCACGCCACCGTGGCCCGGCAGGATCGTACTCATGTCCTTGACGCCGAGCTCCCGCTTGATCATGGATTCGGCGAGGTCGCCGGCGGTGGCGGACGCGACGGTGGCGACGGCCAGCGCGAGCCCGACCCACAGGGGCTGCCCCAGCAGGAACACCGCGCACAGACCTCCGACGATGAACGCTCCGCCGATGGAGCCGCCGAAGCCCTCCCAGGATTTCTTGGGGCTGATCTTCGGGGCCATGGCGTGCCTGCCGAAGAAAGCACCGATGAGGTAGCCGAAGGTGTCGTTCGCGACGACGAGCAGCAGCAGGGTCGCGATGACGAGGAACCCGCCCTCCGCGCGCATCAGCAGCATCGCGAAGCTCAGCATGAAGGGTACCCACAGCACCGCGAACGTCCCGGCCATGAGGCTCTTCCCCGCGTCGGGCGCGGGGTCCAGCGACCGCCAGAGAAAGAGGCCCAGCACGGAGAAGACGGCGGCGGCGGCTAGTCCCTCCGCGCCGCAGAAGTAGGCGGAGAACGGGAGCACGAGTGTGCCCGCCATCGTCGGCACCAGCGGCACGTGGATGCGCCGGATCTCGACGGCGCGGCGGATCTCCCAGACGCCGACGGCCGCAAAGAGCGTCACGATGGCCACGAAGACGATCGGGAAGAACAGCAGGCCTACCAGGACGGGGATCAGGAGGCCGGCACCGACGCCGATCGCGGCGGGGAGGTTGCGCCCGGCCCGCGAGGGCTTGCCGGGCTCCCTGATGGGCCGGCGGCGGGCGAACAGGCCGTGACCCGAGGGTCGCCCGGTACGGAATGTCCTCCTCGATTCGGGGACGGCTCCGGGTGTGCGCTCCGTACCGTCGTCGGCGGTCCGGGGGTCGTCTGTCCCGGCTTCCGACCCGCCGTCGTCTGTCCCGCCGTCGTCTGTCCCGCCGTCGGACCCGGGGGCTCGCCCGAGGCCCGTGCCGGGAGGATCGAGGTCTGCCATCAGACCTCGAGCAGCTCAGCTTCCTTGCGCTTCAGCAGCTCGTCGATGAGATCCCCGCGGGACTTGGTCAGCGCGTCGAGTTCCTTCTCGGCGCGTGAGCCCTCGTCCTCACCGGCGTCTCCGTCCTTCACGGCCTTGTCGATGCCGTCCTTCGCCTTACGACGGATGTTGCGGATGGAGATCTTGGCGTCCTCGGCCTTGGTCTTCACCAGCTTCACGTACTCCTTGCGGCGCTCCTGCGTCAGCTCGGGCAGGACCACGCGAATCACGTTGCCGTCGTTCGAGGGGTTGGCGCCGAGATCGGAATCGCGCAGCGCCTTCTCGATGTCGTTCAGCGCGCCACGGTCGAACGGCGTGATGAGCAGCGTGCGTGCTTCCGG
>JAABUN010006312.1_pt1 | contig 13764 bp, 13 predicted proteins | sample 5559311 | NCBI WGS metagenome assembly JAABUN01 (sample SAMN10711877, study PRJNA513370) | rock metagenome | isolation source: Antarctica rocks | place: Antarctica: Victoria Land, Siegfried Peak sud | reverse complement strand
GTCGAGCTCGCCGGTGGACCCGAGGTCCTCCGCGTGCGGGCGCAGGCGCTCGAGCAGGCGGACGGCGAGCGCCTTCGCGGTGACCCGCGAGTTTGACGGCAGATCGACGAGCTCTGAGTCCATGCCGTGGCGCGCGGCGAGCCACTTGTTCTCGTCGAGCATCTGCCAGGGGTAGTCGGTCAGCGGCGTGCCGGCGTCGTAGTGGTCGGCGAGCTCCTTGACCATCGCCTGGATGAGCGCGGTCAGCCCGAGCGTGTGCTCCACCCGGGTCTGCGCGTCGCAGGCGCGGATCTCCACGGTGCCGAGCAGCGGATGGGGGCGCACGTCGTACCAGAGGTAGGTGTAGTCCTCCATCACCCCCGAGTCGACCATGAAGTTGATCTCCGCCTCGTAGTGGGCCCAGTCGCGGTAGGCGGGCGGAATGCCGACGCGGGGGAACTGGCGGAAGATCGGGGTGCGCGTGCTCATCAGCCCGGTCTGGTCGCCGCGCCAGAAGGGCGAGTTCGCGCTGAGCGCCTGCAGGATCGGGACGTGGACGCGCATCCCGTTGGCGACGTGGATCGCCTTCTCCGGGTCGTCGATGCCGACGTGCACGTGCAGCCCGAAGATGAGCTCCTGGCGGGCGACGAAGCGCAGCGCGTTGATGAGGTCGCGGTAGCGGGGGCGCTGCACGATGCGCTGGCGCTCCCACATCGCGAACGGGTGGGTGCCGGCCGAGCCGATCCGCAGCCCCTGCTCCGCGGCGACCTCCCGCACCTTCCGCCGCAGCGCCCGGAGCTCGACGCCCGCCGCGGGCACGTCGCCGCACGGCTTGGTGGCGATCTCGAGCACGCTCTCCATGAGCTCCGGCCTGATCTCGTCCTGGGGAGCGGCGGCCAGCAGGGCCTCGACGGCGTTCACGAGGTCGAAGCTTTCGGCGTCGACGATCATGAGCTCCTCCTCGACGCCGATCGAGTACGGCCCCAGCCCGGCGGGAGAGAACGCGTGCTCCATCGCGGTGACCCTACCCGCGCCGACGCGAGCTATGGCGAGAGCGCCTTCACGGCTCCGCGGCGCCGGACGCGCCGCTAGGGTCGAGCCCATGAGCGCCGCCGAGATGTCAAGCACGCGCCTCGAGGAGCTCCTCGGCGCGGACAAGAGCCTGCTGACCCACGAGTGCCGGACGATCGGATCCGAGCAGCTCCACCTGCCGGGCCCCGACTTCGTCGACCGCCTGTGGATCGACTCCGACCGCAGCCCGCAGACGCTCGGCAGGCTCCACTGGCTGGCGAACACCGGGCGCCTCGCGGGCACGGGCTACATCTCGATCCTCCCCGTCGACCAGGGCGTCGAGCACTCCGCCGGTGCGTCGTTCGCGCCCAACCCGGCGTACTTCGATCCCGAGAACCTCGTCAAGCTCGCCATCGAGGGCGGCTGCAACGCGGTCGCCTCGACCGTCGGCGTGCTCGGTGCGGTCTCCCGCCGCTACGCCCACAAGCTGCCGTTCATCGTCAAGCTCAACCACAACGAGTTCCTGAGCTACCCCAACGCCTACGACCAGATCGCCTTCTCGTCGGTGCAGCGCGCGTGGGACCTCGGCGCGGCCGGCGTCGGCGCCACGGTCTACTTCGGCTCGGAGGAGTCGCGCCGCCAGCTCGTCGAGGTCGCGGAGACCTTCGAGGAGGCCCACCGCCTCGGGATGTTCACCGTGCTGTGGTGCTACCTGCGCAACTCGGCCTTCAAGGTCGCGGGCGTCGACTACTCGGCCTCGGCGGATCTCACCGGCCAGGCCAACCATCTCGGCGTCACGATCCAGGCCGACATCATCAAGCAGAAGCTGCCGGCGAACAACGGGGGCTACAACGAGCTCGGGAAGGCCGAGCCCTACGGCAAGACGAGCAAGCTCGTCTACTCCGAGCTCACCTCCGACAACCCGATCGACCTGACCCGCTACCAGGTGGCCAACTGCTACATGGGCCGCGCCGGCCTCATCAACTCCGGCGGCGCCTCCTCGGGCGAGGACGACCTCGCCGAGGTCGTCCGCACCGCCGTGGTCAACAAGCGCGCGGGCGGCATGGGCCTCATCTCGGGCCGCAAGGCCTTCCAGCGGCCGATGAAGGACGGCGTCGGCCTGCTCAACGCCATCCAGGACGTCTACCTCTCCCCCGAGGTCACGATCGCGTAGCCCGACGCGCGCAGGCGCGCGTCTCGCGCACGGCTTCGCGCACCGCGTACAACACCGCCTGCACGGCAGCCGGAGCGCGCTCTAGCGTGCGGCGGAATGGAGCTTCGCACCGCCGCAGTGCTGATCGGGCTCGCCGCGGCGGCGGCCGGCTTCGGGGACCAGCTCGGCGTCCTCGACGCCCTGGGCGGCTCGCCCGCCGATCAGGGCGTCGCCCGCGTCGAGCGCGTCGTGGACGGCGACACGATCAAGGTGGCGCTCGGCGGGCGGGAGGAGACCGTGCGCTACATCGGGGTCGACACGCCCGAGACGAAGAAGCCCGGCACGCCCGTGCAGTGCTTCGGCACGGCCGCTTCCGCGGAGAACGAGCGGCTCGTCGAGGGCCAGAGCGTGCGCCTCGTGGCCGGGGCCGAGCCCCGCGACCGCTACGGGCGCCTGCTGGCCTACGTCCGCCGCGCGCGCGACGGTGCGTCCGTCAACGAGAGCCTGCTGCGCGGCGGCTTCGCACGCACGCTCACGATCGCTCCCAACGACCGCTACGCGGCACGCTTTCGCCTGATCGAGGAAGGCGCCCGAGCGGCTCGGGCCGGACTCTGGGGACGTTGTTAGGTAACCTTGGACCATGTCCACGCGAGACAGCCTCGCGCAGTTCGAGCGGGCCTTCGTCGAGAAGACCTACGCCGACCGCGACCGGCGGAGCGCCGTCGAGCGGAAGGTGGCGGTGCGCGCCGACGAGCGGCGACGGGCGAAGGTCCATCGCCGCGGCTCGCTGCGCTTCGCCCTGCTCATCCTCGTGCTGGTGGCGACCGCAGTCCTGGTGACCGTCGCGATGTTCGAGACGCTCTACGTCGTGATGGGCTGAGCCGCCGGCGCGTCTACGGCTTGCTGCCCATCCGCTCGAGCGCCGCGTCGACCTCGGAGCGGAAGGAGGGGTCCTCGCCGGTGCCCTGCTCTTGGGCGATCTCGAGGTAGACCTCCTTGCGGAAGACGGGAATATCGTGCGGCGCCTGGATGCCGATGCGGACCTTCTCGCCCACGATCGACAGGACGGACACCTCGATGTCGTCGCCGATCATGATGCTCTGGTTGGACTTGCGTGTCAGAACGAGCACGGTGGAACTGCCTCCTGGTCCCTGGTTTCTCGAGTGGGCTTCGGCGCGGGGTGGACCGCGACTCTCGCAGCGACGCGTACGGCATGCAACCGCGTTGCGTTAGGGTCGGCGCGATATGGCTCGACGCTCGCTGCGCCCGCAACTCAACCAGATCCGGACCTGGGTCCAGCAGGGTCGGACCGACGCCTGGATCGCGCACCAGCTCGAGGTCACGGTTCAGCAGATCGACAGTTTCAAGAAGGAGAACGAGCTCGCGCCGGCCGACGCCGAGGTGAACGGCACGGCGGATCCGGCCATCTTCGACGAGGAGATCGACCTCCGCGCGCAGGACGACGAGCTCATCGCCGCCGAGCTCGAGAAGGCCGAGGCCGAGCGCCTGGCGCGCGAGGTCGAGGAGGCCGAGGCCAAGGCCGCGGAGGCCGCCCGCCGCGCCGAGGCCGGCGAGGATGCCGACGACGACGAGGAGCCCAAGCCCCGGCGCCGCAGCCGCCGCGGCGGTCGTGGCCGCGCGCGCCGCGGCGCCTCACCGCTCGAGGCCACGTTCGACCACGGCGAGGAGGGCTACGGCCTCTGGCTGGATCCTGCCGTCGCCGACGACCCGGTCTACGCCGAGCACTGGGCGGGCCACCGCCCCGTCGTCGTGACGGTCGAGGAGGACCAGATCATGATCCGGCGCGCCGGCGAGGATGCCTCGGAGCCGGAGGGCGCGACGGACTGACCGCCGGGACGTCAGACGTCGGCGTCGATGCGCCGCCCGCCCGCGTAGTCCTGCGCCTCGCGAACGTAGCGGGCGAAGGCGGCGTCAGCGGTCGTGCGCGGGTCCCAGGCCCACGGCGCTCCCGGCGCGACGGCGTAGGCGACGTCGAGGCACCAACTCGTGCCGCGGTCGTAGAGGTCGACGAGCTCGTCGACGGTGAAGGTGGAGCCGAGGCGGCGGCGCAGCTCGGCTACGAGCGCGTCCACGACGTGGTCGACGGCGGCGCGCTGCGGCGAGGGGGTCTCCGCGGCGCGGCGCTCCCCCTGCCTCCACTCCTGCGCGACGAGCTCGAACGAGGCCACGCGGGCGAGGCTAGCGCGCGCCTCTCACGGTCCCTTGGGCAGGTTCTCGACGACGAACGGACGCTCGCCCGGCCGGACCATACCGAGGCGCCGGGCCTCGACCTCGAGCGCCGCGCCGCTTACCAGCGCCGCGCGCTTGCCGCGCAGCTCACGGTTCTCCTTGCGCAGCTGCTCGACCTGCGCGCGGCGCGTGGTGGCCTCGCCGCGCGCCGACCAGAAGCTCGCCAGCGGCCCGACGTAGAGCGCGGCGACCCCGACGAGCACCACGAGGATCGCCATGCGCGAGATGCGGTCCCAGCGGATGCGCTGCCCGCCGCCCGCGATGGCCCTCGGCCGCGGCGCCCGCGGCGCGTACGTGGCCGCGTACGGGTCGACGCGACGCGAGGGAGATGGAGCCATGCTCTGAGCGTTCGGCGCGGCGCGTCGAGCTCCTCCCCCGGCGAGGGCTACGAGCGGAAGACGGAGCGCCCGGGGTAGGTCGCGGCGTCGCCGAGGGCCTCCTCGATGCGTAAGAGCTGGTTGTACTTCGCCACGCGGTCAGAGCGCGACGGCGCGCCCGTCTTGATCTGGCCGCACCCCGTGGCCACCGCGAGGTCGGCGATCGTGACGTCCTCCGTCTCGCCCGAGCGGTGCGACATGACCGCCGTGTAGCCGGCGTCGCGCGCCATCGCGACCGCCTCCAGCGTCTCGGTCAGCGTGCCGATCTGGTTGACCTTGACGAGGATCGAGTTGGCCGTGCCCGTGTCGATGCCGCGCTTGAGGCGCTCCGTGTTCGTCACGAAGAGGTCGTCGCCGACGAGCTGCACGGTGTCGCCGAGCCGCTCGGTGAGCGTCTTCCAGCCCGCCCAGTCCTCCTCGTCCATGCCGTCCTCGATCGAGAGGATCGGATACGTACCCGCCAGCTGCGCCCAGTAGTCGGCCATCTCGTCGGAGCTGAGCTTGCGGCCCTCGTGCTCGAGGTCGTAGACGCCACCGGAGAAGAACTCGCTTGTGGCGGGATCCAGCGCGATCACGACGTCCTCGCCCGGGACGTACCCCGCCGCCTCGATCGCGGCGACGAGGTACTGCAGCGCCTCCTCGTTGGAGCCGAGGTTCGGGGCGAAGCCGCCCTCGTCCCCGACGCCGCCGCCCAGGCCCTTGTCGTGGAGGGTCTTCTTCAGCGCGTGGAAGACCTCGGTGCCCATCCGCAGGGCCTCGGTGAAGCTCGGGGCGCCCGCGGGGACGACCATGAACTCCTGGAAGTCGACGGAGTTGTCGGCGTGTGAGCCGCCGTTTACGACGTTCATCATCGGGACGGGCAGGACGACCGCGTCCTCCCCCCCGAGGAAGCGGTAGAGCGGCAGCCCGGCCTCGGCCGCCGCCGCCTGCGCGCCGGCCAGCGAGACGCCAAGGATCGCGTTGGCGCCGAGGCGGGACTTGTTCGGGGTGCCGTCGAGCGCGATGAGCGCGCGGTCCAGGCCCCCCTGGTCGGTCGCGTCGAGCCCGCCGACCGCCTCGCGGATCTCGCCGTTGACGTTGGCCACGGCCTGCGTGACCCCCTTCCCCGCCCACGCCGTGCCCCCGTCGCGCAGCTCCGTGGCCTCGAACTCCCCCGTGGACGCGCCCGAGGGCACCGCGGCGCGACCGTGGTCGCCCGAGGCCAGCCGGAGCTCGACCTCCACCGTCGGGTTGCCCCGCGAGTCGAGGATCTGCCGGGCGTGGACGTGCTCGATCTGGCTCATGCCTGCCTCGCTTGCGCGTAGAACTGGAGTCGTTGGTGCGGGCTCAGGTCGTCCCACGCCGAGCCGGACTGCTCGCCAAGGCGCGCGGCGGCGTCGACCCGGCTTCGGAACCTATCGGCTGCCGCCCGCAGGGCGAGCTCCGGGTCGACCTGGAGCCGTCGCGCGGCGTCGACGGTGGCGAAGAGCGCGTCGCCGACCCGGACGAAGGCCGCATCGCGATTGGCGGGCTCGACGCCCTCGAGCGCCTGCGCCTCCGCGACGAGCGACGCGGGCTCGGTCACCAGCCCGCTCGTCTTCGCCCGCCGCTGGACCTTGCGCGCGTACAGCGGGCCGGGCAGGTTCTCGGGCACCTCACCGAAGATGCCGGGCTCCCGGCCGGCCTCGCCCCGCTTGATCTGGTCCCAGTTGGCGAGCACCTCGCCGGCGTCGGCGACCTGAACCGCGGAGAAGACGTGCGGGTGGCGGCTGACGAGCTTCTGGTGGACGTGCTCGGCGACCCGGGCGAGCGAGCCGGCGCCGCGCTCCTCGAGCAGCAGCGCGAGGAAATGGACCTGGAAGAGCACGTCGCCGAGCTCGTCGAGCAGCCTGGCGTCGTCGCCGGAGTGGGCGGCGTCGGCGAGCTCGTAGGCCTCCTCGACGGTGTGCGGCACGATCGTCCGCGCGTCCTGCTCGCGGTCCCACGGGCACTCCGCTCGCAGGCGGCGCGTGAGCGCGTCCAGGCGCGTGATCGCCGCGGCGGCGTCCTCTCCGACGGTCATGCGGTGAAGCTAGCGGGGCGGCGTGGAGGCGCCGTGGTGGCGGATCTGGTCGCGGGCGGCGGAGAAGCGGATCGCCTGTAGGCGATGAGCGTGACGACGACCACCGTGGTCGCGGCGAGCGCGACGAGCGCGTCCACCTCGGGCGCGAGGGGCACGAGCGCGACGAGCACGGCGGCGGCGACGACCCGCCGGCGGCTCAGCGTGCCCGTGTTGCGCAGCCGGAAGGCGACGTGCGCCATCAAGTAGAGCGCCACGCCGCCCAGCAGCGCCGCCCCCATCTCGATTCTCAGCGGCTCGCCGACGTGCGCGAGCGTCTTCTTCACGCCGAGAGCCAGGAGCACGATGCCGGCGATCATCGGGAGGTGGAGGTAGGAGTACGCGTCGCGGGCCTGCCGGTTGCGCTCGACGCCCTCGCGCTCGTGCAGCTTGCGCTCGGCCACGAGGGCGACCACGTCGAAGTACGCCCACCACAGACAGGCCACGACGACGAACCCGAGCGTCGCGGCCAGCAGCGGACCCGCCGTGAGCGGGATGGCGCTCGCGCCCAGGCCGAGCGCGACGATCGACTCGCCGAGGGCGACGATCACGATCAGGCCGTGGCGCTCAGCGAAGTGCCCCGGCGCGACCTTCCAGCCCTCCACGCCGAAGAGGGCGGGGCCGCCGAAGTCCACGAGCAGCGCGAGCAGCCAGAGCAGCCCCTGGGTCGTGCCGTCCAAGGCCGCGGCCACGAGGAGCAGCGCGCACGACAGCGTGGCGCTGCGGGCGAGCAGGAAGACCGAGCGCAGCATGTTCCGGTCGGGCGAGCCGTAGGCGTACAGGGCGATGTGGGCGCCGCGCACGACCGCGTAGGCCACGGCGAACAACAGCGCGTCGTCGGAGAACGCGCCCGGTATCGCGAGCGCGACCACGAGCATCCCGGCCATCGCGAGGAAGACGACGAGGCGCGCGATGCCCTCCTCGGGGTCGATGACGTTCGTCAGCCACGCGTAGCCGACCCACGCCCACCAGATCGCGGCAAGCACCAGCCCGCCGCGCGCCAGGCCCGCCCACGTCGGGTCGTCGGCCATGAACTGCGTGACCTGGGTGATCGCGAAGACGAAGACCAGATCGAAGAAGAGCTCGAGCGGGGTCACCCGCTGCTCGCTCTCCGGCGCGATCTCCCGCTCCTCGGCCCTCCCGCGCGGTCACCGTTGCCATGGTGGAAGCCGAAGCCGCGCGAGCTGTTCGGAGGCCTACGGCTGAACCGGCGTCGCGCCGTCGGCCGGCGGCGCGCCCCCGGCGGGCGGCGCGCCCTGCGCAGGCGGCGCGCCCTGCGCGGGCGGCGCGCCCTGCGGTGGCGGCGCGCCCTGCGCGCCCGAGGCACCCGTCTTGGGCTTCGGCGCGTTCTTGCAGTCCTGCGTGACGAAGCCGCTCTTGCAGCTCGTCTTGGCCTTCCACTTGACGCGGAAGTCCTTGACGAACGTGTCAAGCGCCTTCTGCTGACCCTGCGAGGCCAGGAGCTGCTTGATCATCGGTGTCGCCTGCTTCTGCGTCTGCTGCGTGGCCTTCGTGATCTTCTGGACCCGGAAGACGTAGTAGCCGAACTGCGTCTTGACCGGGCCGGAGAGCGCGCCCTTCTTCGCCGCGAAGACCGCCGCGTCGAGCGCCTTCTCCTGCTGGCCCTTGGCCACCGCGAGCAGCACGCCGCCCTGGTCCTTGGACGCCTGGTCGATCGAGAGCTTCTTCGCGACGGTCTTGAACGACGCGCCGCCGGCCAACTGGGCCCGGGCTTGGCTGGCCTTGGCCTTGGTCTTGGTCAGCACGATGCGCAGGTCGCGGCTCTCGGGCTTGGCGAAGCGGGCCTTGTTCTTGTCGTAGTAGGCCTTGATCTGGGCGTCGGAGACCTTGTCCTTGCCCTTGATGATCGCCTCGCGCAGCTTGTTGGAGAGCGAGTCGAGCTTGACGCCGAAGAGGAGGTCGGCCTCGGTCATCCCCGAGGACTTGAGGTACTTCTGGTAGTCCTCCTCTTTCGGGAACGACTGCTTCTTGGTCGTCTCGAACTGCTTCTTGACCTCGGCGTCGGTGACCTTGACGCCTCGGCCGGAGGCCTCGCCCTGGATCCACAGCGAGGAGATGAGGTACTGCAGGACCTGGTCGCGCAGCCCCTCGTACTGCTGCTTGCACTGGGTCTTGAACTGCGTCGCCGTCGGCTTGGGCTGGCCCTTGGCGGGCTTGGGCGCGGTCTTGGCCTTCTCGGCGACGCAGGCCTTGAAGTCTGGAGGCTCCGGAATCGTGACTTTCGGCTTGACCCCCGTCTGGGCGGCCTGGGGGTTGGCCTGGGCGGCCTGCGTGGACGCGAGGATCGAGAGCCAGTGCTGGTAGGCGCTCTTCTTGAGCGCGGTGTCCCCCACGCGGACCACCGCGTTGCCGGGGATCGACTCCCCCCCGCAGGCGGCAAGCCCGACGGCAACCACGGATACGGCGCTCAGCGCCAGGACGAATCGACGGATGTTGGGCAGCACGCCGCGCAGAGTAGAGCCTCACGCCGCCGATCGCGTAACCGCGAGGAGGGCGTCGGCGGCCCGGACCACCGCGGGGAAGCGTGCCTCAGGCGCGTCGGGGACCTTGACACTCCACTGAGAGCGCCCCGGCTCGTAGGTCGCCTCGGGAATCTCCGCCTTGAGCTGCGAGGCGCGCCCGGGCTCGAGGTCGACGGGGGTCACGGTGAGGCGGCCCTGGCGGAAGGAGACCGCCCGCGCCCCGGCCTGGCCGAGCTTGATGCGCGCCTGCTGGAGGGTCAGGAGGTTGTCGAGCGGCTCAGGCACCGGCCCGAAGCGGTCCTCGAGCTCCGCGCGCAGGGCCGCCACGTCGGCGACGTCACGGGCGGAGGCGATGCGCCGGTGGACGTCGATCTTCGCCTGCTCGTAGGGGACGTAGTCGGCGGGGATGTAGGCGTCCACCGACACGTCGAGCCGCACGGGCTCGGTCTCGTCGGCCCCGTCGGACGGTCCGGCCGCGGCGACCGCCTCGTCGAGCATCTGCATGTAGAGCTCGAAGCCGAGCGCCGCAACGTGGCCGCTCTGCTCGTCGCCGAGCAGGTTGCCCGCACCGCGCAGCTCGAGGTCGCGCATGGCGATCTTGAAGCCCGCGCCGAGCTCGGTGTAGTCGCTCAAGGCGCTCAGGCGCTTCTGGGCGTCCTCGGTCAGGGCCGCGGCGCTCGGGTAGAGCAGGTAGGCGTAGGCGCGCTCCCGTGAGCGGCCGACGCGCCCGCGGATCTGGTAGAGCTGGCTGAGGCCGAACGTGTCGGCGCGCTCGACGACGAGGGTGTTAGCCTGCGGGATGTCGATGCCCGACTCGATGATGCTCGTGGCCACCAGCACGTCGGCCTCGCCGCGCAGGAAGGCGAGCATGCGCTCCTCGAGCTCTGACTCCTCGAGCTGGCCGTGGGCCACGGTGAACGTCATGCCGGGGCACAGGCCACGCAGCCGCTCCGCCGTCTCGTCGATCGTCTCGACGCGGTTGTGCAGGAAGAACGCCTGGCCCCCACGGCCCTTCTCACGCTTGAGCGCCTGCTTGACGAGCTCCTCGTCGTACTCGCCGATGTAGGTCTTGACCGGGCGGCGCCCCTCGGGCGGCGTCTCGATGACCGAGATGTCGCGCAGGCCGGCCAGCGACATCTGGAGGGTGCGCGGGATCGGGGTGGCGCTCATGGAGATGACGTCGACGCGGAGCTTGAGCTGGCGCAGCAGCTCCTTCTGCTTGACCCCGAAGCGCTGCTCCTCGTCGACGACCAGCAGCCCGAGGTCCTTCGGGCGCATGTCGCGGCCGAGGACGCGGTGGGTGCCGATGAGGATGTCGATCGCCCCGGTGTTGAACGCCGTGATCGTCGCCTTCTGCTCCTTGGCCGAGCGGAAGCGCGAGATCTGGCCGAGGGTGAACGGGTAGTCGGTCATCCGCTCGGAGAACGTGCCGAAGTGCTGCTGGGCGAGGATCGTCGTCGGGGCGAGCACCAGGACCTGCTTGCCGTCGGCGGCCGCCTTGAACGCGGCGCGCAGCGCGACCTCCGTCTTGCCGTAGCCCACGTCGCCGCAGATCAGGCGGTCCATGGGCTGTGCGCGCTCCATGTCGGCCTTGACGACCTCGATCGCGTCGCGCTGGTCGGCGGTCTCCGCGTAAGGCCACCTCGCCTCGAAGTCGCGCTGCCAGTCGGAGTCGGCCTCGAACGCGTAGCCCGTGCGGCGGCGCCGCTCGGTGTACAGGGTGATGAGCTCGCCCGCGAGCTCCTGAGCGGCCTTGCGGGCGCGCGACTTCATCGTCTCCCAGCTCTTGCCGCCGAGCTTTGAGAGCGCCGGATGCGCGCCCCCCGCGCCGACGTAGCGCGAGATCTTCGCGAGCTGCTCGACGGGCATGAAGACCTTGTCCGTGCCGGCGAACTCGAGCTCCAGGTAGTCCCGGGTGACGCCCGCGACCGTCTTGGTCTCGAAGCCCGCGAAGCGCGCGAGGCCGTGATCCTCGTGGACGACGATGTCGCCGGTGCGCAGGTCCGCGAAGGAGCGCAGGGCGCCGCGGCGGCGCTGACCCGCGGTCCGGCCGCCGGTGCGCTCCGCGCGCTTGCGCCGGAAGAGCCGGTGCTCGGGGATGACCGCGACGCGGATGCCCGCGGCGACGAAGCCGTCGCGCAGCGCGGCGGTGGTGAAGACGAGCTCAGGCTCGACGAGCTTGTTGCCCCCCGCCTCGGCCTCGCCGATCCAGCGGGCCTTCAGCCGCGCGAGGTTGTAGGCGGCGCGCTCACCCTCCCCGCGCCGCGGCCACGAGACGACGGTCCGGTAGCCGCCGCGGACGAGCTTCTCGAGCTCGGGCTCGGCGTCCTTGAGCGAGCGCGCGGCGACGTCGGCGGCCTGCGCGCGGAACTGGATCGCCTGATCGGCGGAGATCGAGGAGAGCTGGATGTGCGCGCGCTCGAGCCGGTCGGCGATCTGCTGCGGCGGCACGTAGAGCTGGTGGGCCTCCGCGTCGTGGAAGGCCGCGCACACGTCCTGCCAGTGGTCGGCGAGCGCCGGGGCGATTTCCTCCTCGGCGGCGACGAGGATGACGGCGTCGTCTGGGGCGAGGTCGAGGAAGGCGTGAAAGCGGTCGACGGGGAGCAGCTCCGAGATGTCCGGGCGCTCGGTGACGTCGTCGACGCCGGCGGCGACGCCGGAAATGAACTTCGCACCGCCTTCGGCGGCGCTCACGTTTCGACTGACGACGTCAGACCGGTGCTCGAAGCTGAGCTCCGCCGCCGGGGCGATCTCGATCCCCTGCGTCTCCCCCAGGGAGCGCTGCGTGAAGGTGGAGAAGAACCGCAGCGACTCGATCTCGATGTCGAAGAGGTCCACGCGGACGGCGCGGTCCTCCGTGGCGGGGTACAGGTCGAGGATGCCGCCGCGGATCGCGAACTGGCCACGGTCCTCGACCTGGTCGACGCGCTCGTAGCCCATGGCGACGAGCGCGGTGGCCTCCTCCTCGAGGTCCATGAGCTCACCGACCCGCAGGACGTGTGACTGCGGGCGCAGCGCCGGGTCCGGGACCTTCTCGGAGAGCGCGACGGCGGACACCACCACGACGGGGGGCTCAGCGACCGCCTCGGGCTCGGCGACGAGGGCGTCGAGCGCCGCGACCCGCAGCCCGACGAGGTGCGGCGGCGGGGAGAGATGCGACTCGTAGGCGACGCCGCGCGAGGGGTAGAAGCGCACGGGCCGGGGATGCAGCCAGGCCTTGAGGTCGGCGGCGAGGTCGCGCGCCTGACGGTCGTCCCCGGCGACGACGATCGCGGGCCGGCGAAGCGCGGCGCCATCCTGACCACCGGCGTCGCCGGCCGCGCCCAGCCCGTCGAGCAGCGCCCCCACCATGAACGGGCGCATCGACCCGGAGACGAACGCGCGGCCGCCGTCGCGGGCCAGCGCGACACCGTTGGGGTCGTGCTCGAGCAGGGAGAGGAGCGGACGCAGGGACACAGGCAGGGACGTCGAACAACTGCGGGAGGGCGCGGCCGGGGCCTTTCAGCACTCTAGATCACGTCCCGAGGCGTCCAAACGGGTCCGCGCTGCGTTAGAGCTGTAATGGACTCAGGTCTTACCCCGAATCGATGCGGTGCCACGCGCACCGCGAAGGAGCCACATGTCTGAAGTCACCAACCACATCTTCGACACGATCGACCGTCAGAACGCGCACGAGAGCGCGCACACCCGCCGCACGCTGATCAAGACGACCGCCGCCGCGATGGGCTCGATGGGCCTGCTCGGCATGACCGCCAGCCAGGCCGGCGCGCAGGACATGCCCTCGGTCAACTCCGTCGAGAACCTCGCCGCCGTCGCCGCCACCGCCGAGGTCCTTGCGACCATCGTCAACACGGTCGGCGTCGAGAAGCTCGGCCCCAAGATGGACGCGGTCACGCGCCGCAACGTGGCCACCGCAGCTCAGCAGGAGAAGAACCACTACGAGCTGCTGGTCTCCGAGGCCGTCGGCGGCAAGCCGGCCACGAAGACGATCTTCGTTCCGAACTCGACGTTCGACAGCGTGGAGAACCTGCTGACGACCCTCGTCGTCGGCGATCAGGTGTTTCTCAACGCCTACCTGCTGGCCACGACGGTCTTCGCCCGCCAGGGCACGCTCGCCGGCTCGAAGTTCGCCCGGTACACCGCCGAGATCATGGCTGTCGAGGCCGTCCACCGCGCGCTGGCCCTCCAGTCGCTCGGGCGCCTCGGCAACGACCGTGCCTACGCGAAGTTCGGTCAGCGCGAGGCCGTCGGCGGCCTGCCGACCTCGGGCCAGGGCGGCTTCTACAAGATCACCGACGCCGTCACCATCCTCGAGTCGGCCGGCTTCGGCTTCGGCAAGGCCGGCAGCAAGCCGGGCACGGCGTTCGAGTACGACGCCGTGTCGGCGCGCACGCCGATCGACCCGGGCGTCAACACGCTCACGATCTCCTAGGA
>JAABUN010006311.1_pt1 | contig 13764 bp, 12 predicted proteins | sample 5559311 | NCBI WGS metagenome assembly JAABUN01 (sample SAMN10711877, study PRJNA513370) | rock metagenome | isolation source: Antarctica rocks | place: Antarctica: Victoria Land, Siegfried Peak sud | reverse complement strand
GAGGTCGTGTGTCGGGCCGAGCGCGGGGAGAGTGGGGCCGGTGAAATCGTCAATCAGCGTAGCTTGTGCGGCGAAGTCGCCTGGGATGAGCGCGGGGATGACGCCGCGCAGGAGGGCGCGGAAGCCCCGGCGCTGGCTGGCGTCGTCCCAGGCGGCGCGGCTGGCGATGAACTCGGCGCGCGGGAAGTCGCGCAGCCCGGCGATGTGGTCGGCGTGGAAGTGGGAGACGACGACGCGCCGGATGTCGCTTACGTTCAGGTCGAACGCGCCGAGTTGCGCGGCGACCGCGAGGCGCGGGGTGAGGCGCAGCGGCGTCATCCGGCGATAGAGCGAGAACGGCCAGTCGCGCGTGGCATCGAAGATCCGTGGCGCATAGCCGGCGTCGAACAACGTCCACCCCTGCGTCGGGTGCCCGAGCAGCGCGACCGGCGCGTGACAGGCGATCCGCCGCCGCCGCCCGCCCCGGATAACGGCCGACTCGCTGGCGAGGCAGTAGCCAGTATCGAGGAGATGAGTCGTGAGTCGTGGGTCGTGGGTCGTGAGGGGATTAGTCGTGAATCGGGGGTCGTGAGTCGGCAGTGGCTGGGCGGTGGTGTTATGGCTCGGTGCTGGCAAATGGGCCTCCAGGTATGCGGTAGGGGCGGGAGCGTCAGCATAGCCCCGGATTGAAATCCGGGCTAAGGGCTGCGGCCACGAAACCCGCCTCCGCGGGTTGGGTTCGTTAACGGCGTGGTGCCTGCTTGTGAGGCAATGCCTCGCAATAATCCCAGTCCGCGCAGGCGGACATTGTGGCCGCAGCCCTTAGCCGGGACTTCAGTCCCGTTCTGGCCCGCAGGCCCGCGAGGCCGAATGCCCCCTGGGCGCTTCAGCCGCCTGCCTTACTGCCGACTACCGACTGCCGACTACCCCCCTCACGACTCACGACTCTTCATCGCTGCGATCGTGCGGGCGATCCCCTCATCTAACGTGATGCGGGGAGTATAGCCGAGGTCGCGGCGGGCGGCGGTGATGTCGTAGGTCTGGGTGCGGGCGAGAATGGCGGCGGAGTAGCGGGTGAGTAGCGGTTCCTGGCCGGTGAGGTGGGCGCGGGCTTCCATCAGGGTGGCGGCGGCGAGGGCGGCGGGGAGGGGGACGGCGCGGAGGTCTGCGGGGAGGCCGAGGCCGCGCAGGACGGCGGCGATCACCTCCCAGAGGCGCGGGTGTTTGTCGTTGGTGATCGTGTAGATGTGGCCGATGGCGGCGGGCGCGTCGAGGGCGCGGAGGAGGGCGTGGGCGACATTGTCCACGTAGGTCAGATCGACGCGGTTCTGGCCGTCGCCGATCTGGCTCAGGCAACCGCGCCGCGCGGCGTCGAGGAGGCGCGGCAGGAGGGCATTGTCGCCGGGTCCGAAGATCGCCTTGGGCCGGATGATCACGGTGGCGAGGCCATCACGCGCGGCGGCATTGACGCGGTCTTCGCCGAGCGCTTTCGTCAGGGAGTAGACGGAGGCGAAACGGCGCGGTCGCGGCGCATCCTCGGTCTGGTCGATCACGTCCTGCCCGGTGAAGGTGACACTGGGTGAGGAGACGTAGACAAGTCGCCCGACACCCCCGGCACGGCACCCGGCGATGACCGCCGCCGTCCCCGCGACGTTGATCGCGAAGAAGTCGCGTCGCCGTCCCCACGGCGCGGAGAGTGCGCCCGCGTGGATCACGGCGTCGGTCCCGGCGCAGGCGCGGCGCACGGCGGCGGGATCGCGCAGATCGGCCTTGTAGGGCTCCGCGCCCGCCTTCAACAGATCGCCACTCGCCGCGAAATCGCGCCCGAGGATGCGGACGCGATGGCCCTGCACCAGGGCGAGTGCGGCGACGCGGCGACCGAGGAAGCCGGTGCCGCCGGTGATCAGGAGGTGCATGTTTGCGTGAGGAAGGCGAGGATTCGTGCATTGATCGTCGCGAATGTGGCCCGCGACGGGATGTGGCGACTCCCGGCGAGGACGACCGTCTCGGTGAGGTGCGGGATAACCGCCCGTGCCGCAGTCGCCACCGCCGCGCCGGGGAAAAACGGATCATCCGCGCCCGCGAATACGAGCGTGGGCGCGGTAGACCACCGCAACTCTTCGGCGGTGGCCTGGCGTGGCAGTCCGGTATCCAGGCGTATATGCTGGTACGCGTCGCCGATTTGCGCGGAGAGTGTGTCGTCCGGTTCGCTCAGTAATGGGCTCGTCGCTTGTGCGAGGCGCTGTGGATTGGGTGCGAAGCGATAGGCCAGCATCGGGATGACGATCCGGCTTAACATCGGTGCGATCGGGCCGGTGACAAGCCCGGCGGGCGAGACAAGGGCCAGGGCCGCCACGCGGTCGGGGGCATATCCTGCCAAGCGTAACGCGAGTCCCGCCCCATAGGAGATGCCGACGAGCGGCACGCGCCCGAGTCCTAACCGATCGAGGATATCCACGAGCCAACGGGCATGGTCATCGCTGCGGGGCGATGGTCGCGTTTGCACGCTTAACCCCGGTTGGCCCACGATATCGGGCGCATAGAGGCGATATTTCGCCGCCAGGGGGCTGAACCAGCCGAGACAGGTCGGGTTGAGAAAGTTACCACCCGAGAGGACGATCAATGGCGGGGCCACCGCAGTCCCGGCCACCAGGAGATGTGTTGGTCCAAGGTGGGTTTCCACTATACGGCTATCGACCGCCATTGGCAGCGCGGCCACTGCCGCGTCATAGCGCGCAAGGATCGCTTGCTTCCCGGCCTGACTGCGATACATCGATGTCGCCATACCCACCTTGCCTGGTTTCGCCCGTTCACATCGTGGGCGCTCGGGTGGAAAACGCACGCGACCGGGGAAGTATCACAAAGGCATTGCGGCGACGGCCATCGGCCACGACCTACACCTGCGTCAGTGGCTCGGGTATCTTCGCCTCCGTACAGTCGGTGACGATCCCGGCCAACAACTCTTCGCGGGCGGCGAGGAGGCTACGGCCGATGATCTGGCGGTTGATCTCGCTGCTCCCTTCGCCGATCTCGTTGATCTTGACCTGGCGCCAGTAGCGTCCTGCCGCGCTGTCGGCCATGAAGCCCGCCCCGCCGAGGATCTGGGCCGATTGGTCGGCGGCGCGCTTGGCGGTCTCGGACGCGAAGACTTTTGCCATGCTGGCCTCGCGGCTGTAGGGACGCCCCTGGTCTTTCAGCCACGCGGCCTTGAGGACCATCGTGCGCGCCAACTCGATCTCCATCGCCATGTCGGCCAGCTTGAACTGGATCGCCTGGAAGTCGGCGATCGGGCGACCGAACTGCCGGCGGCGCGGGGCATAATCGAGGGCTTCATCGAGGCACGCTTGCGCCAGCCCGACCGAGAGCGCCCCGACCGCGACCCGCCCGGCATCGAGGATCTGCAAGAACTGGCGGAAGCCTGCGCCGCGCACGCCGAGCAGGTGCCACTCCGGGACGCGGCAATCGTTGAAGTGCAGCGGGCTCTGGTTCGACGCGCGCCAGCCGACCTTCTCGTAGGCGGGGCCGCGCGTGAAGCCGGGGGTCTCCTGCGGGACGATGATCGCGGAGAGTTCGGGGCGTCCGTCCGAGCGGGTGCCGGTGCGCGCGATGATCGTTACCCCGGCGGTGATCGCGGTACCGCCGTTGGTGATGTAGCGCTTCGCGCCGTTGATGACCCACCGACCATCCCGCAACTCGGCGGTCGTTTCGGTGCCGCCCGCGTCGGTCCCGGCGTGCTCCTCGGTCAGGCCGAAGGCCCAGAGGCGCTGGCCCCCCGCGATCTGGGCGAGGAAACGCCCGCGCTGCTCGTGGTTGCCGAACGCGACGAGCGGCGCGCAGCCGAGCGAGACGTGCGCCTCCATCGTGATCCCGACGGAGGTATCGCCGCGACTGATCTCCTCGATCGCGAGGCAGTAGGCGACGAAGTCGCCGCCCGCACCACCGTATTTGGGCGGCAGGCTGAGGCCCAGCAACCCGAGGTGGGCCATCTCCGCGATGATCTCGTAGGGGAACTGCTGGGCGCGGTCGAGCGCGGCCGCTTGCGGGCGGATGACGCGCTGGGCGAAGTCGCGGGCGAGGTCGCGCCAGCCTTGTTGCTCCGGGGTGAGGTCGAAGTTCATCGGGGAACCTCCGTGGTGTGGGCCGGTGACCGATAGGCAAGGTAATGGCTGGAAACGCGGTCGTGGCTGGCGGCTAAAGCCGCGCCTCGCGGGCCTATCGGCCACGAAGCCTCCCTGCGGAGGCTGTTCAGCGGCGTTCGTGAGGTGGTGTCACTCGCCGCGCAGGCGGCGTAGCTCGGCTTCGAGGGCGGCGATGCGCTGGTCCCGGTCGGCAAGGCGCTGGTCGCGGTCGGCAAGGCGGCGTTCCTGCTCGGCGATTTGGTGCCGCAGTTCGGGGCCGGTGGGGACGAGTTGGCCGTCCTGATCGTAGACGCGCAGGATGGAGTCCTGGGGGGCGAAGGCGATGCCGAGGGCGCTGTGCCAGCGACCGTCTGCCTCCGGCTCCCAGGGGATGTAGCCGTTCGGGCCGAGTTTGCGCGCCCAGAGGCGGGTCTTGACGAACTCGCCGACCGGGTCGAAGACGAGGTATTCGGGGATACCGAGCGCGGCGTAGGCTGCCGGTTTGGCGCGTGGCGTGCCCTCGGCGAGGTCGCGCCCGGCGGCGGTGGACGGGCTGGCGATCTCGATCACGAGGGCGGGCGGGCCGTCGGCGGCGACGATGATCGAGTCGCGCGAGCCGGTGCCGAGGGTCGGGTGGATGAGGATGTCCGGCGAGAGTGAGGCGGCGCGGCGACCGACGCGCAAGATCACCATCCTGATCTGGTTGCCGACGAACCAGGGGAGGCCGCGACCGTGGCCGCAGGCGTCGAGGCCATCGTACAAGGTCGTGATCGCGCCCTGATGCAGCGAACTGCCCAAGATCGACTCCTCCGTGTCGTCGGCAAGGTCCGCGAATTGCGGCCCGAGGGTCAGCGTCTGCCCGAGGGTGAGCGGCTGGTGGATCGTCATGGCAGGTTCCCTTTGGTACGGTGAGGCATCATCTTGACCTATCTTACCATGACGGCGGGGTGGGGTTTCACCGCAAAGGTGCAGAGGCATGGAGGCGCGCAGAGGAGATCGAGGAGGATAGGGAATGAGTCGGACGCTCGGGCTACGGTTACTGGTTTTGGGTGGGGTAGCGCGGTGTGCTCGATCTGCGCGTCAGGTGCTGAGGTGGCGTTACGCTGTGAGTGCGCCGGGGATAAGGTTATCCAGGCCCGTGGTGAGGACGGTGAGGATAGCGCAGGCTTTTTGGTCGACGGTGAGCGTGGCGGTTCCCTGCGTGGCCCATTGGGCCGCCGCGCCGAAGATGCCGCCGACGAGTACCTGGACGATCGTGGCAGGCGGCACGCGCCAGAGTGCGCCTGGGCGGTGGCGATCTTCGAGCCAGGCGGTGAGGATCCTGGTCAGTTCGCCGTGCGTGGCGCGTTCGGTCAGCGGGCCGAGGGTTTCGGTGAGGCGACAGTTGCGGTGCCGATGCTCGACATATTCGAGGACGGTGCGGATCAGCAGGCGCAGCGTCGCGCGGTCCCACTCGGCAACCGGCGGCAGGGTCTCCGCGAGCAGTTGACGAAATTCCTCGCGGACGATCGTGTCGTAGAGGGCGTATTTGTCCGGGTAGTGCGCGTAGAAGGTGCCGCGATTGACGTTGGCGCGCTCGGCGATGTCTTGCACACTCATCGCCACGAACCCTTTCTCGTGCGCGACGAGATGGAACGCCTCTTGGAGCGACTGGCGCGTCCGAGCAACGCGGCGATCGGGGCGTTTCGGGGCGTTGACCATCTGGCTCCTCCTCGGGGCACTCACTGGGCTATCCGCGCAGCGCCGCCTTTTTCCAACAGTTTTGACCTTCTGCCGTTTATCCGACACAACGACGAAATTGCCGATTGCGGACTGCTCCGGGCGATCGTACGCTGAAAGCAACGGTTGCACGATAAAGGACACCGTTGGAAATAGTGAAGGGAAGGATACGATGGCGCTGCTCGGTCTGTCGATCGATGAGGTTCTTTCAACGACACGCGCGGTGCGCAAGCGGCTCGATCTGACCCGTCCGGTCGAGCCGGAGATTTTGCGTGAATGTTTCGAACTGGCGGTGCAAGCGCCGACGCCGGGCGGGAGCCAGGGCTGGCATTTCATCGTCGTCACCGACCCGGCACAGCGCGCGGCCCTCGCAGAGATCTATCGTCGCGCGTCGGCGGAGACGGCCAGCTATGCGGAGGAGGATCGGCAACGGGCCATCGCCGCCGGGCCGGCGCAGGGCGCGGCGTTCGACCGGATGATGGACTCCTCGCGCTACCTGCAAGCGCATCTGCACCAGGTGCCGGTGCTGGTACTCCCCTGTTTGCAGGGGCGGATCGAGAAGTTGCCCACCTTCGCGCAGCCCAACTATTGGGGTGGGATTTTCCCCGCGACCTGGAGCTTCATGCTGGCCGCGCGGTCGCGCGGGCTGGGGACGACGCTGACGGGGATCCACCTCCTCTACGAGCGCGAGGCGGCGGCGGTTCTGGGGTTCCCCTACGAGGAAGTGATGCAGGTCGGGCTGTTGCCGGTCGCCTACACGCTGGGGACCGCATTCAAGCCCGCACCACGCAAGCCGTTAGAGACGGTGCTGCATTTCGACCGCTGGTAGCGCGGGCGGTAATAGCGCGTGCGCCGACACCGCGACGTCGCGTCCGTTACGGCGTGGCGTCGCGCTCTGCTATCGCGCGATGGCTGACGATGTTGACGACGAGTCCCTGGGGATCGCGGGTGAAGAAGCGGCGCACACCCCACGGCTCGTCGGTCAACGGGTAGACGATCGCGTAGCCGCGCGCCCGCACCGTCGCGTAGAGCGCATCGACATCATCGACCTCGATGCTGAGCGCCGGGACGACCGGGGCGGTGGCATCGGCGGCGAGGACCTGGATCTGCGCGGTCGGGTTCGTCGGCGAGGCGAACCCGATGATCCAGCCCTGATCCATCGCCACGTCGAAGCCGAGCGTCTCGGCGTAGAATGCCTTGCTCTCCTCGGCTTTCGCGGACTGGATGTTTGGGACTACGCGGTTGATTGGCATCGGCTCGCCCTCTTTCTTTCGCGGTATCGCGTTTGTGTTGCGTGAGGATGATGCGGGCTTTCGATAGCGTACGCAATAGCGATACCAGGAAGAGTGGGGACATTGTAGGGTGCTTTAGCCCAACGGCCCCCCACCTTATCGGATCGTCCGATCGATCTCTAATAACTCCTTTACGTGCCATTTGCCTTATTCTCGGTTGCAAAGTTGTCTGGTCTGACCAAAGTACCGGGTTACAGGGTTGACAGGGGGCGCTTGGCACTGTAGGATAGCAAAGGTGCCGGAACGCCCTTTCAGACTACGTGGAGCCAAGCACCTGATGAGTACGATGCGCCGACCCGGACAACTCAACGTTTCGACGTCCGTCGTCGTCGTCGTCCTTATTAGCCTCCTCCTAGAGGGAGGACATTGCTGCTTGGGAGGCGAACGGTAACGCGAACGAAAAAGCGAGATAATGACGATGAGCCTCCCAAGTACGGGGGGCTTTTCTGCATATCTGGCGATTCGGTGATGCTCGGCGACACGAGAATGTCGAGCAAGGTTTTCAGTAGGAGGGTAGCGTGGGCGATCTAGCGGACGAACAGCAGCAGGGACGCGGGGCGCACGATGAGGCGCACGGGCGGGTCACGCAGCGGCCGGCCCAGCGGGTCATTATCGCGGAGTCGCCCCCGATCCCCGATGTCGTCCGCTGGCGTGGCAGCGCCCACGAGTACGATTTCGGCACCACGGACAGCCCCCAGGAGACCGAGCCGACGCAGCGCTGGCGCGAGAGTGCCCACGAATACGATTTCAGCGGCGAAAGAGACTGACGAAGTACGAAGTGAGAAGTACGAAGTACGAAGTGGGAACGAGTAAACACGAACTGGGCGAGTGACGACGAAGTGGGCGAGTGACGAGTCGCTCGTGAGCAGCGAGGGAGACGAAGATGAGTACCGCCACGATGACTCCTGCGGCCCAACCGGCCGCACCGACCGCAGCCCCGGCGAAGCGACCGTACCTGGGGGCGCACGCGCTCTGCGATGCGCTGCTCCGCGAGGGCGTGGACGTGATCTTCGGGTATCCGGGCGGTGCGGTCATCCCGCTGTACGATGTGCTGCCGAGCTACGAGCCGCAGTTGCGCCACATCCTGGTGCGGCACGAGCAGTGGGCGGGACACGCCGCCGAGGGCTATGCCCGCGCCACCGGCAAGGTCGGCGTCTGCCTCGCGACGAGCGGCCCCGGTGCGACGAACTTCGTCACGGCGATTGCCGACGCGATGCTCGATTCGACCCCGCTGGTGGCGATCACCGGGCAGGTCGGGTTGCCGATGATCGGCAAGGATGCCTTTCAGGAGGTTGATATCATCGGCGTGACCCTGCCGATCACGAAGCACTCGTTCCAGATCGAGCGTGTGGAAGATCTGCCGCGAATCGTCGCCGAGGCGTTCCACCTGGCGCGCAGCGGGCGACCCGGCCCGGTGCTGATCGACCTGCCGAAGACGACGATCGTCGCGCCGACGACGCCGAGCAACGGCCATATGGTCGAGATGCCCGGCTATCGCCCGACGATGAACGGCAACATGGGGCAGATCAAGGCGGCGGCCAAGCTGATCGCGCGGGCGCAGAAGCCGGTGGTGATGGCCGGACACGGCGTCTCGATCGCCGGGGCGATGCCGGAGTTGCGCGCCCTGGCCGAGAAGGCCGATCTGCCGGTGGCGTTTACGCTGCACGGCCTCGGCACCCTGCCGGATTCGCATCCGAACGCGATCGGGTTCATGGGGATGCACGGCCACGCCCACGTCAACCGGGCGATCGATGAGTGCGATGTGCTGATCACCGTCGGGGCGCGGTTCGATGACCGGGCGACCGGGCGGACCGATATGTTCGCGCCGAATGCCAAGGTGATCCATATCGACATCGACCCCGCCGAGATCGGCAAGAATATCCGCGTCGATGTGCCGGTGGTGGGCGATGCGAAGCGGGTGCTGGCGAAGCTGGTCGAGGAAGTGCAGCAGGCCGACCGGACTGAGTGGCGTGCGCGGATCGAAGGCTGGCGGATCGCCCCGCCGCTCCCGACCTTCTCGGCCGATGAGCCGGGGATCTCGCCGTTCAAGGTGATCGCCGCGCTGCGGGCCGCGACCAAGGGTGAGGCGATCTTCACCAGCGACGTGGGCCAGCACCAGATGTGGGCGGCGCAGTGGGGCGCCTACGAGGCTCCGAATCGCTGGATCAGTTCCGGCGGCGCGGGGACGATGGGCTTCGGCCTCCCCGCCGCGATGGGCGCGAAGGTCGGCTGCCCCGATACCGAAGTCTGGGCGATCTGCGGCGATGGCGGCGTGCAGATGTCGTCGGCGGAACTCTCGACGATCGCGACCGAGCGGATCCCGGTGAAGCTGGCGATCTTCAACAATGGTTTCCTCGGGATGGTGCGGCAATGGCAGCAACTCTTCCACGGCGGTAACTACGCCCACACCCCGATCGGCGCGCCGGACTTCGTGAAGCTGGCCGATGCCTACGGGATCCCCGGCCTGCGTGCCACGCGCCCCGAAGAGGTCTGGTCGGTCATCGAGCAGGCCCGCGCGATCGATGGCCCGGTGCTGGTCGAGTTCCGCATCAACCCGGAAGAGAACGTCTACCCGATGGTGGCACCCGGCACAGGAAACTCCGAGATGATCGAGATGGACCCGGCGACGGTAGAGTAAGGCGAGTAGTCAGTAGTCAGTAGTCAGTAGTCAGTTGCTCATTGCGGCACCGAAACAGTTGGTTGGCGTAGCGCCGCCGCCACCTCACTGAATACTGACTACCGACTACCGACTACTGACTACTCAACGGAGGCAACAATGACAGTCATGATCAACACGCCGGGTGGGACGAGCGAGCGGACGCTGAGTGTGCTGGTCGATGATCAGCCGGGCGTCCTGAACCGGGTGTCGAGCCTGCTGCGGCGGCGGCGGTTCAATGTCGATAGCCTGAATGTCGGGGCGAGCGAGCAGCCGGGGATCTCGCGGATGACGATCGCGTTGCGCGGCGACGCGGCAGAGACCGAGCAGGCGGTGAAACAGCTGTATAAGCTGCTGGAAGTCCGCAAGGTCGTTGACCTGAGCAACGAGCGGCTGATCTCGCGCGAGTTGGCGCTGGTGAAGGTCAATGCGACCGATGAGACCCGCGCGCAGATCCGCGAGATCGCCGAGATGTTCGGGGCGCGGCTCGCCGATGTCGCGCCGCGTTCGCTGGTCGTCGAGGCGGTCGGGTCGGTCGCGCGGATCGATAGTATGTTGGAGATGTTGCGACCGTATGGTATTAAGGAGATTGCGCGCACGGGACGTGTCGCGGTCGCCCGCGGCGCCGGTGGTGAGGGTTAGGTGAGTGACGGGGCGTTCGCAGGGACGCCCCTTCTGCTGTTCGGGAGCGAATGGGAAAGGGTAGCGGGAGGCAGGCGGTTGAAACCGCGCCTGAGGGCGGCTGCGGCCACCACGAAACCGGCCTTCGCCGGTTAGGTTCGCATGATACGCAATAGCGTTCCGCGAGCTGGTGAGATGAGGTTTCGGCCTTCAGGCGCGGTTTGGGCCGCTGATATGCTATGGGGGATTCGAGGGTGGTAGACGGCAGGGGAGGTGGCGAGAGGAAGGATGTGACAGCGGTGCCGACGCTGGAGACGGCGCGGCTGTTCTTGCGACCATTCACGCTGGCCGATGCGCCGACGGTACAGGAGATGGCCGGGGACCTACGTGTCTCGGTCACAACACTCAATATCCCGCACCCCTACCCGGAAGGGTTGGCACGGGAGCGGATCGGAACCCACGCCGCGAGCGCCGCCGAGGGCGGGATGTACACCTTCGCGATCGAGCGCAAAGACGACGAAGCGCTGCTCGGCGGAATAACCATCACCATCACACGGCAGCACGCCCGAGCCGAGATCGGTTACTGGCTCGGGTTCTCGTACTGGAATCAGGGGTACACCACCGAAGCCGCGCGTTGCGTCGTCGCCTTTGGCTTCGAGGAACTGGGTCTCAATCGTATCCAGGCAACCCATTGGCCCCGCAACCCGGCCTCCGGTCGGGTCATGGAGAAGGCGGGGCTGCTCTACGAGGGGACGTTGCGCGGGTACTTGCTGCGAAAAGGTAGCATCGAGGACACGGCGATCCATGCGCTCCTGCGCGCCGATTGGGAGAAATTGTCGGTTAATACCAATAGCTGGTAGCTTGATAGCTAGGGAGGATTACTGATGGCGGTCACGATCTACTACGACAACGATGCGAATCTGGACCTACTCAAGGGCAAGAAGGTGGCGGTCATCGGGTATGGCAGCCAGGGGCACGCGCATTCGCTGAACCTCAAGGAGAGCGGCATCGATGTGCGCGTGGGGCTGCACGCCACCAGCAAGAGCCGGGTCAAGGCGGAAGCGCGCGGCCTGCGCGTCCTCGACGTGGCCGATGCGGCGAAAGAAGCCGACGTGATCATGGTCGTGGTGCCGGATGAGTTGCAGAGCTCGGTCTACGAGGAATCGATCAAGCCGCACCTGACGCCGGGCAAGATGCTGATGTTCGCGCACGGCTTCAACATCCACTACCAGTTCATCAGCCCGCCCGAGGGTGTGGACGTGACGATGATCGCGCCGAAGAGCCCCGGTCACCGCGTGCGCGAACTCTATAAGGAAGGGGTCGGCGTGCCGGGCCTCCTGGCGGTGCAGCGCGACGCCACCGGCCACGGCAAAGAGCTGGCGCTGGCTTACGGCAAGGCGATCGGCTGCACCAAGGCGGGCGTGATCGAGACGACGTTCGCGGAAGAGACCGAGACGGACCTCTTCGGCGAGCAGGCGGTCCTCTGTGGCGGCGTCAGCGCCCTCATCCAGGCCGGGTTCGAGACGTTGGTCGAGGCCGGCTACCAGCCGGAGATGGCCTACTTCGAGTGCTTGCACGAGATGAAGCTGATCGTGGACCTGATGTACGAGGGTGGCCTGAAGTATATGCGCTACTCGGTGTCGAACACCGCCGAGTTCGGCGACTACACCAGCGGCCCGCGCGTCGTCGATGAGCACGTCAAAGAGTCGATGCGGAAGATCCTCTCCGATATCCGCGAGGGCGTCTTCGCGAACAAGTGGATGGACGAGAACCGGATCAACGGCCAGTCCAATTTCAAGGCGATGCGCGCCAGCCACACCGAGCACCAGATCGAGCAGGTTGGCGCACAACTGCGCGGGATGATGCCGTTCATCAAGAAGGGCGACACGGAGTAGAAAAGTACGAAGTACGAACTACGAGGTACGAACTGGGGCCGAGGAAGGCACATACGTGGCAGCACTCTTTCTCAATACTTCGTACTTCGTAGTTCGTACTTCGTACTTCACCCGGAGGGTACTATGGAGCCTGCCATTACCTCGAACGCACGGCGGATTCGCGTTTTCGATACGACGTTGCGGGACGGCGAGCAGTCGCCGGGCGCGACGATGTCCCTGGAGGAGAAGCTGGAGGTCGCGGCGGCGCTGGCCGATCTCGGCGTCGATGTGATCGAGGCGGGGTTCCCGATCGCGTCGCCCGGCGACCTCGCTGCGGTGCGGCAGATCGCCGAGCAGACGCGCGGCGTGACGATCGCGGCGCTGGCCCGCTGCGTGAAGGCCGATATCGACGCGGCGGTCGAGGCGCTGCGCCCGGCGGCGGACCCGATGCTGCACGTCTTCTTCTCCACGTCGGATATCCACCTTCAGCATCAGGTGCGCCTCTCGCGCGAGCAGGCGTTGGAGCGGATCGACCAGATGGTCCGCTACGCGCGCAACGCCGTCCCGAATGTCGAGTGGTCGGCGATGGACGCCACGCGCACCGATCTCGACTACCTCTGCCGTGCGGTCGAAGTGGCGGTGCGCGCGGGCGCGACGACGATCAATCTGCCGGATACGGTCGGTTACACCCTGCCGCACGAATGCGCGCGGATGTTCACGCGGGTGCGCGAGTACCTGGCGGAGCGGGTGCCGAACGCCGACGCGATCGTTTTCAGCACGCACAACCATGACGACCTCGGGATGGCGACCGCGAACACGATCGCCGCGATCGAGGCCGGGGTGCGGCAGATCGAGGTGACGATCAACGGGATCGGCGAGCGCGCGGGCAATACGCCGCTCGAAGAGGTGGTGATGGCGCTGCGGACGCGCGCCGATCATTTCAGCAGCTTCACGACCGGGATCCGTAGCGAGCGGATCGGGGCGGCGTCGTCGCTCGTCGGGCGCTGCACCGGGATCGTCGTCGCCCCGAACAAGGCGGTCGTCGGCTCCAACGCCTTCGCGCATGAGTCGGGCATCCACCAGGACGGCGTGATCAAAGATCGCACGACCTACGAGATCATGACCGCCGAATCGGTCGGCTGGACCGCCGATCGGCTGGTGATGGGCAAGCACTCCGGGCGCGCGGGCTTCCGCCAGCGGCTGCTCGATCTCGGCTACGAGATCGAGCAGGACCAATTGCAGTCGCTTTACACCCGCTTCATCGCGCTGACCGACCGGAAGAAGCGGATCGACGACGCCGATATCGTGGCGCTGGTCGAGGAGGAGCAGCAGCGCGCCGAAGGGGAGGCGTTCACCTTGCTAGCGTGGCGCTCGGCCAGCGCCTCCGACGGGCAGGGTCGCGCCGACGCGGCGGTGGTGCTGGGGATCGACGGGCAGGAGTATGAGGCGAGCGGCACCGGCAACGGCCAGGTGGACGCCCTCTTCGCCGCCGTCAATCACCTCGT
>JAABUN010006310.1_pt1 | contig 13765 bp, 13 predicted proteins | sample 5559311 | NCBI WGS metagenome assembly JAABUN01 (sample SAMN10711877, study PRJNA513370) | rock metagenome | isolation source: Antarctica rocks | place: Antarctica: Victoria Land, Siegfried Peak sud | reverse complement strand
TGAGGCAACAGAACCGGCTCAGGTCGTCCATGACCGATCCCACCAGGGCGTGAAAATCGCAACCGTGCGACGCAATTCCTTACCTCGCATCGGTCAGGGCGTGCAAGAGAGAACGGACACCACCGGGGTTCCTCCCCCTGCTGAAACAGGTCGGCTGGATGGAGCGGCACGACTGCGCCTTGGTTTCGGGCAAAGGCTTTCCGACCAAGGCGGCCGGCGACGTGCTGGTCCTGATGGAAGCGTCCGACGAGCCGCTGACGATCTTCTGCGTCCACGACGCCGACGGGCCGGGAACGCTCATCTACCAGTCGCTGCTGGCCGGCGTGACGAAGCGGGGGGGGAGGCCGGTGGAGATCGTGAACCTGGGACTGGAACCGGAGGAGGCTCTGGCTATGGGCCTGGAGCCGGAGAAGGTCGATCGCTCTGGGAAGAAGGTGCCGGTCGCGGACTACGTGACCGCAAAGTGGCGGGAGTGGTTTCAGACGCACCGAATCGAGTTGAACGAGATGAATACGGCGAAGTTCATTGCCTGGCTGGACAGGAAGATGGCCGAGCACGGCGCGGGGAAGGTGATTCCGCCGGGGCCGGCCATCGTGGGCCGGCTCGTCGCGAGTGTCACGGCCGCCGTCCGGGACCGGATCACGCAGGAGCTTCTGAAAACCGGCGGACTGGATCGCCTGGTCGCGGCGGAGATGACTCGGCTTACCCCGACCTTGCGGGCGACGGGAACGCGACTCGCGGCCGACCTGCCGTCGAAACTCGCCGCACCCCGCCCGGAGTTGTGGAGCGACCTGGTGGATCAGGAGGCGGCCGCCGTTGCGGGCGAAACCGGGGCCGGTTCTGTCGGCCCCGCAGCCGGCTGAGGGCCGCGCCGTTTCACCCCCGGTTTCGATCCGACCCGCCCGGCGGCCGATACTCTCCCCACCCCCGAGGGCGACGCATGGCTTCCTTGAGCACCCGCGGCGACGGCACCCGCAGCATCCAGTTCACAGGCCCCGGCGGCAAGCGCCGCACCATCACCGTCGGCAAGCTGCCGAAGAAGGCGGCCGAGGAGCTGTGCCGGAAGGTCGGCCACCTGGCCAGCCTCCAAAAAGCCGGGATGCCCGTCGACCCGGAGGCCGCGGCGTGGGTGGCCAAGCTGAGCGACACGTTCGCCGCCAAACTCGCCGCGGTGGGGTTGGTGCCGGGCCGGCAGTCGCAGGCCCTCGGGGCGTTCCTCGCCAACTACCTGGCCGGCCGCCGGGCCGGCCGGGTCAAGGGCGGCACGATGACGAACCTCGTTACCGTCGCCAACGACATCCGCCGGTACTTTGGCGACGCGGCCGCGGTCCGGGACATCTCCCCGACCCGGGCCGAGGACTTCAAGTCGCACCTCTTGACCCGCACGCCGCGGCTGGCCGCCGACACCGTCAGCCGGCGGCTGACGACGGTCCGGGCCGTGTTCAAGCTGGCCGTCAAGCTCGGCCTGACCCCGGCCAACCCGTTCGCCGACGTGGCCGCCCCGTCGGTCGTCCCCGCCGACCGGGAACGCTACGTGTCCGTCGCCGACGCCGAGCGCATCATCGCAGGGTGCAGCCCCGAGTGGGTGTTGATCTTCGCCCTGGCCCGGTACGCCGGCCTGCGTTGCCCGTCCGAAGTGCTGAGCCTGAAGTGGGAACACGTCGACTTGGCCAACGGCCGGATGACGATACCCAGCCCGAAGACCGAACACCGACCCGGCGGGGCGTACCGGGCGTGTCCGGTCTTCGCCCGGCTCCGGCCGCACCTCGAGCACGCCTTCGAGTTGGCCGCCGGGACCGGGGCCGTGTACGTCGTCCCCGGCTCGCACCGGGCCGCCGCCGACACGGCCGAGGGGTGGAAGGGGTGCAATCTACGCACGCAAGCCGACAAACTGGTCCGCCGGGCGGGGCTGGCCCCGATCCCCAAGCTGTTCCACAACCTGCGGGCGAGTTGCCAGAACGACCTGAACGAAACCTTCGCCGAGGCGCTGGTGTGCCAGTGGATTGGCAACAGCCGGGCGGTGGCCCGCCGGCACTACGTGAACGCCCGGGACGTGGACTTCGAGCGGGCCGGCCGGGTGGCCGCTGGGGGCGCTGCAGAAAGCGCTGTACCCGCGCTGCAAAACCCGCTGCCGTCGGGGACCGCCGCCAACCCGCCCGAACCGTCACGGCGGGGGGAAACGCTAGGAAAAGCAGACTCTGGACGGCCAGTGACGGGGAGCGACGGTTCGGGACGGAACGTTCTATTGGGCGATACTGGATTCGAACCAGTGACTTCCACCGTGTGAGGATGGCACTCTAGCCGCTGAGTTAATCGCCCGCGTTCCCGGCCGTGAAGCCGGGGGTGTTGACATAGCCGACGCCGCCGGCCGCGGCAAGGTTCACACCTTCGGCGGTAGGGTGGCCGACGGGGCGTCGCTGAACACCGGGGCGCTCGGGGTCACCCGCTGCGGGGCGCGGACCGGCTCGGGTTCGATCGCTGCCCGGCCGGGGCCACTCGACGAGTTGATCTCGTCCTCCATCCCGTTGATCCCCTTCTTGAACTCGATGACCGTCTTGCCGAGCGACCGGCCGATGTCCGGCAGCTTGCGGCCGAACAGTAGGACGCCGATGACCAACAGGGCCAACATCTCCGGCATGCCGAGACCGAACATGACCAACCTCCTCGAGAAGTAAAGTAGTCGCCTGAACGGGCCGGGCGGGCGTCGGTGGTGCGACGGGAGTGCCGGGCGGGTTAATGAGGAGGTCGAAGGTAACCCCACCGGCGGGCGCGGTTCACAATCCACCTTCAGTATATCGCCGGCCGGCGTGCCGGAGCAAGTCGGCCGCCCGGGCTTTTTCAGCGGGAGCCGTTAGCCGGCGGCTGGAGCTTGAGCGTGACCGTCACCGGGAAGTGGTCGCTGAACCCGCGGCCGCCGACCGGGACGCGGCCCGGGTCGCCGAACCGCCACGGCTCGCGGCGGGTGGTCCCGGGCCGGGTCAGGCCGGCGGTGACGGTCCGGGCGCTGTCCGGGTCGCACCCCCACCCGGCCGCGTCGAGCATCCCCGGACTGATGCAGATTTGGTCGTAAACGAGCGGCTTGCCGCCGTAAAAGATCGTGCCGAACTGGTCCGCCGGTTTGCCCGCGAACAGGTTCAAGAGCCGGGGGGGGCCGGCCGCCGGCAGGAGGTCCGTCCGGTCGGCGGTGGCGTGCAGCCCGGCCGTCACCGGGTCGCTGTCCGGGGTGCAGTTGAAGTCGCCGCAGGCGAGGAAGTCGGCGGTCGGGTCGCGGCGGACCAGGTCGGCGTATACGCCGTGGACGAGGTCGGCGTACTTGTCCCGGCCGCCGGCCCCGTTGCCGCCGCCCCGCTGGGTCAACTGCGAGGTCCAGTGCGAGGCGACTAGGCAGAGGTCGTGGCCGTTGACGACCAGGTGGGTTTCCAGGACGCGGAGCAGCCGGCCGTGCTGCTTCGTGGCAGCGGCCTCGACGTTCAGGCGGGTGATCACGCACGGGGCGATGTGCCGGCCGCCGTCGACTTCTTTCATGACGACTCGGGTGTACCTCAGCTTCGGGTCGGCCCCGGCGGCGTCGAGGTGGCGGTTGAGCGTGCCTTGCAACAGTTCCGCCGCCCGGACGCTCTCGACCTCGCAGCAGGCCAGCACGTCCGGCCCCTGGCCGCCGTTCATTCGGAGCAGCGTGTCGGCCAGGTGGTCGAGCTTGAGTTGCCGGAGGGCGGCGTCGGTGGCGAACGGGCCGTCGTAGGTCTCGTCCACTTCCCGGCGGCGGTCGTCCTGGTCGTCGAACAGGTTCTCGACGTTCCAGAAGCAGAATTGGAACGTCCCCGACCCGTCCAGGTTCAGCCCGGCCGGCGGGCCGACGGCCGGGGCCGGGCGGTGGGTGGCGGCCCAGTACAGAATCCCGCCGAGGGCCAGCAGCGCGAGCAGGCCGACGCGGTACGGCACCGGCAGGCGCAGGAACACGCCCGCCACGGCCTGTAGGAGGGCGGCGTTCGACCGGGCGCTGGGCATCGGGTGGCTCGCGGGGGAGGGGGCGGCGTGATTGTACCCGGCCAGCTGCGAACCCGGCTAGACACGCGGCGGCCCGCGGGTATGGTCGGCGGCGGTTACTCCGACTTCTGGCGCACGGGGACGGGCGATGAACATTCGCGGGACGGGACTGGCGCTCGCCGCCGGGGTCGGGCTGGGCGTCGGGGCCGGGGCCGTCGGCACCCTGTTCCTGACCGGGCCGGCCGCCCAACCGCGGCTGGCCCAGGCGGCGTCGGTCGACCGGTATCAGGACTTCGTCATGGCCACCGGGGCCGTGTCGTTGAGCGCCCGGCAGCAGCTCGACGGGGTTTGGATGATCGACTACCGGGCCGGCAAGTTGCTCGGCACGGTCATCGACAAGACGCAGGGCAAGATCGTCGGCTGGGCCGAGGTCGATCTCGTGAGCGAGTTCGAGGTGACGCCCCGGCAGGATGTTCACTTCATGATGGTGACCGGGTACATCACGGCCGGCCAGTCGGCGCTGTACGTGGCCGAGACGGTGACCGGTAAGTTCGGCGTCTACACGATGGCCGGTGGGGCGAACGGGCAGGGCGTGCTCATCCGCCGGCACGACCTCGCGAGCTTCCGCAAGGCCGGCGACGCGGCGGCGGGGGCACTGCCGCCGGGGCCGGGACTACCGCCGGTGGCCGGACCGGGGCTGCCGCCGGCGGGCGGACCGCCGGCCGCCGTGCCGCCGCCCGGGGGCGTGACCTTGCCGCCGATACTGGCCCCGGGTTCGCCGGCGGCCCCGCCGCCCGCCGCCGGGCCGAAGGTCGCGCCGTTGATCCCCGCGCCGCCGGCGGGTGGCGGGCCGGCGATCCCGCCGCTGCCGAACCCGGGCGTGCCGGCGATCCCGCCGCCGCGGTGACGGTCACGGCTGGTAAACCCACCGACGTGCGTCGGTGGGCTTTCGGGGCCGGGAGCGGGCCGCCGGGCTAAGATGGCCGCACTCGAGTTCCCGGTGCGGGGCGGCACGACATGATCGACACGCACGTCCACGTCGTCCCGCCGAACCTGCCGGGCGTCGGGGCACTCTCGAACGTCCTGCGGGAGCCGCCGGCGAAGGTGGCCGAGTGCCTGCGGGCCGAGATGCGGGCGGCCGGGGTGACCCAGGCGTTCGCGATGGGCGAGTGGAGCCCGACGGGCGACGACCCGCTCGGCATCGCGTCCACCCTGTCGGTGGCTGAACACGTACCCGGGCTGCGGCCGATCGGGGTGATGGACCCGGCCCGCGGCCACGACCGCGACCACATGAAGCGGGTCGATGTCGAACTGGGCCGGGGGCGTGTCGTCGCGTTGAAGGCGTACCTCGGCTACCTGCACTTCGGCCCGGCGGCCCCCGGCTATCGGCCGTACTACGAGCTGGCGGCGCGGCACAAGCTGCCGGTGATCTTCCACACCGGCGACACGTATTCGCCGTTCGCCAAGTTGAAGTACGCCCAGCCCCTGGGGGTGGACGAGGTGGCCGTCGACCACCCGGACACGAAGTTCGTCTTGGCCCACTGCGGCAACCCGTGGACGGCCGACGCGGCGGCCGTGGTGTACAAGAACCTGAACGTCTGGGCCGACCTGAGCGGGCTGGTGGTGGGTGACGGCACCGTGTTCGCCGACGACGAGCGCAACGACCTGCTCGCCGACGTGCTGGCGGCGGTGAAGCGGGCGTTCCGGTACGCCGAGCGGCCGACGCGGTTCGTGTTCGGCAGCGACTGGCCGCTGATCCCGGTGGCCGCGTACCGGCAGTTCGTGGCGTCGGCCATCCCGCCGCAGTTCCACGCGGAAGTGTTCGGCGACAACGCCCGGACGCTGTTCCGGGTGTGAGTCCGGCGACCGCCCTGAGGACGACCGCATGCGCTCGCCGACGCTTCCCCCGATTCTCCTCGCCGGGGCCGCCGCCGCGATGCTGATCCTCGGCATCGTCCGGCCTGGAGCAGCCGGGGGACCGCTGACGCGCGTCGTGCAAGAATTCGGCATTTACTGGAGTTCCGCCCGCGTCGGCCTCGACGGCGGCGACCCCTACGACGCGGCGGCGATTTGGCCCTACCAGCACGCCATCGAGCCGGCCAAGACCGGACCGCAGTTGACGTGGGGGCCGCCGTGGGCGATCGGCCTGGTGGCCCCGTTCGCCGCCGTCGAATTCCCGGCTGCCCGGTGGGGGTGGCTGTTCGCCGGGGCCGCTTTGGTGGCGGCCGCCGCGGCCGCCGCCTGGCGCACCTACGGCGGGGCCGACGATCGCCTCGCCGTCGCCTGGCTGGTCGCGCTGACGTTCTACCCGACGCTGCTTGTCCTGTCCATCGGCCAGCTCACCACCTTCGCCCTCGCCGGCGTGGCCGGGTTCGCCTGGGCGCAGAAGGCCGGCCGGCCGATGCTCGCCGGGGGGCTCTTGGGGCTGACGCTGGCGAAGCCGCACAACCTGGTCATCCTGTGGGCCGCCGTGGGCGTCGTCGAACTCGCCGCCGGGCGGTGGCGGGCGCTCGCCGGGCTGACGCTGTCGACGCTCGCGCTGTCGGCGCTGGCCGCCGGGCCAGCCCCGCGCATCTTCCACCAGTACGTTCACGTCATGACGCACCGCCCCCCGGCCGAGTGGATGCCGCCGACGGCCGGGACGTACCTGCGGCTCGCGTTCGGCGGCGGCCTCGGCGTCACGTTCGTCCCCCTGGCCGCCGGCCTGGTCTGGCTCGCGTGGTATCTGGCCCGGCACCGCGGGGCTGCGTGGGACTGGCCGGCGCGGCTGCCGGCGGTGCTGTTCGCCAGCTATCTCGTCAGCCCCTACGGCTACGCCTACGACCAGGTGATGTTGCTCCCGGCCGTCCTGCAAGCCGCGACCGCCGCCGGGCCGGGTCGCGTGAAGCTGTTCCTGGGCTGCCACCTCGCGCTGACGGGGCTGTGCGTCGGGCTGAACGCTCTGAAGGTGCAGGAATACACGTTCGTCTGGCTCGCCCCGACGCTCTTGGCCGGCTGGCTCGCCTTCACCCGCCGACGCGGCGACCAGCCGGAAACGCCACCACCCGGGGGTACCGGGTCCGGCCCCGACCTGCGATAATCCCCGCTGACTCGCACCGGGGAACCCGCCGATGATGAACGCCGACCTGCAGTCCGCCGTCCTCCGCCTGCTGCCCCGGGTCGGCACCCCGGCCCAGTACGCCGGCGGCGAGCTGAACGCCGTCGTGAAGGACCACCGCCACGTCCGCGGCAAGCTGTGCCTGTGCTTCCCGGACACCTACGGCCTCGGCATGAGCCACCACGGGTTCCAGGTGCTGTATTCGATCATGAACGCCGACCCGCAGTGGGCGTGCGAGCGGGCGTTCACCCCTTGGACCGACTTCGAGGCCGTGCTTCGCGGCCACTCGCTCCCCCTGTACGGGCTGGAAACGTTCACCCCGCTGCACCACTTCGACGTGCTGGGGTTCAGCCTGCAGTACGAGGTCGCCTACACCAACGTCCTGACCATGCTCGACCTGGGTGGGGTGCCGCACTTCGCCGACGAACGCCTCGTCACCGACCCCCTCGTCATCGCCGGCGGGCCGGGGGCGCAGAACCCCGAACTGCTCGCCCCGTTCGTGGATTTGTTCGTCATCGGCGACGGCGAGGAGTCCTTGCCGTGGGTCATGGACCTGTGGATGAGTCTCAAGGAGCGGGCGCTGCGAGACGGCGACGTGAGCCGGCGGCGGCGGTTGGAGATGCTCGCCGAACTCGCCGGCCGAACGACGTGGGCCTACGCCCCGGCGTTCTACGAGTTCGACTACCACGCCGACGGCACCATCGCCGCGGTCAACCGCACCCGGTCCGACGTGCCAGGCGAGATCACGTCCTGCACCATCAGCTGCGACCTCGAAGACATCCCGCTCCCCGTCAAGCCCGTCGTGCCATTCGTCAAGACGCCGCACGACCGGATCGCCATCGAGATCATGCGCGGCTGCCCGCACCAGTGCCGGTTCTGCCAGTCGACCGTCATCAAGCGGCCGATGCGGTTCCGGTCGGTCGAGTGTATCGTGGCCGGGGCACTCGCGAGCTATCGGAACACCGGCACCAACGAGATCAGCCTGTTGAGCCTGTCGAGCAGCGACTACCCGCAGTTCGAGCAGCTCATCAAGCGGATGTACGAGGTGTTCACGCCGCTCGGGGTGAACGTGTCGCTGCCGAGCCTGCGCATCAACCACCAGTTGCGGTCACTGCCGGGCCTGATTCAAGGCATTCGCAAGGCCGGCTTAACACTCGCCCCGGAGGTGGCCCGGGACGACATGCGCGAGCAGATCCGCAAGAAGATCAAGAACGACGACCTGTACACCGGCTGCCGCGAGGCGTTCAAGAACGGCTGGCAGAAGGTGAAGCTCTACTTCCTCTGCGGCCTCCCCGGCGAGCGGGCCGTCGACCTCGACGGCATCGCCGAGATGGCCGACACGATCGCCCAGATCAGCCGCGAGGTGACCGGCAAGTACAAGGAGGTGACGGCGAGCGTGTCGAACTTCGTCCCGAAGCCGCACACGCCGTACCAGTGGAACGGCATGAGGGAGCGCGACTACTTCCACTGGGCCGGCCGGCACCTGCGCTCGAAGGTCCGCCAGCGGAGTGTGCGGCTGCGCCAGCACGACATCGAAACGAGCCTGCTGGAGGGCATCCTGACCCGCGGCGACCGGCGGGTGTCGCCGGCCCTCTACGAAGCCTGGAAGCGGGGGGCGCGGCTGGACAGTTGGCAGGAGTGCTTCCAGCCGGCGGTGTGGTGGAAAGCGTTCGCCGACCTCGGCATCGACCCGGCGTTCTACACCCACCGCCAGCGGCCGGTCGGCGAGAAGCTGCCGTGGGACCATGTGAACGTCAAGAAGGGGCGGGCGTACCTCGAAAAAGAGCAGGAGCGGAGCGTCGTGCAACTCGGGGTGATGGCAGAGGCGGTGGACCGGGAACCGGGGTGTGGAGGGTGACACGATGACGGCAAATCCGCCCAGGGTCCGCCGGCCGTTCACGGCCGCGGAGTTCTGGCAGATGGTGGACCTGGGCTTCTTCCGCGACCAGCGCGTCGAACTGATCGGCGGGGAGGTGGTGCCCGTGGCGTCACAAAGTAACTGGCATTCGTTCGTCATCGAGAAGATGACACGCGAGCTGCGGCGGGTGTTCCCCGACGCCGACTACTGGGTCCGCGCCCAGTTCTCCCTGAACGCAACCCCGCACTCCGTTGTCGACCCGGACGTGGCCGTCATCCCCGGGGGGGTGGACAGCCATCCCCGCCGGAAGGTGCCGGCGATGGCGATCCTCGTCGTGGAAGTCAGCGAAACCACGGTCGCCGACGACCGCAGCCGTAAGGCCAGCCTGTACGCCGCGGCCGGCATCGCCGACTACTGGGTGATCGACGTGACCCGCCGGCAGATCGAGGTCCGCCGCGACCCGAGGCCGGACGCGGCCGCCGAGTTCGGGGCGGCTTACGTCGCAGTGACCACGCACGCCGACGGCCTCGTCGTGCCCCTCGCCGCCCCGGCCGGCGGCGGGGTCAACGTCGCCGCCGTACTCGCTATCGAGGAGGACGAGCCGTGACCGCGAATCCGCCGCCGTACCGGAAACTGACCGCCGCCGAGTTCATGCGGCTGGCCTTGAACGGTGCGTATGCGAACCTCAGGGGCGAGCGCGTCGAACTCATCGGCGGGGAGGTCGTCACCGTGTCGCCCCAAGGCGGATTCCACTCGGCGTTCATCGACTTCACCGCCGACGCCCTCAAGGCCGCGTTCGGCCCGGACTTCTGGGTCCGAGTCCAGTACACCCTCGACCTCGCCCCCCACTCCGTGGTCGATCCCGACATCGCCGTCGTCGCCGGGTCGCGGGCGGACAACTTCGCCCGACTCGGGAACGGCAACCCGACTACCGCCCTACTCGTCGTCGAGTCGAGCCTGACCACAATCGCGTCGGACCGCACACGGAAGGCGAGCCTGTATGCCGCGGCCGGCATCGCTGACTACTGGATCATCGACGTGCAGGCCCGCCGGCTGGAAGTCCGCCGCGACCCCCGGCCGGACCCGGCGGCCGAGTTCGGGGCAAGTTACCAAAGTCTGGCCGTCCTCGCCCCCGGCGAGGTCGTGACCCCGCTGGCCCGGCCGGCCGCGGTCGTCGCCGTCGCGGACATGATCCCGGCCTGACCCGCCTTACCTGCTGTAGTTCGGGTTGAATCCCTCGTCCTTGCCCCGGGCCTTGTGGACGGCCGCCGCCAGCAGGTGCATGGCCCGGAACCGCGCGGCGAAGGCGGCCGGCCAGTCGTGCCGGGCCGTGGCCGCGTCCGCCTCGGCCGACCGCCGGGCGTGGGCCGACCAGTCCACCACGATGTCGTCCCGCGCCCGGCACCGGGCCTTCAAAGCCGCGTCCGTCAGGGTGAAACGCTCGACCAGCGGCGCGGTGAACTCGAAGGCGTAGTCCCGGTACAGGTGCAGCCCCCCCGGCGTGGCCCGGTCGCCGGTCCCGGCCGCCGCGTCCGCTGCCTCGGCCTTGTGCTTCAGGTGCAGGTACAGGCCGACCATCCCGGCCAGGATCAGCCCGCCGGCCGCGGCAAACGCGGCCACCGCCCAGTCGGTCTCGTGGCCGAGCCGCAAGTAGACCGACCCGGTCGCGGCCACCGCCCCGACGCCCAGCGCGACGAACGGCCACGGCACCAGCCGGTTGATCCCGGCCGGTACCGTCCGGAGTAACCCGCGCCGCTTCGGCCGGGCCAGCCCGGCGGCGTCGGCCGGCACCTGGGCGATCAGGCACGTCACGTTGTCCCGGCCGCCGCGGACGTTAGCCAGATCGACCAGGAACCGGCTGGCCTCGTCCGGCGGGAACGACCGGACCACCGCCCAGAGTTCCTCGGCCGTCACCTCGTTGGTCAGGCCGTCGCTGCAGATCAGGAACACGTCGCCGGGTTCGAGTGGGTGCGGCCCCTCGATGTCGACCTCGACGGCCGTGTCCGGGCCGAGCGACCGGATGATGACGTTCCGCTTGAAGTCGCCCAACTCGTCCGGGTCGATCCCCTGCCGTCGGGCGACCTCCCACACCCACGAGTGGTCGAAGGTGAGTTGCTGGACCCTCTGGCCCCGAATCCGGTACGCCCGGCTGTCCCCGACGTGGCCGACCCACGCCCCCTCGGGCCGCAGCACCACCGCGGTGCCGGTCGTGCCGAGGCCCTTGAACTCCGGGTTATTCACGCCGATCTGGAAGATGGCGTTGTTGGCCTCCTCGAACGCACGCCGCAGCGCGGCCGGAACCCCTTCGGAGGAGACGTGCTTGAGGTACGTCAGCGGGATGTCCCGGACGGCCCGGGCGCTCGCTTTCTCGCCGACGGCGTGGCCGCCCATCCCGTCGGCGACGATGAACACATGGCCGTGGCTCAACCAGTGGGCGGCGTCGGCCGCGGGTTGGGTGGCGCAGGCGTCCTGGTTGTGGCTGCGCTTGACGCCCACGTCAGTCAGGCTGGCATACCGGATGTTCACGGGCCGCGGCACCACGGACTCGATACGGGTCTCGCCGGCCATTGTATGGACCGCCCCGGAGCCGAACTTGACGGCCGCCGGCCGGCACGGTATGGGCCGGCGACGGGTCCACTATAGCACCGGCACCGCCGCCCCGCGGCCGCCGAAGGGGTTCGGTATGCGTGTGCCTGTGCTGCCGCCGGTGGTAATCGTCCTGGCCGCCGCGACCGGGTGCGTCGACCGCCGGTTCGTCGTCGAATCGAACGTCCCGGGGGCGCAAATCTCGGTCGACGGCAACCCGATCGGCCCCGCCCCGGTCGATTCGCAGTACACCTACGCCGGGGTGTACACGTTCACCGCCACCGCCCCGGGGTACGAACCGCTGACCCAGCGGGTCGACCTGAAAGCCAAGTGGTACCAGTACCCGCCGCTCGACTTCTTCGCCGAGATCCTCTACCCCGGCCGGATCGAGGACGTGCGGCGGGTCCAACTGAACCTGGCCCCGGCCCGGCCGGTCAGCGACGCCGAACTCCTCGGCCGGGCCGAGGGGTTGCGGGCGCGGGGGATGAGCCTGCGGCCGCCGCGCATCCCGAACAACCAGGGGGCCGACCGGCCCGGCTCGGCCCGGCCCGGAACCCCGGCCGGCCCGGGACCGTCCGCCCCGACGCTCGCCGCCCCCCGGTCCCCCGGCGGCCCGAACCCGCAGGTGCCGGCGACGGAACTGCCGTCGCTCGCCTCGCCGCGGGACGGCGACACCAACACGCTCGTCCGGCCGCCGGCGGAGACGCCGCCGGGGACGCCGGGCGGCCCCCCCGGGACGCCGCCTCAGGGCGAGCCGGGCGGACCCCCCGGACTGCCGCGCTAATTCGGCCGCAGCGACCCGACGAACCGGACCAGTCGCCGCTCCCAGGTGCCCCGCTCGTTGAGTGGGCAACTCGCCTCCGCGACGACGAGGTCCGTGCCCACGGCGAGGGCGGCGTATACCACCAGCTTGTCCGCCGTGGTCGAAACGCCTTCCCGGGTATGCCGGACCGACAGCCGCACGGCCGGTGCCGCGTCCGGCACCTCGGGCAGCGGGTCGCCCTGGATGTCCCCCGCGACCGGCTTCACCTCCACCGGCCCGAACAGTTCCGGGTCGCGGGCGTAGCGGTTGCGGACGTACTTCTCCGCCTGGGTCGCGGGGTCGCCGTCGGCGGGCAGGACCATCACAACCACCTGAGCCGTCGGCGGCCGATCCCGCGCCGCCGGGCCGCGGACGACGCCCGTCAACATGAGTTCGGCCTTCGGGTCTTCGACCGTCGGCGAATCGACGGCCGCGGCCGTCCAGATCGCCTCCGTCGTCGATAGCCGGAAGGGACTGTTGTTCTTGACGCCGCGGAACACGACTTCTGGCGTCGCCCGCGGCGTCCACCCCTCGCGCCGGTCGAGCAGCCGGAATCCGTCCCGGGCGGCGTCGAGGTCGGCGGCGACGGCCTTCGCGTCCGCCTCGGCCGCCCAGCCGGTGAACCAGTAGGCCAGGCCTTTGTAGCTCAGGACGGTCACTTCGCCGACGCACGGGACGGCGGTCGTCCGGTGTTCGCCGCGGAACAGGGCACGCCGCGCCGGCCGGCCGGCCCACGTCGTCGGCTCCATCGGCAACTCGGCCGGGACGCCGATGAACAATCGGCCGAGTTGCCGAGTGACTTCGCCGCGCAGGTCGGACGGCGTCGGCTCGCGGGTGTCGAAGTCGGTCACGGCCAGGGCCGCCCACGCCGCCGGGCCGGCCGTGCGCTTGAAGCCCACCACGTTCGCCCCGACGGCGTTCTGCGTCGCCGGGTCGCGGTCCCACCCGGCCGGGATCGTGTAAGCGAAGTTCTTGTCCGCGACAGCTAACTGACCGCTGGCCGTCGGCCCGGGGGTCGGCGGCCGTTTGACCAGGAGGGCGGCCGCCACCCCGACAACGGCCGCCAAGACGACCAGACCCCCGCCGATGGCCAGCACTGACGACCGATTCGACCATCGCTGTTTCGGCGGTGGGGCGGTACGAGGTGGATCGGGCGGGGAGGCGTCCGGCGGCGGGGCGAGGGTGAACCGCAGGGCGCAGCGTGGGCAGGTCAGGACCGCCCCGGCCGGCACCCGGGTCGGGTCGAACAGGAACGTGCAACTCGGGCTGGGGCACTTGAGCGCGGACATGCGGGCAGTATACGGGAGGTGGGGCTTTCAATTACCCACAACTCGGTTCGCCAGTTCCAGGCCGAGGCAGATGTCGGCGAGTCGGGTGATGCCTCGCCAGACCACCATGTTGCCGGGCGGCGGGTCGCCCGCCCGCCCCAGGTAGC
>JAABUN010006309.1_pt1 | contig 13765 bp, 15 predicted proteins | sample 5559311 | NCBI WGS metagenome assembly JAABUN01 (sample SAMN10711877, study PRJNA513370) | rock metagenome | isolation source: Antarctica rocks | place: Antarctica: Victoria Land, Siegfried Peak sud | reverse complement strand
CTACCGCGACCAGTTCCTGCCCACCGGCCGCACCGCCGGCACCCCCGAAGAAGCCCTCGACTGCGCAGCCGGCCTCTACCTCGACAACCCCTGACCCCCGACGAACTTACGAGCGAGACCACTAAGCGGAGATCAGTGCCGCTGAGCAAGAGATGTTCGACAGGGTTTGGTACCACCGCTCGCTACAGCGTGAGTACCGGCTGCTGAACGAGGGCCAGGATGATGAAGCGGAACGTCATTTCGGCATTGCGCGCGCGGGGCGCGAACGAGTCGAGGCTCAGTACACCGAGCCCGGTCAGCTCGGTCCCTACACGGACTTCGAGCTTGGCATGCTCAACGGCAAGCTGTCGGCTCTGCGATGGGTGCTCGGAGCGGAGTGGGACTTCCTAGACACCTGATCCCAACTGACAGCAACAACGGCGGCGGTGAACGAACGAGCCGGGGTGATTGGAGCCATCACGGCTCTGTTCACTCAGCTCAGTTTTGTTCGTTCTCGACGCCGACCGTCATATTTCCGGACGCATGGTCGGAAGTCCCCAAGCTGACATCGCCAAGAGCGTCCGTCTGTAGTCGACGTGTGTCATTCTGGGCGGAAGGACGCATTTCGTCGACGGATCCGGTCTCATGCTGGGATTCCTGGCCGGGCGTCGCGGACGACGAATGGCCACCAGTTACGCCGCCGGTCAGCCCGGGGACATCAGGGGGAGCGACATGGAAACCCGCTCGGCGGCAGCGCCGGGATCGGGGTGTCATCTGGGACAGCGGGTGGCTTCATCCGGGCCACGGCCGCAGGGATCGGCCTACGGTCGCCTCGTGCCTGCGTGCCCGGTCGGTCGCGATGACGTGCTCATCCCCGTTCCTCACTGGTGCATCTAGAGACGGGCGGTCAACAAGGGGTAAGGGGACGGTCTGGGCGGCCCGTCGCCGCGCAATGGTTGCGTTGGCACGGCCAACGGCTTGGTCTCCCTCCACGACGGGCGACCCTGCTCTGCACTGGAGAACCGCCACCTGCAGGCTGGGCGAGCTCAACCAGCACGGCGGGCCGGCCACCGGGCCCCCAGGAGGCCGTGCCCCTGTGCGGAGCTGCAGTGGTTGTCATCGGCGTGCCGCAGCAGAAGGGCACGAGACCTCGTCGACACCCAACTCCTCATGCCCGGACACGACTGTCCCCTCTAGTGGCCTGGCGTGGCTGCGCCTGCTAGGTAAGCATGGGGCTTCCGGCGCTCCGCCGGTAATGAAGGGAGTGTGCTGCCATGACTGAGTACGACCGTGAGAAGCAGGCGTCCGATGCGACGTCCGACGACGAGGTGGGCGTCGGGATCAGCATGGGTGAGCCCAACACCTTTGAACCCGAGGAGGACCCGGACGCCGCCCCGGAGCCTGGAGGCGCCACTCCTGAGTGACGCCGCCCGGCCGTTCGTTATGTGATCGTGTCGAGCATGGCCTACCCGTCGAGCAACTCCTCACCGATCGAGTGACGTGCACCCGCAGACCCGGTTGCTCCGGGGTCGGCGAGGATGACGAACGCAGGCGCACGTTCCTCGTCGACGTGTCCGCGCCCTGTTGCGGCGGCGCGAATAGCGAAGGGGCCAAGTCGCGCGGGATCCACAGGTCGAGATGAATGCGCTTGCGCGGGGGCTTGTGCGGATCGGTCCGCTGGAGCCAGAGCACGAGAGCCGGCCCAGTGGGGTCGCGCCCCGGAGGGGACCGACTGCGGCGGGGTCGGGCGGTGTCGAGCGCCAGCGTCGGCTGGACAGCGGCACTCGGCTCCAGCGTCTCCCCGCGGTCGCGGGTGCCCGAGACCCGATGGCGCAGCGAATTTCGGGGCGAGGACGAAGATCGCAGCGCGGGAAGGCTTACTGCCGGTGCCCGAGTTCGCCGAGCTGCCCGAGCGGCTCGGCGGCGTACTGGCGGTACTGGTCTTCGTTGTGAACGAGGGCTACCTCGCCACCGGCGACGGCGTGCCAATGACCGGCGTTGTGGTCACGACCCGCCGGGTCGCGTGCACGTAGGAGTACATCTTGGCCCAGGCCGTCGATCCCACGCATTGGGGTCAGCCGGCGGCGCACGACGTCGCCGAGGAACGCGTCTCGGGCAGCGCCCGACTCGGTGCCACGACCAACGACACGCAGCGAAGGGAGCGCCCGTCCGTCGATGTGAACCGGGTTGTCTGAGGTCCTCAGTGGTACTTCTAAACCTGGGCGGTCAAGGTCTGCCACCACGTCGGGCAGCACCGCCGGATGGCCCACCACCCTGCTGGACTTCACCTCGAGGTCCGGACGGCTGGAGTCGCTGGAGTCGTCTGGCGGGGTGTCTCGAATCGTCTTGGGCCAAACGTGACCGAGATGGGTGGTTAGATTTCCGTCACGCTGACAACAAGATGTCCGAGGCCAGCCGCTCTCGCGCCAGCAATACGGTGTTGCCCATTGGTAACCCGTGGCACACCCCGTGGCCAACTGACCGGTTCAAATAACAGAGTCGCCGCGAGCGTCGTATTCGGATCCATCTCGAAAACGTTTTGAGTCAACTTGTCTAAAACTTCCTAGGCACTCCAAATGTCAGGTGGGGACGCGACAATATCCCAAGCAATCCGGGTAGCGCACTCTAAGTTGCCTGGCAGTTGACGGTTGATAGCCGCACCGCACCTTGTGTCGATCGCTGCCCGACGCTCCCGCCAGAGCCTGTCGCGGCGATGCCGGGGGCGCAATTGATCCCTCGCCCGATCTCGCATTGTCCGGTCGGCCTCGGAACGCCACAATCCCGCAGCGTCGTCGTAGCGACGCAGGTCGTGCGCGAAAGGTAAATCCTTTATGAGGACAAGTTGGTATTTGGAGTGAGGTTCCAGGCCCATCGAGTCATCATAGGGTGTTCCCACGGCCGCCGACGATGCCGCTGGGTACGCCAAACTGTGTCTCCCCCCGGGTCCCGTGGGGACCCGGAACCGACGCGTTGAGTCGACCGGGTGAGCATTCGGACGTCCATTGTCCGTGGGATCCCGCAGTCACCTCAGCCGAGGGCACACCGCCAGTCTGGGGGGCCTAGAGGTACTCATAGGAGTGGGCGATCAACACCCGGCAGGAGCGACGGTCCGGGATATGTCCTGGTAGGCGCCCGAACCGTTCATGCGGGCCTTGACCCCTCCGCCCGTTCGGGGGACGCGGCGACGGACATCACTCGCGGCTGCTAGACGTGGCTCGACTACATCACCGATGGTCTCCAACCTCCACGTCGGTCCCGTGGGACACATCATCGATGAACTCCGGACAGGGGGTCTCTTCGCGTCATCACCGGCAGCAAGCGCGGCACACCGGCGTAGCACGCGTGTCCGCCCGCCCCGTCGCCTACTCGTCGGGCGGCAGGAGGAGGGTGATTAGTCGAGTCCGCATGACGGCGGCTGCCGCCTCAGCCGTCGTCTCTTGCTGGTGGTGACGATCAATCAGCTCACGAACATGAGCATCGGCCGTTTGGCAGACCGTGCTAAGCGCGTGTCCGTCAGTGAGCTGCAGGATGACCGCCGGATGCCCACCTTCTGAGGAGTGGGTGGCGTAGTACGCCTCAATGCCCACCTGCTTCTGCAGGTATGCGGCTATCTCGTCGGCCACTGGTTCGGAAACGCGCAGCGCGAGCTGCACGCCATCCCCCTGCCAGTGCTCGAGGGCCAACTCGGTCTTGACGACCCAGTCAGGAAGACCACCTGCCTGCTCGATGTCCACCATCAGTGCCCGCTCCAGCCCCTGCGCATCTGCCTCTCGCTGGGATTGTTCTTCGATCTGTCGGCGTACGTCATCCTCGACACCACGGAGCGCCTCGTTGAGCTGCTGGGCAAGTGCCTCGGGCAGCTGCGGCGGGAACTCACTGAGCGGTAGCGCGTTCCGCGCCGTACCCGTAGGCGAAATCTGGCGTGGTGGCCCGTAGCGGTACACAAAGGCGTGGATCGAAGAGTCCTCGTCGACGCGCCAGTCCACCGCATATTCCCCTGACGCCAGGTGCCCGAGCCGCTGCCACAGCGCCGCGTGCCAAGCGTCGAAGGTCTCTACGGGCGGGACGTCGACGAGCTGAAACTGCAATTCCCAGTTCCGCGGCGACCTCACCAACTGAACGGCAGTGACTCGTGCAGACGTGGCGGGTGAGGTCCGCACGACCCGCCGCGACTGGTGATGAGCTTTGGTCCGGTTAGCGTCCAGGAGGGAGGCTGCGCTCTGCCAGCGGATGATCCACCAGAAGACGAATGTTAGGACCCGCCGGGCTTCGTCCAGCGTGGGCGGCACTTTGTCTTGGATGTACTCCCGTCTGAGCTTGCGGAACCAGGTGTACTCACCGGCGTCGGTGACGAACGGCTCCGCTTCGCGCAGCTGATCAATGTGCCGTGTGATCGCTTCGATGTCGTCCCGCTTGACGAACGAGTCAGGCCGTGGCGTCTCGGCCCACGACGTTCGCCGACCTGCCTCCCGGAGCCGTCGCCATGCCTCGATCGCTGTGTCGAACGCCTGTCCAGCATTTTCGAAAGCTGCAGCCGAGTCATTGATAAGCAGCGCTCGCTCCGCGGTGACCAACCTCTCACGGATGCCGGCATGTTCTACGGCCGCCGCAAGCACCAACTCCGCCAGATCAACCTTAAAGACGGTCCTGATCAGATCGGCAGCAAATTCTTCTGTTGCGGTCGCCCAGGCGGGCAGGCGCTCTGCCGCGGGCGGCTCGCCCTCGTGCTGCCCCAGGTTGCGCATACGGTGGAGACGGCGCACTTCCTGCCAGCCCGCCATCGTCCACCGTGACCCCAGGGCCTGCTTTAGGCGGGAGGCCAGGTCCTCGAACTTCGTCTTCTCGTCGAACAGCACGCCTTCGGCCTCGGCTGCCAAGTAGAGGGCCCGCTCGTTGACGCCGTCGAGCAGGATCATCGCGCGCAGGCGACTCATAGGGGCTGCAGACCTGCCGTCCGACAGTGCTGCTTCAAGGAGTGCCCTCAGCTGCACGAGGACCTCGGCTGTGAAGGCGGGAAGTCCTGCTGCCGCACCGACCGCCGTCGACGCCTCAGCCACCGACTCCGTTGCCGATGTCGCATGGTCCAAGCTGCTTGCCACGGTTCCTCCCCGCATTGCGTCCTGACGGCGGGCTAGGTTTGCCGCCCGCTTGGGTGCCTGAGCCAGGTGCCTCGGTTAGTAGTCCCTCAACCCCTGTTGACTGTTGCCGAGCGGGAATCATCTCAAATTGAGCGCCCGTTCGTGCCGCGGAAGGGGGAGTGGCGTTGCGTCAATCTGGGCGGAAGGACGCACGCTCATCGGGAGAAGAGGGCGTTGCTGGTGGAGCGATCGTGCTCGCTGCCCGATGACCGATCCCGCAAAGACGATCGGCGGTCCTTCCGACGACGCTTACAGCGGCTCTGTCCCGGTGCGCCCTACAGGTCGAGCACCAGAGAAAGTGCTTCGTCGAGGCGCTGCATCTCCTCCGGCGTGAGGAAGCCGGCGGGCTCGGCGAGCTGGTTCACATCGACGGTGGCGATCTGGTCGCACATGACCAGGGTGCGGCGTTCCTGGATGTCCACGGGGGGCCGGAAGCTGGTCTCGCGGGCGCTGGTGCTGGTGAAGGCGACGACGCAGGTGCTCAGAGCCAGCCAGTCCGGCTGCAGGACCACGGCGTACCGCCGGCCCTGCTGCTCGTGGCCCTTGCCGCGCGCGGGCAGCCGGTAGACCTCGCCCCTCACATCGGTGCCTGCAGCCCGGCCAGGTCCTGATGGATCGCTTCGATCTCCGCGCGGTCCTGCGGGTCGTCCTTGATCGCTCGGGCCTCCGCCGCTGCGACCGAGCGCCGTTCGTCGCGCTTCATCGCCTTCAGGGCGGCGCAGATGACTTGATCGGCGCTCTGGCGCCGTGCTGCCCCGAGCTCTAGGAGCAGGTCTCGAGTGCTGGTGTGGACCTTGACGGTGGTCGTGTCAGCCATCTGCGGAGTCTACCGTTGGTAGACAGCCGGTGCTTCCAGAGGTTCGACTGATCAGGGTGCGCCGCGGCGCACCGTCGGCGCCCGGTGCGTCCGCGCCGGACCGGCCTGGTAAGGAGGTGCGCTATGGCGGCGCTTCTCGTTGGATGCGCACGCTGTTCCACGAAACAGCAATACCTCACCGCTCAGCGCAGGGCCTGGTCGGCCTCGGCGTCGATCCTCGTCGGGTGTACGTCGATCACGGACTGACCGGCCCCAACCGGGACCGGCCCGGGCTGCGCGAGGCCCTCGCGGCCTGCCGTGGGGCACCCTGGTGGTGACCAAGCTGGACCGCCTGGCCCGGTCGCTGCCTGACGCCCGGGCGATCGCCGATGAGCTCACCGCCCGGCAGGTCCGCCTCAACCTCGGCGGGTCGGTCTATGACCCGAACGACGCCGGCGGCCGACTGCTCTTCAACGTCCTGGCCATGATCGCGGAGTTCGAGTCAGACCTCATCCGGCTCCGCACCCGGGAGAGGATGAATATCGCCAAGGCCCAGGGACGGCTTCGCGGGAAGCAGCCCAAGCTCAACGCACGTCACAAAGCGCACCTGATGGCCGTGTTCGAGACCGGCGAACACAGCACCGCCGAACTCGCCGACCTGTTCGGCGTCGGCCGCTCGACCGTCTACCGCGCCATCGAGCGACAACGGGCCAAAGCGTTGGCATCGGCCCTCGCGGCATCACGAGGCTGAGGCGCTACCGCGACCAGGACGCGACCGGCAGACGGTGTCCCGCACACCAGCCCGTGCGGGACACCGCCCGCCGCACCCGTCCCGCGGCAATCGCCGCTCTGCCGCAGAACGTTCGGGTATCGGCGCGCACCACTCCCGGTATCCAACTGTCCTGTTACAGGCAACATGATCTGATGGCGAGCGCACGAGAGCGAGTAGGCGAGCATCGTCGGCGATTGCGCGAGCAGGGTCTGCGACCGCTTCAGATCTGGGTGCCCGACGTACGCGCTCCAGAGTTCGTCAAGGAGGCACACCGCCAATCAGTTGCCATCGCTGCCAGCGAGCATGACGTCGACGACCAAGCCCTCGTCGACGCCATCTCCGTTGATGGGGACGCCTAGGCGGAGCCTGGCGAGTGCGACGGGGGGAGATCCATATCGCTGCCGCCCGAGGCGCCCACACCGGCAAACCACGACCCGTCGTCATCGTCCAGGAAGATCGGTTCGATTCAACCGCCTCCGTAACGGTCTGCCCGCTCACCGAGAATGCGGTCGATGCCCCCCTTGTCCGGATCGCCGTTGAGGCGAACGCCACCACCGGGATCGAACAGCCCAGCCAGATCATGGTTGACAAGGTGACGACGATGCCGAAGGGGAACGTGCGTGATCATGTCGGACGACTCACCGATGCGTATGCTGTTCGGCTTGATCGAGCGCTTCTGGTGTTCCTCGGATTAGCTGAGTGACTGGCGGCTCCTGACGTCGGGCGTCAAGAACTCACCCCAGGTCGGCGTGCCAGGAGTCCTCGACACCGTGCTGCCCGCGACGCATCTCGGCCTTCTCGAGCACCCGCACAGAGGCGGGATTGTCGGAGGACGACCCGAGGGGGTTCTACTGAACGCGGGTCAAGGACGGAGACTACGCCATGGAGTGGTGCCGCGCTGTTCACGGCCGGCCTCAGAGCAGCCAGAGCGCTCAGCCGCGCGAGACAGCCTGCACCACGCGCGCCCGCACCGCGGGATCGTCCCAGCGGCGGAGGCTGGCCGCGATGCTGCGGGCACTGAGCAGCAGTGAGGGCGTGACCACCAGCAGCACGAGCAGGGGCTGATCCAGCCGGGCTGCGATGGAGAGCAGGATGCCCAGGCCGATGGTCGCGAGCACCAGCTGCGCGGAGTACGAGGCCATCTGACCCGGGGACGCCGGTGAGTCGCGGGTGGTCCGCAGCTCCGCGCGGTGCGGGGAAGTCATCGACCAGCGCAGGCAGCGCGCCGTGACCTGGCCGGTCATCGCCACCAGCCCGACCAGCGCTGCGAGCGCGGAGGTCGAGTCCAGCGCAGCGGCGCCAGACAGGGCCGCGGCGAGCGTGGCCAGCAGGGCCGCGCCGGCCACGAGCTGGGCCAGCACCAGCGCCCTGGCGACCACCCAGGTGCGCGCGGGGACGGGCAGGCTCTCCCGCCACGGCGCGCCTTCTCCGTCCAGGCAGAACGCATTCACCCCGAAGAGCAGGCCGGAGCCCGAGGCCACGACCGCGGTGAGCAGCACCAGGTCCGTCGCCTCCACCCGGGCCAGCAGGCCTCCCGCGACCGGGGCCACCACGAGCACGATCAGCCCTCGCCGCAGCGGCGGAGAACGCCACACCCCGGCCCAGTCGGTGCGGCTCCACGACCGCACGTCGCTGCCCCACTGCCCCGCTGGCGGCAGCCGGTGCGCCCGATGGTGGTGCGTCTCCTGCCGGGCCTGGTCGCGGCTCGGCTGGTGCGCCAGGGCGACGTAGATCCAGCCGCCCACCAGGACGAGCACCGCCGCGGTGGCGCACAGGCCCAGCAGGGTCAGCACCGCCGGGGCCCAGGTACCGCCGGCTGCCTGCAGGCCGGCTTCGCTCACCACCGCCGTGGGGGTGCGGTCCAGGACCTGCACCAGGGTCTCGTCGTCCGTGCTGGCCCACACGCCGAGCACGCCGAGCACGCTGAGGCCGCGCAGCCACCAGCGCCCGGACCGGTGCGCCCGGACCAGCTCCACCACCCATGCCGCCGCCTGCGCCAGTGCGGTGGCGACCAGCACCCAGCCGGCGGTCACCGCTCCGGCCAGCAGCACCCCCGACCACGATCCGGCGCCCGCCGGCTCAGCGACCCTGTTGGAGGTGACGCCCGCCGCGACCCCGGTGACGAGCGAGAGCCCCAGCACCTGCAGCAACCAGGCCAGGCTCAACGGTGTCAGCGCGAGGGCGCCGAGGTGGTCGGTGAAGGGCGAGAAGGGGTAGGCGACCAGCTGCTGGCGCGGGAACAGCTCGCGGCCCCCCGAGGCGGCGACCGCCGCGACCACGAGCCCCAGCAGGAGGATGAGATAGGAACCGGCCAGCAGCTCCGTCGCCTGCGTCTGCTGCTCAGGAGGAAGCCTCGGAGCCGCCCAGGCACCGAGCAGCAACGTGGCCGGGCCGAGAAGGGCCACGACAGCGAGCGCGAGCAGCGACAGTCTCTGGGCGACCGGTCCCAGCAGCGAGTGGCGCAGCCGGAGCAGGGCCGCCAGCTGGGCGAACGGCGAGCGGGTCCCCAGAGCGCTGCCAGCGCGAACTTCTGCCCGGGCGTGGGCGGATGACGCCTCCAGCGTCACCGCAGCAGGTCCCGGTAGCGCAGGGCGCCGGCAGCACCTGAGAGCTCTTGCGTGCTGGCCGAGGCCACCAGTTGGCCACCCCGCAGCACCACGGCGTCCGTGCAGCACCTGACGGCCAGGTCCAGCAGGTGCGTGGACACCAGCACCGCCGAGCCCCGCTCCCGTGCGCGGGAGACCAGGTCCATGGTGGCGTCGACACCCAATGGGTCGACGCCGTCGAACGGCTCGTCGAGCAGCAGCACCCGGGGCTCGTGGAACCCGGCCAGCAGCACGGACAGCCGCCTGCCCATCCCGTGGCTGAAGCCTGCGCTGACCCGGTGGGCTGCTCCACCGAGCTCGAACTGCTCCAGCAGGTCGCGGGCGCGCTGCTGCCAGGACGGGCCCATCCCGCGCATGCGCGCGGCCAGCTGGAGGTGCTCCCACGGGGTAGCGCGCGGGATCAGGCCACCGACGTCGGGGCAGTAGCCGGTGTTCCGCTTGGCAGCCAGCGGGTCGCGCCGGGCATCGACCCCTGCCAGCAGGACCGAGCCCGCCGACGCGGGCAGCACGCCTGCCAGCACCTTCAGCGACGTGGACTTGCCGGCGCCGTTGCGCCCGACCAGGGCCAGGGACTGGCCTGCCGACACGTCGAGATCCAGTCCCTGGACCGCCTCGATGTCGCCGAACGTGACGCACAGCCCACGCACCCGTACGCCGGCCTCTGCTGGTGATCGGTGCTCACCGCCCCCTGGTGGAGGCACGGTGGTGTCCGGGGCGGAGGTCACCGTCCCAGTCTCGCCTCGCAGGGTGGCTGCTGTCAGGCGTACAGCCGATCCACCCGCTCGCTGAAGTCACCCATCACCACGTTCCGCTTCAGCTTCAGGCTGGGTGTGAGGTGCCCGGACTCGACGGTGAAGTCGTTGTCGAGGACCTCGAACTTGCGGATCGACTCCGCCTTGGACACGGCCCTGTTGGTCTCGTCGACGGCGGACTGCAGGGCCTCCAGCACCGCCTCGTGCTGGGCGGCCTCGGCCACCGGCAGGGCCGGCAGGCCGTTGTTGGACAGCCATGCCGGCAGCATCTCCTCGTCCAGCGTGAGCAGCGCGGCGATGAACGGCTTCGCGTCGCCGACCACGATGCACTGGCTCACCAGCGGGTGGGCGCGGAGCCTGTCCTCCAGCACCGCTGGTGCCACGTTCTTGCCACCGGCGGTGACCAGGATCTCCTTCTTGCGTCCGGTGATGCGCAGGTACCCGTCGTCGTCCAGCTCGCCGAGGTCGCCTGTGGAGAACCAGCCGTCGACGATCGCTTCCGCCGTCGCCGTGGGGTTCTTCCAATAGCCCCGGAAGACCTGGGGGCCCTGGAGCAGGATCTCGCCGTCATCCCCGATTCGCACCGAGCCACCTGGCAGCATCGGCCCGACGCTGCCGATCTTGGTCTTCTCCGGCAGGTTGACGCTGACAGGAGCCGTGGTCTCGGTGAGACCGTACCCCTCCAGGACCGTCAGGCCGACGCCGCGGAAGAAGTGCCCCAGACGCTCTCCCAGGGGTCCGCCGCCGGAGACCGCGTACTGCGCCCTGCCCCCCAGCGCGGAGCGCACCTTCGGAAACACGAGCCTGTTGAACAACGTGTAGCGGATCCGCAGCCCTAGACCGGGGGCGCTGCCGGTGTCCATCGAACGGCTGTACTGGATGGCGGTGTCGGCGGCCTTGCGGAAGATGCTGCCCCGACCCTGGGCCTCCGCCTTCTGCTCTGCCGAGTTGTAGATCTTCTCGAACACCCGTGGAACCGCCAGCAGGAAGCTGGGCTGAAAGGTCGCCAGGTCGGGCAACAGGCTCTTGATGTCAGAGCTGTGCCCCAGCGTCGCGCCGCTGGAGATGCACAGGACCTGGATGAATCGTGCGAAGACGTGGGCCAGCGGCAGGAAGAGCAGGGTGCTGGCGCCCTCGGCCGAGACCACCTCCTGGATCCGCTGGGTGGTGTTCTCGGTGAGCACCACGAAGTTGCCGTGCGTCAGCTCGCAGCCCTTGGGCCGCCCGGTGGTGCCGGAGGTGTAGATGATCGTGGCGAGGTCCTCCAGGCCAGCAGCCGCGCGACGCTCCTCCAGGGTCGCGTCGGCCACACCCGCCGTGCTGCCGCGCTCGACCAGGGTCTCGACCGCACCGTCGTCCAGCACCCAGACGTCCTGCAGGCCAGGCAGGCCGGCGCGCGCGTCCTGGACGGCGGCGGCCATCTTCTGGTCCTCCACCACCACGGCGACGGCGTCGGAGTCTTCGAGGATCCACGCCAGCTGCTCGGATGAGGACGTCTCGTAGACGGGGACGGTCACGGCGCCCGCGAACCAGATCGCCACGTCGAAGAGCGTCCACTCGTAGCGCGTGCAGGACATCAGGCCGACCCGGTCGCCCGGGCCCACCCCGGCGGCGACCAGACCCTTGGCCAGAGCCTGCACCTCGGCCAGGAAGTCTGCGGCGGTCACGTCCTGCCAGGAGCCGCGCGTGGCGCGGCGGTACGCGACCATGGCGGGCTTGTCGGTCGCGTTGCGGACGACGAGGTCGGTGATGTTGGTCGACGGGTCGATCTCGACCAGGGCGGGGGTGTGGCTCTCGCGCACGGGTGCTCCTGCGGTCCTGGGGGCGGCGGGTGCCGAGCACCCTACTCGCCGGTAGCGAGGCGGGGCAGGTGCCCTGCTCTGCCATCCTGGGCCGGTGCCCGGCTCTGCCATCGACCTCGTGGACGACACCTTCGTCGCTGCCCCGCCGGCGTCGGTCGCCGCCGCGGTGCACGACCGGTGGCGGTGGGGGCTGTGGTGGCCGGGGCTGGAGCTGGCCGTCAGCCGCGACCGCGGGGTCAAGGGCGTGCAGTGGGTGGTGTGCTCCCGAGCCTCCCACGGCAGGTCCGTTCGCGGGCGGCGGGTCAGGTGGCTCGGCTCCATGGAGATCTGGCTCGAGCCCTGGGGGGACGGGACTCTGCTGCACCACTATTTGCGGCTGGACCCACGCCAGCCGCTCGCGCCGCGGACCGCAGGCAAGATGCAGGCGAACCGTGCCCGCGCCTGGAAGCACGCCGTCCACCGTCTCAAGGACGAGCTGGAAGGGAAGCGGATCTGCGGTGAAAGGGTCAAGGCGGGCTCAGGACCGGCCGACACAGCAGGTGATGAATGAGATGACCGACCTTCCCCAGGCCGCAGAGACCGCGCCACAGCGGTGCGCTGCCTGCGGCGCGCTGCGCTCGCCGACCATCGGCTGGTGCCCGCAGTGCTACGCGCGGTTCGAGACGCCCAGCACAGCTGACGAGCCGGAGACGCCCAGCACAGCCGATGAGCCGGAAACGCCCAGTACAGCTCAAGAGGCGGCGACGTGGGACGCCGCGAACCGTGCTGGCGATGGGCTGGCACCTGAGGTCGAGGCGCGGGTGCAGGAGCTGATGGCCCAGCTGCAGGCAGGGGAGCCACGTGGCGGCCGGCTGCACTCGCTGTCGTCGCGGCTGTCCGGGACGGGCACGAAGTACCTCGTCATCGTCGTGGGGATGGTGGCGCTCGGTGCGCTCGGATTCGGGCTGATGAGCCTGCTGGGCCGCCTGCTCTGACCTCACGCTGCAGCCGGACCTGAACGGAGCGGCCGCGGGTCCTGCGGGGTCCTGCCGCGGAGTAGCCTGCCGCGAGCGCCGGACGACGTCGGCGCAGCAGCGCGGGAACCACCAAGGAGGGCCACGGATGGCCGAGAGCACCCAGTCCAGCACCCACGTCGACGCGCCTGCCGCCAAGGTGCTGGCGGTTATCGCCGACCTGGAGCACTATCCGCAGTGGGCGGGCGGGGTGAAGGACGTCGAGGTGCTGGCGGTCACGGCTGGTCGGCCGTCCCAGGCCCGCTTCGTCGTGGACAACGGGCCGATCAAGGACACCTACGTCCTAGACTACACCTGGACGGTGACGAAGGCGGGGACCGGCACCGTGTCGTGGCAGCTGGTCTCGGCCGACATCATCTCCCGACTGGACGGCTCCTACGAGCTGGCGCAGGACGGGGACGGCACTGAGGTCACCTACCGGCTCAGTGTGGACGTGCGGATCCCGATGCTCGGCATGCTCAAGCGCAAGGCGGAGAAGGTCATCATCGAGACCGCCCTGAAGGACCTCACTGCGCAGGTCGGGGCTGAGCGCAAGCAGTCGTGACCCGGACCCCCCGCTCGCCCGCGCCCACGGCGCCCCCCGCACCGACGGCGCCCCCCGCACCGACCGGTCCCGCGGCGGTCGGACGCGCCGCGCGAACCCTGCTCTTCACGGGCAAGGGCGGGGTGGGCAAGACCACCGTGGCTGCTGCTACAGCGGTGCTCAGCGCGCGGCGTGGGCTCAAGACGCTGGTCCTGTCCACGGACGCGGCGCACTCGCTGGGTGACGCGCTGGGTGCACCGCAGGGGGTCGGCAAAGTCGGTTCATGTGGTGAGGATGAGGTCGATGGGCCTGCCTGGGTCTCGGGCGTGGTGGCGTAGCGCTGCGGCGATGCTGGTGTGGCCGGCGAGGCGGAGCAAGCTGATG
>JAABUN010006308.1_pt1 | contig 13770 bp, 11 predicted proteins | sample 5559311 | NCBI WGS metagenome assembly JAABUN01 (sample SAMN10711877, study PRJNA513370) | rock metagenome | isolation source: Antarctica rocks | place: Antarctica: Victoria Land, Siegfried Peak sud | reverse complement strand
TCGGCTACCTGGGAACGGCCCGGATGGCGGCCGTCGACAGGATCCCGGCTCCGTTCGCGCGGTGCGCCCAGGTGATCGGCGGTCCGGCGGTCCCGTGCCAGGAGCCGCACTATGCCGAGCAGCTCAGCGCGGCGGTGCCGATCCACAGCGGCCTGCCGTTGGACTGTCTGATGGTTGCGGCACGGATAACCGGGAGCCCCGATCCAAGTTTCGGCAGCGCCCTGTCGCTCACCGCGTGGCAGGCGAGCGGCGGGCGGGTGGCCTGCTGGGCGACCTCCACCACCGGCGTGCCCTTCGTCGGGACGCTGATCGGTCTGGGCGACAATCCCTTGCCCACCCAGTGATACCGGCCAGCGAACTTGCCGCCGATCGGGTACCGACGGGCCGGTGGAGGCCGGCACGCTGCGGATACGGGATCATGGCCTTCATGACCGCGCCGTCCTTTCCCGGCGCCGGATGGGCCGCGCCGACGCCGGGCTCACCGGTGATCGCCACGATGGAAGTGCCCGGATCGAAATCCATCACCAACCGGGCATTGGTGCTGGCCGCCCAGGCTACCGGCTGCTCGAGCATCGCGGGTCCGCTGCACAGCAGGGACACCGAGCTGATGGCCGCCGCGCTGAGGTCGCTCGGAGTCGGGGTGCAGGTGTCCGTCGGTGGTGACTGGCTCGTCCGTCCGGCGCCGCTGCGTGGCCCCGCCCGGATCGACTGCGGGCTGGCCGGAACGGTGATGCGGTTCCTGCCCGCGCTGGCAGCGGGCGCGACCGGCGAAATCGTCGTGGACGGCGACGACGCTGCCCGTCGGCGCCCGATGACCACCGTGCTGGACGCGCTGCGGGCGCTGGGCGCCGACATCGCCGGTGACGGGCTGCCCTTCGTCATCCGCGGGAGGGGAACGCTTGCGGGCGGGACGGTGACCATCGATGCATCTGCCTCGTCGCAGTTCGTCTCCGGGCTCCTGCTGGCGGCGCCGTCCTTCGCCGACGGGCTGACGGTCCGCCATCACGGGAGCCCGGTCCCCTCGCTCCCGCACATCAACATGACGGTGCAGATGCTGCGCGGCGTCGGGGTCAAGATCGACGACAGCGAGCCGGACGTCTGGCGAGTCGCTCCAGGCCCGGTCCGGCCGTGGACCGGGGTGGTGGAACCCGACCTGTCCAACGCCACGGCGTTCCTGGCGGCGGCGGCCGTCACCGGCGGATCAGTGACGGTGCCGCACTGGCCGTCGAGTACCACCCAGGCCGGCGACGCCTTCCGCGGCATCGCCGAACGGATGGGCTGCCGGCTCCGGCTCACCGACGCCGGGCTGACGCTGAACGGGCCGAAGGTGTTGGGCGGCATCGACATCGATCTTCGCGACAGCAGCGAGCTGACCCCGACGGTGGCGGCCATGACGCTGTTCGCCTACGGGCCCAGCCGGCTGCGGAACATCTCCCACATCCGGGGCCACGAGACGGATCGGTTGGCGGCGCTGGAGGGGAACATCGCCGCGATCGGCGGGTCAGTCGTCGCCGGGCCGGACAGCCTGACCATCACACCGGCGCCGCTGCGCGGCGGCACGTGGGCGGCCCATGCCGACCATCGGATGGCCACCGCCGGCGCCCTCGTCGGACTGCGGGTCGCCGGCCTGCTGGTCGACGACATTTCGTGCACCGCAAAGACTTTGCCGGACTTCGAGGGCATGTGGTCGGCGATGCTGGCGCCGGCTGCGGCCGACCGGGGAGCGCGGCCCTGAGTCGACTGGGCGAGCGGTGGGACAACGACGACGTCCGGGTGCGGCCGTCGGGCGGATCCCGTCCGCGTAGCAAGATCCGCCCGGTGCACGCCGACGCCGAACGCGGCTTCGTTCTGACGGTCGACCGCGGCCGCTACACCTGCCTGATCGGCGAAAACACCCGACGTGAGCGGACAGTGGCGGCGATGCGGGCCCGTGAACTGGGTCGGCGGGCGATCGCGGTCGGGGATCAGGTCGACATCGTCGGCGATCTGACCGGCACCGACGACACCCTGGCCAGGGTGGTACGGATCGCCGGACGCAGCTCGGTGTTGCGCAGGTCGGCCGACGACACCGACCCGGCCGAGCGGGTGCTGGTGGCCAATGCCGATCTGCTGGTGATCGTCACCGCAATAGCGGATCCGCTGCCGCGCACCGGTTTCATCGACAGGTGCCTGGTCGCCGCCTACACCGGAGACCTGCAGCCGGTGCTGCTGCTGACCAAGGCGGATCTGGCCGATCCGGCGCAGCTGATGGCAGCCTACGCGGAACTGGACCTACCGATCGTGGTGTCCGGCAGAGAATCCGGCAGAACGTTGTCTTCCGCGGGGCTCGCCGGGGTGTGGAATCTGCTGCAGGGCAACATTTCTGTGCTCGTCGGGCAATCCGGTGTCGGCAAGTCCACCTTGGTCAACGCCCTGGTACCGGACGCCGACCGGGCGATCGGCACGGTGACCGGCGTCGGCAAGGGCAGGCACACATCCACCTCCGCCGTCGCGCTGCGGCTGCCCGACGGCGGCTGGGTGATCGACACTCCCGGCGTCCGATCGTTCGGGCTGGCTCATGTCACGCCCGACGACCTGCTGGTGGCGTTCGAGGACCTGCTGCCGGCGACGGCGGACTGCCCGGCGAATTGCGACCACACCGGGCCCGGCGGCGGCCCGGATACCACCGGAACTGCCTGCGCACTGGACGCGTTCGTCGCCGGCGGCGGCGCGAGTCCGGGCCGGCTCGCTTCCTTCCGCCGGCTGCTGGCCTCCAGAGCGGGGCACGACGCGCCGGGCAACGGCGACGACGGCGGCTGAGCCCCGGCAAGGATCGCAGGACGTCCAGCCGGCCTGCGGGGCTGCCGATGGCACCCCGGTTGTCCACACTGCCCGATCTGTGCACATCGCCGGGCCCCGCGGTCGACGGCTGGGGCAGGCGCCGGACACCATCGGGCGCATGCCGGTGTTCGAACTGCCGTTGACGGTGCAGAGCGCTGCCGGCCGGGTCGAGCTGGTGGTGCAGGCGGCCGGCGGCGCGTGCTGGGCCGATGTCGCGCCGCTGATCCGCTCCCGCGCCGGGCTGCCCCCCGGGGCCCCGCTGTACCTGGGCACGGGTGTCCCGGACGACGACTGGCCCTTCGGCTCGCCGCCTCTGCTGGCCGGAATGGTGCTGCGGACCGTTCCGACGGCGCCAGGGGTGTCGGCCGGGACGATCGTGCTGGACTGCGTCGCCGGCCCGGACGCCGGAGGCTGGTCAGCCGTCGGCCGCGGGTCGGTGCTCGTCGGCCGGTCGCCGGCCGCGCATCTGGTGCTGTCCGATCCCGAGGTGTCGACCCGGCATGCGCGCGTCTGGATCGGCCGGGCCGGCGCGACCATCACCGATCTGCTGTCCACCAACGGCATCGCGGTCGGCGGAACCGAGCGTCCGCCGAACGCCCCGCAGGCCCTGGGCATCGGTCAGCTGGTCCGGGTCGGCGGCAGTCTGCTGCGGCTGGATCTCCCGGACAGCAGCCCGATGCTCCGCCGTCCGGACGGGGCCGGACGGTGGGAGCTCAGCCTGCCGGCTCGGCCGGTCACCGGGTTCAGCCATCCGTTGCCGGCGAACCCCGGTCCCCCGCCGATGCGCAGCCGCCATCCACTACCGATCGCCGCTTCCCTGGCGGCAGCGGCGGCCGGCGTCACGATCGCCCTGCTCACCCGGATGTGGATCTTCCTGTTGATGGCAGGGCTGGGCCCGGTCACCATGTTCGTCACCGCGGTCGGCGACCGGTTGTCCGGTCGCCGCCCACACCGCAGGGCGGTGGCCGAACATGCAGAGGCCAGCCAGAGCTACCGGGATGCGATCGCTGCCGGGCTGTCCGCCGACCTGGCCGATGCGTGGGAGCGATTCGCCGACCCGCCCCGGCTGCTCCGGTGGGCCACCGCCGGCGGCGTCCGGCTGTGGGAGTCCCACTGCACGGTGGATTCAGCCCAGGCAGAACTCGAGGTGGTGCTCAGCACCGGATCGCGGCGGGCCCGACTACCCGGGACCGATCCGCCGACGGTGCACGACGCCCCGTTGCCGTTTTCGCTGCCCGGGTCCGGCCCGCTGGGGCTCTGCGGAACCAATCGAGCAACCGTGCGCTGGTTCCTCGCGCAGCTGATCGGCGGTCATCCGCCGGCGGACCTGCAGCTGCAGATCCTGTCCACCGCAGCCGATCTGGCTGCGCTGTCGGACGTCCCGCACACCAGGGACGGAGGCAGCCCCGGACGCCTGCACAGCGATCCGGCCGCGCTGATCGGAGCTCTCGGCAGAGCGGATGCAAGGCTGCGGATAGCGGTCATCGACGGCGTCGAGCGGTGGCGCGGCGACCCGGCACTGCTGGCACTGCTGCGCCGATCTGACCCGCGGTTGCTGGTGGTGCTGATCGCCCGATCGGTGGTGGGACTTCCGGCGGTGTGCCGGACAGTCATCGACGTCGACCGGCTGGACGGCCGTCCGATCGGCGTCAGCTCGCGCTACCTCGCGGAACTGTCCGCCGCGCTCGCGCCGCTCACCGTGTCGCCGGCAGAAAGTGGACTGCCCCGCCGGCTCACGGCGGCGGTAGGAATCCCAGCGGTGATGGCGTCCCGTTGGTCGCGCGAGCTGGCGCCACGGTCGGAGCTGGGCGTCAGCCGGAACGGGCCGCTGACGATCGATCTGGCCGCCGACGGACCTCATCTGCTGATTGCCGGAACCACCGGCTCCGGTAAGTCGGAGCTGCTGCAGACGCTGATCGCCGGGCTGGCCGAGTCGCTGTCACCGGAGCGGCTGGCTCTGCTGCTGATCGACTACAAGGGCGGCGCCGCCTTCGCCGAGGCCGGGAAGCTTCCGCACACGACCGGCATGCTGACGGACCTGGACCCACGGCTGGCGGAGCGCGCCCTCAGCAGCCTGCGGGCGGAGATCGTGCGGCGGGAGAAGATCCTGGCCGATGCCGGCGCCACCGATCTGATCCTGCTGCAGCAATCGGGACAGCCCGGCGTTCCGCCCCGGCTGGTGATCATCGTCGACGAGTTCGCCACCCTGGCGGCCGACCTTCCGGATTTCCTGACGGGTCTGGTGGACATCGCTCAGCGCGGAAGATCACTCGGCCTGCACCTGGTGCTGGCCACCCAGCGACCGGCCGGCGTGGTGAGTCCGGCGATCAAGGCCAATACCGCCGCCCGAATCTGCTTGCGGGTCACCGATGTGGCCGACTCCACCGACGTGGTGGACAGCCCGCTGGCGGCGAGCATCCCGTCGGACCTGCCAGGCCGCGGGTACCTGCGAACGTCCGGTGGCCGGCTCACCGCGTTCCAGACCCGTCAGGTCACGGTCCCCTCGCCGCATCGGGTCACCGTGCGGATGCGGGCCGCCGAGCCCGCGCCGGGCGCCGGTCCGGTTCCGATCCACGCGCTGATCGAGGCGGCCGGGCGACTCGCCCGCGGCCTCGTGCTGCCGCAGCCACCCTGGCTGCCGACCATGGGCGAGCTGATCCGGCTGCCCGATCCGAAACAGCTCGGCATCATCGATCTTCCGGCGAAGCAGCTGCAGCGACCATGGCGGCTACCGGCGGACTCGTTGTTGATCGCCGGTCCACCCGGCTCCGGTCGCACCAGCGCCTTGCATCGCTGGGCCCAGGGCATCGCCGCCAGCTCCGGCGAACTGCTGATCGTGGACTGCGGCGGAGCGCTGGCCGGGTTGGCCGATCACCCGGCGGCGACGACGTATCTCACCGATGCCGATCCGATGCTGGTGCTGCGCCTCATCGAACTGCTCGGCGCCGAGGCGGCTACCCGGATCGGCGGACGCGGGCCGGCGAAGGCGCCCCGGGGCCCGGACAGGGTGCTGCGGGACCCGGATGCGCAACCCGCACCGGATGCGCAACGGGAGCCGGCGCATCGGGAGCCGGCGGACGTCCTGCGCGGCCCGGTGGGACTGATGCTGGACGGATGGGAAGCACTGTCGGCGGCCGTGGACCCGGTGGACTTCGGGCAGTGGCAGACCAGGATCGCCGAACTCGCCGGTCGTGGTCCGGCCGCGGGCATCCGGCTGGCGGTCGCCGGCGGCCAACGACTCGCGCAACACCGGATCGCCCAGGCATTCGGCAGCCGACTGCTGCTCGGACTGACCGACGCCGCCGGTGACCCGGCACCCGGGACACCGCCCGGCCGGGGCCGGCTGCACGGATCCGCTGCCGGCGAGCTGCAGGTAGCCCTACCGGTCAGCGGGCCGTTACCCCACTCGGTTCTGGCACCCCCGCCGATCCATCGACCTCGATCTGCCTTGATGGTCCGGCCGCTGCCCCTGCTGGTCGGCGCCGACGCCCTGCCCGCCCCGATCCCCGCTGCCGTCCAGATCGGACTGGGCGGCGACGCCGCCACCGCCGTCGGTGTCGATCTGACCGGCCCCGGCGGCGGGCTGTTGGTCGCGGGTCCGCGACGCAGTGGGGTGAGCAACGCACTGGCGGTGTTGGCCATCGGCGCCATCCGTGCCGGGATCCCGACCAGCCGACTGCTGCTGCGGCCAACCGCGCCACTGGCCGGCGCGCGCGAGCTGGACCTGCGACCGGGTCCGGACGAACTGCTGGAGTTCCTGGCGCGGCACCAGGGTCCGTTGCTCCTGATCGCCGACGACGCCGACCAGCTCGCGGAGCACCCGGCCGGCGAGTTGCTCAGCCGGTACCTGACGGTTGCCCGTTCCGGTCAGTACCTGGCCCTGGGGACACGGCTCGATCGAGCGCTGCGCAGCCACCGAGGCCCGATCGCCGAGGCCGCCGCCTTCCGCACGGGGATTCTCCTCGGCGCGGACCAGCTGGACGGCGCGGTGCTGGACGCGGCGCTGCCCAAGAGGCGGATCGTCCCGCCGCCCGGTCGTGGGCACCTAGTCGTCTCCGGAACGGTTCAGCCGGTGCAGGTCGCTCTGACCGCTCCGATCGGGACCGCGACGTCGACGCAGGCGCAGTGATCTGGTTCACTCAGTCCGCTCCGACGCTAGATGATTGACATGTCAGGGAATACCCTTACAGGCAAGTGGTTGAACTTTCATGTACAGCTTCAGCCGAGGGTAGGCAATCCGCCCCGCTCGGTTCGCAACGGAAGGATCGCCGATGAGCGCCCCCACTACCACTACATTGGCCGCCGGCACCTGGGTCGGCGACCCCGTTCACTCCGATGTGTCGTTCAAGGTGCGGCACATGGCCGTCGGCAGGGTGCGCGGAACCTTCGACCTGACGTCCGCGACGCTGACCGTCGGCGACGACGGTATCCCCGGCGCCACGGTGACGGCCGTCATCGACGCGGCCTCGGTGGAGACCAAGGCCCAGCAGCGCAACGATCACGTGAAGTCTGCCGACTTCCTCGACGTGGATAAGTTTCCGACCATCGAGTTCACCTCCACCGAGGCCCGCGACTTCGACGGTGAGTCGTTCACGCTGGTCGGCGACCTGACGGTGCACGGCGTCACGCAGCCAGTGGAACTCGCCACCGAGTTCCTCGGACAGACCACGGACGCCTACGGCGCCGAGCGCAGCGGATTCTCGGCCACCACCAGCATCAGCCGGGCGGCGTTCGGCGTGGACATCCAGATGGCTTTCGGCGCCGGGAACGCCGTGGTCGCCGACAAGATCGACATCGCGCTCGAGCTGGAGTTCACCCTCACCGCCGGCGAGTGAACGATCACGGCACGGCCGTTGACCAGTGCAGCGGAGGTACGAGACGTTCGTACCTTCGCTGCTCCGGTCCGCGGCCGCGCTGCCTGCGCCATCGCCGTCAGGAAAGCTCCTCCACCAGATAGCTGACCTCGGCCGGCGCATACCAGGCCAGTTCCCGCGACTCCGCCTCGCCCACCGCGAACTCGGCGTCCAGGTCACCCAGGTCCGCCGCGTCCACCGCATCGACGGCCGCCCGGACCACATCTGCGGCGTCAGCGCCGTCGATGTGCACCGCCGCAACATCTGTCCACGGCACCGGTTCGGCCAGCTTCACCGCGGCTCGGTCGCCCTGTGGGTACGACGTCGCTCTCGCCACATCGGCAGCGATCACCACCCGGAGCGCCGGATTGTCCGATACCGGCTCGGCCGACAGCTCGGCTGACAACAGCCGCAGGCTGGCCCTGGCGGCATCGGTCAGCGCCAGGTATTCCAATTCTTCGTCGTCGCTTCCCGGATACTCGGCGCGCAGCGTGTCGGTGACCGCGAACCCGACGCCGGAGCGGGGCCGCACCGCACCGTCGGCGATCGATGCCCGCAACAGCGTGACGGTACCCGGTAGATAGACCCTCACCCTCGCCCCTCGCCCGTCGGTCGCCGGTCTCCCTGCGGTATGGACTCCACCAGCTCAGTGACAGCCTCGCCGAGCAGCGCCGCGAAGCCTTCGACATCGGGCACCGCGTCCCGATCGGCCGTCACCCCGAAGTAGACCCGACCCCGGTAGGACGTGCAGGCAACAGCAAGAGCATGCCCTTTCACCAACGGAGCGATCGGGTACATGGCGTGCACCTGCGCACCCGCCACGAACAGCGGGCTCTGCGGGCCAGGGACGTTGGTGACCAGCACGTTGTAGGACCGACGCGACAGCTGCCACCCGACGCGCGCTCCCAGCGCATGCAGCGTCGACGGCGTGTAGCGGCCGAGCGCGGCCAGCGAGTCGGCGCTCACCGATCGCCCGGACTCGGCGTACGCCCTGGTGCCGATGGCGATCTGATGCAGCCGCATGGAAGGGTTCGGCTCCGCCACCGGCAGATCGATGAGGAAGGAGGTGACCGGAACCGCGTCACCGCCCGCCCGTACCGACATCGGAACCAGCGCCCGTAGGCCGGTGGTGCCGGCGACCGGCTCGCCGCGGGACAGCAACCAGGAGCGCAGGGCTCCGGTCAGCACCGTCAACACCACGTCGTTGACGGTGCCCTCGTGCGCCGACCTGACCCGGCGGAAGGTGTCCAGCTCGGCGGCGAAGCGGAAGTAGCGGCGCTGCCCGGTGGAGGCGACGCCGAGAGCCGACCGGGGGGCGGGCGAGATCGTCTGGGCCAGAATGCCGGCGATCCCGCCGACCAGTTCGGCCACCTTCCCGATGGTCGATCGCAGGTCCACCGCTGCCAGCCGCACCAACTGGATCAGCTCGGTGGGCCGCGCAGCGAGATCTGAGACGGCGTCGACAACCAGATCCACGTCGGACGGTGACGGCTGCGGAATCCAGCTGTCGGCGGGCTCCGGCGCCGGCTCCGCGGAGACCTCCAGGATGGCGGCAGCCAGGTCGACGGCACCGATCCGATCCACCATGGCTTCGTGGGTCTTGTTGACAATGGCCATCCGTCCACCGGCCAGCCCCTCGACCACGTACATCTCCCATAGCGGCCGACTCCGGTCCAGTGGCCGCGAGATCAGCCGGCCGACCAGGTCGTCGAGTTGGGAGTCGCTGCCCGGCTGGGGAAGTGCAGATCTGCGCAGGTGATAGGTCAGATCGAAGTCCTCGTCGTCCACCCAGACCGGACGGGCCAGACGGCCGGGCACCACCCGCACCTTCTGCCGGTAGCGGGGCACCTGCGGCAACCGCTCGGCAATGTGGGCGACGATCCGGTCGTAGTCCAGTCCGGGCGCGGGTTCGAGGATCACCACGCCGCCGACGTGCATCGGGGTGGCCGCGTCCTGGGCGTACAGGAAGGCGGTGTCACCGGCGGACAACCGATTCGTCACGTCCGTCATGGTGGCATAGGTACCGGGCGGCGGCCCGGCTCAGCGTCCGATATACCGGTCAGCGCCGGCTCGTCGACCGACGACCGGACGCAGTGCCGTCCGGAACCTCAGCCCACCGGTACGGGCACCAGGGATCTGGCGAGGTCGCGGATCGCGCCTCGCAACGCCGAGGAGGGCGCGGCCTGCGACAGCGGCATCGCCTGCCGCCAGGCCCGATCGGTGGCCTCCCTGTCCTCCGGCAGCACCGCCAGCACGCCCAGTCCGGCGAACCTGGCCACCGCGGCAGACGCCTGCTCTGCGCTCGCCGCCGTCCGTCGCTGCCGGTTCAGCACGACCCGCGGGTCGGCGCCGGGGACGGCTTCGACCAGCTCGGCCAGACCACGTACCAGGCGCTCGGTACCCAGCGGGTCGGCCGCTCCGACTGCCAGGATCAGATCGGCAGCCTGCAGCACAGCCAGGGTGGCGCCGTTGCGGCGGGGGGCGGCGGTGTCGAACGAGATCTCCTCGTCCGCCTCCAGCCCGAAGGCGCAGTCCACCACGACGGCGGCGGCGCTGCTGCGGGCCACCTCCAGCACCGACGGGACAGCCGACGCCCGTACCTCCGGCCAGCGGTCGGCCCTGGCGATCCCAGTGAGCACGTTGACCGGCCCGACCCGCCAGCTCAGACCGGCCAGCCCGGAATCGTCGAGCCGGCCGTTGGCGGCCATCCGGCAGGCGCCGGCGAGTCCCGGCGACTCGTCCAGCAGACCGAGCGCGTTCGCGATCACCCCGCCGTAGGTGTCGGCATCGATCAACAGGGTCGGAACGCCCGACCCGGCGGTTTCGAAAGCCAGGTTGAGCGCCAGCGTCGTTCGACCCGGCGCTCCGGTTGGCCCCCACACGGCGATCACCCGGCCGGGGCGACGAGTTGGCTCCCCCGGCCCGAGGTCGGCGGGCGGCGTGCTTTGGTCCACGTCGGCGCGGTGTGCTGCCGAGGGCAGCGCCGATCGCGGATCGGAGAGCCCCGCGGCCGGTCGCGGTCCGTCCAGCGCGAGCGCCAGCACCGCGGTTCGGACGGCGTCGGTCAGTGCATCGGCCCCGGCATCGTCCGGCACGACGGTCTGGACGCCGATCCGTTCCAGCCGGATTCTCGCCGTGGCGTCAGTTGCCGGGTGAACGCCGACCACCGCCACCCCCGACGAGACAAGGCGCTGGATAGCCTCGCTGGTGACCCGGCGCAGGTCGGCCGCGATCACCACCGCGGCCGCCTGCCCGGTACCGGCCACGGCGAGCAGCTCGGCCACGTCGACGCAGCGCCGGACGACGGTGAGCGGAGCACCAGGGCGACCGAGCGCTGCCACCAGATCGTTCTCCCAGGAATGACCGCTGCCGGCCGTCAGCACGCCGCTGTTCATGCCGGGCTCAGCGCTGCGGAATCAACAAGATCAACGGACTGCCCGACGGCAGCTTGCGCACCAGCCCGTCGGCCGACTTGACATCCATCAGCAGCACCACCTGGTACTTGCTGGAGGACGCACCCGACAGCCCGCCGGACGACGGCGCTGTCACCGACTGCACCGTCACCTCCTTCGCCACCAGTTCCGCGTTGCCGCGGGCAGCCACGGCACCGGTGGTCATCGGCATCAGGTAGAGGTCGATGACCGAGCCGTGCGTGACGCCGGGCGGCATGTCGCTGGCCTCGATGCCGATCCCGAGTAGCCGTCCGCCGTCCGGCGATGCGGCCAGCGCAGCCGACGGCAGCAACTCGCCCGCCGTGACCTGCCTGTTCAGCACCCGGCCGCCCGCTGTGGTGTCCGCACTCAGGTAGCCGGCGACAGAGTCGCCGAGGTTCACCTCGGCCCGTACCAGGTCCGCATCGGTGACGACGGTGCCGGCCGCCAGATCGTGCGCGGCCGCCCAGATCGGGATGGTCTGCCTGCTGGAGCCGATCACCTTGGCGCCTACCACGACGGCCGCGATGACCAGCAGCAGGCCGACGACGATGCGCGGGTCGAGCCACTTCGGCCGGGACAGTCTGCGCGGGGTGGGTGCGGCCGGAACTGAGCCGGACGTCACTGCCGGCGCCGGCCGTGCACTCGCCGACGACACGGTCGCCGGACCCGATGTCCTGGCCATCAACGCCTCCCCCGGTGACCCCGGTTCAGTACCCGGTCGGAGCCTGCCGGGCTCCGGCCGGTCACGCAAGCCGCACTGTCCAGTTGTGGACAGTCACAGCGAACCAACGCAGCCCAGGCATACTGACGGCGGGTGGATACCGGCAAACCGGCTGACTTTCAGGCCTGGCGACGGATGCTTCGATCGCGGGCGCCGGCCGATCGGGCGGCAGGTCGGACGGCAGCGACCGCGAGGTGGAGGCAAGACGATGGCGAACGATCGGTTCCTCACGCTGGCGGACGTCGCGGACATCCTCAACATCTCCGCTTCGCAGACCTACGCGCTGGTCAGGACAGGCGATCTGCAGGGAATCCAGATCGGCGGCCGCAACCAGTGGCGGGTGGAGCGGGCCAAGCTCGAGGAGTACATCGATCGGGCCTACCGGCGCACCGAGTCGACACTGGAGCAGGCACCGGAGTCACTCGCCGAGCTGGAATCCTGAACCTGGACTGCCACCAACGGCCACCCGCTCGACTATTTCCGCCGCCACCGCGGCCGGAGCTTGCTCGCCCACCTCGATGAGCACGTCCTCGACCGGTCCGCGATCCATGATCGCCTGTAGTTCAGGCGCCCTCGCCAGATACCAGGCGACAGTCTCCGGGGGCTCTCGCGCCTGGATCCGCCGGAGTATCAACGACATCGGAACGGCCAGCCGGACGATCGTCACCGGCACTCCCGGAAGCAGTTCGGCGAACGCCCGCAGATATTCCTCCCGATCCTCCACTACGTCGGCCAGCACCACCGACCGGGCTCCGTCGGCCACGAGCAACGGCCACAGGGCCGTGAGATTTCGCCGGCCACCCGCTTCGCCGAACGGATCGTCCGGCGGCGTCGGCCGAGCAATCCGGAGGAAATCCATGTCGACCACAGCATGCCTGAAGTTGTTGTCCGCCAACAGCTTCGACACCGCTTCGACGACCGACGACTTGCCGGACCCCACCGGTCCGGTGATGACCACCAGTGGAACACCACCACCAGTCATGCCCGGTCAGCCCAGCGCCTGGGCTCGGACGAACACGACCGCACCGAGCGGCACCAGCACCACCTGACGGACGCTCCCTGCCCGGCGCGGCTCCCACGCGGCGTGCAGCGCGAGTTCGAGGAAATCGGCGCCGATCCGATCGATGGTGCCGTTGATCTCGGTGCCGGTTCCGGCCTCGGGTCCGCCCTGGCTGCCGAGCAGAGTGACGGCAACCGGGGCCCGGTCCCTGACCAGCCCGCGCAGTGCCAGCCGCAGAGTGAGCCGGCGAGACACCTCGCCGAGCGGGAGGCCGGTGGCCGAGGTGAGGCCCTCGACCATGGTGACGCCCGCCAACGGAATTACCGCCTCCCGGCCCGGCGCTTCGTCGACCAGCAGCCAGTCGGGGCCCAAGCGCCGAAGCACGCCGGTGATGGCGGTGCCTGCTGACGTGCGCAGCCGCAGCGGGCTGCCGAGCGATCCGCCCAACCTGGCCACGAGCCCGATGGCACTGAACTCCACCCGCTGACGATCCGCAACCTCCGCAGCACGGTCGGCCTCGGCCAGCTCCTCGAACTGCGCTTCCAGATCGGCGAACAGCTGCTCCCAGCGCATCCGCCAACGGTGACAGCCCACGCCACCGTGGTCAAACCCGCAGCTGCTCGGCAAACAGGACCATCCGCGGTTGACATCAAGCCTAAGCCCTCATATAAGCTCAAATAGTGTCAAACGAGAGCTTCCCTTCGCAGCCCCGCCTTCGCCGCCCGCGGTGGCGGCTGTCCGGATTGCTCCTGGCCCTGACCGGGTTGGCCACCCAACTCCCAGCACCCGTCGACGTCGTCCGCCTGCTCGGTGGCCGGGGCGCATCGGGAGGTGCCGGCGGGCCATTCGGCCAGGGACCGTTGGACGCAGCGGCGCTGACGGTTGTCGCGGCAATGGTTTGGCTGATGCTTGGCTGGGCAGCCGTCATCTGCGGGGCGGCGG
>JAABUN010006307.1_pt1 | contig 13771 bp, 11 predicted proteins | sample 5559311 | NCBI WGS metagenome assembly JAABUN01 (sample SAMN10711877, study PRJNA513370) | rock metagenome | isolation source: Antarctica rocks | place: Antarctica: Victoria Land, Siegfried Peak sud | reverse complement strand
GCCTCTTCGCCGACCGCTCGCGGACCATCATCGCGATCAGCCACCGGCTCGCGACCATTGAGAAGGCCGATGTCATCTACATGCTCGAGGAAGGGCGCGTTATGGAGTCCGGGACGCACCGCGAGCTTGTGGCGCTGCGGGGCCGGTACTTTCGGATGTTCGAAAGCCAGCTGCCGGAAGCCTGACCGGGGACCGCGAAACTCGGTCGCTGCGGACCCAGGGCGGTCAGCAGGCGCGGCAGGATGACCGGGACAAGCACAGGGTCCGGCCGTCAGCGGTGTCGGACCGATTGGTTTGCCCGGACCATTGCTCGGGGTTACCTGCGGTAGTGACGGGTGCGTTGTCAAAAATTGGCCGGGAGTGCGCGCGCCGGCTGGCAGGGCAGGGACTGGACCTGGCAAGCAGTACGTATCGGCGTCCGGGTAGTTCAAGGAACGGAGTGAACATCGCGAACCACGTGGTACTCGACTCGATGCTCCACCCCTCCCGTAGAGCCGCGGTGACCTCATCACGAATACTGGTGTGATTACGGGCGATGGTCATGATGTGGGCCAAAAGCTGGGGCTCGAGGCGCGGGCGAGGTTGGACTGTTCAGTGTCCGGGCAGGGTGGTGAGTGCGTGGGAGCGGCGTTCGACGAGCTCTGTGTAGGTGCCGTCGCGTTCGGCCCACCGATGCTGGAGGGCTGCTTTGACGACGATCTCGTTTACCGTGGGGGTCGGGGTAAGGAGGTCGATGACCTCATCGAGGAAGCCCCCGAGGGGTAGGGCAGCAGGGTTGATCTTTTCCTGGCCGGCGGTGGCGACCGCTGGCGGGATCAGTTCGCTCACCTCGATACCGGTCCCGGCGAGCTGTGCGCGCAATGCCTCGGTGTAGGCGTGCACGGCGGCTTTTGATGCACCATACGTGGGCATGAGCGGGAACGGAAGGAAACCGATACCGGAGGTGACGGTGATGATGTTGCCGCCCCCGCGCTGTAGCAGGTGCGGGGTGAAGGCGTCGATTACCCTGATGGTTCCGAGCACGTTGGTCGCGATGGTGGTTTCTGCCGCAGTGATATGCCCCGGGTCGCGGAGGTCCTCGATGAGCATCACTCCTGACATCGTGACGATCGAGTCGAGGTCGGGGTGCTTGTCGAGGACCTCGTCCCGGGCACGCTCGACGGAGCTTGGGTCGGTGACGTCGATGACGACGGCCTCCAGATCGGTGACGGTTTCGGTGGTGCGTGCACCGACGATAACGGTGCTTCCGGCTGCTGCGAAGCGGCGCGCAAGCCCCAACCCGATACCGGAGGTACCCCCGACGATGAATGCGGTCCGGTTTTTGATGTCCATGATTGTTCTCCCTGATCGATGTCTCCGTACTGAACCATGCTCACGCCACGAGAGCTGACCAAACAGGTCCGTGCTGATCCGGGGAGTGACAGGACCCCCTCAACCGGGCGAGCGCGGCATTACCGTGGTACCCATGAACCACAGCAATGTAGTGGGCGGGGCGGAGGCGGCGAATCGGCTTGGCGACTACCTGCGTGCACGGCGCGGCCTGGTCAGCCCTGAAACGGTCGGCTTATCCGTAGGCGCCCGCCGGCGTGTCCCGGGGCTGAGTCGCGAAGAAGTCGCACTCCTGGCAGGCATCAGCGCTGACTACTATCTCAGGCTCGAGCGCGGGCGGGACTCCAATCCCTCCGTACAGGTTCTGAACGCTGTAGCCCGCATCCTGCAGCTCGATGAAGTCGAGACCGAATATCTGCTCACCCTGGGAGACTTCCATTCCCGACCGACGGTGAGGGCCCGCCGTCGCACGGAGAAGGTCCCTGCCCGGCTGCATCACCTCATCGCCGCCCTGGATGTCCCCGCGTTCGTGGAGGGCCGCTACTTCGACGTCCTCGCCTCGAACGCACTCGCACTGGGGTTCTCCCCCCGGTTGACACCGGGACAGAACCGCATGAAGTCATTGCTGCTCGACCGGGAGGAACGCGCGTTCCACGAAAACTGGGAATCAGCCGTCGTCGAGTCCGTCGGGTCTCTGCGGCGAGCCGTCGGCGAGGACGTCACGGATGCGCGGGCGGTCGAACTCGTCGGTGAACTCTCACTTGCCGGCGCACGATTCCGATCTCTTTGGGCGCGCCACGACGTACGGCAACTCGCCGGGGGCACCACGACCGTCAACCACCCGACCGTCGGCGCATTGCGCCTTTACCGCGAGAAGCTGCCCGTCGACGGCCTCGTTCTTGTGCTCTACTACCCCGACGAACACAGCGACAGCGCGGAGAAACTAAGGCTCCTCACATCCCTGAACGCCAAACCCGTTGCGGACACGATCAGCGAGACTCCTGGTTGATCGCCTCAAAGTGAGCACTCCTCTCGGGACCTGGGCCGGGGCCGATTCACGATGACACCCACGAAAGCTCGACAAGCGGCAGTGTAAGCGCACCTCGTGAGCCTTTCAAGACCACTGCCCGAGCGCCTTGAGGAGCTTCTGCGCGACGTCGGACGCGAACTCGTCCTGACCGACAATCAGCATGGCTGAGCAGTCGCAGCGACATCCGTCCAGCTATCAGGTGCCGCCCCATTGCTGCGTCAGGTTTCTCACGACGCGCTTCCAATCATGGGCGGTGACACTCACCTCCTGCTTCGTGGACGAGAGAATTGAACCACCGTTACCTCCCGCGGCTCTCGTATTGGCAGATACTGTCATCGCTGCCTTTGAAGGAGCTACTATCTTCGCCCGAACCCATCGGGACACTACCCCCTGGACAATGTTGCCTCCGCGATGCGCACCATCGCAGCCACAATGCTCCCCACGACGTCCACTGAGGACGACCGGCCGCCTGAGTCCTGATCCATTGAAGACCCGCGCACGCGCCAAGGGCGAGCATCCTTTACTGCGGTGTGACATGCCGGACCCGCTTCTTCCACCTATTCGCAGCTCCATTACGCTCCTCAAGAAATAGGTTAGGTGAACGGTCGTTTTCGGACGCGGCAGAGACGCCCCGGTTGGTACCTACCACGAGGGGATGCCTATGGTGAGACTGAGCGCAGCGGACCCGCGACATCGGCGAAAGTGCGGAAGGCCCTTCTGGTGGCCCTCATCGAGGGCGTCGGCTTCAGGGCATGATCGCCACGTAGCCGAGCCCGTTCGTAGCTTCCGCTCGCGCGAGGACCGCGTTAGGGTTGTCGAGGTTTGCGGTGGTGACTTTCAGGGCGCTGAGATCGAGGATGCCTGCTTCTACCTGTCGCCAGACGGAGTAGGCGGTTTCGTTTGACGCTATCCAGGAGCCGCGCAGTGTGATGCGGCGGTGCATCAGTTCGTCGTAGGGAATCGGCAGGGTTTGACGGACCCCGCCGAGGAGCACCATGGTGCCGTCGAGCCGGAGCACGTCAAAGCCCGCCATCGTGAGATCTGGGTGTAAGACTGCCGAGCGGTGCAGAGTTCGGCGATCCTACAACTGTCGAATGGATTGCTGGGAGCGCTCAACAGGCACCCCATTTCGAAACCCTCGGCTTCTTCCTACCGTGGATGTATAAGCGTTCATCGGTCACCCGTCTTGGCTGGCCACCCTTTAGGAGGAGAACAATGGCGAGTCAGCTGGCATTCATCGGCCTTGGCAATATCGGTAGCCGGATGGCGACTCACCTCATCAGGGCCGGTCATGACGTGCGTGTGTATGACGTGAACCAGTCAGCCGTTCAGGCGATGGTGGGTCTAGGGGCGACGAGCGCTTCGACTCCTGCGCTGGCAGCGAAGGACGCCGAGGCAGTATTCACGAGCCTGCCCACCCCGGCCATCGTGACCAATGTCGTCACGGGAACCGATGGCATCCTCGAGGGTCTGATGCCGGGCGCGGTCATTGTCGAACACAGCACGATCGACCCCGCGACCGTGGTGAAGCTCGCGACGGAGGTTCGGGCTGTCGGCGGTGCGCTGATCGACGCGCCGATCAGTGGAGGCGTTCAGGGCGCTGAAGCAGCGACCCTCGCCATCATGGTCGGGGGCGAGGAAGCAGACCTCACAGCGGTCCGCCCCTACCTCGAGCTGTACGGCGCACCTGAGAAGATCACGCACATCGGTCCCGTGGGAACCGGTCAGGTGGTCAAGCTGGCGAACAACATGATCACCGCCATCAACATCGTCGCCCTGGGAGAGGTGCTGACCACCTCCGTGGAGGCCGGCCTTGATCTCGATGTCGCGGTGAAGGTCCTTTCGGGCAGCTCAGCGAACAGCAACGTCCTAAGCAACTACTTCCCCCGCACCCTGTTCACCGAAGAGCGACCTGTCGGGTTCTCCCTGAACTTCATCCACAAGGACATCGCCCTCTTCCTGGACTCTGTGTCAGCCAGCGAGATCCCCCTTCCCGTGACGCGCATTGTGCAGGACATCTACGCGATCGCTCGGCAGCAGGGCTTGGGCAACAAGGACTTCACCAGCGTCGTGGAGTTCTACGAGCAGTTCTCGAACGTACGTCTTCAGACAGGAGCGAACAAGTGACCATTACGACGCAGACCCCTGCACGCGACGAGACCTTGTCCCAGAAGCAGCTCGTTGGCGGCGAATGGGTAGACGCCGCCTCGGGGGAGTGGATCGAGGTCGAGAATCCGGCCCGCCGCACCACCATCGGCTGGGTACCGCGCAGCACCGAGGACGACGTCAACGCGGCCGTCGCTGCCGCCAAGGGCGCCTTCCCCGCCTGGCGGGCAATGCCTGCCCGGGAACGCGGTGCGCTTCTGGTCATGATCGGCAACCGCATTGACGAGAACAAGGAAGAACTGGCGAAGATCATCGCCAGCGAAACCGGAAACGCCCTGAGGACTCAGGCCCGAGGCGAAGCAGCAAGCGCCGCCGAACTGTTCCGGTACTACGGCTCGACGTCCTCGGAGCAGAAGGGCGAAACGCTGCCCTTGGGTGAGAACCTGCTCAGCTACACGATCCGGGAGCCCCTGGGCGTGGTGGGCGGAATCGTGCCGTGGAACGCTCCGGTTCAGTTGGCGACCCTGAAGATCGCGATGGCCCTGAGCACTGGCAACACGATCGTCCTGAAAGCCGCGGAACTCGCACCTCTGGGAGTCCTCCGCCTGGCAGAGATCGCCTCCGAATTCCTGCCTGCAGGCGTGCTGAACGTCCTGACCGGCACCGGTCACGCGGTGGGCGCACCCCTGTCCAAGCACCCCGATGTCGCTAAGCTCACCTTCACCGGATCCACCGGTGTCGGCAAGAGCATCCTCGCCGCTGCCGCGGACCGCATCGTGCCGGTGACTCTCGAACTGGGCGGCAAGTCTCCGGTCATCGTGTTCCCTGACTCGGACGACGATGCAACCGTCGATGGCGTCATCGCCGGCATGCGTTTCACCCGTCAGGGCCAGTCCTGTACCGCGGGCTCCCGCCTGTACCTGCACCGCGACATTTACGACTCGTTCCTTCAGAAACTCGCCGCGAAGCTCCAGCAGCTCGTCATCGGGGACCCGCTGGACGAAGCGACCGACATGGGCGCCATGATCAGCCAGAACCAGTACGACACCGTGATCCGGTACATCAAGTCCGGGCAGGAGCGTGGCGGCGAGATCATCATAGGCGGCGTCCCCGAGGGTAACGGCTCTGACGGCCTGTACATCGAGCCGACCGTCATCTCGGGCGTCTCCGAGGGCTGGGAAGTCACCCGAGAGGAGATCTTCGGTCCAGTCCTGGTCGTCCTGCCATGGGACGACGAAGAAGAGGTCCTCCGTCAAGCCAACGACTCGCACTACGGCCTCGCCGGCTACGTGTGGTGCAAGGACATCTCGACGGCACTGCGCACCGCGCACCGCCTCGAATCGGGCTGGATCCAGGTCAACCGCGGCTTGGGTCAGCTGCCCGGCATGGCGTACGGCGGAATCAAGCAGAGCGGCCTCGGGCGCGAGCACTCGATGGAAGGCGCTCTGGACAGCTTCACCGTCCGCAAGAGCATCACCGTCGCCATCTAGCACCACCGTCAAGCTCATCCCCTTCTGAGGAGTGCCGTGTCTATCAGTGTTTTTGACCTTTTCAGCGTGGGAATCGGACCATCCAGTTCCCACACGGTCGGCCCGATGAAAGCCGCCGCGCACTTTGTGCAGGCGTTGGCTAAGGACGACCTACTGGATGAGGTCAAAGCTGTCCGCGTCGACCTGTTCGGGTCGCTGGCAGCGACAGGACATGGGCACGGCACTCTCTCAGCAATCATCGCCGGGCTCGAAGGTCTAAATCCGGCCGACGTAACAACGGACCACCTCGAACAGACCCTCGCCCGCATCAGGGATACACACGACGTGCGCCTCAACGGCGGTCTCGGCGTGCCTTTCGACGAGGACAAGATCATCCTGCGTCCGCTGACAATCCTCAAACGCCACACCAACGCCGTGCGCTTCACCGTGTACAGCGACGCCGAGCAGGAAACCTCCCTGCGGACTGAGGTGTACTTCTCGATCGGTGGCGGTTTCGTCGTCAAGGGCGAGGACCACGAGGAAGCCCTTTCTTCCAGCACCGACCAGGACGCGGACGTGCCGTTCCCGTTCCCGTCCGCTGTTGAACTGCTTGCGCACTGTGAGGCGTTGGACGCACCCGTCAGCACCGTCATGATGCGCAATGAGACCGCGGCCCGTTCGGAGGAAGACGTCACCGCCGGCCTGCTGCACATCCATTCGGTCATGGAGGAGTGCGTATCCCGCAGCCTGGCTCGTGAAGGCACCCTTCCGGGTGGACTCAATGTGCGTCGGCGTGCCCGGGCATGGCACCAGGAATTGTCGATGGAGGACCCGCACAGCAGCCCGCTGCTTGCCGGGGAGTGGGTCAACCTCATCGCGATGGCCGTCAACGAGGAAAACGCGTCGGGGGGGCGGGTTGTTACAGCCCCCACCAACGGCGCCGCGGGCATCATCCCCGCCGTCCTCTACTACGCCCTCACCTATGGTCCCCTTTCCAAGGATTCCTCGGAGGAGGACCGCAAGGATGTCATCGTTCGGTTCCTCCTCGTGGCCGGGGCCGTCGGTACGCTCTATAAGAGGAACGCGTCGATCTCCGGCGCTGAAGTCGGGTGCCAGGGAGAAGTGGGTTCAGCGGCGTCGATGGCGGCGGCCGGACTCGCTGAGATCCTCGGCGGTACACCCCAGCAGGTCGAGAACGCGGCCGAGATCGCGATGGAACACAATTTGGGGCTCACCTGCGACCCGATCGGTGGCCTGGTTCAGGTGCCCTGCATTGAACGCAACGCCGTGGCCGCGAACAAGGCGATCCACGCCGCCAGGATGGCCTTGCGAGGAGACGGCATCCATCACGTGACACTCGATCAGGTCATCGAGACCATGCGCCAGACAGGCGCTGACATGAGCAGCAAGTACAAAGAGACCGCCATGGGCGGACTGGCTGTCAACGTCCCACTGTGCTGATACCCACTTACCCCGCAGGAGGAGCCATGATGGCCACTGACAACCCGAATCCGCGCAGTGCTACGCTGCCGGTCAATCAGGCAGGGTCGACTGATCCTTCCGATCGGTCGACCGCAGATCGAGCCTCGGCCGGCAGCGCGGCGTCCGTGGCTCCCTGGGTCGGGGGAGTGGCGCAGTCACGCATTTCCGAACTGTCGGACGCCTACCAGGATCTGGCCCTCGACCAGGTTGCCGGGGAAGTGCGCGCGCAACTGCGTGAACACCACCGTTCTTTCGAGCAGGACGGGATCGTGCTCTACGCGGGGACCAACATCCTGTCCGCCGAAGCAGCAGCCGCACATGACGGAGCGCTCTCGACCCGACCCAGCCTGGGCTGGCCGGGGGCGAAAGTGCAGACAGGCATGGAACACGTTGAAGCGCTCGAGGTGCTGGCAACGCAACTCGTAGCCCGGTCCATGCACGCACGCTTCGCCGAGGTGCGTTTCCCGACCGCGACGATGGCCAATTTGGCGGTTTACACCGTGCTCGCGAACCCCGGCGATACCATCGCTGTCCTCTCACCGGCGGCGGGAGGACATTCGAGCCACCATCAGGATGGGGCTGCGAGTATCCGTGCGCTCAATGTCGTCCACCTGCCCTATGACGCGGACGTTTTCGACGTCGACCTCGGTCAGCTCGACGCTTTCCTCGAGCACCACGCGCCGCGGATCGTCGTGATTGGCGGCAGCGTCGCCTTATTCCCCCATGACGTGGCCACGATCCGCCGGGCGTGCGATCGGGTGGACGCTTTCCTGCTGTACGACGCGTCTCACAACGCCGGGCTGATCGCCGCCGGGTTGTTCCAGGACCCCCTGGCGGAAGGGGCCCATGTCGTCACGTTCTCCACCTACAAGTCCTACGCAGGGCCGGCGGGTGGGGCCGCTGTCACCAACGACGAACGCCTCGCAGAAGCCCTGTCCCTGACAGCTCATCCGGTCATGACCTCCAACTACGACACCGGCCGGCTGGGTCCGTTGGCGATCGCGGCCGCGGAAATGATCGCCAAGGGCCACGACATCCTGCAACCGGCACTGTCCTTCGCCCAGCAGCTAGCGGTGGAGTTGGAGAATTACGGACTGCCCATGATCGGAGCGGCGAAATGCTACACGCAAACCCATCAGATCCTCATCGACGCCGGGCGGTTCGGGACAGGCCGTGAGGCTTGCGGCCTGCTGACCCGCGCAGGCATCCACGTCGGGGCTGGGCACAGTCCCAGGGAACCGGTCGGGTCACCTGCGATGGGGATCCGCGTCGGAACGCAGGAGCTCGTCAGGAGTGGAGCGGGCCCCGAACATCTCGCGCCGATCGCCGACCTGATCGCCAGGGTCCTCATCGATCAGGAAGCGCCTGAGCTTGTCAGGCCAGACACTCTTCGGATCCGGCAGTCTTTTGGTTCAGCCGTTGACGTTGCCGTTGATACTGCCATTGATGCTCCTGCGGACGCTGAAGCGAAGGTGTAGACGGCTGCCGTTGGCAGGCTCCCTAAGCGGTACAGGACGCCAGGGCGATGGAGCCAGGACCGGTATTCGGTCTCACCGGATGCCAGCTGCTCTCCTGCTGGTTACGACGATGCAGATTTCCATCCTTTGCCGACCACGCGCAACACTCCGTCGCTGACGGCCCGTCGGGCAAGATGATCGGTCAGAGGAATGAACCGTGGACGCTCTCGCCAACGCCGGGCCTTCAAAGCCAGATGCAGGCTCAGCCGGGTGAAACTACTCAAGGGGTCCGCGCCGGTGATCGTCGCGATGCGCTGCAGACGGTGGTAGAGGCTCGTTCGATGGATGTGTAGGCTCGCTGCGAGGTCCTGCCGCGGCGCGTCTGAATCATAGATTGATTCCAGCATGTCCACGAGCATCGGTCCGTTCGCCGCACTGAGCAGTGCATCGAGAACGGTGGACGTGGGCTCCAGATCATTCTGTCCTTCCTGGGCGAGGAACTGGTAGACACCCAGTGAGGAGTACCGCAGCGTCAGAGCTGGAAGGTCATCGACGAAGCGGGCCTGAACGGTCGCGACAGCCTGCCGATACATGAGGGGAAAGTCGGACAGTTCGTGGGTGACATTGCTGACGCCGATCAGTGCTCGTTCCGCAGTCGGCTCGGCGACGAGCTCGCTGCCCCTAAGCTGCAGTGCCCGATAGAAGCGCTGCTGTATCTGCTCGAGGTCCGCTGTCGAGGTACTGGCTGGCAGCAGGACGGCCGTGTGATCGGGGCGGGCGATGTATGGGGCCGCGGCCGGTATGACGCGCAGCGCGTCGATCGTGGCCTGTCGGCATAAGCGCGTGGGGTCGTAGTGGGCGGGAGCAGCCGATAGGAGCGGAGACGCGAGAACGGCGATAACAGCTCCGTTCGCTTTCACCGTCGCCGCGGCTGAGACGGACCCGCGCAGGACGCTGTCCCGTCCCGCCAACGCCGACATGAGCACATGTTCGTCCTCGATGCTGCCGGCGAGGTCCTCTTCCACGGCTTCGGCAACCTGGTGCGCGAAACCATCCATCAACGACCGTGCGTCCAAGACAACCTGCAGGATCTTCTCCGGCTCATCATCTGATGAATCGGTCAGAATCCACAGATACCCGACCCGCAATCCCCGGCTGACCAGAGGGACGCAGATCCGGGTCAGGTATCCCTTCTCCTCATCGCCTTCGAGGATGAACGGATGGTGGCGTAAGGACTGGCGCGACTGGGATTCCCACGCCAGCGCTTCCGGCGACACAGACTTCATGAGGACGGAGTCGATGCGCGCCCTGTCGGTCGTCGGGCTGCGGGTGCTGTAAGCCAGCACCCGGCCAAACACATCGTCCAAGGAAACATTGCGGTCCGTCCGTGCCGCCAGCTCCTCGACGACTTCGTCGAGCTGCTTCTGATTAGCCATGCAACTCTCTCTCCATAACCGGGCGTGATTCCTGCTCGTTCTCTACAGAAGTCCAATTTTAGACGGATCCTCGTCTTCACTCTGAACTCCTACCGCTACCTCCATCCCGTCCCGTGCTACAGATGTAGCACGGGGCGGGACCAACGCCCATCAGTGGTCGAGTACTCAGAAGCGGTCACGCTCCCTAGGATTATCTCTAGTTTTGTGATCGGTATCACAGGGGAGTGACTACCGTTTTTCGCCGTCAGAACGGCCGCGATTCTCCATATCATGCATCTTCTTGACCTAGGGACTTTTCATGCCGCACAGCACAGAGCAACAAGCACTTACAGAGGATGGCCTCGCCCGGGGCCTGCAATCACGCCATATACGGATGATCGCCGTCGGCGGATCGATCGGCGTCGGACTTTTCCTTGGATCAGGAGCCGGCATCGCGATTGCCGGACCTTCCCTGATCCTGGCCTACGCCCTCGTAGGCGTCTTTATCTTCATCATCATGCGAGCTCTCGGGGAGCTGCTGCTCTACCGCTCGGTCACCGGCAGCTTCGCGGAGTACGCCAGAGAATTTCTCGGTCCCGCCTACGGCTTCGTCACGGGCTGGGGCTACTGGGTGACCTGGACACTGATCGGCATGACGGAGATCACCGCAGCCGGTATCTTCGTCCAGTTCTGGTTCCCATCCATCCCTCAGTGGGTCACTGCACTCGCCGCCCTGATCTGCCTCGTCCTGCTGAACCTGCTCAAGGTCGGCGCTTTTGGTGAGGCCGAGTTCTGGTTCGCCTCGATCAAGGTCATCGCAATCGTGAGCCTCATCCTCGGCGGACTCGCCGTGATCCTGTTCAGCATTGGCCCCGCAGGGGACTCAGCCAGCTTCGGCAACCTCGTCAACCTGAACATCGAAGGAACCAGCGGCGGATTCTTCCCCTTCGGCATCATCGGCGTCCTGTTCGCCATCCAGATCGCCGTCTTCTCCTACCAGGGCGCCGAACTCCTCGGCATGACCGCCTCGGAAGCGCAAAACCCGAAGAGGAGCATCCCGAAGGCCATCAACAGCGTGGCCTTCCGCATCATCCTGTTCTACGTCGGGTCCCTGACCATCCTCATGTCCGTTGTCGAGTGGAACAAGTTCTCCGGCGCTCAAAGCCCATTCGTGCAGGCAATGGAAGACATCGGCATCCCAGCGGCTGCCGGCCTGATGAACTTCGTCGTCCTCACCTCGGCCCTGTCCTCGTGCAGCTCCGGCCTGTTCTCCAACGCTCGGCTCCTCAAGCGCCTATCTGCCGATGGCGTCGCTCCAGCCCGCTTCAACGCCACGAACAAGCTGCACGTCCCCGCAGCAGCCGTCCTCGCCTCCGGAGGGTTCATGCTCTTCGGTGTCCTCCTCAACGCGATCGTTCCCGAGCAGGCATTCCAGTACCTCCTGGCCATCAGCACGCTGGCAGCACTCTGGACCTGGGGGGTCATCGTCGCAACGCAGATCGCCTACCGCCGCAAGGTGAACAGGGGAGAGGCGCCAGCCTCATCCTTCCCCCTGCCCATGGCGAAGATCCTCGCGCCTGCAGTCCTGGTCTTCCTCGCAGGGGTCGTCGTGCTGATGGCCTTCGACGAGTCGTCCCGCATCGCCCTCTACGCCCTTCCCATCTGGGCACTGCTCCTGGTCGGCGGATACTACGCCTCACGCCGCTTCAACCCCCGCCACCACGAGTACGAGACGCGCTCGATCACCCTTCAGCAGGCACACGGTCAGGAACCTGAGGGGGAGCCCGTCCTCGAGAAACTTTGATTTGAATCTGCGAGGGCGGCGATAAGGCCGCCTTCGCAGGCACGTCCAATAGCAGGAGGCCGTGTCCACCAAGGTGGGCATGGCCTCCTGCTACCGTCTATTGTCCTGCCCTGCGGGGTACGCAATGCCGGTCTTGGTACCGGATGCGAGGTTACGTTCTAGGGTTCCACGTCGGCTGCGACCGACAGGGCCACGCCACGATACGCGTCGTGTTCAGCCAAGCGTCGGACCAGTGATGACCTGATGTCGTCGTATGTGTCGGTTCCTAGTGGCAATCGGAGCGGTGTATCGCCGGAGTCGGCGAGGGTGATCATGGCGCCGGCTATCTTTTGTGCATCGTTCGGGAGCGGGAAGCTACCTCCCGTTAAGGCCCGTCGCACTTCTCCCGCCGGCGTTTTCTCGTACTCGGGCATGGCGGGAGCCGAGTCGAGGGACGCACCGAAACCGGTTGGCGTCGCGCCGGGTTCGACGATGGTGAGACTGATACCGAATGGAGCGATTTCTTTCGCCGCTGTCTCGCAAAATCCCTCAATGCCCCACTTGGATGCGTGGTAGTAACTGAAGTTCGGGTAGGTCGTCTGTCCACCGGCGGTCGAGACCTGAAGGATTCGGCCGTACCCTTGAGTGCGAAGATGCGGCAGTGCGGCCCGGATGACGTGGATGGAACCCACCAGGTTGGTGTCGATGATGCGCCGGATCTGCTCGTCCGAGGCTTCTTCGACTGAGGCGAAGACTCCGAAGCCCGCGTTGTTGACGATGACGTCGATGGTGCCGAGGTCGGCGAAAGCTTCGGTTAGGACTTGGTGAACCCGCTTGGACTCCGTCACGTCCAGTCGGCCAATCCATAGCCGATTGCCGTGGGCCGCCTTGAGGTCATCAAGTAACTCCGGACGGCGAAGGGTAGCGGCGACACGGTCTCCTCGAGCGAGGAGGCGTTCGGTGAGGAGGCGGCCAAATCCGGAGGAGGTGCCGGTGATGAACCAGGTTTTGGACATGTTGCTCCTTGAATTAGGTGTGTCGTTCAGAAGGACTGAGCTTGGACGGCCTCAGGCCGTCCTGGATGAGGTCCACCCATCGGTCGCGTGCTGCTTCATTGAACGAAGCGGGCGCGCTCAGCATCAGTAGGTAGATGTCGTCGGCAGTGATTCCGACTTTCAAGTCGCCGTCGGATTGTGCGGCGGCAACGAGTCTTTGCAGGGCGAGCTGCCCTCGGTTGACCTGTTCGGACGTGATGTATGCGGCGTCGAGTAGTCTGGCTGCGGCTTTGATAGCTAGGTTCGTTGCCGCTTCGGCCAGGAAGTCCCTCAGCAGCTTCCCGATGGCTGTCATAGCATCGCCGGGCACGACGAGTGATCGTGCGGCGTTCTCCGCCTTCATCACAAGGTCCTCCGAAAAGTCGGTAAGAACCGCGGTCACAAGATCGACCTTTGTCGGATAGTGCCGGTAGAGGGTTCCGACCGCGACCCCTGCAGCTTTGGCGATCTGCTCCATCGGAACATCTGACCCGTGCTCCGTAATTTGGGCTTTCGTTGCTGCGATGATCCGCTCCCGGTTATGGCGTGCATCCGCGCGCACGAGTACTCCTTTCTTACCTGAGTCGGCGGAATCTACTTTGTGCCATTAGTGATGATGCGATCAAAGGTCCTGTCCGAGACCAGGCGACGCAAGGTCAGCACCGT
>JAABUN010006306.1_pt1 | contig 13772 bp, 13 predicted proteins | sample 5559311 | NCBI WGS metagenome assembly JAABUN01 (sample SAMN10711877, study PRJNA513370) | rock metagenome | isolation source: Antarctica rocks | place: Antarctica: Victoria Land, Siegfried Peak sud | reverse complement strand
GCCGGTAAAGTGCTCCAACCAAGCTCGCTCGTCGCTCGTTAGCTTTAGCTCTCGTCGTTTCATCACTACAGCTTAGGGCTACGCTATAGACCTCATGCTGATCTGATCGGTGGACAATGCACTAGCCGCGTTACACCTCCGCCTTCGTCTCGGGCAGCGCCTCACGCAAAAACTTCACCACTTCCTGAGTACTGGTACCGGGTGTAAAAATTGCCGAAACGCCCATCTCCTTAAGTTTCGGCAAATCTTCATCGGGGACGATGCCGCCGCCGAAGATAAGAATGTCGTCCGCACCCTTGGCTCTAAGCTTGTCGGTGATCTCCTGAAAGTAGTGCATGTGCGCGCCCGACAGGATGGAGAGCCCCACCACGTCCACATCTTCCTGAACGGCGGCGCTCACGATCATGTCGCTGGTTTGCCGGAGGCCGGTATAGATGACCTCCATCCCGGCGTCGCGGAGGGCGCGGGCGATGACTTTGGCCCCACGGTCGTGTCCGTCCAGACCGGGCTTGGCGATCAGTACGCGGATCGGACGCTGCGCCCCAGTTTTGTTTGCGGTCTCTGCGGTTTCTGGCGTTTGCGTCATTACACCACCGCCGGTTCTTGGTAGACGCCGTAAACGTCGCGGAGTACGTCCATCTGCTCACCAAGCGTGCAGTAAGCGTGGGCGCAGGCCATAAACGCGGGCATGGTGTTGCGGCCCTCTCTAGCGGCGGCGCGCAGGCTGCCGAGCGCCCCCGCTGCGGCCTGCGGGTTGCGTTCGCGGCGCACCTGCTCGAGCCTCTCCTGCTGTTGCCGCTCGACCTCGGCGTCGAAGGGTAAAAGCGGCGTCTGCTGCCCTTCCGAAACGAACCCATTTACGCCGACGGTGATACGTTCGGCAGTGTCGAACTCCCGCTGCTGCCGGTACGACGCGTCACCGATTTCAGCGGCAAAAAAGCCTGCGTCGATAGCCCCTTCGACCCCGCCTAGTGCGTCGATCTGTCTAAAATAGTCGAGGCAGCGCCGCTCCATCTCATCGGTCAACGTTTCCAGATAGTAAGACCCGGCGAGCGGGTCGGTGGTGCTGGCGACGCCCGTTTCATAAGCGATCACCTGCTGCGTCCGCAGCGCGATGGTCGCCGCCTCCTCGCTGGGTAGCGAGAGCGCCTCGTCATACGAATCGGTGTGCAGGCTGTTGGTGCCGCCCAAGACCCCGGCGAGCGCCTGCACCGCGACGCGCGCGACGTTGACGAGCGGTTGCTGGGCTGTCAGCGACACCCCGGCGGTCTGGGCGTGCGTCCTGAGCATCCACGATTTAGGATTTTTCGCGCCGTAGACCTCGCGCATCTGACGCGCCCAGATACGCCGCGCCGCCCGCAGTTTGGCGATCTCTTCAAAAAAGTCGTTGTGGACGTTGAAGAAAAAAGACATCCGGGGCGCGAATTCGTCGATGTCCAGACCACGCTCCAAAGCCTTGCGGACGTAGTGAATCCCGTCGGCGAGGGTAAAGGCCAGCTCCTGCACGGCCGTGCTGCCCGCTTCGCGGATGTGATAGCCCGAGACCGAGATAAAGTTCCATTTAGGGACGTTTTTCGGCCCCCACTCGAAGGTGTCGATGACGAGTTCGACCGACGGGGCCGGGGGGAAGATGTACTCTTTTTGCGCGATAAACTCTTTTAAGATGTCGTTCTGGAGGGTGCCGCCGAGCTTCCCCAGGTCGGCCCCGCGTTTTTCGGCGTTCGCCAGATACATCGCCCAGACCGCGTTGGCGGGGCTGTTGATGGTCATCGAGGTAGTGACGTTTTCCAGGTCGATACCGTCGAACAGGCGCTCCATATCGGCGAGCGACGAGACCGCCACGCCCATCTTGCCGACCTCGCCGCGCGCCATCTCATGGTCGGCGTCGAGACCCATCAGGGTAGGCAGATCGAAGGCGGTGGAGAGCCCGGTCTGACCGGCCTCGAGAAGTTTCTTGAAACGCAAATTGGTCTGTTCGGCGCTGCCGAACCCGGCAAACTGCCGCATCGTCCAGAGTTTGCTCCGGTACATGCTGGCCTGAACGCCCCTCGTATACGGGTACTCGCCGGGGTAGCCCAGTTTTTCGCTCGGGTCGAAATCAGCCAGGTCTTCGTGGGTGTAGACGGGCTCGACCGGAATATCCGAGAGCGTACGAAGTGGATAGGGGCGTTCGGGCAGGCGCGCGGTCGCGGCGCGGTAGCTCGCCTCGAGCCACGCTCGTTTCGTTTTCATAGGGTCATTATAGAAGATGCGGCCCGGACACCGACGCATGTGTACATAAGAGCGAGCCGGACGCGGTTTTCGGCGTACGCCGTGTCGAGAAGTGTGCAAAGCGGGATTTTTTGACACTTTTGGGTGCTCGAGCCGGACTTCCTTACCCCCAACCTGCTACCGCCGCAACCTTGTCGGGGAGAAGCTGAAAATACCACCATCGACATTCGGGATGATCTGCACCCAAAGAATGACCTTCCCCAAACGGTTTGTTCAGCTCCGTCTTACGAGTGTGACGACACCATCAGGACGCCGAGAAGGGTAAATCGCTTACAGTCGCCCCAACTTCTCCAACTTCCAAACTCGCTCCTAACCCCAACTCCGTCCGCACACTCCCGAGCGCGATCACGCCGAGTTTCGGGTGCGTCGCCACACCGCCCAGCCGCCCCACGGTTTTGCCGTCTTGGAGCAGCTCACGAACGCCCTGTTCGGGTATTCCGCTCAGCTTCAGCCCCACCAGGCGACGCCGCAATTTGCCCCGCGCCTCGATGCGCGCCATGATCTCCTGGCCCAGATAACAACCCTTGCGGTACGAGACGGCGTGCTCCAAGCCTACCTCTTGCGGCAACGCGCCCTCGCCCCCCTCGAGTTCGGCTCCGGCAATACCGGCCCCGATACGGACGGCCTCGAGTGCGTCCTCGCCCGCGAGTTCTGCGCCCGCCCCTTGCAGTGCGGTGAGTAACTCACCTGCGTCTTGGGTTGAAACGTGGAGGTCGAAGCCACCGGCGTTGCTGCGGTCTACTGGGCTCGCTAGCACCTTTGCCGAAGCGAAAGGTACCTGAACAAAGCTGTCTGGAGCGGGTACGGTACCGAAAACCTTGGCTACGGTCGCGGCTGCGCCTTCACCCTGGAGGGTCAGCGTGCTCAGCGACGTGCCCAAGTCGGCGAGCTCGACCTGATCGAAGATGATGTGGGCGCGCAGCTCCCGCTCGACAAGCGCCCCCGCGCCCCCCTCTACGGCGGCGAAAAGGTCGTCTTCGCGCCGGTAAACGCGCAGCAGCGCGAGCGCGTGACCACGGATGTTGAGCATCAGCGCCGCGCGAGTTTCGCCCACCGCGAGGCGTTTGACCTCGTGGCTGACCTGCCCGTGGAGAAACTCGAGCCGGTCCGCGCCCGTCAGCCGTAGCGGGGTCGTCCCCAACAGCGGTACGACGCCGCCCTGCCCCAGCGCCGCTACCTCCGCCTCTACATCACCAAAATCTCGCACCCGCCCTGCCACGAGGCGTGCTCCCATTTCGGTGAGGGTGTCGGTTACGGTTTGTACACGCTCAGTCATGCCCTGTCATAGCACGGCGTAAAGAGCGTGGGAGCGTCGTGGGGAACAGTACAGGCGTCGGTCAACCTCACCAAAAGGTCTACACGGTTTGCCCGGTGTCGCTGAAGCCCCTGAGAGCGGGCGCGAGCGGCACTTCGTCACGCCTAAAAAGCGCTGTCACCCGAGTTCAGACAACCTACCGCCGTGACTCGAAATCTAGGTTGTGTTGACGTTTGCTCTCTAAGAAATACAGTCAACTTTGTGACGGACGAGACAAACTCTAGCGTTCCGCAACCTCCCTACTTCTTACTTCCTACTTCCTACTTCCTGCGTTCAGAACAGCGGAAACCACCTTAAATCAGGTGAAAGGTCAACAGAACCTAGCCGGGCGCGTTAGACCGGAAAGGGTTCGGCTATAGTTCGCCTGCTTGACATATTTGACATAGCGTCTCTCGTCATCTATAATCGCCACGTCCGCACATGCCTGGTAATTACCGAGTATTACCGATAACTATATTTGGAGGTAGAGAGGGTGCAAACCGTTTCTCCGGGGGTTGCCGAAACGCTCCATCAACAGCTCAAGCAGGTTATTTTGGACAATATCACGTCGGGCAGGTGGTCTCCGGGCGCGCAGATTCCTTCGGAGCGCGACCTCTGCGAGCGTTACCGAGTAAGCCGCACGACGACGCGGCGTACGATCTCCGATCTCGTTCATGAGGGCACGCTCTACACAGTGTCGGGCAAAGGTACGTTCGTCGCCACGCCTCTCGAGCAAGAACTCGCGCCATTCACAGGTCTCAGTGAAGACTTGAGGCGTAGAGCAGTAGATACAGACCTTCACACGGGTCTCAGTAGTCCGGAAGAACAAAGTTGCGTCCCGGTTATCGATGTCGTTTCACGCGTACTCGGGGCGCAGCACCTTGAAGCATCTGACGACCTTGCTAAACGCTTGAGGCTCCGCACCTTTACGCCCGTCGCCAAACTTAAGCGTCTCCGCTTCTGGTCGGGTCAGCCTATCTCTATCCAGAGCGCGTATCTGCCCGAGCACCTCTGCCCGGGGCTGCTGCGCCGTGACTTCGCCACCGCGTCGCTTTTTAGAACGCTGCGTGAAGACTACGGCCTCAAGCTCGAACGCGGTCACACCGTGATCAAAGCGGGTCTCGCCACCTCGGAGGCGGCGGAACTGCTCGAGCTCCAGACGCCCGCCGCCCTGCTCCGCACCTTTCAAACCACCTTTTTAGATACGGGTGAGATCATCGAATACTGCGAGTCGGTCTACCCAGGCGACCAGTTTGAACTCACCTCGACGGCGTGGCAAAACGCCCTGACGCACGAGCCGCAAGAAGAGCGGGGCGTCGGACGTGAACCGTGAGGCGTTCGCGCGCACGCTCAGAGGCGCTGAGCAAGTTTTCGGGCAGTTAGGAGGTTGAGGTGAACAAGATTCGGTGGGGCATCCTGGGAACGGGGAATATCTCGAGCAAGTTCAGCTGGAGGCTTAGCCTTTTTAGACGACGCCGAACTCTCGGCGGTGGGTTCACGCTCGCAGGGTTCAGCCGAGGCGTTCGGGGAGAAGTACGGGGTTCCCCGCCGCTACGCGAGCTACCAAGACCTCGCTGCCGACCCCGAGCTCGACGTGATCTTATATCGGCACATCGCACGGCTTTCACGCGGAGAACGCGCTCCTTTGCCTTAGAAACGGCAAAGCGGTGCTGTGCGAAAAGCCTTTTACGGTAAACGCCAGGGAAGCGGAAGAGGTGATCCAGGAGGCGAGGCAGCACAAACTATTTCTCATGGAAGCTGTCTGGAACCGTTACTTCCCGCTGATGAAAAAGCTCTACAGCCTGCTGGACGAAGGCGTCATCGGCGAGGTGCGGCACGTCTACGCCGACTTCGGCTTCCGTATGGACGTGGACCCCGACGCCTGGGTTTTCGACCTGAAAAGGGGCGGCGGGGCGCTGCTCGACGTCGGGATGTATCCACTCAACTTAGCTTCGCTGCTGCTAGGAAAGCCTGAAAGCGTCCTCAGCACGGCGCACCTGGGTGAAACGGGGGTGGACGAGGACGCGGCTATCGTCCTCGACTACGGTGCGGGCAAACTCGCAGTCTGCACCACCGCGCTCCGCACGCAGACCCCATGGGAAGCCACGCTCATGGGCACCGAGGGCATAATTCGCATCCATACGCCATGGTGGAGGCCCACCAAGATGACGCTCACCAAACCCGACTGGTCGTCAGAAACGTTTGAAATTCCCTTTGAGGGTAACGGTTACAACTACGAGGCGGCGGAGGTCATGCGCTGCTTGCGAGGAGGGAGGCTCGAGAGTGCGCTTATGCCGCTCGACGAAACCTTAGCCGTAATGGGGACAATGGATACCATTCGCCAGCAGTGGCACCTCAGCTATCCAGCTGATCAACGTTAAACCACTCCACCTAACGAGTCTAAGCTCTACTCAGTCCCTAGCACCCCAACCCCAGGAGGAATTATGAACCCTACCGTAGCCAGTCAACCTCGAGTCACAGTTCCGCGTCGTTTGGGTCTCGGCCTAGTGACCGCCCTATGTATCTGCGGTTTCGTCCTGACAGGCTTCGCTACCGCTCAGACCGACCCGAACACTTCGGGTAGCATCGAAGTGTGGGCGTGGCCGGGGGCGGAGGGACCTCTGAAGGCACTTGTTCCCAGTTTTAATGAGAAGTATCCCAACATCGAGGTCAACGTTACGACGCTCGGTTTTGCCGATGTTCACACCAAACTCCTCGCCGCACTGTCTTCAGGCGTCGGCGCTCCCGACGTATCGGGTCTTGCCGACGCTAACGTCATCAAATTCGGTGATACGGGGGGACTCGAGGACGTGGGTGAGCGTTTTGCCCCCTACGCTGACACCATCATGCCGTTTAAGCGGTCGTTCGTGACGGGATCAGATGGCGAGGTATGGGGCGTTCCCTGGGACGCGGGTCCGAGCGCTGTATTTTACAACCGTGAGATTTTTGAACGGTACGGGATCAGCCCCGACGACATCACGACCTGGGACGGTTACATTGCAGCTGGTAAGAAGATTGTTGAAGCGAGTGGCGGCGACGTTTTAAAGCTCCCCGCCAGACCCGAACAGGCGCGGTTTCTCTGGGAGATGATCGCACTTCAACAAGGTGCGGGTCTCTTCAAAGACGACCTCAGTCTCAACGTCGAGAGCGAGGCTTTTCAAACGGCTTGCGCCATTACCAAAGACATCTTCGACGCGGGTGTCACCGGTGACGTCCCGATGTTTGAAGATGCCTGGAACGACGGTTTTAACAACGGGACTTGGGCCTCTATCCCGCTGGCAGTTTGGGTAAGGGGCGTTTTGCGAGACAACGCTCCCGATCAGACGGGCTTTAGGGTGACGCACTGGCCCTCGATCACCGAGGGAGGCAACTACGCGGTGCAGGGCTTTGACTTCGGCTCAGCCTTGGTGGTCCCCAGCCAGTCGGAAAACAAAGATTTGGCTTGGGCTTTTGTCGAATATGCCGAACTAACCCCCGAAGGGCAACTTATCCAGTATACGCAAGGGGACCTGTTCCCGAGCATGGTCACGCCGGACGTGTTGGAAGCGCCTATCTTCAGCAAACCCGACCCCTACTTTGGGGGGCAGCCCGCGCGCGAGGTCTTCGCCGACGCCAACGCCAAGTTCGACTTCTCGGTAGGCGTTCACCCCGACTACGCCGAAGCGCAAAATATCCTCGAGCAAAATCTAGCGGGGGCTTTCGAGGGTAGGGCGAGCTGCGAAGAGGCTCTAGCGGCAGCGGCAAGAGAGATCAGCAGCAAGTTACGTTTGAACTAAGCTCGGTGACGCGAATTTGTCCGGGAGAAGTACCATGATTAGAGGTAGCCAGCTGGAAGCAAAACGGTTCGCGTCACCCAAGCGCCTCAGTATTTTGGGGGGGTTGCGTAAGTACGCTCCGGCTTACGCTCTGTTAGCTCCCTTTTTCATCATCTTTTTGGTGTTCTTGGTGTTCCCCATCGTGTTCGCCTTTTACATCAGTTTTTTCGACTGACCGGGCATGGGCGCGCGCACCTTTGTTGGGCTCGAGAATTACCACCTTCTTTTTACCGATCCGCAGTTCCTGCGGGCGTTGTGGAACACGGTGCTTATCGGGATCGCTCACGTCGTTCCTGTGACCTTTCTCTCGCTCTTGCTCGCAGTTCTTATTGACGCCCGTTGGGTCAAATTAAAGGGCTTCTGGCAGGTGTCCGTTTTTCTTCCCTCGGTCACCGCGACGGTGGTTATCGCGCTGATCTTTAACATGCTGCTCAGCACAAACTACGGCGTGGTCAACGAGGTTCTAGGAAGCGTGGGGGTGCCGCCTGTGCCTTGGCTCGACGAAACAGTTTGGGCGCGCCTGTCTATCGCCAGCATCGTCAACTGGCGCTGGGTCGGCTACAACACGCTTATCGTGCTTGCAGGACTTAAGGGCGTCCCGGCAGATCTCTACGAAGCTGCTACCCTCGACGGTGCCACCGGGGTACAAAAGCTGCTTTTCATCACGGTTCCCATGCTCCGTTCAATCCTTCTATTCGTGTCGATTACATCTACGATTGGCGCGCTCCAGCTTTTCGCTGAGCCGTACCTCCTGACGCCGAATACAGCGCCCACCTTGGGTTTATACCTCTACGAAACCGCCTTTCAGTATTTCAAGTTCGGTTACGGTTCGGCCATCGCCTACTTCATCACTGCGGTCGTGTTCGTTCTGTCACTTATTCAGCTCCGCTTTTTCAGCGGGCAGGACGCTTGAGGGGTGAGATGGTGAAACCACAAGCACGACGCGTTTCTTTCGGCTACCGTGTTCTCGTCGTCATAAGTTATCTGGCCCTCGCCATCGCCGCAGCAACTTCCCTTTTCCCGCTTTACGCCATGACGCTAGCCTCCTTGCGGACGATCAGGGACATATTTAAGAATTACTGGCCCACGAACCTCACCTTACAAAATTACAGCGACCTTTTTTCAACCGGACGCGATATCCCCATCTCGGGGCAGGTGATCCTGAACTTCAACACGCCCTTCCTGAGAACCTTTCTAAACAGCCTCGGGGTCGGGCTTGCCTACACGCTCCTCGCTATCATCTTATGCTCGATGGCAGGCTTTGTCTTTGCCAAGTTCCGTTTTCCGGGTCGCAATCTCTTGTTTCTGAGTGTGCTTTTTACGATGATGATCCCGCCTGCGGTGACGCTCATCCCACTTTTTTATATCATGCGCGACATCGGCTGGATCGACTCTTATCTGGCGCTCGTCGTGCCTCTAGCGGCCAACGCCTTTGGCGTCTTTTGGATGCGCCAGTACATGCAGAGCCTGCCGAGCGAACTGCTCGACCAGGACCGTATCGACGGGTGCTCGAGCCTCGGGCTCTTTTGGCGGATCGCCTTACCCCTCAGTCGACCCGCGTTAGGGGTCCTAGCCATCATCTTATTTATCACCTCCTGGAGCGATTTCCTGTGGCCTCTGGTGGTCTTGCGTAGTGAGGCGCTCTACACCATGCCGGTCTTTTTGTCGGTCGTCGAAGGCGCAGCCTCACGCCTTAACCCCTTGACGATGGCGGGTTCGGTCGTAGCGACGCTGCCCATCATCGGTATCTTCTTGATCTTCCGCCGTCAGCTCATCAACGGTCTCACCTTGGGGCGCTGAAGTGAGCCGACACTTAGACTTTTTCCTACGAGAACCTCGACAGCCCTACTCGAGTGGTTGTCCGAACCGGGCACTACCCGTAGAAAGTAGTGTTTAACCAGCAGGCGTGAGCGTCAGCTGCAACTAATAAGCTGTAACGAAGGAGCAACGATGTCAGATGTAGTTCGTATGGGTGTCGTCGGCGCAGGAACCATCTCGCTACGGGGCATCTTGCCGCATCTCAGTCAAGCGGACGTGCAAGACCGGGTTAAGCTGCAAGCCATCTGTGACCCCTTTCCCGGACGCGCCGAAGCCGCCGCGCAGAAGTACGGCGTCCCCAAGTATTTCCAAACGTATGAGGAGTTACTCGAGCAAGGTGACGTGGACGCCGTGACCCTCGCTTCGCCTATCGGCTCGCACTACGAGCAGGGCAGGGGGGCGCTCGAGGCGGGCAAGCACGTTCACTTCGACAAAACCATGACCACGACCGAGGCCGAGGCAACAGAACTTATCGAACTCGCTAAAGCCAAGGGTCTGAAGCTGGTGGCCTCTCCGGGGGAAGTTTTGCGCCCCCAGTTGCAGGCCGTCAAACGCCTTATCGAAAGCGGCGCGGTCGGTACTTTGTGTTGGTTTATGAACGGCAGCGCGCCGCTGAGCTACCACGAGGCTGAAGAATTTAGGCAAGGCGACGACGTGCTCTCCAATATCGACCCGTCGTGGTACTTTCGCAAACCCGGCGGCGGCCCGCTCTACGACACTACCGTGTACGCGCTCCACGCCAGTACGTCGGTACTAGGACCCGCGAAGCGCGTTACCGCGCTGTCGGGCAAGCGCGTCAAGGAGCGCGGGTTCAGGGACAAGATGATTCCCACCGAAGCCGACGACAACACGCTGATGCTGCTCGACTACGGCGACGGCCTCTTCGGGCTCGCTTTCGGCGTAGCAGGGCACGGGTCGTATAATGTGGTGGGCGACGGCCTGCCCTGGGTCGGCGCTTACTTCGGTACCGAAGGCTTCATTCAAGGGCTTACTTTGGTCAAGGGCTTTGCCGACCGCCAGCCGGTCGACTATCCGGGCCGGGACGTGGCTGAACAGACGCCAGGTATAAATGGGCAGCAGGCGCTCTTGCCGCACGTAGTCGGGCCGCACCGCAGCCTCGAGGAGCAACACGTTTTTGAAGACATCATGCAGCTCGTCGACTGGGTGCGTGAGGACGAAGCGTCACCGGTAACGGCCGAGCACGCGCGGCACGTCGTCGAGATCATCGAGGCCGCGTACCGTTCGGCGGAAACCGGCGAAACCCAGACGCTGAAAACGAGTTTTTAGGAGGGGTTATGGCAGGAATTAAAATCGCGTACATCGGTGGGGGCAGCACCCGCGCGCCGGGTACCGTCGCCTCGCTTATCGAGCAAGGTGAAAACTTCGCAGGGTCCGAGATCGTCCTCGTCGACCTCGATGAGGAGCGGCTCGAGCTGGTTAAAACGCTGGCGGACAAGATGGCCCAGGCCAAAGGTATAGACCTCAAAATCTGTACGACGACGAACCGGCGCGACGGGCTACGCGACGTACAGGCGGTGTTGTCGAGCTACCGCCCCGGCGGCTTCGCGGCGCGCTACCTAGACGAGAGTATCCCCCTGAAGCACGGCATTATCGGACAGGAGACGCAGGGGCCGGGCGGCTTTTTTATGGCGCTGCGCTCGGTCCACGTGATGAAGGGGATTATAGAGGATATGGAGGCGGTCTGTCCCAAGGCGCGGCTTTTTAACTACACGAATCCTGTCAACATCATCGCCGAGGCGGTTACGCACCACAGCGATATTCCTACCGTTTCGCTATGTGAAGGCCCCATCACCTTTCCGCGCGAAACCGCCGTTTTGGCCGACCTCGACCCCGACAAGCTCGATACCGTGATGATCGGCCTTAACCACGGCTCGTGGTCGGTACGCCACACCTATGACGGCGACGAGGACTTTATCGCACTCGTCAGGGACGCTTACGAACGCAAAAAGGATACGGACCTAAAACCGTGGGGTAAAAGGCTGCTCGAGCTGACAGCTACGATGGGCAGCGTGCCCGCGCAGTACTTTCTCTACTACTACTACCGCGACGAGATCACCCAAGAACTCATGAACAAACCGACCACGCGGGCGCAGGACATCATGGCGTCTGTGCCCGACTACTGGCGGCACTACCGCGAACAAGCCGAAACAGACGACCCACACCTCGACCCCAAACTGTCGAGGGGTGGCATCAACGAGTTGGAGCTCGCTATCGACGTGATGGACGCGGTTTACAACGACCGCCGGGAGGTCTGGCCGGTGAACATACCCAACCGTGGCGCTATCGCGGACTTTCCCGACGACCTGGTGGTCGAGGTGCCGGGTTATGTAGACCGCTACGGCGTTACGCCCCTCGCGTTCGGTCACCTGCCCAAACACGTCGCCGGGCTTACCGAGATGCTCGGTGAGTATCAGGCGCTCACCGCTGAAGCGGCCTGGAGCGGCGCGCGTAGAGACGCGGTGCGCGCGCTGGCCTCGAACCCGCTCGTCATGTCGTTGAGTAAAGCCGAAGCGCTGTACGGTGAGATGGCGGCGGCCCTCAAAGACTACCTGCCCGAGCGACTCGCCTAGATGACAAGCCGATGATGCTGCGCTCACCCGCGGCGAAGAGTACAGGCAGGCCGGGGCAAGTGCGACGACCTAACAAACCACGACTGAAGACCCCCTCACCGGCGTCCTGGGAGGACCGGTGCCGTTAGAGGGGTGTTACGACACCCAACCCCACCTCCGTATAGAGCGAGACTACGACGCGCTCAGCAAGGCGGGGGCCGCGCTGGTCGCCGAATTTTTTAGCGCCAAGCCGGACGCTGCGGTCGTTGTGGCTACCGGACCTATGGGCCTCTACCGAGAACTCGCCGCCGCCTACGCGTCGGGCGCGTTCGACTCGGGTCGCCTCACGGTGTTTCAACTCGACGCTTACTTGGGGTTGTCCGCTAAAGACCCGCGGTCACTGTACCGCTGGACCGAAACGGCTTTTCTCACCCCGCTCGGTATAGCACCCCGTCAGCTGGTCAGGCTTCCCGGGGACAGTCCCGACCCCCAAGCTGCGTGCCGCGCTTACGACCGGGCCGTCGAGCGAGCGGGAGGGTTTGATCTGGCGATCTTGGGGCTGGGTCCAAACGGTCATATCGGTTTTAATGAGCCGCCTTCACCACCGACCGCCAAAACGCGAGTCGTGTCTTTGAGCGAAGCGAGCCTCGAGAGCAACGCGCGCTATTGGGGCGGGCGTGAGCGCGTGCCGAGGCGGGCGCTCACCGCCGGGATGGACGTGCTGCTCGCCGCCAAAACCACCGTGCTGCTCGTCTCGGGCGCGCACAAGCGTGAGGTTTTGCAGAGCGCGCTCCGGGGTTCCCTTACCCCCGACGTTCCCGCTTCGTATCTGCGGGCAGCAAGTAACGTCACGGTGTTCGCGGACCGCGCCGCTTGGAGTGGGCGTGGCTAGCTACGTTTTAGGGGTAGACGGCGGCAGCAGCAAAACCGTCGCTCTGGTAGCGACCCTAGACGGTTGCGTCGTGGGTGCGGGGCGCGGCGGTCAGGGCGACATCTACGACGGCGAAGCCTCCGCTTTTAACGCAGTCCGAACCGCCGTGAGCGCTGCGCTTAAAGAGGCCGGGCTGAGCGGTCCACCGTGGCACAGCGTATTTAGCATGTCGGGGGCAGATTGGCCGGAGGACTTCGAGCTTATTCGCAGCACCATGCAGGCGGACGGCCTGACCCCTCTGCGCGTCGTCAACGACGCCATCGGCGCACTTTACGCCGGGCTGCCGAGCGGCCCCGGGGTCGTGGTGGCGTGCGGGACGGGTGCAGCGACAGGGGCGCGCGGCGCGAACGGTCAGCTGTGGCACAGCAGTTTTTGGCAAGACACGCAGGGCGGCTACGAACTCAGCGTTAAAACGCTGCACGCCGTATTTCGGGCTCAGCTCGGCGTAGGCCCGTCTACGTCACTGACTGGGCCGGTCTTAGAGGTTCTCGGCGTGCCCAGCGTCGAGGCGGCGCTCCACCTCTACACCGCGCGCGCCAAACCCCACCCTTCGCGCTGGGCCGGACTCACCCGTACGCTCTTGGGCGAAGCCGACGAGGGTGACGCGGTTGCCCGGCAGATCGTCACGGGGCACGCTCACGCGCTCGGGGACTACGCGCTCACCGCCGCCAGGCAGGTCGAGCTCGAGACGCAGCCCTTTAGTCTCGTGCTCACAGGGGGTGTTTTCAGGCATCCCTCGACACTCTTTACCGACGCTCTCATCGCCCGAGTCGGGCGCGAACACCCCCAGCTGACTGTGCTTAAGGGTCAGCTCGAACCCGTTTTCGGTGCGGTCGTGCTCGCACTTCGGGAGGTCGTGGTCGTGGTCGGTAGAGATGTACTAGCCTCCCTAAAGACCAGCTCACCGCCCACGGCTTTTTTTGCTACTTAGTGACGCTGCCGAGCGTTAAGTACATCCCGCATATACTTTGAGGAATGGCAAAACCGTTACGCTTTCTCAGCCTTACACCCGAGCAAGACAAGGTTTTACGCGAGCTCGAGTTGACTCCGCATATCAACGCCAAAGTCCGGTT
>JAABUN010006305.1_pt1 | contig 13775 bp, 12 predicted proteins | sample 5559311 | NCBI WGS metagenome assembly JAABUN01 (sample SAMN10711877, study PRJNA513370) | rock metagenome | isolation source: Antarctica rocks | place: Antarctica: Victoria Land, Siegfried Peak sud | reverse complement strand
ACCCTCGATGTGATCCGCCATGTTCGTCAGCGTATAGTTCAACGGGCTGCAGAGAAGATACTGGCAGTAGTCCCACTTCGTTAAAGCCATAAACTCAGTTTCCATCATCCCCTTGCGTAAGTCCTATTTTTATATATTCTCGGTATTTCCCATTCTCAACTCTTGGAATTGTCGGACATTGAATCACTCGCGTCCGGGGCTGTCAAGTCCAAAACGTAGCGGCTGTTACAGTGATATTATGGATTGGCCGCTTCCAATTTCACGTAATCCAGCCCAAACAGGTAACTTTTCTCAGCCCGCGGGTTAGCGCCAACGATTTCGACCGCGAAATGGTGCTGGCCCGGCGTCAGGGCAAGCGTTCCCAGCGTCAATTCGCCGCTGGTAATCACGCTGCTATCGTAAAAATCGAGTGGAGCGCCGAGTTTCTGGCCATCGAGATAAAACTGGGCGATGCCATAATCGCGCGCTTTGGTGAACTGCGCTTTGACGTTATAGCGCCCTTCAGCGGGCGCGGAAACGGCGAGCGTCAAGCGGTCGCCCGGCCTGGCGCCCGTCCACCAGCCCTGCAAATAATCGCTCCAGTTGCCCTCGAACGCGTCCATATCCTGACTGCGATAATCGCCGCCGCTCTTTTCCAAAACCGGCAGCGTTTCGCCTTCCAAACTGCCGGGGATATGAGTCGAAGGCAGCGGCGCGTAATAATTGGTTCGCTCTTCGACCGGCGCGGCGCCGTAAGGATCGACGCCGCCCGGCGCCAAATACCAGTAAACCGTTGCCGCGTAAAGTGTGGGGCGAGTGTTGGCATAATACTTTTCGATGTCGGCCTCGAAGCCGCTTTGAAAGGGCACATTATCGGCGATGTGCCAGCGATTGACCGACAGATTTCCCGACCGCAAATCGACGTTGGGCTGATTGTGAAGGGCGTGGCTGAAAGTTTTGTAGCTCGACCAGGCATAGCCGAAATAATCTTCCGAGCCGGTGCCAAAAGTCGAAGGGAATTTCTCGCCATCGACGAAGAATTTTTCGTCGCCCTCGCCCCACCAACCGCGTTTGGGGTTCCACACATGGAGCATCACGCCGCAAAAACGGCCTCTTCCGCGCGTTTGCAGCAGCGGCCAGTCGATGCTGCGCCCGCTCGCGGGATTCGGCAAGCCAAAATCGCGGTGCCACTTGGCGTGAAAACGCCCCAATTCCGCGAGAGGCCGCGTCAGGGGCGCGTGTTTGAGGCGGATTTGCAAGTGCAGCGGTTGGCGTCCCTGGTTGATGATTTCCAGATGCGCGCGGCGAAACGGCATATACCAGTTCGAGTAGAAACCATTGTTCGCGGCGCCCAGCGGCAGCGATTTGTAGGGCTGGAAACCGGGCGCCGAGCCAAAAAAATCGCCGAGCGGCACCAGAATGCCCGGCGCTTTTTCGCCGTCCCAGCGAATCGAAAGCATCGCTTCGCGCAGCGCCGGGGCGCCGCCAGCAATTGCCGCCGCATCAAGTTGAAAGCGCAGACTATAAATCGCGCGCGGCCCTTTCAAATCGGCGATAGTAACGCGCTTTCCGGGGCGAACGGTGAGATTTTTGAGCAGGGTTTTTTCACCGGCTTGCGGCGGCGCTTCGCCTCCCAAATCGGTGCTCAGAGCGCGGTCGGCGGCGCTTAAGGCCGCGCGGTCGGCGGCGCCCAGATCGCGCGAAAATGTCGGCACGACGGTTCCGCCTGGGAAAGTGCTGTAAGTGAACTGATAATAAGCGCCCCAGCCCTTGTCCGCGACGATTTTGCAGCTTTTGCCAAACGAAATCGGCACATACGAATTGAAGCCGTCCGCCGCAGTGCGATGCACGAGCGCCGGATAATTGAAAGGCGCATTGGTGCCGTCGAAATAGCTCTTGAACGGCAAATCGACAGCGGGAACATCCGCGCCATCGAGAAAAATCCTCACGTGCCCGGCGCCGGGCGTCGCCGACCAAATCCGCCAGATGCAGCCCGGCCCGCGGATATCGGCCAACACTTCGCTTTCGCCTTCGCGCCGAATGATGCCGTCGGCATCGCCGTTGTGATTCCAATCGAGGTATTTCCCGGTTGCCGCGTCGTAGCGACTGGCGCGGTCGTAACTTGAAGCTAAAGCGCCTTTTTCACCCGGCAATGGCAACACGGAAAGGCTTTCCATATCGGTGAGGCGATGCACCAAATCGGGGTAGGAAAGCGTGGCCGACTGCGCCGGACGAAGCGCGCCAAATAAGAGTGGTAAGAGAATGATCCAGTAAGTTTTCATCGGTAAATTTGATTTTGCTAAATAACTTCCAGATAATCTGCATCGGGCAACGCGGGAAAGGGTGCTGTGGGCAGCGTTTGATACCAGAAAGCCACGCTGGCAATATCATCTTGAAGCGGCAAATAACGGCCTTCGCTGCGCCAGCCGAGCGCTTGAATAGTGACCTTTAAATCGTGTTCAAAACGAATCGGATCGGTGAGGTGCCAGCGATACATTCCAAAACGCGTTTGCGACCGGTAAACACCGTCAGGGCGAATCACCTGCGATAAACCGGCATAAGGCGTGGTGTATTCTTCATACTGTTTGGTATCTTTGTTTTCGAAGTTGTAAGAACCGCAAAAATAATCTTCCGTTCCGGTGCCACAAATCGTCGGGAAATCATCGTCTCCATCTAAAAAGAACTTGATTTCACCTTCGCCCCACCAACCATTGTTGTTCACGCCCCAAGCCATATAAGTGCCGACATATTGCCCCTGACCGCGAACGCCATCCAAAAGAGTATAGACTTCTTTATATGGCAAAGGGTCAGTGCGGCGAAACTGGGCGTGGAAATAAGCGGTATCGTTTGGAACTTCGGTCAGTGTGTAGTTGATCTGGTAATAAACCGTCATCTGCTGCGCGCCGATGTTTTCGAGCGTGATGCGGCAGCGTTTGCGAAACGGCATTTCCCAGTAGCAGTTGAAAGCGCTGCCCGGATTGACGCACACCGCCAGCGAGGAAAGCGGCGCGTATTGCTGCCAGCCACACGCGAAAAAATCGCCGACCGGACACTCGACCGAAGGCTGCTCCTGATCGTCCCAGTAGATGCGTAAAATGCTGTGGCGCCAGTGTCCGGTCGGCGTCATCCAGATGTGTTGAATCGCGCCGCTGCCCTCGATGTCGGCCAGAGTGAACGTCTCGCCCGCCGCGATTTGGACAAAAGGCGACACTTTCCAACCCTGTCCCAGATCGCGCGCCTGGCTCGCCGCTACGCCATCGACCGACATTCCGCCCTGCCCTTTGGCGCCGCTGAAATTTTCCGGGCTAATCGAGCGGGTTTTGGCGCTCGAAAGCCGCGATAAGTTGCCTAAATTCAGGCCGAGTCCGTTGAATTCCATATTTTAATTCCGTTGGCGCTTTGCAGCGCCGGTTTGGTTGTCGGCAAAGCGAATCGATGGCTGCCGACAAGAGTTATTCGCACAGCGGCAGCGCCCAATTTCTCGTCACGCCGCGCGGGGATTTGCCGTTTGAAAAATTTAGCGCCGGGAACGCCCATTCAAAATCCCAGCGCCAGCCCCTTGACGCGCGGATCCGAGGCGCCGACGAAGCCGTTTCCCGTTGCATCCAGACCCACGATTTGCGCGGCGCCGATGGTTTCGACTTCGTCCAATTGGTGCCCCTTGGCGCGCAGCGCGGCTTTGATGCTCTCAGGCATCGACTTTTCGAGCCGAATTTCGTCCGGCACCCACTGGTGATGAAAACGCGGCTGACTCAGAGCGGCATCGAGGGGCAGTCGGAGGTCGAGAACGCCGATGAGATTGAGCACGGTCTGGGTGATGATCGTCGGCCCGCCCGCCGCGCCGAGCGACAAAATCGGGGTTTTGCCGCGCAAAATTAGGGTCGGACTCATACTCGACAGCGGGCGTTTGCCGGGCGCGATGGCATTCGCCTGCGCGCCGATGAGTTTGAAAGCGTTCGCCACGCCGGGCTGAATCGAAAAATCGTCCATCTGGTTGTTGAGCAGGATTCCGCTGCCCGGAACGACGACTTTAGAGCCGAAAGTGGTGTTGATGGTCGCGGTGCAGGCGACCCAATTGCCCTGCGCGTCGGCGACCGAAAAATGGGTGGTGTGCTTTTCGAAAACGCGCTTGTCGAAAACGCGCTTGTCGAAGTCGGGCGGCGTGCCGTGCGTTGCTACCGGCGTGGCGCGATCCAGCGCAATGCGCGCCGCGAGTTTTCTTCCATATTCGGCGTCGACGAGGCCGCGCGGAACGCGGACGTAATCGGGATCACCGAGCCAAAAAGCGCGGTCGGCGAAAGCGAGTTTCATCGCTTCGGCCACGACATGAGTGCGATTGGCGGGCGTCATCGCGGCGAGATCGAAATTGCCCAGGATATTGAGGATTTGCGCGACGTGAACGCCGCCGGAACTGGGCGGCGGAAAAGAGACGATTTTAAAGCCGCGATACGTCGTCTCGATGGGCTTTCGCACTTTCAAACGATAATTGGCGAAGTCTCTGGCGCCGATGATGCCGCGGTTTCGGTTCATCCAGGCGCCGACTTTTTGAGCGAATTCGCCGCGATAAAACCACTTCGAGCCTTGAGCGGCCAGAGCGCGATAAGAGCGCGCCAGATCGCTTTGGCGCAGCACGGCGCCCTGGCGTAGCGGCTGGCCGTTGGCATCGAAAAAGATCGCGCGCGAGGCCGGAAAAGTGCCCAATTCTTTGGCGTTGCTTTCGATGCGCGCGGCGAAATTGGCGTCCAAAACGAAGCCGTTTTGCGCGATTTGCGCGGCGGGTAGCAGCAGCTCCGCGAATTTTTTGCGCCCGTATTTATTCACCGCGCGCTCATAAACCGCGACCGAGCCGGGAATTCCTACTGCCAGCGCGCCGGTTTGACTCAGCGCGGTGTCGCCTTTGCGGTTTCGCACGAACATATCGCGCGTTGCGGCGCCCGGCGCCATTTCGCGCCCGTCGAGCGCGATGATTTCCCCATTGGCGCGGCGAATCAGCATAAAACAGCCGCCGCCGATGCCGGCGTGATAGCCGTCGGTCACGCCCAGCGTCAGCGCGACCGCAACGGCTGCGTCGATGGCATTGCCGCCACTCTTCAGGGCGTTGATGCCGGCCCGAGTCGCTAAAGGCTCGACCGAGGCGACCATGCCGTTTCGACCGCGCGCAACGTCGGCGCGCGGCGCACTGGCGAGAAGAAAAAGGGCGAGAAGAAAAAGGGCGAGAAAGCCGGTGATTTGAGAGAGGAAACGGAGGGGCAAGATTTTTATCCTGGGATGGCGCAACTGAGAATGGGAGGTTAAGCGATTGGCGATCTTTTTAGAAGATGGCGGCGCGGGTTTGGGCCGTTGCTTGGAAAAAATCACTTGCCGCCGGGGGGTTGGTGCGGGTCGCTCCACTGTGCCACACTTCGCCGCGCTTCTCTCCCTATTTTCTCCGCTCGACAATGAAAAATCACCGAAAACGCTCTGCTGGTCTGCTTTGGCAAAGAGGTGCGATTCTCCTCGCGGGTTTTTGGCTCGCCGGGTGTCAAAACCAACCGGAGGGCGCGGCTGGCCCGACCGAAATCACCGTGTGGCATCCGTGGGGGCAAGACCAGGCCAAAGGTCTGCAACGCGCCGCCGCGCGCTATAACAAAGCGCAAAACAAGGTGCGGGTGCGCCTGGTTTTCACGCCGACCGACCTCAATTCCAACCAGAAATTTTTCACCGCGATTGCCGCCGACAAGCCGCCCGATGTGACGTTTGTCGATGGGACTCAGGTCGCGCAGTGGGCGCAGTGGGGCGCGGTCGAGCCGCTCGATAAGTTTATGGCGCGCGATGGCGTGCGCGAGGCCGATTTTTTCCCGCCGTGCTGGAAACAAGCGCAATACGGCGGCAAAACCTGGGCGCTGACCTTTTGCGCCGACCCCAATTTCGCGTTTTTCTGGAACAAAGCCGAGTTTCGCAAAGCCGGACTCGACCCCGAAAAGGCGCCGCGCACCATCGCCGATATCGACCGGATGTCGAAGGCGCTCACCAAATCGCGCGGCGCGCAGTTGCAGTCGATTGGCATCATTCCGTGGCAGCAATACGGCTCGGCCAACAGCGTTTTTACCTGGGGTTGGGCCTTTGGCGGGAAGTTTTACGACGAAAAAACCCAGACCGTGACGGCGAATGACCCCAAAGTCGTCAAAGCGGTGGAGTGGATGGTGAGTTACGCCAAAGCAATGGGCATCACGCGCATCAACAGCACGACATCGGGCTGGGGCGCGGGCGCGTCCGACCCGTTTTACAACGGCAAATTGGCGATGCGCGCCGCGCACGTTTCGATGCTCGACGACCTCAAACGCTACGCGCCCAAACTCGAATACGGCGTGGCGCCGATGCCGGGCATGGCAAACGGCGAAATCGGCTCGTCGTGGGTCGGCGGCTGGCTGATGGCGCTGCCGCGCGGCTCGCGCCATCCCGAAGCGGGCTGGGATTTCATGCGCTGGCTGTGCGCCACGCCCGAAGGCACCCAGGCTTCGGTGTCGGAAATGGGGCTTTTGCCGGGCTATCGCCGCTCGCCCGCGCTTCTCGAAGCCGAAAAAGACCCCAAACGCACCATGTTCGTGCGAATTTTGCGCGAAACCAAACACCAGCGCCCGGTGATGCCCGCACAAGCGTTTTTCATGGGCGCGCTCGACCGCGCCGTTGACCGCGCGCTGTATGGGAAGCAAACGCCCCAAGAAGCGATGGATCAGGCGACGCAGGAAACCCAGCGCGAATTGAATCTGGTGCTGGGCAAAAAAGTGAGTTGACAGCGGGTGAAGTGCGTAGGGACATGGCAGGCCATGTCGGACGTTTCCATCGGACGTTTCCATCGGAGACGGCACATCGCAGCAACGCAATCCAAGGACATGGCCTGCCATGTCCCTACGCACTTCACCCACTTTAAAAGCAGACCTTTCACCCAAATTTCAATGGCTAATTTTTCCCTTTCCAACTCACGAAAAATGACGCGCGGCGAGCGCCAACATCTCAAAAACGGCCTGCTTTTCACCGCGCCCGGCATCATCGGGCTGCTGGTTTTCGCCATTTACCCGGTGCTGGCCTCGTTTTTCTACTCGTTTTGCAATTACAACGTGCTGACGCCGCCAAAATGGATCGGAGCGGGCAATTATCAGGTTTTGTTGCACGATTCGCAGCTCAAAGTCGCGCTGCAAAACACCGCGATTTTCGCGCTGATGTCGATTCCGCTCGGCGTGGCGACGGCGTTTTTTCTCGCGGTTTTGCTCAATCAAAAAGTGCGCGGGATGCCGATTTTCCGCACCATTTTCTACCTGCCAAGCGTGATGCCTTCGGTCGCGGGCGCGGTGTTGTGGCTGTGGATTCTCAATCCGCAATACGGTTTGCTCAACACCGCTCTGGCAAGCGTTGGCATCACCGGCCCCGGTTGGCTCGCGGATCCGGCTTGGAGCAAACCGGCGCTGGCGCTGATGAGCGCGTGGGGCGTGGGCGGCTGGATGGTGATTTTTCTGGCCGGACTTCAGGACGTGCCGCTCGAATTGCAGGAAGCCGCGCGGCTCGATGGCGCCAGCCCGGTGCAGGTGTGGCGTCACGTCACGCTGCCGTTTATGAGTCCGCATCTGCTTTTTGCGACGGTGATGGGCGTGATCGGCGTCTCGTCCTATTTCGCGCAGCCGATGGTCATGACGGGCGGCGGCCCCGCCGACAGCACGCTGCTTTTCGCGCAGTATCTTTTTCAAAACGCCTTTCAATACTTCAAAATGGGCTACGCCTGCGCTCTGGCGTGGGTGATGGCGGTGGTTTTGATTGGCCTCACTTATCTGATTTTTCGCGGCAGCGCCCGCCACGTCCATTACAGCGGCGAATGAACATGAAAACTCAACTCAGCATTTATCGTCGCGGCGTGGTTTACACGCTTCTCATCGCCCTCAGCGTGGTTTTTCTGGCGCCTTTCGCGTGGCTGGTCAGCACGTCGGTCAAGCCGGACGCGCAGATTCTGGCCTATCCGCCGATCTGGATTCCCAAGCCGTTTCAGTGGACGAATTACAGCGAAGGTCTCACCGCGATTCCGTTTGGGTTGTATTTGCTCAACACGCTGACAATTTGCACCGCGACCGTTGTCGGCACGGTATTTTCCTCGTCTTTGGTCGCTTATGGATTGAGCCGGATTCCGTGGCGCGGGCGCGAAATCTTGTTCTACGCCCTGGTTGGCACCATGCTGTTGCCGCCGCAGGTGACGATGGTGCCGGTTTTCAGCATTTTCAAGTCGCTGGGCTGGCTCGACACCTATTTGCCGCTCACGGTGCCCTCGTTTCTGGCGCCCGCCTTCAGCGTTTTTCTGCTGCGCCAGTTTTTTCGCGGCATTCCCAAAGAACTCGCCGAAGCCGCGCGACTCGATGGCGCCTCGGAATGGGGCATTTACAGCCGCGTGGTTTTGCCGCTCGCCAAACCGGCGCTGTGGACGGTGGGACTGTTCGCGTTCATCGGCGCCTGGAACGATTATCTGGGGCCGCTGATTTACCTTTTCGACGACCGTAAATACACGCTTTCGCTCGGACTTTCGATGTTCCGCACCCAATACGGCGCTGCCTGGGGACAAATGATGGCGGTGTCGCTGGTGGTGACTCTGCCGCTCATCATCCTGTTTTTCTTCACCCAACGCTCCTTCGTGCAGGGCATTACCAGTTCCGGCGTGAAAGGATAAATCGGGGATTGGAGACGGCGACTAAGTTTGGCGAGCGACTGCAATTGATAAGATGGCTTGTCCCCCCAGATGAAACCTCTCTTTGCTTGGTGATTCATCCAACTTTAGACGGGCGGGAAAGTGGATCGACCTCCTGCCTCACCTATGTCGCTCAACGCCCAAGGGCCGGGCCAAGCAGTGCTTGTCCCGGCCTTTTGTCTTGCGGAGCGGGGCGATTTCATTTGCGCCTCACGACTCGGAGATAAAGCCGCAGATTCAGGGAAGTGCGGTCTTCAGGACTTTGCTTATTGTATCCAGAGCCACTGGCCTTTTCAAAAAAGCGCATAACGCCTCATTTCGCTTTTGCAGTTGGTAAAGGCGCAGCATCGAAGCGGGCGCGAGTGGCGCCGGGCACGGACGGTCGTGGTTGCTGGGCATTGTTTCCCAGCGCAGCACATACCGCGCGCTACTTTGGTCGCCATCACCGCTGTCTTTGCCCCACAAAACGCTCATTTCCGGCCGTTTCGACTCGACTTAATTTTCCGCGGCCAGATCGACAGCAATCGACGCATTAAGGAGCGGCACGCCGCGTTTACAAAGTTGCATCGCCAAACCCCACGGATCGCGCAGCATCACCAGATGCGAGCCGTCTTCGAGATGCAGCTCCTCGACCAAAGTCGCGCCCGCCGCGAGCAATCGGGCCATGTCGCCGCTTGGATTCTCGGACGCAAAGGCCAGATGCAGCAGTAAGGGGTTCATCGCGGCATAAGCGGGCACCTCGTTCGCCGGGTTGTTATAAATTTCCAGCACTGCGTTTCCGCTCTCATCGACCAGAAAGTGGGTGAAAGGCGCGACGTTCTGGCGCCGCGCGACGCGCATTTGCAGATGCTCGATATACCAGGCGGCCATTTCGCGGGGGAAAGCCACGTTGAGGGCAAAATGTTCGATTTTCATTGCGGTTTGGGGGGGTGGGAAACTTCGGTTTAGCTGATATCCATCCACCCCGGCGCGTTTTGCGCGTCGCGGGCGTGAAGCAAAATCTCGGCGACGGCGAGAGATTCCGCCGTCGAGTAAACCGCGCCTATTTCGCCGCGAATCGCGGCCAGAAACTCCTGCTCGATGGGGCGCACGCTGACGCTTTCGGTGATGTCGTTTTCGCTGATGTCGTTTTCGCCCTGCGCCGTAATGAGTTGGCAGCGCCCGTCCCGGACTTCGACCACGCCCAAAGTGCCCGCGATCCGCAAACGGTCGTCGCCGTGGCTCGGCGCGCCTTCGGGCCGCAAAAAGTCGGCGTGAACCAGCGCGCTGCCGCCGTTTTGCAAACCAAAAAGCGCCACGACGTGATCTTCGAAGTTAGCGCCGTAATCGCGCCGCGACAGATTGCCAGACGCGCTTATCGTGCCCCAAAACGGCACGCCGCCGCAGAAATGAATCGCATCGACGCCGTGCGAAGCGACCCAGAACAACGTGCCGGGATACGCTTCGCGGTTGCGATACCAGTTTGGCCGCGAGGCGCCGAAACGGTAGCTTTTTTGAGCCGTTGCCAGCACGACTTCGCCGATTTGCCCGCTTTGCACCGCCGCGCGCGCGGCGCGGAATTCGTTCTGGCAGCGAAACGGGAATTCGGTCAATAAAACGCGCGGGTTGCCGCTCGTCAAAGCGCGCAAACGCTCCCACTGCGCCCAGGTCGCAGCGACGGGTTTGTCGCTGACAACGGCGATGTCGCGCTCCAAAGCCAGCGCCGCGATGTCGCCGTTGTAGCCGTAAACCGCGCCAATGCTGACGATTTCGGGCGAAAAACTCTCCACAAGCGCGGCAGGAGAATCGAACCAGAGCGGCGCCGCGCGATTTGCCATCGTGACTTTAGCGAGCGTATTGCGGGCCGCGGAGTTGTCGTAGCCGTCGCCCGCGACGGCGATTTCGAGTTCCAACTCCGGGTTTTGCAGCAGATTTTTGAGGTAATGGTGGCCGTGGCCGCCGATAAAAGCGATTTTCATAGCGAGAAAACGCCAGTTTGCCGGAAAATCGCTTTTATCAGGCGTCAAAGCGCGCTTTTGAAATCCGCCGCCACAGCCGGAAGCGCACGTTTCAACTCATCGACCACCAGAGGCGCAATCGCGGCGCTACCCTGCGCGTTCAAATGGGTGCCATCGGAAACGCCCGTCGCCTTGACCGGTGCCAGAGTTTTGGATTTTTCGGCCCCGATTTTCTCGAAAAAGGCCAGCGAACGCGCGTGCAAATCAATGAGAGGCACCTTGTTCTCGCGCGCTACGGCCCGCACCGCGTCGGCATAGGGCGCCAGCGACGAGATGATTTTGCCGGTCGCGTCGAACTCGCGGCGCGTCATCGGCGTGACCAGAATCGGCGTGACCAGAATCGGCGTGACCCCGGCGGCGCGCGCTTCCTCGACATAGCGCGCGATATTCGCTTTAAACGACGTGGCCGCGTCGGTTTCGCGCTCCGGGCCGTGGCCGGGCTGGTCGTTGTGCCCGAATTGAATCAAAACATAGTTCGGTTTCGCGGCCAAAACCTCTTTCCAGAAGCCTTCGTCGCGGAAACTTTTCGAGGAGCGTCCGCCGCGCGCCAGATCGATCAGTTGCGCTTCGGATTTGAGTAACTTGGCGAGTCCCGGCCCCAGCCGCCGTTGGGCGCGACCGTCGAATCGCCGGCGAGAACGATTTTGAGCGGCGGGAGAAGCGTTTGCGCCTGGCAGGGGCGCGGATAAGGGAAAGTGGCGATGAAGGCGCCCGACAGCGCGGCGAAAGTGAGAAATTGGAGGGTTTTCATGAGGTTTCAGCGAATCAATTCGCCGCAAGAAAACGAGATCCGCCTGTGCGGACTGAGGCATCAACCTGCGAAGGCAAGTTTCGTATCCTTGCGGCGAATTGATTCGCTGCCAAGCGTTTTACGCAGCCAATCGGTCATTTTGCGGGCGTAATCCGCGTCGAATTTCGGCCAATCCGCCAAACGGTGCGGCGCGCCTTCGAGGGTTATCAAATCGCAGCGCACACCTGCGGCTGCCAATTTCGCGCGCAGATTTGTCGATTGCGAAAAGGCCACGTTTTTGTCGCCGGTGCCGTGAAGCAGCAAAAAGGGCGGCAGTCCGGCTTTGATTTCATTCAGCGGCGACATCGCGGCGAGTTGCTGCAAAACCGACGGCGTTGCGCTCGGCGCATTTAAAAGCGCCTGCAACGCGGGCGAAAGCGAGCCGCGCGTTTGCGTGTCGGCGACCAAATCGACCGGCGCGGCGACGGCGACTACGGCTTTGACGCCGTTTTTTCGCGCGTTTTGCGTCGCGGCGTGAACCGCGAGGTGCGCGCCCGCCGAATAGCCGACGAGGGCGAGGCGATTCGGGTCGGCGCCATAGGTGGCGGCGTTTTGTTTGATCCAATTGAAGCGCGGCTTGCACATCGTCGGACGCGGCGGGCCAGAGATTGGCGGGCGCGAGGCGATAATTGATGGCGAACCAGGCGAATCCGGCGCGTCCGAGCGCTTCGCAAAGCGGCATGGTGTCGTCGGCTTTGTCGCCGCTGCCCCAGCCGCCGCCGTGAATCAGCATCGCGCACGGAAACGGGCCTTTTCCTGTCGGAGTAAAGGCATCGAGCAGCAATTTTTCCTTTCCGACTTCGCTGTAAACGATGTCTTTTTGGAGCCGGTTGCCACTTGCTGAAATTTCATCGACGTTGTTTTTCATGATTCGATAATCGCTCGCCACGCTCGCGTCGGAAGCGTTGAGATACTCTTCGACGTTGGTGTAGCCGTCGCCGTCTTTGTCGAGCGCGCCATCGCTGGCATCCGTTGGTTTGAGGCCGCGCGCGCGCTCCCAACTGTCGGGCATTCCGTCGCCATCGCTATCGAGCAGCGCGGGCGCCGACTTCAGTTCGGGCCAGCCGCCGACCTGGTTTTGCGTGTCGATGAGTTGCCCTTTTCCCTCGCGCGCCTGGGCGACGATGCGCGCATCCACGGCGTCGCGTTGGGGAAGCGTCGCGCCTGCGCCCGCCAAAACCTCTTGCCACGCTTGTTGGGCCGTCGAAGTCGTCACCGGCTCGATTTCCACCGGTTTTTGGAGCAATTCGACCTGTTTCTGGCCGTCGATTTCGAAGCGACTGGGGAATTTGGCGTTGTCGAGCGTGAAATCCGGGTGGTTTTCCCATGCGTTGCCGCTGAGAAAAAGGCGAATTTGCGACGGCCCGCCAACCGTAATCGGCGTTTTGGCCGCACTGCTGGGGCCGGGACGCAGGTAATTGCCGACGTAATTCGCGCTGAAATTGCCCTGAGTCTGGCCCGACGCGGTGCCGCCATAATCGTAAATCGCGTTGTTTCGCACGTCGAAAGTGGGAAATGGACCTTTTCCATAGGAATCGCCGAGGCGCGGGTTGCGCGAATCGTTGTGCGCCCACAGGTTGTGATGCAGCGAAACCGGGCCGCTGGCGCGCATCAGCGAGCCGTAACCGTGCGCGCCTTTGGCGTGTTTGCTCTGGCGCAGCGCTTCGCCGATCAAACACCACTGCACCGTCACATCGGAGACTCGCCGGCGAGCGAAAGCGCCTCGTCTTTCGACCAGGTGGCCGAGCAGTGGTCGAGAATCACGTTTTTGGCGCCGCGCCACACCGTGATGCAATCGGACTCGTCGGTGCCTTCGTCGCCGAGGCGCGACCGCAAATGGCGCACGATGATGTTCGACCCGGAAATGATCAGGCTGTAGTTTTTGAGGCAAATCCCATCGCCCGGCGCGCTCTGCCCCGCAACCGTCACGTCGCCATTGGTCACGGTGATTTTCTTCTTCAAAGCGATGGTGCCTGACACGCGAAACACCACGATGCGCGGCCCACTCGCCTCCAGCGCCGCGCGCAGCGTTCCCTCGCCCGCGTCGTCCAAACGCGTGACCGCGATCACGTGCCCGCCGCGCCCGCCAGTGGCTTTGGCCCCGGCGCCCTGCGCGCCGGGAAAGGCGGGCAAATAACTCAATTTGGTCTCATCGGGCGCGGCTTGGGGCGCGATTTGAGGCGCTGCCGAACACGAAAGGCTGCCAAACGCTGCGACCGAGGTCGCGGCGGCGAGACAAAGGGTGATTTGAGGGTTGGTCATGGGTTTTCCTGTTCGTCTTAAAAAGCTGTTTTGGAAGTCGGAG
>JAABUN010006304.1_pt1 | contig 13776 bp, 15 predicted proteins | sample 5559311 | NCBI WGS metagenome assembly JAABUN01 (sample SAMN10711877, study PRJNA513370) | rock metagenome | isolation source: Antarctica rocks | place: Antarctica: Victoria Land, Siegfried Peak sud | reverse complement strand
CAAGTCGCCGACCGTCTCCGAACCGGCCAACGCCTGGATGGCCAGGTCCTTGCGGTCGCTCCCGGGCAGTCTCGCCGCCGCGCCAACACCTCGATCCATGCTCGCACCACCGATGAAAGCCCGAGGGCGCCATCACCCATCCCGGCAGCGCCAACCCAGCTTCGCGTGTGACCCGGTTTCGAACCACGCCCATTTGCGAGCAACTCGTTGGCTTGGCGCAGGCCGGCACGCTCACTATCCGGGCAATACGCGCCGCCCGGCAGATAGAGGAACAGCAAACCGCGGGGAATCTGGAGGGGGAGGGCGCCAGCCCTGGGACGCAACCGCCAAAACGACCCAGTGGCCAGCCCCTCGTGCCAGCACGCTTCTCGTTCCGTGCCCTTGAGCAGATCGCCATCGGACTAAGGACTGTCCGGGAAACCGGTAGGCCGGTGCGGCCAGCCGACCGCGAACGCCTGAAGGCGCTCCGCCAGGAAATTGATGCGCTTCTGGTGCACTGACAGCCCGTTTCGGAAGTCATGAAGCGGGTAGACGCTTGCGATTTGGATGGACGAGGCGGTGCTTCGCGTGAGGACCCCTGACCCGGCCGGCGCCCGCTGCTCCGTCCACGGTCGACCGAGGACGGCCAACGGAGGCGCTGGCCGGGCTGGTGGAGCGGGTAACGTTTCACAGTGCCGAGAGCGGCTACTGCGTGCTGCGGATGAAGGTGAGCGGACAGCGCGACCTGGTCACCGTGGTTGGTCACGCCGCCATCATTGCTGCCGGCAAGTGGGTGCAGATGAGCGGCGCCTGGATCAACGACCGTACTCATGGCCTGCAGTTCAGGGTCAGCTTCCTGAAGGCGAGCCCGCCGACCACGCTGGAAGGCATCGAGAAGTATCTCGGCTCGGGCATGATCCGTGGAATCGGCCCGACCTACGCGACCAAGCTGGTCCGGGCGTTCGGAGCGGCGGTGTTCGAGCTGATCGAGCAGGCACCGGCGCGGCTCCGCGAGGTCACCGGGATCGGCCCCAAGTGGGCCGCGCGCGACATCCGCGGCATCGGCTTCCTGACCGCCGACCGGGTGGCGGAGAAGCTTGGCATCGCCAAGACCGCGATGATCCGGGTGCGCGCCGGCATCTCCTTTGCGCTCGCCAAGGCAATGGACGAGGGGCATTGCGGGCTGCCGGTGGACGAGCTGGCGGGGCTGGCGGAAAAGCTGATCGAGGTGCCGCCGGCGCTGATCGAGGCTGCCCTTACCCTGGAGCTGGCGGCGGGCGAGGTGGTGGCCGACACGGTAGAAGCAACCATGCTTTTCGTTTCGCCTGCGTCGATCAGGCAATGACGCGGCGGGCGGGTGGTTCTGGCTGCCATGGCGCGTCCCTGGCGATGAGGGCGTTGGCGATGGCGACGAGCTTCCTGGCGCAAGCGACGGTGGCGAGGGTGTGGTGCTTGCCGGCATCACGCAGCCGCTTGTAGGTCGCCCGCAGCATCGGGTTCCACTGCTGTGCTGCGGCGAAGGCGGCGAGGAAGACGGCGCGGCGGAGGCGGCTTCGGCCGCCGGCGATGTGCCTCTGTCCTGCATGCTCGCCACTATCAGCATTGAAGGGTGCGACGCCGACCAGGGCGGCAGCCTCGGCACGGGAGAGGCGGCCGAGTTCGGGCATGCGGATGACGAAGGTGGCGGCGGTGATGTCGCCGACACCCGGGATGCTGAGGAGTACGTCGAAACGACGGGCGAGGTCGGGCGCGGCGCGTAGGCAGCCGATGAGACGGGCGAGTTGCCTGGCGCGGTACTTGGTCAGACGCTGGATCTCGGCCTTGAGGAAGCGCAGCGGCGCAGCTTCGCTATAGCGTTCGAGGCGGGTCTTGAGGCGGGCGATGTCCTCGGCGAGTTGCTCGATCAGGGTGAGGTGCTCGGCGAGCGGTGCCAGGCGCGGATCGGGGGCCGGGCGGGGGACATCGATGGCAGCGGTGACCGCGGCGATCAGCGCGGCGTCGATCGGGTCGGTCTTGGCACGCCGCTTCCAGAAGCGGCGCCAGCCATGCACCTGACCGGGGTCGAGGACGAGCACCACGAAGCCGAGCTGGCGCAGGTGCTGGGTGACGGCGGCCTCGTAGTGACCGGAGGCTTCGAGGCCGACACGCTGCACGCCAAGGGTCCGCAGTCGCTCAGCGATGAGGGCATGGCCGGCGGCGTTGTTCGGCGCGGTGAAGCGCTCGGCGCTGCCGGTGATGGCGACGTCGAGCGTGCGCTTGGAGACGTCGATACCCGCCGAGGCGGGGTTGGTGGTAACGTCAGACATCTTCGTCGACCCATCCTTGCGGTTGATCCGAACCTGCTGTTCCAGCAACCATCCGGGTCCGATGAAGGGGGTCGGTGGCGATCCTGCTTTTTCCCAGCCCGCAACGGCTATGGCGGCTACGATCCGATCACCGACCGCCGGTCCTGGGGTGGCCACCCCAGGACCGGCATCCAGGAGAATAGCCGCCGCGGCTCATACAAGGCCGCGGCTGCGTGTTCCTGGCCGGGCTCTACCGCGCCAAGCAGACCATCGCCGAGTGGCTACGGGTCCTCGCTGCCGGACGCCCGCCCTGGCCGGAGATCGATGCGGACAGGTCGATTTTCTGGGTGGAGGGCAGGACGGGCCTGGGTCTGGCCGAGAGCCAGCAGGCGGCGGCGCGGCTGGCGCTGCGCTGGTGAGGGCGTGTATTGCCAAGGCCTTCGGCGGCCGCCTGGCTGAGGTCAGTCGGCCATGGAGGCGCTGGCCGGCCAGTTCGAGCCCGAGGCACTGAACCGTATCGGCTTCCGGCTCTACGAGCAGTTCCGCCCTGAGGTGCCGCCGGACGTGCGCGGCTGGGGTGCCAAGGGCGCGCTGGCGCTGCGACGGGTTGACCGCGCGACGGCAACGGAAACGTCATCGCGGCCGGCGATGCCGCGGCGCCGCCGCACGGCCAACTGGGCAGGCGCAACATCCTTGAGGACCCAGCATGAGCGAACCCGATCCGCCGTCGCCGCCGCCACCGGCAAAACCCAAGCTCTCGGCGGCCGAGCGTCAGGCCCGGCAGGCGGACCGGCTGACGACGATCCGGCTGCGGCTGGCGATCGGCCGGGCGCTGGACGACCGGGGGCTCACCAGCCCGGCCGAGGTGGGTGCGGCGCTCGGGATGCCGGCGACCGCCGCGGCCAGCCTGCTGACCCGGCATCAGTGGCGCGACGGCGACGTGGCCTTGCTGGAGGCCGCCGCCGCCCGGCTGGGGGTGCAGGTCCCGGGCGCCCGCTGACGCCGCAGCGTGTTGGTGCGCCGCCGCGGCAGGGCGCCCGAACGGCCCGGCGTTCGGCCGGCGTTCCAGGCCGCGCTCCCAACGCATCCCTTGCCATAAGATATGGTTATCGCAAGGTAGCGGGAGAGGACATAATTGGGGGAAAGCCAGGAAGATCAGCGGCATGAGCGACCCCCGGTCCACCGGCCAATTTCCGGCGCCCGCTGCCGCATCAGTCGCCACCCCGACGGACACCCCCTCGGCCGGCTGCCGCGCCGCGGCCGACGCGCCGCCGCCGACGCGCCGGCGACGCTGCGCGCCTACCGCGCCGACCTTGCCTGCTACCGCGCCTGGTGCGCCGCCGAAGCCCGCGACGCCCTGCCGGCGACGCCGCAGACCGTCGGCGCCTACCTCGCATCGCTGGCGCCGCGCTACGCGCTGGCCACGCTCCGCCGCCGGCTCGCCGCGATCGCCCGGGCGCATCGTGCCGCCGGCCACCACCTCGACTGCGCCCACCCGGCGGTGCGCGAGACGCTGCGCGGCATCGCCCGGCGCCACGGCGTGCCGCAGCGCCGCGCCGCGGCCCTCGCCACGCCGGAGATCCGCAAGCTCGCCGCCGCCTGCGACGGCAGCCTCGCCGGCCTCCGTGACCGGGCGCTGCTGCTGCTCGGCTACGCCGCGGCGCTGCGCCGGGCCGAGCTCGCCGCGGTCGCGGTCGAGGATGTCCGCCTCACCGGCGACGGGCTCGAGCTGCTGCTGCCGCGCTCCAAGACCGACGTGACGGGGGAGGGGGTCCGGGTCGGGGTGCCGCGCGGCCAGCACGCCGCGACCTGCCCGGTGCGGGCGCTGCAGGCCTGGCTGGCGGCGTCCGGCATCCGCTACGGGCCGGTCTTCTGCTGGGTCACCCGCTGGGGCAGCGTCGAGGCCGGCCGGGCACTGTCCGGCGAGGGCGTCCGGCTGATCCTCGCCCGCCGGGCGGACCAGGCCGGGGTCACCGGCACGGCGCGCGAGCCGGTCGCGCCGCATGGCCTCCGGGCCGGCTGCATCACCCAGGCCTACCAGGCCGGGCTGCGCGACGAGGACATCATGGCCCATACCCGCCACCGGGCAGTCGCCACCATGCGCCGCTACGTCCGCCGCGCCCGGCTGATGGACGACAGCCCGGCCCGCAAGCTCGGGCTGTAGCCGGGCAGGCCAAGGGGCAGGGGAGGGACCGCGGCTGCGCTGCCCGCATCCGGACTGGCTGTACCACCATCTCCACGTCGACGGTGACGCGGAGGCGCTGGCGCGGTTCCGCGCCGCCGCGGCCGGCCCCGGCCTGGTGCCGTGGCGGCATGACCCGGCCGGGCCGGCGGAGGACTGGTTCCACCTGCTCGCCGCACCGCCCCCGCCGCAGCAACGCAGCCTGAGCCTCGCCGGTGCCCGCATCCTGGCCGGCCAGCTGCGCGACGCGGTGGAACAACAACAGGCGCAGGTGGCGGAACAGGCGCCACGCAGCCGGGCCTGCCCGCTCGACCTGCACCGGCTGGTGCCCATTCCCGATTCGCTGCTGCGGCTTGGCCCCGACCACCCGGACACGCTGGCCTGGCTCTGGGCGCAGTGGGGCACCACCGCGCCGCTGCGGCATGTCGCCGAACTGCCGGTGCCCCGGGCCGGGCGGCCGCCGGCGCGGCCGCCCGGGTGGCTGTGGCTGGGCTTCTGGGCGGCCGACTGGACCCCCTGGCCGGCCCTCCTCCGGCTGCGGCAGGACTGGCCAGAGCTGCGGATCGCGGTGCGGCCCATCTATGATGATCCCTGACGCGGACTTCGCCGATGCGGTGGCAGATGAGATCACTGCCGAGTCGGGAGCGCTGGTCGGCCACGGCGGCGCCCCCGAGCTGCGGCTCGGCGCCTGGGAGGGACCGCTCGACCGGCTGCTGGAACTGGCCCGCGCCCAGCGGGTCGACCTGACCCAGCTCTCGATGCCCGACCTCGCCACGCAATTCGCCGCGGCGGTGGAGCACGCGACGGCCGAGCGCCAGCTGCCGCTGCACCGGCTGGGCGACTGGCTGGTGCTGGCAGCGGGACTGCTGCTGCTGCGCGCCCGCCTGCTGCTGCCGGCCGACAGCGAGGCCGGCCAGGCGGCGCAGCGCGAGGCGGCGGACCTGCGCGCGCAGCTGGCCCGGCGCGAGGCGGTCCGGCGCCTGGCCGACTGGCTGCAGCAGCGGCCGCAGCTCGGCCATGACGTGTTCGGCCGCGGCCGGGCGGAGGAGACGGAGGGAACCGACCCGACGACGCCCGCGGCCGACGTCACCGGGCTGCTGCGGGCCTGCCTCGCCGGGCTGCAGCGGCCAGGGCAGGGGGGAGCCTACCGGCCGGCACCGCTGCCGCTCTGGCGGGTGCCGGAGGCGCTGGCCTGGCTGCGCCGGCTGCTGCCGATCCTGCCGGACGGCGCCGCGCTGGAGCACTTCCTGCCACCCGCCGCCGACGACCAGGCCGCCCCGGCGCTGCAGCGGCGGGCGGCGCTGGCCAGCACCCTGATGGCCGGGCTGGAACTCGAACGCGAAGGCAGCGTGGAGCTATCGCAGGGCGAGGCCTTCGAGTCGGTCATCGTGCGACTCACGCCAAAGCACCTCTGAGGGGCAAGCGGCATTGGACCAAATGGCCTGATCCAAGACGATGATGGTTCAGACGCAAGCAGTCCGGCCGCGCCTTCACGGTCAGCGCCGGACCCAGCACCGCGCGCTGCCCGCCGAACCCACGGCAGCCGCCGCGCATGGCCTGCAGGCGGTTCGTGGCGTCGCCCATGTTGGCGACCGGGAGGCACGCGGCACGGGCGATGGGGCCGGTCAGTCGATGCTGATCCGAGCAGCCTGCACGACGCCGGTCCACTTGCCGATTTCGGCGTGGAGGTGGCGGCCGAGTTCCTCCGGCCCCGCGACAAAGGGGTCGAGCGCGAGCTCGGCGAAGCGAGCCCGCAGTTCGGGCGTCCCGAGCGCACCGCGGGTCGCGGCGTCCAACCGCTCGATCACCGGCCGCGGCGTCGCGGCGGGCGCGAACAGCCCAACCCAGACGCCCATCTCGAAGCCCGGCACGGCCGCGGCGACGGTCGGCAACTCGGGCAGCGTAGCCAGCCGCTGGGGTGCGGTGATGCCGAGTGCGACCAGCCGTCCTTCCCGTACCTGGGGGAGGGCCGAGGGCAAGGTGTCGAACATCAGGTCCACCTGGCCCGCGATCAGCGCCGAGGCGGCCGGGGCGGTGCTGCGGAACGGCACGTGCAGCAGATCGACCCCTGTGAGCGACTTGAACAGCTCGGCGGCGAGGTGGCTCGAGGTGCCGTTGCCGCCCGAGGCGTAGGTCAGCACGCCGGGCCGTGCGCGGGCCCGCGCGATCAGCGCCGGAACATCGGCGATGCCCGTGGAGGGGTGGACGACGAGGAGGTTCGGGCTCGTCGCTACTCCCGACACGGGGGCAAAGTCCGCGACCGGGTCGTAGGGCAGGCTGCGGTAGAGGCCGACATTCATGGCCTGGGTGCTGATCGTGCCCATCAGCAGCGTGTAGCCGTCGGCCGGGCTGCGCGCCGCCGCCTCCGTGCCGATGATGCCGCCGGCGCCGGCGCGGTTGTCCACGACGACCTGCTGGCCGAGATCGGCGGAGAGCCGCTCGGCGAGGACGCGCGCGGCGATGTCGGTGAACCCACCGGGCGCGAAGGCGACGATCATCCGGATCGGGCGCGCCGGCCACGCCTGCTGCGCCGCAGCAGGCAGGGGAAGGACAGCGGGAAGGGCGGCTGCAGCCAGCGCGGCCAGTGCCTTGCGGCGTCGCAGCTTCATTGTGCTTCCTTGCATCTGCGCCCAATCTGGCGATACGGCCGGACACAGCCACGATCCTGGCGCCCTGGCAAGCCGCCACCTCGGCGTGAGCGGCGCCAACCCAAAGAGCGCTTTCCTGCGATGACGACCCGGCCCGTAACCCGGCGAGGCCCCGTAACTCGGCGAGGCAAGGAACCGGAGTATAAGGCTGGTTCAGGTCGTGATCGACCAAAGTCCCGGGCTGATTTTCGGGCCCGTGCAACGAAGGCGTGCGCAATAAGACGCCCCAGGAAACGCGGAGCCGAGCCGCAAAGGAAGGAACGCTGCCATGGTCATGCCGCGTCGTGCCCTGCCTGCCGCGCTCGCCGGCCTTCTCGGGGCCGTGCTGGTCGCCACCCCTGCCCGGGCCAACTGGCCCGCCGAGCGGCCGATCCAGATCATCGTCCCCTTCCCGCCCGGCGGCGGGACCGATGTCAACATCCGCGCCATGACCAGACATTTCGAGCGGCACCTGCCCGGTGCGCGCTTCATCGTGGTCAATCGCCCCGGTGCGGGCGCGGAGGTCGGCTACACCGCCATGGCCCAGGCAGCGCCGGACGGCCACACCATGGGGGTCGTCATCACGCCCAGCTTGCAGACCATCACGATCGAGCGCCAGCCGCGCTACAGGCTGGAGGATTTCGCCTTCCTCGGAACCATCGTCGAGGATCCCGGCGGGTTCCAGGTCGCACCCGACAGCCCGTTCCGCAACCTGGCCGATCTCGTCGCGCACGCCCGCGCGAATCCCGGGCAGGTCTCCGTCGGCACGGCAGGGATCGGATCCGACGACCACCTGCTGATGATCGGCCTCGAGCAGCTCGCGGGCATCCGCCTCAACCACATCCCCTTTGCCGGCCAGGCCCCGACCGTGGCTGCGCTGCTCGGCGGCCACATCCAGGTCGCCGCGATGAACATGGGCGAGAGCATGGGATTGATCCACGAGGGCCGGGTGCGCCCCCTGGCGACCGCGGGGCAGCGTCGCTTCCCGCTGGCCCCCGCGGTGCCGACCTTCCACGAGGCCGGCTTCCAACTCGACACCGGCGTGGTGCGCAGCTTCGTCGCACCCTCCGGCACGCCACGCCCTGCACTCGACGGGCTGGCCGGGATGATCGCCGCCACCATGCGCGACCCGGCCTGGATCGCCGAAGCCGAGCGGCTGTTCGTCCCGCTGAGCTACCATGGGCCGGAGGAAACGCGCGCCATCGTCTTCCGGGAGGCCGAGGCGCTCCGCGCCCTGTGGACTCAGCGCCCCTGGAAGGACCAGTAGGAAGGACCGTCAAGCCATGCCGCACCTTGTTGACCTCTCGACGGCCGTGCGCACGGGCCATTTCCGCTGGGCCGTGGAGCGCCGGCTCGCCAAGAGCCACGACAGCGGCGCGGGCCAGGCCACCTGGGCGGGGTGGAACGTCCATGCCTTCACCCACATGGACAGTCCCCGCCATGTGGATCGGGCGGCTTCACCACCGACGCCATAACGCCCGACATGACGGTCGGGCCGGGGGCCGTGCTGGACGTCTCCGGCGTGCCGGCGAACAGCCCGATCCCGATGCAGCGGCTGGCCGCGGCGGGCGCGCATTTGCGGCCGGGAGACTTCGCGCTGATTCGCACCCGGTGGGATGAGCGCGCCAGCCTCGACACCCCCCGAGTTCTGGCTGCAGGCGCCATGGATGACGGCCGAAGGCGCGATCTGGTTGCGCGAACGCGGCATCAAGGCGGTGGGCTTCGACTTCCCGCAGGATCGCTGCATCCGCTTCTTTCTCACGGGGGAGCCGCGTCCACCCCTGCCGGAGCACGTGACGCACTACCACCTGCTCGCGCGCGGGGTGATCATGTTCGAGTACCTGTGCAACATGGGCGCCCTGCGGCAGCCACGGAACCAGGTGATCGGCCTGCCGATCAAGCTGCCCGACGCCGATGGCGCGCCGGCCCGGGTGATCGCGGTCGAGGACGAGGGGCCTGCGGCATGAGGTTGGCGGGCCGTTCTGCGTTGGTAACCGGCGGCGCATCGGGAATCGGCGCGGGCATTGCCGAGCGGCTTGCGGCGGAAGGCGCCGCGGTGCTGGTGGCCGACCTGAACGCCGAGGGTGCCGCGGCGGTGGCGGATCGGATCGGCGTGGCCGGAGGGCGGGCGCATCCGTTCCGGATGGACGTCGCCAGCGAGGCGGATTGCGCGGCCGCGGTTGCCGAGGCGGAGGCGCGCTTCGGCCGGCTGCGCATCGCCGTCTGCAACGCTGGGATCACCGACCGTGTCCCGGTGCTGGAGATGACGCTGGCCGCCTTCGAGAGGGTGATCCGCACCAACCTCGTCGGCTGCTTCCTGTCGGCGCAGGCGGCAGCGCGGGCGATGGCGCGCGGCGATGCGGCCGAGCGCGGTGGCCGGATCGTGACGATCTCCTCAGTCTCCGGCCAGTTCGGCGGCACCGGCCGCGCGGCCTACGGTGCGAGCAAGGGCGGCATCGAGATGCTCACCAAGGTGCTCGCGGTGGAACTCGCGCCCCTCGGCATCCTGGTGAACGGGGTCGTGCCCGGCCCGACCCAGATCGCACGCACCGCGCACGGGCCGAAGCAGCGTGCCGCGTTCCTGGACCGGATGGCCGTGAAGCGGTACGCCACGCCGGCCGACATCGCCGCGGCCGTGGCGTTCCTCTGCGCCGACGATGCCGGGTTCGTCGCCGGACACATGCTGAACGTGGACGGCGGCTTCGCCGCTGCCGGCGTGCTGTACGATCCCGGTGAGGGAGCGTAGGCCCCTGAGGGCTTGCCTTTGGGCGTCTCGCCTTCGTCACATTGGCGGGTCTGCTCGTCCTGCGGCGACTGGGGCGGGCAGCCTGATCCAAACAGCTGCCGCGTCTCCCGGACCGCTCAGCGGTGGAAAGTGCTCGCCTCCACAGCCAGGTCCATGAGCACCTCGAAGGCCGGCGAGGGGTGCGGCGTCGCGCACACCGCCGCAAAGCCGACCTCGACATGCGGCGGCCTCATCGGAAGGACGCGCAGCCGGCCTTCGGCGATGTCCCGCTCCGACGTCTGCAGCGGCATAAAGCTCACGCCGAGACCGGCCATGGTCAGCGACGCCAGCGCCGCCAAGCTGTTGCAGGACGCGCCGCTCCGCAGCGCTCTGCCGCTGAGCCCCAGCATCGAGGCGACCAGCTGGCTCATGTAGGAATCGGTGCCCTGGTAGATGACGGGCCATAGCCGGATGTCCTCGGCCGTGACCGTGCGCTTCGGCAGGTCGAAGGTCGCGCCCGCCATCCAGGCGAAGCGGACCGTCCCAAGGCTGTTCGTCGGCAGGCCGACCTCCGTCCCCGCGCCCGCCACCAACGCGATGTCGATGTCGCCGGACCTCACCCAGCTCAGCAGGGAAGGGTTGAGCGCGACCTCGAATTCGAGGGTCAGCGCCGGGTAGCGCGCGTGCAGCATCGCTGCCAGGCGCGGCAGCCAAGTGATGGCGATAAGCTCCACGACGCCGATGCGCACCACCCCCGACAGCGCCTCGGCCGTGCCGACACGGCGCCGGATCTCAAGCTGCAGGGCGATGGCCTGGTCCGCGTAGTCCAGCAACTCCCGTCCCTTCGGCGTCAGCTGGACCCGCCGCCGGGATCGGTCGAACAGCGCGACCCCGAGATCCTGCTCAAGCTCCTTGATCCGCACCGAGATGGTGGACTGCGTCAGGTTCAGCCTGTCCGCCGCCTCAGCGAAGCTGCCGAAGCGCGCAATCGCGGCGAACGCCTCAAGCTGCTTGATGTTCATCGAAGGGCGGTAGCCTCAGCGCGGCGCAAGCGGGATCGCACCATCCTATCGCCGATAACGATAGGATACGCCGCAAATCTATTCATTTGTGCGAAGATACTGACCGGTGCGATCATGGCGCTCCCAGGAAAGCGATCATGCCCGGCTCAATGGCACGACACCCGACCCCCATCCGGAATGCCGGCAACTGCTCGCCCGAGAGCGCGGCAGCCGCTTGGTGACCGTCGTGGCGTCGAGTGGTCCGGCGGACGGACCCGACAACACGGTCCGCAGCGTGCCAGTGCTAGTGGCGGCCTGCCTCTGCCTGGTGCTGTCGCTCGCGACCTGGTTCTCGGCGACGGCGGTGCTGCCGCAGCTCCGTGCGGAGTGGCGCCTGTCGGACTCCGCCGCGGCCTGGCTCACCATCTCAGTCCAGCTCGGCTTCGTGCTCGGCGCACTCGGCTCGGCCACGGCCGGCCTTGCGGACCGGGTGGCGCCGAACCGGCTCATGGCGGCGGGCGCGGCCGGGGCGGCGATGACCAATGCCGCGCTGCTGGTGGCGCATGATGCGTCCGCGGCCATCGCCTGCCGCGTCCTGACCGGTGTCTGCCTCGCGGGCGTCTACCCGCCGGCGCTCAAGCTGCTCTCGACATGGTTTCGCAGGGGGCGCGGCCTTGCGCTCGGCAGCGCCATCGGAGCGCTGACCCTCGGCTCGGCGCTGCCGCACCTCATCGACGCCACCCTCGACCTCGACTGGCACGATGCCATCCGGGCCACAACCGTCTCGGCCCTCGCCGGCGCCGCGATTGCGATCGTCTTCCTCCGCAACGGCCCCTTCCCCTTTCCGAGGACACCGTTCGACGCACGGGACCTGCGTGCGGTCTTGTCCAATCGGTCCTTCCGCCTCGCCACCGGCGGCTATCTCGGGCACATGTGGGAGCTCTACGCCATGTGGGCCTGGCTGCTGATCCTCGTCCGCCTGCGCCTCGACGTGGCGGATGGCGGATCGCAGGCGGCTGCGCTGTTGACCTTCGCAATCATCGCCACCGGCGCGCCCGCCTGCGTGCTGTCCGGCTACCTCGCCGATCGCCTGGGCCGCCCCGCCGTCACCATAGGGGCGCTGGCGCTGTCGGGCAGCTGTGCTGTGCTGATCGGCTTCACCTTCGAAGGCCCGCTCTGGCTCTTCGTGCTGGTCGGGCTGCTCTGGGGCGGGTCGGTCGTCGCGGATTCCGCTCAGTTCTCTGCCATGATCACCGAACGCGGCGATCCGCGCTTCATCGGCACCGCGCTCACCATCCAGCTCGGCTCCGGCTTCGCGCTGACCGGGCTGTCCATCTGGCTGCTGCCGCTTGCCGCGGAATGGCTCGGCTCCTGGCGCTGGGTGCCGCTGCTGCTGGTCCCTGGGCCGGTCATCGGCATTGCCGCCATCGCTGGCCTGCGCGGTCAGGCCGCCCAGCCACAGGCCAGCCCCCGCATGGGGTGAGCGGCCACCACCCATCGCATGCCCAGTATTGGCGATCCGGAAGGAGCAACGAACCGATGACCAAGCAGATCCGCCTCAACGCCTTCGACATGAACTGCGTGGGTCACCAGTCGCCCGGCCTGTGGCGGCACCCCCGCGACCGGTCGTCGGACTACACCTTGCTCGCCTACTGGACCGACCTCGCGCGAACGCTGGAGCGCGGGAAGTTCGACGGCATCTTCCTCGCCGACGTCATGGGTGTCTACGACGTCTATGGCGGCAGCCCGGATGCGGCGCTGCGCAACGGCGTGCAGGTGCCGGTCAATGACCCGACGCTGATAATACCCGCCATGGCGGCGGTGACCGAGCACCTCGGCTTCGGCGTGACCTGCACCCTGTCCTACGAGCCGCCCTATCCGTTTGCCCGTCGCATGTCGACGCTGGACCACCTGACCGGCGGGCGCATCGGCTGGAACATCGTGACGGGCTACCTCGACAGCGCCGCCAAGGCGATGGGCCGGCAGCGCCAGGCGGCGCACGACACGCGCTACGAGATCGCCGAGGAGTATATGGAGGTCGTCTACAAGCTGTGGGAGGGCAGCTGGGAGGACGGCGCCGTGCTGCGCGACCGCGCCTCCGGCATCTACGCCGACCCGACGAAGGTCCACCGCATCGCGCATCACGGAACCTATTTCGACGTCGAAGGCATCCATCTGTCGGAACCCTCGCCGCAGCGCACGCCGGTGCTCTACCAGGCGGGTTCGTCCTCCAAGGGCCAGGCCTTCGCGGCTGGCCACTCGGAATGCGTCTTCGTCGGCGCGCCGTCGCGCCAGGTCGTCGGGCCCACGGTTGCACGGCTGCGCAAGCAGATTGCGGCCCAGGGACGGAACCCGGCCGATGTCCTCGCTTTCGCTATGATGACCGTGATCGTCGGCGAGACCGACGAGGCTGCGCTGCGCCGGCTCGAGGACTACAGGGCCTATGTCAGCCATGAGGGCGCGCTGGTGCTCATGTCCGGCTGGACCGGCATTGACTTCTCCGGCTGCCGGTCAGAGGAGGTGGTGCGGCACATGCGCAACGAAGCGGTGCATTCAGCAATCGACCGCTTCACCATCGCTGACCCGGAGAAGGTCTGGACGGTCGGCGAGGTCGCGGACTTCATCGGCATCGGCGGGGCCAGCCCGATCATCGTCGGCTCGCCAGGCCGCGTGGCGGACGAGCTCGAAGCCTGGATCCGCGAGACGGATGTGGACGGCTTTAACCTGACCTATCAGGTGATGCCCGAAACCTTTGCCGACTTCGTCGATCTCGTCGTGCCGGAACTCCAGCGGCGCGGCACCTTCAAGCGCGACTATGCCCGGGGCACGCTGCGCGAGAAGCTGTTCGGTGCCGGGCCGCGGCTGCGCGATCCGCACCCGGCCGTCCGGTTTCGGCGCATTGCCGGCCTGCCGTCGCAGCGCGCTGCGCAGCAGCCCCTGCCGGCGGCGTCCTAGGCCGCAGGGCAGCCGTCGTTCC
>JAABUN010006302.1_pt1 | contig 13777 bp, 14 predicted proteins | sample 5559311 | NCBI WGS metagenome assembly JAABUN01 (sample SAMN10711877, study PRJNA513370) | rock metagenome | isolation source: Antarctica rocks | place: Antarctica: Victoria Land, Siegfried Peak sud | reverse complement strand
GGCGGGCACCGCGGCGGGCACCGCGGCGGGCACCGCGGCGGGCACCGCGCCGGGCACCGCGGCCTCGTCGACGCCGGCCTCGCGCATCAGCACGGACAGGACGTCGTACTCCCCCGGCACCGCACCGAGCCACTCGGTCGCGTTGCGCTGGCTGTCCAGGTCGACCACCAGCACGCTCCGCCCGGACTCGGCAGTCTCCGCGGCGACCCCGGTCGTGCCAACCCCGGTCGGTGTGCGCGTGAGGGGGACCGTCAGCAGATGACCGCCGAACTGGGCGAGCACGTGCAGCAGGAGGGCTGCGCTCCCCTATTGCCGCCGACCGTGCTCAACCCCCTCCTGGCAGGCCTGTCCGGACCGGTCCTTCCGGTGCGCGCACTCGACGAGGCGCTGCTCAGCGCACGGGTCACCGGCAGCTACCTGGACCGCTACGTCGACCTGTTCCGCTCGAGAACGCTCATCCGACACGGTGCGTGACATGTCGTCACGCCGTGTACCTCTAAGTGGTGTGTCCGTGCTGTTCCCAGGAAGCCGCGGTGACCGTGACCCGCCAGCGAGGGACGAGCGGCGAGCTGTCTCCCTGGTGGGTGACCAGGTTCGCGTGTGCCGGTGGTCACCCGGCGCCCAGCGACAACGACGTGTGGGCGGTCATCAACGGAGCAGAGACGTCACGTTCGGGCTGCTAGGCACGAGCCAGCGCAGCGCCGGGTAGTTGCCTGGGTTGCTCCCTCTGTCGACCGGGCCCGTCGCTCACCGCACTGAACCGCTGCACCCACCGATCACCGTCCCAGACCGGGTCCTCGCCAACCAACCCCATGTCCATAGACAAACCACAACACACCCGCGAGGCCCCGGGCGTCACGGGTGTGACGGTGGTGACAGCCGACACCGGCCGGCTGATTGCCGACCAAGCCGCCGAACGGCACCAGGGCCGGTGCCTGCTCGCCGCCGGCTATAACCGCACCCTCTGGCAGCCCTGCCTGCGCCACGCCTTCCCCGGCGCCCGACAAGCCCGCCTGCACGACGCTGTCGACCATCTCCGGCTGCTCCGCAACCAGATCGCCCACCAACGAACCGGTCCACACCTGGGACCTCACCGGCGACTACACCCGGATCCGCGGCACCACTGAACGCATCAACGCCCGATTGGCCTGGTGAATCGACACCACCAGCGGCGTCCCCTCCTTCGTGGACAGCGGGCCGGTGATCCGGTCGCCCTGACAGCAGCCACCGATCAGCCCTGCGGGCCCCTCACCCACCGGCGGCGCTATCGAACGGGTCGTCAGTAGGTGAAGCGGTCGACCGGGTTGCCCAGTGCCCACATGCCGTTGATCCGGGTGATGGTCCGCTGGTAGGCGGCCTCCTCGGCCGGGGTGAGGACAACGTCGCCGGCGGCCGCTTCCAGCCGGCCGCGGAGCAGCTCGGTGTCCTCGGTCCACGCCAGGTCCAGTAACCCCGCGATCCTGGCGGCCAGCGCGACGAGGGCGGCCACGGGGTCCGGGATCCGCTGGTCGCGGGGCCGGTGGCCGGCGTGCAGCTGGAGTGCGTCGGTGACCGCCTCGGACCGGACCGGTTCACCGAGCGCGGCCGCCGCCGCGGACAGCGCGTCGATGTCCGCGGCGCGGAGCCGGACGAACCGCAGCGGGGTGTGCTCGTACCGGCCGTCCGGGCCCAGCACCCGGCCCCCGGTCGAGGTGTCCGGGTCGGTCTGGGTGGGATGGACGGTGCCGGCGACCCGGCGCAGCGCCTGCAGCGCTACTCCCCCGGCCAGCGCCCGCGGGTGCGCGACCGAACTGTCGGGGTCCCCGGTCTCCTGCCACCGCAGGGTCAGCAGCAGCTCCTCCACCTCCCCGACCGCGGCGGTGAGCTCCCGGTCGAGATCGGGGAGCACCACCAGCCGGGTCGCCACGTCGCCGCTCACCTCAACACTCGCTCCTGTCGCCACGGGACCAGCGTGCCCGCCCGGTCCGACACCCACCGGACGGCAGCAGCACCGGTGAGGCCCCGCCGGGCCCGGGCACCGGAGCAGTCACCGGTGCGGGTGCGGCGCCGGTAACGCGGGATGGGCTCACGGGCCGGTGTCCTCGAGCAGCACTCCGGCCACCGCCGCCACGGGCAGCCCGGCCCGCTCGGCAACCAGGCCGACCAACCGCGCCCGGCTGCCGGCGGACGCGGCGAGAACCAGCGGGGCGACGTCGCGGACGGCGTCGATGAATGCGACGGGGTTGCCGGCGTGCACCGTCCACCGGTCCAGCCGTGCGGTCACGGCGGCGTCGACCAGCGGCACCGTCACAGCCAGGGCGCGGCGCAGCCCGCGGGCACCGGTGGCGACGAGGACGTCCGCCGGGTCCTGCCCGGTCGGGAGCTGGACTGCGTGGGCGTCCAGCCCACCGAGTAGGTCCGCTGCGCGCAGCGTCGCTTCCCGGCCGGCGTCGTCCGGGTCGTAGGCGACAAGCAGCCGCCCGCCCGGGGCGGCCGCCGCGTCGCGGAGCTGAGCGGCATGGTCCGCGGTGAGCCGGGTGCCGCCGGCGGCGAGGCCGATGTGCCCGGCAAGGTTGACCGCGATCGCGTCCACGGCGCCCTCGACGAGCACCGGCCGCCCACGAGCGGCGGCGATCAGGTCGGACTGTTGCGCGGCGCCGAACAGGTGCTCGCTCTTCCGGTACAGGGCGGTGGTCGCGGTGTTCACCCACTTCGGGACCGCGGTGTCCGCGTCGGACAGCCGGCGGGCGGTGAACCCGACCACTCCCCCGCCCTCGACCGGGCCGTCGATGAGAGGCATGACGAGCCGGTGCCGCAGGGCGTCGATCACCCCGCCGCACCGGCCGGGCACGGCGACCCCGGCGTCGAGCAGCTCCCGGTCGGCGAACCCGCACCCGCGCAGGTGCTGCACCAGGGCGGCCGACCCGCGACTGGTGGGGGCGTACCCGAGCTGCCAGCGCCGGCCGGCCGGGGTCTCGACGGCGAGGTCGACCAACCCGCGGTCCCGCAACACCGCGACCACCAGCGGCGGCCGGTCGATCAGCAGCCGTTCCCGGTACCACCGGGCCGCCTCGGCCAGGACGGCGCGCAGCCGCCCGAGGTCCGGGGCCGCCAGGTTCGACCCGGCCGGGTCGGTCATGCGCTTGTCGGTCGACCTGTACTGGTCGGGCATCACGCGTGCGCACCTCCTTCGCGACTGGTCGGTCGCCGTTCCCCCGACACAAGCACCAACACCAGTGTTGGAACTGTTAGTGGCTCCAGGTCAATGACCGAGTCCCGAGAATCTGACCGGAGATCCGTCGGAGGCCGCAGCTACCGCCGGATCGGGTTGCCGGTGGCGATGGTGCCGGCCCGCAGGAACGGCCAAGGCTTGCCGTGGTTGTACTCGCGCTCGAGCCGTTCGACTTCCCTCATGACGGCGGCGGCGATGAACTCCGACAGCGTCGCGTGTCCCTCGACCGCGCGGGTGTACTCGAAGGCGCCGCGGGCCCGTTCGGTGTCCTCGGCGAGCTGGTAGAAGCCGACCTTTGTCTTGGCGTTCGGGCCGGCTGCTGCCGGAGCCGGGTTCGGGTTCGACCGTCGACGTCGACGGTCCGGCTCTGGGCGGTCGTGGTCTGGCTGTGGCGCTGACTGGCCGAGCACCGGGTCGGCGGCCGGGGACTTGCGCAGCCGACCGGGCGCCGGCGCTGTCAGGGCGTCCAGGGCAGCGGTGTCCGCGGCGGCGGCGCGTCGGTTCGTCGGCGGCATGACTGGTCTCCTCGTATGGCGGTCAGGTCGGGAACAGTCGGGTGGCGATCGCGGCCAGCGCGTCGGTCACGTCCCGCGCTCGGGCGCCATAGGCGGACAGCGGGGCCGCGGCGGACGCGGCGGACGCGATGACTTCTCGCTCGGGCACGAACGGCTCGATCAGGTGCCCGGCGTAGTCCACGCGCAGCTGCCCGGCCCACTCGACCCGGTCCCGGCGGTCGCCGCGGTAGCGGTTGACGACAATCCCACCGAGCTGCAGCCGGTCGTTGAAGTGTTGGCGGACGGTGGCCATCGTCCGGGTCATCCGGGCAAGGCCCTCGACGCTGGCCGCGCGTGGCTCGGTGACCAGGACCGCACCGTCCGCAGCGGTCAGCGCGTTGACGGTCAACTGGCCGAGGCTCGGTGGGCAGTCGATGAGGACGGCGTCCCACTTGTCCAACGTGCCGTCCAGGGCGGTCCTCAGCCGGTACTCGCGGCCGAGGTCCTGGTCCTGTTCCCGGTTGGCCAGGGCGAGCTCCGCGGCGACCAGCTGGACGCCGTGCCACCCCTCCCCCGCTGCCGAGACGGCCTCGGCCAGCACACCGGCCTCGACCTGGCGGCTTGTCGGGTCGACGGTCAGGACGTCGTTGAGGGTGAACGGCGGGGCCTCGTCGAGCCCGAGGTTGGAGGTGGCATTGGCCTGGGGGTCGGCGTCGATCACGAGGACGCGTCGGCCCTGGCCGGCCAGGGTGTCGGCGAGGTTGACGGTGATGGTGGTCTTCCCCACGCCGCCCTTCTGGTTGCACACCGCGACGACACGTGCCGGCATCCGGTCCTCCCCTGTTGGCTCTAACAGTAGCGACGGAAGCGTCAGGGACCCTGGAACTGTTGGAAGTGTCGAACTCAGTGGCGAGGTCGCTGTCACCGTTGTCCGGCTCGGTGGTCGCGGCGGGGACGCCCTGCCCAGTCAGCCACCGGCAGAGCCGCTGCTCGCCGTCGGCGTCGGCGTCGGCGTCGGCGTCGGCGTCGGCGTCGGCGTCGGCGTCGGCGTCGGCGTCGGCGTCGGGGAGAACAACCACCGCATCGGCTCGCAGGTGTGCGGCGCGGCGCCACACGGTGTGGTCGTCCAGGTCGGTGCCGAGGTAGACGGTGCGGGGTCACCCGCCGGTCGTCGTGGCCGGGACGACGAGCAGGGCGCCGGTGTCGCGCAGGTGGCCCTCGCCGGTTCCGGGCAGTCGGGTCAGCAGTTCCGACCCGGAGGCCGGCGAACCGGGTGAGCAGGTGATAGGCGAGGAGCGGGTCGGTGGTCAGCAGGGCCGCCTGGGTGGTGGTGGGGCTGGCGTGGTCGGTCATCGGGCCTCTTTGATCCGGGCCGGGCGGCGGCTCGCACCGCCACTCGACAGTTCTGTCTTCTCTAACGGTTCTGTTAGTACTCCGACGGGCGGGTCGGTGGGCATGTCGGGGAGTGGGTCCTGGCCGCAGGCGCGGCGTTCGATGTCGGCCGGCGTGTAGCCGGTGTCACTCAGGAACCCCAGATAGCGCTGGGTTGTGGGCTGGGCCTGCCGCCAGGCGGCGGGCGTCAGCTTGTCCTCGTAAGCGGCCAAGACCAGCGCCAGGCCGAGGACCTGGGCGCGGGCTTCACTGGCTTGGGCGATCAGGTCGGCGACCGCTCCGTTGCGGCCCCAGGTCGTCGGGTCGCAGCCGAGCAGGTCGGCGGCGAGGTGGTTCCCGCCGACCCGGGCGACGGTGTCGGCGTCGCGGGCCAGTGCGCCCGCTACGAGCGCCGCGCTGCCCTTCGGGGGCGTCTTGCGGGTGAGCAGTGCTCGCAGGTACTCCCGCCGGACTGGTTCCGCGCTGCCCCACGCCTTATTCGAGGCGATGACGTCGCGCCGCTGTGCGCGGGCGGCCTCGGCCTCGGCCTCTGTCATCTCCGCGAGCTTCGGGCGCAGGGTCTCCCGGCTCTCGTAGCGCCCGTCGTGGCCGTAGGCAGCGGGATCGGTGCAGACCCAGACCGCGGCGGGGTGTGATCCCCACGCGGGCGCGGGCTGGGAGTCGTCCTCGTCGTCGGGCGCGTCGAGGTCGTCGCCGATCTGGTCGTCCTCCGGGTCCTCATCGTCGTAGAGCTCCACGCCGGCCTCGCTGGGTTGCCCGGTGGCCGGGTCGACCCATCCCCAGACCGTGGCCACGGTCGCGGCGTGACCGGGGCAGCCCGCGTGACCCTCTGGCGTCAGGTCGACTCGGTCGTCGTTGACGAGGCGGTCCAGCCAGTCGGTCCGGGGCACGTCGTCGACGACACGGACGCCTTCTGCGGCCAGCGAGGCGGCGAGGTCCTTACGGCGCTGGGCTCGGTTGCGCTCGTCGCGGGCGGTCTGTGCTGCGTGCTCGAACATCCCCGGCCGCTGGGCAGCGGTGACCAGGGCCTTGACGGCCTCGGCGTCGGCGAACTCGGCGAGGACCGCAGCCTGGGTGAGGTCCAGGTGCTCGTACGTCTCGGCGGCGTCCTGGGCCAACGGGGACCCGGCGACCGTCAGTGCGGCGTCGACCCGGTCGCGCTTGATCTTGGTCCGCTTGGCGATCTGCGCCGCACTGACTCCGACGTCTGCCAGACCGGCGATCACGCCGACTTCCTCGGTAAGGGTCAACCCAGCCCGGTGGTGGTTCTCCGCGTGCTGGCTGACGATCCGCTCAACGGCCGCCCGCTGGTCCTCGGTGTCGGTCCCGACGACCACGACGGGGACGGTGGCCTGCCCGGCCTCGATCGCGGCGAGGGTCCGGCAGTGTCCGAGACGGACCCGGACCGCGCCGTCGCCCGTGCGGACCGCGACGATGGGGACTAGGACTCCCAGGTCGCGGACGCTGGCGACGAACTCCGGGTCGAGCCTGTTGTCCCTACGGACGTTGGCGTCGACGAGCAGGTCGCGCGGGTCGATCTGCTCGACGTGCTGGGTGTCGGTGGCGGTGGCGTGGGTGGTCATCTGGTCCTCCGTGTGAGTGGTTCTAATGGGGTTAAAAGTTCTAACAGTGGTGTTAGACGCCGTGGTGGGTATCGGTTGCCAGGTGGGGCGCGAGTGCGTCGAGGATCGTGCGGGCGGCGGTGAGCACGACGGTGGCGGCGGCCCGGACCTTCTCGGCGTCACCGCCCGCCCAGCCGGTGACGTAGTGGATCGCGTACGGGTCGGCGGCCATCCCGGCCGCGCCGGTGATGATGCAGGCGACGGACTCGGCCTCGATCTCCTGGCGGGCCTGGCTGCGGGTGGTGTCGCCGACGTGCCCGCACTCGATGTGCGCGAGTTCGTGGGCGAGGGTCGTGACCGCCTGCGCGTCGTCCAGCCCGGCACCGATCCGCACGGACTGGTTGGTGCCGTTGGTCCAGCCGAGGGCCGAGCCGCAGTCGCCGCGCTCGAGCGTGTACCCGTGCCCGGCGACCTGGTCGGCGAGCCCGGCCCACAGGCCGGCGGCGGCGTCTCCGGCTGCAGGCGTGGCGGCGGGGACCTGGGGGAGTGGGGCGCCGTCCGTCTGTGCGACGTCGAACACGTGCGCCACGCGGAACCCGACCAGCTGCTTGCGCCCGGTGCTGTCTCCGCTGCTGCCGTCCGCCGGGGCGGCGACCGGGTCACTGCTGGTTTCACCCGTCCGGTAGGTGACCGGCGCGAGGATCCGAATGCCTTTCTCGCCCTTGCGGACCTGTCGGCCCATTTGCTGCCAAGCACGGAACCCACAGACTCGGGTTGCGTCCGGGGCTTGGGCGGCGATCAGCAGCAGGTTGTTGAGGCTGTAGCGCGGGAAGCGAGCGGCGGTCGCGAGCATCGCCGCCCACTGCCGGGAGTCGGCCAGTGCGGCGACACCCTCGGCTATCTGCTCGTGCAGTTCGGCCAACTTGTCCTCGCGCGTTGCCTGCTCGGTCATCGTTCGTGCCGTCCTCTCGCCCGGTTGGTAGTTCTAACAGTACCGTTAGAGATGCCCTAGGTCAATCGCTTGTGTACCTCTGACCTGCGGAAACGGCCCACCGGACGTGAGGTCGGCAAGTCGTTTGCGGGGGACTCTTGAGTGAGGGTCGGGGTGTGGGGCGGAGCCCCGCGGTCTGGTTTGTGGGCCGGGCCTGTCAGGGTCGGCGGTGACCCCGGTGGCTGGCCGGAGGTGGGGGAGAGTCGGGTTCTCCGTCGTTCGGGCGGGACACCGTCTGCCGGGCCGCGCCGGGTCGGGGCAGGGTCGGGGCCCCTCTGGGGTGGCCTTGCGGCGGCCTGGTGCGGTCTGGCACCCCTTGGGGCCGGCCGTGCGGCGGGGGAGTCGACGACCCGGGCCAGCCACCCCCCACGGCAGACGCACACCGGCCGGGGGACCTGGTCGCCAGCGGACCGGTGGCGGCGTGATCCCGCGTACGCAGTCCTACCGCTGCGCCGCTTGGATGTGTGTCAGCGCCGTACGCCGCGCAGTGCGGTCTCCAGCCCGGCGACGTCGGGGACGTCGTAGAAGCCCAGGGGGCTGTTGCCGCGGTCGAAGAACTCCATGCCGGTGTTGGCGTACCTCGGGCCGGCGGACCACCCTCGGGTGGAGTTTCCGAACGTGACGGTGAGGTGGCGTCCGTCCCGGGAGCGGGTCTGGTCTATCGGGGTCCGCTGGATCGGGGCCTCCGACAGCGAGCCGGAGCTCGTCGCGACTAGCGCGCGACCCTCGGTCAGGCCGTAGACGGTTCGGCGTTTGCGGTTGGCCTTGTAGATGAAGCGCCCAACGATGAAGTACAGGCCGAGCGCCACGAAGGGCAGCCCGAACAGCGCGAACGGAACGGGGGCGCCTTGCCGCAGCGCCCCGGTCACCCAGAAGATCGCGAATCCACCCCACAGCAGGCTGAACGGGACCAGGTACACATCGCTGGCGCCAAAGTGCTTGGCCGGGTCGGGGCGTCCCGTCCACAACACGGTCTCGCCTGACAGCAGGTAGGGCGCCAGTTGCTGCCGCTCGTCCTCCACGGCGGCATCGTTGCCCACGCCGGAGTTCATAGAGCAACCGACACCCAGGTGTCAGCTTCCGGGGTGGCTGGCTCGGTGAGGCCAATCGGCCCTGACACCGGCGGGTCCGCGTCCTGCCGCACCGGCCCGGAGCTCTGCTCGGGCGGCGGTCCAAGCGGGTGGGGGAGTGGTGGCGGCGGTGGTTCGTTGGGCGGCGGTGGTGGCGCGGGCGGTGCGCAGGGCGGCGTCTCGGGCGGCGCGGTGGTCGGCGGTGCGGTCGGCGTGGCTGGGTAGGGGGGTGCCGTCGGGGTGGGTCCAGTCCCGCATCCGGGACAACAGCCAGCCGGGGGGGTTGCGGACGGCGCCGCGCCGGGTCCGCGGCGTCCCGGGTCGTGTCGGGCTGGTGGGTGTGCGGGTGAGGGGGGAGTGGGGTCGGGGTCCGGTCTGGGGGTGGTTGTCCAGTGCGAGCAGGACGTCGTCGACGGTCCAGCCGGCGGTCAGCCAGGGGCGGAGCAGGTGGCGCAGCAGGGGTGGGGAGCCGACCGCGGCGAGGTCGGGGGCGATCCGGCGGAGTCGGTGGACCAGGCGGAGGCGGTCGGCGCGGCTGGTGGCGGGTGTGCGGCGCGGCCACGGCCCGCAGGCCGGGCACGGCTCGGTGGGTTGTCCGGGGGAGCCCGGTCCCATCGGGGTCGGGTGTTCTGACCCGGTGGCGGTCGGTTTCGGCTGTCCCGGTCGCGCCCGGGTTCGTTGGTGCTGGCGCGAAGCGTCGATTTTGACGTCGCGGAGCGACGCTCCACCTCGGTTGGAGCAGCGGGGACAGCTGGGCTCGCGCGCGTATTGGGTTCCAGCTTCGCTGGACCGATGGGGGGTGTCAGTTCTTTCCCCAGCTGGGTGTGGACGACCCGCGCCCGGCCCGTTGGGGGCCGTGGTGGGGGTCACGGCGTCGTCGATCTCGTCCGCTGCCCGGGGCCCGCGGCGGGTGAGGTCCACGGCCCGGCCGACCCGGTCGACGCCGAGCTGACCGGTGGCCCAGCGGGGATCGCTTGCGAGCAGGCCGGGGTCTACCTGCACGGCCCGGGGCGCGGGGATGGGTTCGATCAGCACGTACACGGCCGCGTCGTTGCGGTCGGCCTCACCGGGCCCACCACTGCTGGACCCGGCCGCGCCGGCGGCCGGGCCCAGGGCGGCCGGTGGGGGAGTGGTGAGGGCCATCGCCCGGGTGAGGGAGGCGACCCGGCCGGTCGCGACGACCGCGATGAGGTCGGCCTCGCGGAGCCAGGCCAGGAACCGGGCGACGGTGGACCGGGAGACACCGGCCCGGTCCGCGAGCAGGGCCCACCCGGTGCGGTAGGTGCAGCTCACCCAGTCGGTGTGGGTCGCGAGGATCGCCGCGAGCTCGACGCGGCGTTCAACGGCGTCGGTCCGGAACCGCTCCAGCGCCGCGTCGCGGACCCGGTCCAGCCAGCGGCCCAGATGCCCGGCGCGGCGGTGGCCGGGGGGCATGACCCGCCACACCGCGAGGTCACCGGGTTGGCGGGTGCGGTACGCGGCCGGGCCCTGCCCGCGCCGGCACGCCGGGGACCAGGCCGCGGCACGGCGGCGTGCCCGCCGGTTCGCGGTCGCCCGCCCTCGGGGATCCCCGGTAACCGGACGACCCAGAGCGGCGGGCGCGGGACCGAGCGGGTTGGTGCGGCGGCCGTGGACGGCCGCCTGTGCGGTCACCGCCGCAGGCGGCGCCGGCTACACGCTGGTGGGGGGGACGGGTCGTCGGATTCCGGGTACGCCGATGACACGGCTGCCCATCCGCGCCCGCCCCGGGGGGGCGAGGTAATGTCTCCTCCTGCAGGTAGACGAAGCCCTACACCCAGACACCGGCCAAAGTGACTTCGGGTGTGGGGCTTCGTGCTGTCCAGACCCCGGTCGGGGCCCGAGTGGTTCGTCAGGCGCTCAGCGGCAACGTGTCCTCGTGCTGCTGCCGTCGCGGTCGTGGGGCTGGCACGGCGACACCGAAGTGCGTGCCGAGGACCTCACAGATCACGTCGTTGAAGGTGACCCCGCGGTCTGCCGCGATGTCCCGGATCTGGTCGCCCATCGCCTCGGGTACGCGGATGTTGAAGGCGTCCCGAGGTCCGTGGGACGGACGTCCAACGAGGAGCTTCTGTCGCGCCATGCCAGAACCTTGGCACGCGATTTCATAAAAACAGTGGTTGATCGCGGCGTGTCGGACCCGACTTCTACGGTTCGGGGGATGGGGGAGTGGGCCCGGTACTCCGATGCCTTCTCTGTCGACCGTGGTGCCACCGGCTGTTGGCGGTTCGTGTACGACGGCGGTGCGCCGGACACGTGCGACGGAGCGGTGATGTGGGCGGGCTGGTACTCGGCGCGGGACGGCCGCAGCTGGCGGGTGTGGTCCTGCGACGACCACCTCGACGGCGGCGAGGCGTGGGTGGAGCGGCCCGACCGGCACATCGGAGGAGCGCTCTGAGCGTGGTGGATAAGGTGCGTTATGCATCACGGCCGGTCTCCGGGGTGGGGGACAGGCCGTCGAGGACGGCTGCTGCAGCGGTGAGCCAGGCCTCGCGGGTGGCGGGCCGCAGGTCGTACAGGTCCAGGCGTTCGCCGGTGGCGATGGCGGGGTCGTAGGGGATCTGGACGACGGCGCGGGTGTGGTCGGTGAAGTGCTCGACGAGGCGGGCGCGGTGTCGGTGGTCGACGCGCGGGGTGGCCGCGGAGATGACGGTGACGGCGGTGTCGGCGAGTCGCTCCCGGCCGGTGGTGCGCAGGTGGTCCAGGGCCCAGTCGGCGCTGATGGCGGTGTCGGTCTGGTCGGTGGTGGTGACCACGACCGCGTCGGCGGCGTCGAGGGCGGCCTGCCAGTTGCGGGCGCGGACGTTGTTGCCGGTGTCGACGACCACGACCCCGTAGAACCGGGCCAGGACCTCCCGCAGGCGGCGGAACTGCACGCCGTCGACCTGCGCCATCCGCCCGGGGTCGGCGTCGGAGGCCAGCACGTCGAACCGGGCTTCGCCCTGCGGGCGCAGGTAGCCGGCGAGGTCCCCGATCCGGGCCCTGATGGTCTCGAAGTGGTCCAGGTCGGCGAGCAGGTCCCACACGGTCGCCTCCGACCCGGTGGGGGCGAGCGCGCGCAGTCCGAGGGTGCCGCGGGTCTCGTTGTTGTCCCACGCCAGCGCGGAACCGCGGTGGGCGCCGAGGGTCGCGGCGAGCAGCAGCGCGGCGGGGGTCTTGCCCGCTCCCCCCTTGGGGTTGACGACCACCACGGTCCGCGCCCCGACCAGGGGGCGGAGGACCGCCTCGAGCCGGTCCCGGTGCCGCAGCTCGATGCGACCCGCCCGTACCCGGACCCGACCACCGGTGGCGGCGACGACCCGGCCGCGCCACCCCCACGCCGCCGGCCGGTCGGCCGGGGACAGCCGCGCCGGGAGAAGATCGCGGACATCGCGACCCGGAGAGGCGGCCGGTGGCGGCGTCGCCAGCGCGACCGGTCGGGGCGGATCGCTGTTGACGACCGGGAGTGGCCGAGCGGCGACGGCGACCGGTCGCGGGTCCTCGACGGCGGACGGCTCGACCGGGTCGGTCGCGGGCGTGGCCGGGGTGGTCGGTGGCCGGGTGGTCGGTGGCGGGGTCCGCGGGGTGCGGACCGGGCTGCTGGTGACGGGGTGGGTGCTCATCCGATCTGCTCCAGGGTCGCGATCCGCCAGCCGCCGGCGGCGGTCGGGCGGGTCAGGGTGAGGAAGTCCGTCCAGGTCACCGGTGTCCCGGTCCACCCGTCGCGGCCGCGGGGGGTGAGGGTGACCACCTCCTGGCGGAACAACCGGGTCGGGGTGCTCCCGGCGGGGGCGCCGTCTTTGCTGGCGCGTGGTCTCCGGGTACACGGGGCCGTCCGGGGAGACCACGAGCCGGCGGGGTCTTCCGGCCGCCTCGGTGAGGTTCAGGCGGACCGCGTGGCCGTAGAGCCCGGCGGTGGCGGCGGCGGCAGCGAGCAGCGCCCGCTCGGGGTCCCGGGTGTCCGTGGCGACGGTCCGCCCGTCGAGGGTGGCGGCCCCGTCTGCGCTGATCCGGCCGCGCAGGACGGGGAACCGGGGCGCGGCCGCGGGACGAGAGGTCCTCACGGGCTCTCCTGGTCCAGTTCGGTGACCTGCCAGCGGCCGCCGGGGGTCCGGGTGAGCCCGACGTACACCGCGATGCTGACGACGGGCCCGGTCCACCCCGGGCCGGTGGGGGTCTGGGTGAGCAGGTACTGGCGGTCGGCTGTGGTCGCGGTGTCGGCGGGACGGTCATCGGCCGCGGCGGCGACATGGACGGCCAGGTGCGCGCGGTGGGCCGACCAGCTGTTCCAGGCCGCGCCCGGTCCCGCGGCCGCGTCGTTGGCGGCGCGGAGGGCGGCGGTGTAGCCGCCGCCGAACCAGGGCAGGGCGCGGCGCTGCGCGTCCAGGGGGCTGGTGTCGGTGACGGTGTCGGCGCTGTAGGCGACGGTGAGCGCGGCGGCGGCGACGACACCCGGGTCCGGGCTGGTCAGGGTCGCGGCCTGGGGCAGGGCGGCGGCCGGGCTCGGCCGGGTCGAGGCTCCCGGGGTCGAGGCTGGTGCAGCGGGTGCGCCGGTGATCGGACGCACGGTCCCTGACGTACCTGCACCTGGCTGCACCGGCGCCGCAGCGGTGGGTGCTGCCGGTGACGACAGGCCCGATGTGGTCAGCAGTGGTGGTTGGGCGGCGCAGCCCGCAGCTGCGGCGGCGATGAGTGCCGCGATGGCCGCGGCCAGTGCGGGGCGGGGCGGTGGCGCGGTCATCCGAACCTCACCGGGTACCAGGTCTGGGTGGCCCAGTACCGGCCGGACAGGCTGATGACCTCGACGTGGCCGCCGGTCTCCGGGGCGTGCAGCATCTGCCCGCCGCCGAGGTAGATCCCGATGTGGTGCAGCCCGCTGGCGTCGGCGAACCCGATCGCGTCACCGGGCTGCACCTGCGCCCGGGGGACGGGGGTGCCCGCGGCGACCTGCGCGGCCGCGGTCCGCGCGAGCGTGATCCGCCGGCCCGACGCCTGGTAGACGGCGAAGCGGACCAGCCCGGAGCAGTCGAACCCGACGGTGTGGGCCCCGGACCCGATCC
>JAABUN010006300.1_pt1 | contig 13785 bp, 12 predicted proteins | sample 5559311 | NCBI WGS metagenome assembly JAABUN01 (sample SAMN10711877, study PRJNA513370) | rock metagenome | isolation source: Antarctica rocks | place: Antarctica: Victoria Land, Siegfried Peak sud | reverse complement strand
ACTACAGACGGGCGTGTCACACCCACGGAGCCACTACCGATATTAAATTCCCATCTCACGATGAAGAAAATTTCCTACCAATTCCCGCCAGATTTCGTGTGGGGCGTGGCCGCGGCGTCGGCCCAAATCGAAGGCGCGGCCTTCGAAGACGGCAAAGGCGAATCGATCTGGGATCGCTTTTCACGGCATCCCGGCGCCGTGGTCGGCGGCGACACGCTCGATGACGCCTGCGACCATTATCATCGCTTTGCCCAAGATGCCGCGCTGATGCAGGAACTCGGTTTTCGCCATTACCGGCTTTCCATTGCCTGGCCGCGCATTTTTCCGACGGGTCGGGGCGAAATCAACGAAAAAGGCCTCGATTTTTACGACCGGCTCATCGACGCGTTTTTAGCGCGCGGCATCACGCCCCATGTCACGCTTTTCCACTGGGATTTGCCGCAAGCCTTGGAAGACGAAGGCGGCTGGCTCAACCGCGCCACCGTCGATGCCTTCGCCATTTACGCGCAAACCGTCGTCAAACGCCTCGGTGATCGCGTCGATAGCTGGTTCACGCTCAACGAAATGCCCTGTTTCATCGGTCTGGGCTACCAAACCGGCATTCACGCTCCCGGTCGCAGGGAAAGCGCAAAACTTGTCAATCAGGGCTACCATCACGCGCTTTTGGCGCACGGTCACGGCGTGCGCGCGGTGCGCGAATTTGGTGGCCCCAAGGCGCGCGTCGGTATGGTGCATAACCCGCAAACTCCCCTCCCCGTGAGCGAAACCGCCGAAAACATGGCGGCGGCGCGCGCCAATTACCAAAAAGTCAACGGGCAACTGATGGCGCCGCTTTTTCTGGGCGATTATCCCGCCGATTTCCTGCAAAATGCCGCAGAAGACGCGCCCGCAGTGCAGCCCGGCGACAGGGAACTCATCGCGCAGCCGACCGATTTTCTGGGACTCAACCTTTACGCCGGTTATTTCGTGCGCGAAGCCGAAAACGGCGCGCCGCAAACCTTGCCCTTTCCCAAACAGTTCCCGCGCGGGGATTTGGCGTGGATCAACGTCACGCCGCAAACGCTCTACTGGGCGATTCGCCATGCCGAGGAGGTTTATGGCGTCAAAACCTTTTATATCACCGAAAACGGCGCCGCTTTCGACAACGAAGTGACGGCCCAGGGCGAAATTCTCGATCTCGACCGGCGCGAATTCTTGCGAAATTACCTGATCGGCCTCCACCGCGCCGTTGACGAAGGTTTCGACGTGCGCGGCTATTTCCAGTGGTCGGTGATGGACAATTTCGAGTGGGCCGAAGGCTATTCCAAGCGTTTTGGCATCATTCACGTCGATTATCAGACTCAAAAACGCACGCCTAAACTCAGCGCACAGTGGTATCGCCGCGTCATCGCGGAAAACCGCATCGTTTAGAGGCCGTTGCTAACAACGCCCTAAATTCAACTGCCCATATCCCAGAAATGGGTTTCGGTGTCACCGAGCAAAGTCTGGATATAGGCGATTTGCCCGTGATGGTGAATCGTATCGACAACGGGAAGGGAAATCGCGCGGCTCTTGGGGATTTTTCCAAAGGGCAGCTGCATATCGCCGGTCAGGTCGTTGTCGCCGAGCGACAAAAGCAGCAGCGCGTAGTCGGCGCTGGCGGTTTCGACGGCGCTCTGCGCTGCTTCGCGGGTCGAAAAAACGGGTTTTTCGCCGGGCGCTCGCATTTGCAGCATCGCGGTGAAAGTGCTGAGGTTGCCGGCGACTTCCGCCGCGATTTCGAGCGCCGATTTCGCGCCCGGCGCCGGTTTCCAGGTCAATTTGTCGTCGGGAATCGAGCCTAAATTGTAGGCGAGATTTTTCCCGGCCCACGCCACGGAGTCGGAGAGCAGTTGCAGTGGATGCATAATTTTCCTTGAAACGACACTTTATTTGATGAGCGCCAGGATCGTCCGAAAATGCGGCGAATCGGCGCTTTGCATCAGTTCGAAAACCGCGCTTTCCGTTGAAGTCGGCAGCGCGCCCGCCATTTGGAGCCGCGCGCAACCGATGCGGTGATTGTGCTGCTGACGCGAACTCATCGCATCTTCAACCCCAAACACAGTGTAGCCCGCCGCGATCAAATCGAGACCCGTTTGCAACACGCAAATGTGACTTTCCAGCCCGCACAGCAGAATCGCTTGGCGCGCCTCGGCTTCCAACCGGCTTTTCAAAGCGGGAAAGCCCGAAAAGCGCATTTTTTCCACCGCATCGAACTCGCCCAGCGCTTCCCGAATGCTCTCGACCGTCCCGCCGATGCGCGTCGGATTTTGCTCGGTCACCGCCACGGGAATCTCCAAAAGCCGCGCCGCGCGCGCCAAAATCGCGCCGTTGCGCTCGATGCGCTGCGCTTCGTGCATCGCGGGCAAAAGCCGACTTTGCACATCGACCATCAGTAAAAGAGAATTTTCGGGCGTGAGACGGGGAATCATTGAGATTAGACCTCTTGCAAAAGTCGGTTAGCGTGGCTGCAACTTCGTAGAGACGCGCGGAGCGCGTCTGCCTCTTCTCCGCGTTCATCCCCGCAGGGGATGAAAAGACGCTCCGCACGTCTCTACAAAGCTCTGCGAAAGTCCAAATTCACTTCCCAAAGCGACTTTTGCAAGAGGTCTATTGAAGTTTGACGGCAATTGGCAACACTGAGAGCATGAGCCGATGGCGAGCCAGTGCGTTACGAATACTGCGCGACAAACGGTTTGAAGTTCAGCATCGCAACTTCATGGTGGTGCTGGCGCGGAAACCACGCGCCTCAACTTCGTCATGCGGTTGGCACCCTCTTTTATCCGCGCCTAGCCGATTCTGATTAAAGCGGTGGAAAATCGCGCGCAAGAGATTTTGATGGGTGACCGGTGACATTCCACCAACCGATTTATTAACACCACGCTAAGACCTGGGGAAAACTGCGGGTGAAACAGGGATAAGCGGGCCGATAAGTTTTGTCTTTTGCCACCGACAAGCGAATTTCCTCCGCTTTGAGCGCGCCTGACGCATTGCGCGCGCGTGGTAGAAACGCCAAAATCTTTTATGCCGGTAAAAACCGATATGTTGTGGTTGGACGCGCCCAACGCCACAACATCTTGCGGTTTATCGAACACCTCGCCAGCGGATTTAAGAAGCCGACGACGCACTTTTCGCCCCACTACCCACCCTATTTTCAGGAACATTCATGCCCAAACAAGCCACCACACTCGACTTCACCGCCAACGGCGCCAACGGCGATGCCAACGACCACCAAAACGGCGACAGCGCCGCCGAAATCGTCGTGCCCGACGAGGTTTCGGCGCCCGAACTCGCCGCGGCCCAAAGCCGCGTCATCGGCAACGGCCATTCGGGTTGGACGCCCGGTTTTCGCTCCCAGAACAAGCCCGAACGCGCTCTCAAATTCGCGCGCCGCTACACCGTCGCGGGTCAAGATCCCTTTGAGACGGCGCAGTGGGAAAAGCGCACCGCCGCCATCACCGGCGAGACCGGCAAAGCCGTTTTCGAGCAGAGAGACTGCGAAATCCCCAAAGACTGGTCACAGTTGGCGACAAACGTCGTGGTGAGCAAGTATTTTCGCGGCCCGATGGATTCGCCGCAACGTGAAACGTCGGTGCGCCAGGTGATTGGCCGCGTTTCCGACACGATTGGAAATTGGGGCCGCGAAGGCGGTTACTTCGCAACTGAAGAGGACGCCAGCGCCTTCCGCGACGAGCTGACTTACCTGCTTTTGCATCAATACGGCGCTTTCAACTCGCCGGTCTGGTTCAATTTGGGCGTCAAAGGCGCCAAGCCGCAGGCGAGCGCGTGTTTCATCAACTCGGTTCACGACGACATGGAATCGATCATGGAACTCGCGGCGACCGAAGCGCGATTGTTTAAAGGCGGATCGGGCGCCGGCAGCAATTTGTGGCGGATTCGTAGTTCGAAAGAGCAGCTTTCGGGCGGCGGCATTGCATCTGGCCCGGTCTCTTTCATGCGCGGTTGGGATTCCTTCGCGGGCGCGATTAAAAGCGGCGGCACCACGCGCCGCGCGGCGAAAATGGTGGTTCTTAACGCCGATCACCCCGACATCGAAGAGTTCATCACCTGCAAATCGACCGAGGAAAAGAAAGCCTGGGCCTTAATCGAAGCCGGATATAGCGGCGGTTGGAACGTGCCGGGCGGCGCTTACGATTCGGTGATGTTCCAGAACGCGAACCACTCGATTCGCGTCTCGGACGCCTTCATGCAAGCCGCCGAAAAGGGCGAAAAGTGGGAAACCAAGGCGGTCACAACGGGCCGTGTCGTCGAAACCAAGGACGCGCGCGAAATGCTCAAACAGATCGCGGAATGCACCCATTTGTGCGGCGATCCGGGCTTGCAATACGACACCATCATCAACGACTGGCACACCTGCGCCGGAACCGACCGCATTTACGCCAGTAACCCATGCAGCGAGTTCGTCTTCCTCGACGACACTGCCTGCAACCTCTCCAGCCTCAATCTCCTCAAATTCTACGATTTCGAGACCGGACAATTCGACGCCGACGCTTATGTTCACGCCTGCGAAGTCTTTCTCACCGCGCAGGAAATCATCGTTTCGTTCGCCTCTTATCCGACGCAGAAAATCGCCGAGAACTCCGAACTCTACCGACCGCTTGGCCTTGGATATTGCAACATCGGCGCACTTTTGATGGCGATGGGCCTCGCCTACGATTCCGATCAGGGCCGCGCTTTCGCCGGGGCACTCACCGCGATCATGACCGGCTCGGCTTACGCTCAATCGGCGCGCATCGCGGCCAATGTCGGGCCATTCGAGGGTTACGCCAAGAACCAGCAGCCGATGCTGCGAGTCATCGGCAAACACCGCGATTCGGTCAAGCGCATCGACGAAACCCTCGTTGCGGGCAACGTGATGGACGCCGCGCAAAAAGTCTGGGACGACGCCTTGATGCTCGGCCAGAAACACGGTTATCGCAACGCGCAGACGACAGTTTTGGCGCCGACGGGCTGTTTAATTGGCGGTTCGCTGGTTTCAACCGACAAAGGTTTGGTGCGCCTTGAAAAGCTCGGTAATCCGGGTGGGAAAGAGTGGCAGGATGTCGATTTTCGCGTTTTCACCGATGGCGGAACGCAAAGCGCGACCAAATTCTTCATCAACGGCCTCGACCAGACGCGGCGCATTACCACGCAAGCGGGGCACTTCATTCAGGGCACTTTGAAGCACCGCGTCAAAGTTGTCAATCCGCAAACAGGCGTCTGGGAATGGAAGCGTTTCGCGCAAGTCGAAGCGGGCGATCTATTGCCGATCGCAATGAATACGCTCATTGGTGACGCCCAAACCGTTGCTCTGCCTCCTGTGGGCGAATTGCACTGGAACGGCGATTGGAATACCAAAACGCCCGTGCAAATGTCGCCGGAACTCGCCGAACTGGTCGGTTATTTCATGGGCGACGGCTCGCTCCACGCCAAAGGTTTGCGTTTTTGCATCGCGCAAGGCGACGAAGATGTCGCCACGCGCATCGAGCAACTCGGATTCGAACTTTTCGGTTTGAAAGCGCACCGCGCCGACAGAACCGGCTACCTCGAAATCGCGCTACACTCGGTTTCCCTCGCTTTGTGGTGGGACGCGGCGGGCTTTTTCAAGACGAAACCCGACGCCGATCACGCGGGTAAAGGCTACGCGCCGCGCATTCCCGACGCGATTCTTCATTCCAACAACCGCGAAGTTTATGGCGCGTTTTTGCGCGGCTTATTCGAAGCTGACGGCACCGTCATTGAAGGCGTGCCCGCGCTCTGCAGCGCCAACTTCGACTTCGCCGCCGAAGTCCGCGCCCTGATGCTCGCGATGGGCTTCCCGACTTCGACCAAGACCGGCCAGTCGCAGTTCGGCCAAAATCCGACCTACGTTTTGCGCCTTCGCAACGGCACCTATAGCCCGCGTTTCCAAACCCAGATCGGCTTCATCGGCGCGCGCAAATCCGGCGGTGTTCTCGAACTCAAAGGCGAAATGTCCGGCAAGCGCGACCGCATCTTTTTGCCGCGCGAAGTCTGGAGTGAACTCGTTCCCACCTCGCATCCGCTCCGCAACGCCGTTCAAATCGCGCTCAAGCGTCACGGCGGCGTCGCGCGTCAACTCGCTTCCAAAATTCAGGCGCAAACCTTCGATTCCCGCCTCGAACACGCCCTCGGCTTTTTCTTCGATGAAGTCGAGAGTAACGACGACGGCGGCGAGCAAATGACCTACGACCTTTCGGTTCCGGCCAACGTGACTTATGTCGCCAACGGTTTCGTCTCGCACAACACGATTTCCTTCATGATGGACGCCGACACAACCGGCATCGAACCCGACATCGCGCTCGTCAAATACAAGAAATTGGTCGGCGGCGGGCTTTTGAAGATCGTCAACCAGACCGTGCCCGCCGCGCTTCGCAAACTGAGCTACAACGAGGACGAAATCAAGTCGATTGTCGATTATATCGACAAAAACGACACCATCGAAGGCGCGCCCGGACTTTTGGACGAGCATCTCAGCGTCTTCGATTGCGCCTTCAAAGCGATGAACGGCACGCGCTCGATTCATCACATGGGCCACATCAAAATGATGGCGGCGGCGCAGCCGTTCCTCTCCGGCGCGATCTCCAAAACCGTCAATATGCCCGAAAGCTGCACGGTCGAAGAGATCATGGACGCCTATATTCAGAGTTGGAAATTAGGCACCAAAGCGGTCGCCATCTACCGCGACAACTCCAAGCGCACCCAGCCGCTTTCGACCGCCAGCGACGCCCAGAAAGCCGACAAAAAAGAGGCCGCTGTCAAGCGCGCCAACCGTCGCAAACTGCCCGATGAGCGCCAATCCATCACCCACAAATTCTCGATTGCGGGTCAGGAAGGCTACTTCATGGTCGGCCTCTACGAAGACGGCTCGCCGGGCGAACTTTTCATCAAAATGAGCAAGGAAGGCAGCACAATTTCGGGCCTGATGGACTCGTTTGCGGTTTCGATTTCCCTCTGTTTGCAATACGGCGTGCCGCTGCGAGTTTTGGTCAACAAATTCTCTCACACCCGCTTCGAGCCGAGCGGCTACACCACCAACCGCGAGATTCCGATTGCCAAGAGCCTGATGGATTACATCTTCCGCTGGTTCGACCTCAAATTCCATCCCAACGGCGACAACGGCCACTTCGGAAAACCCGCGCCGACCGAGGAAGTGGAAGCAAAAAAAGCCTCGGAGCCTGAACTGGCGCTCTCGCAAGCCCCGGTTCAGGCGCCCCAACTCGCCCACTCCAACGGCTCATCGAATGGCAACCTCGCCGACGCGCAAGCGAGCCTGATGCAAAGCCAGAGCGACGCCCCGCCCTGCCCCAACTGCGGCGCGATCACGGTGAGAAGCGGCAGTTGCTACAAGTGCAACGAATGCGGCACGACGACGGGTTGTGGGTGATAAAAACAGAGGGCGCGCGGCGAAAGCCGCGCGCCCTTTGAACAAATATGCGGATAAGGAGATACATAAATTGACAGAAGAAACTCGCTTTATATTTACTACCGTTGTCGCTGCAATGGTAGGATTTATATCAACTCAATTTCTTGCCTATTTCCAAAATAAAGCCAAAAGAGAGGAAGAGTTTCAATTATGGTTTAGGACTTACTATCTGGATCAGGGACTAGAGATTCTACTTGTTTATCTATCAAGTTTGTATAATCCATCTCCCTTAACTGGACGAGGGCGAATAGTCCTTCCCAAAATGCCATCTCAGGCACTGCTTCGTGTATGTTCCCTGCTCGACTTGAACTTCCTTTATAAAGTTATGACGGATGCTCATCGCATGGTGAATTTCAATTCTGAATATAATTCTCGATGGGGAGGATATATTTTTATGACCGATTTACAAAACATACTTTCTTGCATACACAGAGATTTGACTTTGAATCTTCCCCGTGATTCCAAAACAGCATATAGAATTCACTCCACAAATTCGATTTTAAGACATAAAGAACGCATCGCTGACTCAATAGAAATTTTTATTCCTGCGTTAGAACAGGAAAATAAAGAATTCCAGCAAGTCTATGAAGACATGAGAAAAGCTTCGATGGAAATGATTAGCGCAGTTAGACAAGCACGAAAAGGAGGGCGAGACCCAGGAGACGATACTAAAGTCAAAGAAGCGATGGAAATCTGTCATAACCTGGAAGTTAGTGCTAATCGGAAGTTCAACAGGCAGAAAATCGTAGATAATGCAACAGACGAAGAGTGAGGATGAGTAGATTGACAGGTAGATCATTTGTCGCGGCACGCTGCAAACCGCTTATCAATTCGATGAAAAGCTGCTTTTGCGCGACCACAACGATTTGCCTTGGCCGCATCACGTCCAAGTCGCGTGGGAACCGTATTTTTTGGCGCATCGGATGTTGCTGGGCGCCGAGCAATCGACGGTCAAGCGGCTCACTGACGAGAATATCTCGCAGTTGGAAGCGGTGTTTGGAAAACCGAAGTCGTTCTAACGATTTTCTGCGCGGCTCGATTCTCTCGGACGGTTACTCTTTCTGCTCAACACTACGTTCGAAGTGCTTTGGAAGTAGCTCGATGAACAATTGAAGCCGCTCGATGAGCCATTAAAGTCGCTCGACAGACTTGGAGACTTGCTCGATGAACTTTGGGAGCCGCTCGATTCAATCGAGCGGCTCTCAAAGTTTGTCGAACTGCTCTCAGAGTCTGTCGAGTGGCACCAATTGTTTGTCGAGCGACTTCCAAAGTTCATCGAGCAGGTCTCCAAGCTCGTCGAGCGACTCCAATTGTTTATCGAGCGACTCTCCAAGTTTGTCGAGCGACTCAGAAAGTTTCTCGAATCACGCTGAATTGTTTGAGAATCTTGTTAAATGGGTATATTTTGGTGACGCGGGTTGTTATAGCCGCGCATTTTCTGGAGAAAACTTCAACATGATTACCGGGATTGGCTCTTATTTTCAGACGACTCAGGAGTTCGGCGCGAATTGGCTGGCCTCCAATGGCGAACTTGCGCCCGCCAGCTTGATTTTGGCCGGGCAATATACGCAGGCGATGTTCGTATCCGACCGGACGACGTTGCTGGCGCTCATTGAGGACGCTTCGGCCAAAGCCGACGCCGCGCGCATCATAGCGGGTAATCGCGACACTAACAAAGCGAATTTGATGACGCGTGGCAAGCAGTTTCGTGGTGTGGTTGCGGGCACAATCACCGAAAAGCAAGCTCTCGAAGATTTGCCACCGATGCCCGATTTCAAAGAAAATGCCGCGCTTTTTCTCGATGTTTTCAGGAAGATGAGCCGGTTGTGGGCGCGCATCAACCTCGCCGCGTCCAGCTATGGCTTGAGCGGCCCGCTGCTTTTGCAGGGCGGCTACCCTCAGGACGCCTTCGAGGAAGATGTGATTCAGACGGGGAATTGGTATGAAGGCGCGGTCAATGCCGACGAGCTGTTGGGCGATGCGCGCGGCAAACGCGACAACGCGATGAAGGCGATTTATGAGCGCATGAAGCAGTATCGCGCGCTCGCGCCCGCCGCTTTGCCCGCCAATTCGCCCGCGCTCGCCAATTTGCCGCGCCTCACGCCTGAACCGGGCACGACGCCGCCCGGTTTAGTCGTGACGGGGCAGTGGGATGCGACTTTGGGCAAAGCGGTGTTTGATTGGCCGGTTTCGACGTTCAAAAATCTCGATAAATTGCAGGTTCGGGGCAGCACCGGGACGATTTACAAGAGCGAAAACGAGGAAGTCATCGCGGATTTGGCGAAAGATGCGACGCATTTCGAGACCGATTGGGGACTGAGCGCGCCGGGGGCGAAAATTAGCGTGAAGGTTTATGTGATGGCGACCACGGGCAATGAAAATGGCGGCAAAGCCGTGAAAATCGTGCGTCCAGAGGTGTGAATTTGAGGCGTTAGACCCCTCCCTAACCCTCCCCACAAGTGGAGAGGGAACCGGTCATAAAAGCGTCCCCGAAAGTTACAGGAAACGCGATAATGACCGGTTCCCTCTCCACTTGTGGGGAGGGTTAGGGAGGGGTCAAACGCCTCAATCTACCGCTTGCCGAAATCAGCGCCGTAATACTCGACGACGTGGGTGCCGGGCGCGACTAATTCGTCGACTTTCTGGTTGTCTTCGTCGCTGATTTGGACTTCCAAGGCCTTGAGATTGCCTTCGAGTTGCTCCATCGTGCGCGGGCCGATGATGGGCGAGGAGATCGTCTTTTGCGCCATCACCCAGGCGAGGGCGAAGGCGTCCATCGCGGCGCCTTTTTGGTCGGAGAGGTCGCGCACGCCGTCGATGACTTTCCAGGTCGCTTCGTTGATGGGTTTGCCCTCGCGGAATTTGCCTTCTTTGTAGCGCGAATCTTCGGGCGCGCTTTGGTCGCGCTGATATTTGCCGGTGAGGACGCCGCCGGCGAGTGGACTCCAGGGAATCACGCCGAAGCCGTATTTGGCGCAGAAAGGGAGAAGTTCGCGTTCGATGCGGCGGTCGAGGATGTTGTAAGGCGGCTGCTCGCAAACGAAGCGGTTGAGGCCGAGTTTTTCGCTTTCCCAGAGGCTTTCGACGAGTTGATAGGCCGCGAAAGTTGAGGTGCCGATGTAGCGGATTTTTCCGGCGGTTATCAAATCGTCGAGGGCGCGCAGGGTTTCGTCGATGGGGACGGAAGATTGCGGGCGATGGATCTGGTAGAGGTCGATGTGATCGACTCCGAGGCGTTGGAGCGAGTCTTCGCAGGCTTTGATGAGGTGAAAACGGCTGTTTCCGCTGTCGTTGGGGCCGTCGCCCATTTTTCCGTGGCCTTTGGTGGCGAGAAAGACCTCGTCGCGGCGATTTTGCAGCGCTTTGCCGACGACGAGTTCGCTTTTACCGCGACTGTAAACGTCGGCGGTGTCCCAGAAGAAGAGTCCGGCGTCGAGCGCGCGGTGCATGATGGCGATGGAATCGGCGTCGTTGGTGGTGCCGCCGAAGTTCATGCAGCCGAGGCAAAGCGGGGAAACCTGAGCGCCGGTGCGACCTAAAGAGTTGTTTTTCATGATGGTTTTTGGGGGTTTAAGAGGAGAGAACAAATCGCGGGCCGAAGTTTTTTGGGTCGAAATCGGAACCTAAACGCCCCTTTCAGGGCCAAAAACGCCTCAAGGTGCGCCGGGCGTGGTAGACATAAGGGGTAGCAAACAAAAGAGGACAACTAATTTGAATCAGTGGAGAATGTCATTTCGGATTGGCGCGGCGGGCACGGAGATGTGGCCCCAATGTCGCGCGCAGGGCCTCGCTGCCATCAGTTACAAGCCGCTTTGCGAGGTCGATCTCTCGGCCTGCGAGCGTGGCGAACCGGCTGAGAAGTGGTCGCAACTCAAAACCGCGCAAAAGGCGAGTCTCGAAGCCTTCGCCTATGAAATGCAGCCCGGCGACGTGATTTATGTCAAGCAGGGGCCATCGATCATCGGGCGCGGCGTGGTGCAGGGGCCGTATCAGTTCGACCGCGAATTGAATTTGCGCGACGACAACGATATGCCGTGGCCGCATCAGTTGCCGGTGGCGTGGGAGCCATATTTTCTGGCCGCCAAAATCCAGTTGGGCGCGGAAATGTCCACGGTAAAGAAGCTGGGCGACGAGGAAATCGAGCGTTTGGAGAAGACGTTTCGCGTTTTCAAGCATCCGGCTTTGGCCGGGTCTTAAATATCAGCAGAAAAGCAAACGGAGCGCGAATATCGCGCTCCGTTTTTGGTTTATTGGCTGGGTTTGGTGTTTTCGTCGGGTTCGAGCGCGTCGTTGGTGCCGGCCATGCTGCCGTTCCAACCCGCTTCGATGGCGCCGGTGATGGCGTCGGGGCTGTTGTTTTCGCCGCTTTTGGGGTCTTGGCCCTCGTCGATGGGCGGTTTTTGCGATTGGTCAGAGTGATTTGAGTTTTGCATGACAGCGCAGAGGTTCAATTGCCGTGCCGCAACCCGCATCAGTGGTTATTTTCCATCGCTTGATAGAGTTCGTAGCCGTTGAGATTGCCATCGGAGCGGTATTTTTCGTTGCCCGCCGCGTCCGTCCACACAATCGTCGGATATTTTTGGATGTTGAAGCGCCGCGCGAGGTCAGGCTGGCCTTCGGCGTTGATTTTGAGCGGCACGATGTTCTGCGCTGCGGCGATGATGGGCGCGCGTCCATAGACCTCACGATCCATCTGTTTGCACGCCGGGCACCAGTCGGTGTAAAACGCGATCATCATCATTTTGTTCCCGGCGGCGGCGATTTGTTGGGCGCTTTCGAAATTGAAGTTCCAGGCGATAAACGCGGGTTGCAGGGGAGCGGGCGCACCGCCGGGCTTGGAAAGATCGGACGACTGCGGATTGGAGCGGAGCGCGAAAACGAGGGGCAGGGCGACGGCCATCATCGCCACCACGCCCACGACGGGCGCATAAGCGGCGGGCGCAGAGGCGCTTTTGCGCTGCTGTTCGGCGTCGATTTGAGCGATGATTTCGGCCTCGCTCAAAGGGCCGGCGGAGATGGAGGGTTCGATGGTCATGGCGCGGCGAGCTTTTCGCATGGGAATTTGAAAGTCGCCGCCTACCCTTTATCAATCTTCTGACCATTTGCGCGTGAAACGGAGAAATTCGCTGCATCCGAAGCGAATCAATAGCGAATCAATTCGCAGCCAACGCAAACAGCGCGAGAAACCGAAGTTTCTCGCGCTGTTTGCTGGTTCGACTATACCGAGTTAAGCGGGTGGGTTGTCGTCCATCGGGCCATCTTGGCCGGGGCCACCAGGCCCGCCGGGGCCATCCCCCGGCCCTGGGCGACCTTGTCCGCCACCTCGACGACCACCTTGACCGCCACCTTGACCGCCAGGGCCACCGCCGCGACCGCCACCGCGACCGCCGCCGCCGGGAGGCGAAAGAATGGCGCCTTCATCACCGATAAGTCCGGCGAGGGTCAAATACGCTTCTAACTGCGGGTTTTTGGAGAAACCGACCGCCGCATTCAGCGCGCTTTCGGCACCGGCGCGGCGCTCTTTTTCGGCCTTGACCGCATCGCGCAAAGCCCCAAGTTGGCGCGCCGCGACTTCGGCGCTGATGTTGTTGCCCAAACCTTCCTGAAGCGTGCGAGCCTGGGCGCGCAGCGGCATCGCCGCCACTTCGCGCGCCTGGGCGTAAGCGAGGATGCTGGTCTGCGACGCGTCGGTGATTCCCAGCGTCGTCATCTGCGTTTTCATCGCTTCTTCGCGCATCTGCTGCATCTGTTGCGGCGTCATCATCGCGCCGCCACGTCCGCCTTGGCCCTGGCCGCGACCACGGCCCTGTCCTCCACCTTGACCTGGCCCGCCGGGGCCGCCTTGACCGGGGCCACCCGGTTGAGCGTTGGCATAAGCGCCGCAAAGCGTCATTGCGGCCAGCAAAATCAGCGCACTCGATTTGTGTTTCATCATAGTTTTCTCCTCGAATCGGGCCAGTTATCGGCGCCCAATGAAGTGACAATAAACGGATGCAACCAAGGCGCCGCCGCCGGTAAATTCTGGCCCTGTTTCGCTTAAGATTTGTTGGGCAAAGAACACAAATTGGCGATAGAACGCGCTACCGGCGGCATTTTTGAAACAACCTCGCTGCTGAGGAAGACCACAGTCACCTGCAAGACTACGCGCCGGATGCTTTAGCTTCCGGGACGCAAACCAAGTCACAAATTAATTAAATAACCAGTGTTGCGGGTTGGTCAGCGGGCAAAGTTGACAAGTGAAAGTGTGACTTGTCCCGTCCATTTTGTGCAGATGTTGTAGATAGCCGCGCAATAAGCCCGTCGAGTGGCGAGATGAGGTTTGA
>JAABUN010006298.1_pt1 | contig 13793 bp, 11 predicted proteins | sample 5559311 | NCBI WGS metagenome assembly JAABUN01 (sample SAMN10711877, study PRJNA513370) | rock metagenome | isolation source: Antarctica rocks | place: Antarctica: Victoria Land, Siegfried Peak sud | reverse complement strand
GGCTCTTCGCGGTGGAGGGTGAGCGCGTCGATCTGATCTGAGGGGCCCGTGGCCTCCCAGACTGACTGGTGTTGAGGCATCCAGTCGGAAGGCCACGAGCATGGAGGACGGTACGACGCTGCTCTTCGACCTGCCGGGATTCCGGGTCGTCGAGTGTTACGAGGATGGGGACGGCCAGCGGCAGGTCGTGGTGATGGGCTTGGCGGCCGAGCATGCCTGCCCGGGCTGCGGGGTGCTGGTGGCCAAGCCGTACGACCACCGGGAGATGTGTCTTAAGGACCTGCCGATCGGGCAGCGGCCGCTGCACCTGCGGTGGCGAAAACGCCGCTACGCCTGCTCGGAAGGCGCCTGCCCGCGGCGCACCTTCACCGAGACGAGCACCGAGGTGCCACCGCGGCACCGGCTGACCGGCCGGCTGCGGGCCAAGCTGGAGTCCGCGGCCTCCGGCTCGGCCCGGGCGCTGTCCGACGTCGCAGCCGAGTACGGCGTGTCCTGGTGGAGCGTCCAGCACGCGCTGGTCGTCACGGCCGCCGGACTGCTACCCGACCCGACGCCGGTCCGGGTGCTCGGCCTGGACGAGACCCGGGCCCGGTCGGTGCGCTGGCTCTTCGGTGCGACCGGCTGGCGCCGGTCGGAGCCGTGGATGACCTCCTTCGTCGACCTCGACCTGCGTCGGCCCGGCGGGCTGCTCGGGCTCACCCCCGGCCGCTCCGGTGCGGCCGTCGAGGGCTGGCTGAGCCAGCAGAGCGCCGAATGGCGGGCCGGCATCGAGGTTGTCGCCCTGGACCCGTCGGCGCCGTTCGCCGCGGCGATCCGCCGAGCCCTGCCCCGGGCCACCATCGTGGTCGACCACTGGCACCTGGTCCGGTTGGCCAATCAGATGGTCACCGAGGTGCGGCAGCGGGTGGCCCGCGAGCAGCTCGGCCGTCGCGGCCGACGGGTTGATCCGGCCTGGGCGCACCGCCGGCTGCTGCTGCGGGCCGGTGACCAGCTCGGTTCCGCCGGGCTGCGCCGGCTCGCCGCGGTGCTGGCCACCGACGACCCGAGCAACGAGATCGGCGCCGCCTGGGGGGTCAAGGAGCTGCTGCGTGGGCTGCTCGCCGCCCGCACCCGCCACGATGCCGCCGGGCGGCTCTACCAGTTCTACGACGCCTGCCTGGCTGCCGACATGGCCGAGACCACCCGCCTCGCCGAGACGATCGCCACCTGGTGGCCGCACATCGAGCCGTTCCTTCGCACCGGCATCACCAACGCCCGCACCGAGGGCTACAACCGAGTGATCAAGCAGGTCAAGCGGGTCGGCTGCGGCTACCGCAATCAGGCCAACTACGAGCGCCGTATCGTCCTGCACATCGCCGCCAGGAGGGCAGCATGACACCGGTCAGCACGGCGTCACCACCCTCCACCGCGAAGAGCCGCCAAAGCCTTCTCCAGCTCGGCGTTGGTCCGTAGCGTCATAGCCATACACGAGCGGTACCACTCTGATACCGCCGCAGGGCGCTAAGGGCCCTAAGCTGTGTCACGAGGACCACGGCGTCAGCGGCCGGTCTCGGCCTTGACCGTCCAGAACGAGGTCCACCTTCTCTTCGAAGAACGCCACCAGCCCGCGAACTTCCGCCGCGTCGTGCAGCGGGGCCTGGTATCCCCAGACGAGGTCGTCGACAACGCGTCCACCGACTTCGGGCGACCAGTAGGACGCCTCACCCTTGTACGCGCAGAACGTCCGAGTCGCGCTGGGGCGCAGCTCGGTGCGCACGTCCTCGCGCGGCAGGTAGTAGCGAGTGGGGAGCATGGTCTCGAAGAGCAGGTGCGCTCTGGTGGACTCGGCGAGCAGCTGACCGTCGAGCTCGAGACGGACATGGCGGGAGCTCGGCAGTACGTCGATGCGATGGAACGGGTCACGCGGGTGGGAGACGATCCGCTGATCCTCCTCGTACCAGGCGTCGAAGTCGGCGAAGCTCAGGACGACATGGCCGGCCAGATCGGGGTCAGTCGGTCGGAATCCGGCGGCGGTGCGATCTCCGGACGGCGCGCGTACTCCGATCGGCTCACCCTCGGTCGAATGCACATCGAACGGGACCCGCGGGTCGAGGATGGGTACCGCTGACAGGTCCGGCAGGTGGACGCCCACCGGCGCGGTCGGCATCGTCGGCTGGCGTGGGACCAGTTCCCCACGGACGTCCTCGGCTGGTACGGCGTACGAGGGCACCACGCGGCGGGGTTCCCAGACCAGCACGGCTCTCGTGCTGTCGATGACGGTCTGGTCACCCAATGTCGCGCGGACCCGCTTCGCGGTCGGCTCATGGCGCAGTTCTCCCAAAGCCCGCATCAGCTGGTCCCGCACCCGAATGCTCATCTCGTCCTCCCCTCAGATATACGAGGTCCCCGCCGTATATGCAGCGCCCATAGCCGAGCATCTCATCGACGTCAACGAAGAGAGCCTGCACGCGGCTCGCGCTGAACTCGGCACCAGGACAATCAAGGACACCGTCAACGAGGCGCTTCGGCCGGGCCACGGGCCGGCCGAGACTCGGGCGTAGCGGTCCGCGTCGTAGTCCCAGGGCTGCCCGGTGGCGGTCCACTCCAGCCGGGACCGCGGCAGCTCCGGAATGTCTGCCGAGAACCCCGGGATACCAGCCGAAGCCGGAGTCCCGGGGTCGCCGGAGCGCTGTCAGTCCTTTACTCGGGCCAGGAAGTTGTCCTGCTGCGGCACCGGAACGCCCGCGCCGAGTAACCGGACCGAGACGTAGTTAGCGTTGAAATGCACGTACGCCGACCCGGACTGCGCCGCGACCTCGATATAGTCGCCGATGAATCGGCCATCGTTGAACAGTGGGTCGGCCTCCGGCTCGTTGGAGAACGGCGTGATCCGCTGCCGACTGGTGAGTCGCACGGTGCCGGCGTCGAGGGTGACGAGCTCGACGTCCTGGCGGTTATGGAACACCGGGTCGTAGCGGCTGGTGTAGTAGGCGACCGCCACGCGCCCGGTGATGGTCGGGAAGTAGTTGTCACCCGCCTGCGAAACCACGCGTGTGGAACTCCACGACCGCCCGAGGTCGTCTGAGTAGCGCAGCTTGACCTGCGGCTCCTCGCACACCGAGTCCCCCAGCACGCGGATCTTGCACTCGTCCCAGGTGACGAAGACCCGCGGCTTGCCGTGGACCATGGCGACAGTGTTCTTGGGGTAGGTGGAGATCCGGAACCCGTCGGCGTGCAGCTCGGCGAGGCCAATGTTGCGCGGCGCTGCCGCGACAAGTCGTTGCGGACCAAACGTCGTGCTGCCTGGCTCGGCCACCCGCAGCCAAAAGCGCATGTGCTCCGGCGGCTGGAAGTTGTTTGCCAGGTCGTTGTCCTCTTCCCACGTGATGTACGTGCGCCCGTCCGGTCCGATCGTCACGTCGCTGAACTGCAGGCTGTTCTGCTGGCCGCTAATCAGGATCGGGTTGGTGCAGCGGCGGAGCGCGGCGTCGCAGCGGACCGCCTTTATCTGGTTCGTGAACAGGCCGGGGAAATCCGGATCAGCGAAGTTGAAGTCGGTGTAGGTCACCCATACCACCCTGCCGGCCGACCCGCTCTTGCCCGCAGTCATCCACTCCTTGTCCAGGAAGTGGCCCTTGCCGTTGGTGGCCACCGCCCGGCGGTCAGGCCAGCAGCTGGGGTCATCACCGCCGGGACAATTCGCGAGTCGCGTCGCCGAGGTGCGATACACCGCGACGCCGTTGGTGTGCGCAGTCAGATGCCCGAAGTCAAGGTTCGTCGGGTAGTTGAGGCTAGCCGCGTAGAGAGTGCAGTCGGCGTCGATGGCGTCGACCGGATCGCCGCCGGAGGGTACCGCCCGGCGGCCGATCTGCACCGCCGGTAGCAGGCCCTCGTTGGCGAGGCTGCGGCCGCCGTTGGTGGACAGGTGCCAGCCGGTGAAGTTGCCCTTGGGGTTGAGCAGACCGCGGTAGTCGTTCGTGCCACCCAGCACGAGGTTGGGCTGCTGCTCGCAGGCGCTGACCGACTCCTCGTTCTGGGGCAGGCCGAGTGAGTCACGGTTGAACCGGAGCAGGTTGCCCACGGTGCGTGCGGCCGCCGGCCCGGAGCCGCCGGCTGCCTTGGCCTGGGCGATCGCTCGAGCGGCCGCCTCATAGCCGGGCCGTACCTGCTCGGGTGCGTCCTGTGGGTGCATCAGGTACTGCCGGGACACCACGCCCGAGGACAGGTGCTGATACCTGGCGGCAGAGTCGGCGGGTTGGTTCCCCGCCTGGCCGTTGCCGGTGGTCAGGGAGACCAGAGGAAAGAGCAGCAGGAGCGGTGTGCTCCATTTCGCGGCGCGGACGCTACTGCGGCGCATCAGGCCTCCAACGGCTGGACGATCGGACGCCGCAGCGCCAGACAAACCCAAATTCGTCCGGCCGGCGACAAGGTTTGGGCCAGAGTGGCGGGTCCGACGGCAATCGTCCCTTACCGCAGAGACAGTGTTCGGTGCGTAGGCACTTGACTGACGCGGAGTTATAGCCCCCCGCCGACGGCCGACCTCGGGAACCCCCCCACGATCCTTGGCACGCAGGTGGAACCGCCCTCAGCTCTGGACCACGACGGTATGGGCTCCGCCTTGCGTATGATCATCGTCGTCTGCCAATCGTGCGGCCGTTGCTCGACGCCGGGTGGGTGCTCCAGGACACCTTCAGTAAGGACAGCTGGGAGTACGGCGACTCCGTGAGCTCCGTGCTCAGTCGCGGCGGGCAACTCGCCAACCCGACTGCGAGGTCACTGTGGTGCTCGACCAACCGCTACCGCGCGGGCCGCTCTGACGGGTGGCGCCACTTTGGCGCTACTCTGTCTCGATGCCAAGTGTGCAGATCAAGGACGTCCCGGACGACGTACACACCGAGTTGCGCCGGCGGGCGGCGAAGGCTGGGAAGTCGCTGCAGGAGTACCTGCTCGGCCGGCTCACCGAGGAGGCCCGTACGCCGAGTCTGGCTGACGTTCTGGACCGAGTCAGCCAACGGCGGGGCGGGCGGTTCTCGGTCGAGGACGCCGCGAGTGCTGTTCGTGCAGAGCGCGATGCGAGGTGATCGTCGTCGACGCCAGCGTCGTGGTGCTGGCTCTCGGCGAGGACACAGCCGACGGCGCCCGCGTGCGCGCAAGGCTGCTTGGGGAGCAGCTGACAGCTCCGGAGATCATCGATCTCGAGGTGATGGCCGCCTGGCGACGCCTCGTCCAGCGTGGGCTGCTTCCGGCCCGTCGGGCCGCTGAGGCGGTCAGGGACCTCTCGCTGTTCCCGATGCAGCGAGCGCCGCACCGCCCGTTGCTCCCGCGCTGCTGGGAGCTGCGCGACACGGTGACCGTCTACGACGCCGCCTACGTGGCGCTTGCCGAGGCTCTCGGCGTGCCGCTGATCACTACGGACGGTCGGTTGTCCCGGGCCAGCGGGCCGCACTGCACGCTCGAGCTGATTACGTGACGTGGCTGGCGTGACGTGGCTGGCAAACGGCACTACCAGTGGGTCGTACCTGCGGGCACGGTCGAGTGACCGCGGCCGGCTCAGCGGGTGCGGTCGACAACGAAGTCGCACACGGCGTCGAGCGCTTCCTTCGCCGGTACGTCGGGGAGCAGGTCGAGCGTGGTACTGGCCTCGTCGGCGTACCGGCGCAGGGTCTCGCGGGCGCGGCCGATCGCCGGGTGCGAGCGCAGCAGAGCCAACGTCTCGGTGAGGCGGCCCTCGGCAGCGAGATCGCCGGCGAGCAGCTCGCGCAGCCGCGAGGAGGCCGGCTCCGCCTCCAGCGCGTAGAGCACCGGCAGCGTGTGCACGCCCTCACGCAGGTCCGTCCCGGGCGTCTTGCCGGACTCCGGGCTGTCAGACGTGATGTCCAGCAGATCGTCGGAGAGCTGGAAGGCGACGCCGATCAGCTCGCCGTACCGGGTCAGGATTTCGACCGTCGACGAGTCCGCGCCGGCCAGCAGCGCCCCCAACCGCCCGCTAGAGGCAATCAGCGCGCCGGTCTTCTCCCCGAGCACCCGCAGGTAGTGCTCCACCGGGTCCTCGCCCGGGCCCGGCCCAACGCTCTCCCGGATCTGGCCCTCGCAGAGCACCGCCAGCGTGCGGGACAGGATCCGGATCGGCTCGGCGCCGAGGTCAGCGGTGATCTCCGAGGCCCGGGAGAACAGGAAGTCGCCGGTGAGGATCGCCACAGCGTTGGTCCACCGGACGTTGGCCGACGGCGCACCGCGGCGCAGCACGGCCTCGTCCATGACGTCGTCGTGGTAGAGCGTCGCCAGGTGGGTCAGTTCGATCGCCGTTGCCGCCTCGACCAGCCCGGGCGCCGTGGAGTCGCCGAAGTGCGAGGCCACGAACACCAGCATCGGCCGGAACCGCTTGCCCCCGGCGGCCATCAGGTGCCGCGCGGTGTCGGTGACGAACGGGTAGTCGCTCTTGACCGCCGAGAAGAGCATCTCCTCGACGGCGACCAGGCCCGCACCGACCTCGGCCTGCAGCGCCTCATCGGCGAAGGCCGGTGCGGACAGCGAGGTCACCACGGGGAAGCTCCTGGGCTCACGGTCAGCGGGCTCACGGTCAGCGGGCTCACGGTCAGCGGACGGGTCAGCGGACGAACAGCGCGGCCCGCGAGGCCAGATCGAGCACCGGCTGCGGGAACACGCCGAGCACCACGGTAACCGCCAGCCCGAGCACGATCGCCCCCGAGGTCAACGCGCCCGGTACGGCGATGGTCGGGCCGTCGGCCGCGGGGTTCTGGAAGAACATCAGCACGATGACCCGCACGTAGAAGAACGCCGCGATCGCGCTGGTGACGACACCGACGATGACCAGGGCGGTGGCCCCGCTGCGGCTCGCCGCCACGAAGACGGCGTACTTGCCCATGAAGCCGCTGGTCAGCGGAATCCCGGCGAGGGCCAGCAGGAAGAAGGCGAAGACGCCCGCGAGAAGTGGTGAACGGCGGCCCAACCCGGCCCAGCTGGACAGGTGGTTGGCCTCGCCGCCGGCGTCGCGGACCAGGGTCACCACCGCGAAGGCCCCGATCGTGGTGAAGCCGTAGACCAGCAGGTAGAACAGCGAGCCGGACAGGCCGGCCGCGCTGGCGGCCGCCACCCCGGTCAGGATGAAGCCGGCGTGCGCGATCGAGGAGTAGGCGAGCATCCGCTTGACGTCGGTCTGGGTGATGGCGAACACCGCGCCGACGGCCATGGTGAGGATCGCCACCCCCCACAGAATCGGACGCCAGTCCCACCGCAGGTCGCCGAAGGACACGTAGAGCACGCGCAGCAAAGCGCCGAAGGCCGAGACCTTGGTGCCGGCGGCCATCAGCGCGGTCACCGGCGTGGGCGCCCCCTGGTAGACGTCCGGTATCCAGCTGTGGAACGGGGCCGAGCCGATCTTGAACAGCAGCCCGACCCCGAGCAGCGCCAGCCCGAGGAAGAGCAGGTTGTCGCTGCTTGTCGGGGCCGAGGCGGCGGCGGCGATCCCACCGAGGTTGACGGTGCCGGCGTACCCGTAGATCAACGCCAGGCCGTAGAGGAAGAACGCCGAGGAGAACGCGCCGAGCAGGAAGTACTTGACCGCGGCCTCCTGCGAGAGCAGTCGGCGGCGGCGGGCCAGCCCGCAGAGCAGGTACAACGGCAGGGACAGCACCTCGAGCGCGACGAACATCAGCAGCAGGTCGTTGCAGGCCGGGAACAGCAGCATGCCGCCGAGAGCGAACATCACCAGCGGGAACACCTCGGTCTGCATCCGGCCGGTGCCGGCGAGCGCCCGCTCGTCCGCCGAGCCGGGCGTCGCCGCCGCCGAGGCGACGAACGCGCCGCCGCCGGAGTCGACCGAACGCTCGGCCATCAGCAGCGTGGCCGCGATGCCGAGGGCCAGGATCGTCCCCTGCAGGAACAACGTGGGCCCGTCCACCGCGATCGCCGCCTCCGCGACCAGCCGGTCGGCCTTGCCGGCCAGCAGCACCACCGCCACCAGGCCGCCCACCTGGCCGGCGAGCGCAACCGCGAGCTGCAGTGCCCAGCGCAGCCGCTGCGGGGCGAAGGCCTCGACCAGCACGCCGACGACCGCGGCGGCGAAGACGGCCAGCATCGGCGCCAGCGCGCTGTAGGCGATCGCCGGCGCGGTGATGGCGTCTCCGGGTGAAGCGAGTACGACGCTCACGAGCCGACCCTCACTTTCCGACGGTCGGGCGCCCGGGTGCCGCGGCCGGCACCGGAACGGGTGGTCGAGGGTCACTGCGGTCGACCTGCTGCAGCGTCCGGTTGACCGAGGGCGTGATCACGTCCAGCACCGGCTTGGGGTAGACCCCGAGCGCGACGACGAGCGCCAGCACCGGGGCGATCACGAACGCCTCCCGCAGGCTGAGGTCGCGCAGCCCGACGTTGGGCTCGGCCGCCGGACCGTGCATGGTGCGCTGGTACATGATCAGGATGTACATCGCGGCCAGCACGATGCCGAGGGTCGCCAGGATCGCGTACGCCGGGTAGCGGGTGAACGTGCCGACCAGCACGAGGAACTCGCTGACGAAGCTGTTCAGGCCCGGCAGCGCCAGGCTGGACAGGCCGGCGACCAGGAAGACGCCGGCCAGCCGCGGCGCGGAGCCGGCCACCCCGCCGTACGCCGAGATCAACCGGCTCCGCCGACGCGCGATCAGGAAGCCGAGGATGAGGAACAGCGCCCCGGTCGACAGGCCGTGGTTGACCATGTAGAGCACCGCGCCGGCGCCGCCCTGGCTGGTGAACGCGAAGATCCCCAGCGCGATGAAGCCGAAGTGCGCCACCGAGGTGTAGGACACCAACCGCTTCAGGTCGGTCTGGCCCATCGCGAGCAGGGCACCGTACAGGATCCCGATCACGCAGAGCGCCAGGATGTAGGGGCCGAAGGTGCGCGAGGCGTCCGGAAACAGCGGCAGGCAGTAGCGGATGAAACCGAACGTGCCGACCTTGTCCAGTACGCCGACCAGCAGCACCGCCCCGCCGGTGGGGGCCTCGGCGCCGGCGTCCGGGAGCCAGGTGTGGAACGGGAACAGCGGCGCCTTGATCGCGAAGGCGATGAAGAAGCCCAGGAACAGCGCGTTCTGCACGCCGGGGGAGATGTCGAGCGCGACCAGGGAGTTGAAGTCGAACGTGCCGGTGCCCTGCCGCGCCGAGACGGCGTACAGCCCGATCACCGCGGCCAACATGAGCAGCCCGCCGAAGAGGCTGTAGAGCAGGAACTTCACCGCGGCGTACTGCCGGCGGGCGCCCCCGTAGCTGCCGATGAGGAAGTACATCGGGAACAGCATCGCTTCGAAGAACACGTAGAACAGAAAGACGTCGGTGGCCGCGAAGACGCCGATCATCAGAGTCTCGAGGACGAGCATCAGCGCGAAGAACGTCGGCACGCTGCGACGGCCCGCCTCCGCCTCGTGCCAGGACGCCAGCACGACGACCGGGACGAGTACGGCGGTCAGCCCGATCAGGACCAGCGCGATGCCGTCGATGCCGATTGAGTAGCGAACGCCGAACTGCGGGACCCACGAGTGCGACTCGGTGAACTGGAAGCGGTCGTTGGGGTCGAACTGGATGGCTATCGCGATTGCCAGCGCCAGGACGACGAGCGAGGTGCCCAGCGCGACGATCTTGGCGGCCTCGGGGCGGCTGCGCGGCAGCGCGAGTACGACGGCCGACCCCACCAGGGGTACGACGCCGAGGACGGTCAGCCAGGGGAAGTCGCTCATGCGAACCGCACCAGCAGCAGCGCGGCGACCACCAGGGCGGCCCCGCCGAACATCGACAGCGCGTACGAGCGGACGAAGCCGGTCTGCAACCGGCGCAGCCGGCCCGACGACCCGCCGACAAAGGCGGCCAGGCCGCTGACGCCGCCGTCGACGCCCCGGTTGTCCACGTAGACCAGGGCCCGGGTCAGGTACTGGCCGGGGCGCATCAGCACCGACTCGTTGAAGGCGTCGGCGTACAGGTTGTGCCTGGCCGCGGTGGTGACGGGAGTGACGGCGACCGGTGCGGTGACCGGAACGTCGCTCCGGGCGTACTGGAGAAACGCCCCCAGGGCCCCGCCGAAGACGACCAGCAGCGTGAGCAGCGTCAGCACGGTGGGGCTCACGGTGTGGTGGCCGAGCTCGGCGGCGCTCGGGAGCACCGGGGACAGCCAGCCCTTGAGGTCGAAGACCTCCTTGAGCAGATAGCCGGACAGCACCGCGCCGGCGGCCAGCACCACCATCGGGGCGGTCATGATCGCGGGCGACTCGTGCGGGTGGACGTCCTCGGTCCAACGCCGCTTGCCGAAGAACGTCAGCACGACCAGCCGGGTCATGTAGTAGGCGGTCAGGCCGGCGCCGATCAGCGCGATCGTCCCCAGCAGCCAGCCGGACGTGCCGCCCTTGTCGTAGGCGGTCTCGATGATGGCGTCCTTGGAGTAGAAGCCGGCGAAGAACGGGAACCCGATGATCGCGAGATATCCGCACATGAACGTGACGAAGGTCACCGGCATCAGCTGCCGGAGCCCGCCGAAGCGGCGGATGTTCACCTGGTCACCCATCGCGTGCATCACCGAGCCGGCCCCGAGGAAGAGCGTCGCCTTGAAGAAGCCGTGGGTGAGCAGGTGGAAGATGCCAACCGCGTAACCGGCCCCACCCAGGCCGACGGCGAGGAACATGTAGCCGATCTGGCTCACGGTCGAGTAGGCCAGCACCTTCTTGATGTCGTCGTACGCGCAGCCGATGATGCAGCCGATCAGCAGGGTGACGGCGCCGACGATGGCGACGACGGTGCGGCCGCTCGAGGTCTGGTTGTAGATCGGGTTCGCGCGGGCGATGAGGTACGCGCCGGCGGTGACCATGGTCGCGGCGTGGATCAGGGCCGACACCGGGGTCGGCCCCTCCATGGCGTCCGGCAGCCAGGTCTGCAGCGGGAACTGGCCGGACTTCCCGCAGGCGCCGAGCAGCAGCAGCAGCGCGAGCGCGGTCGCCGTACCGGCACTGATCTTCTCCGCGGCGCCGAACACGCCGGTGAAGGAGGTGGTGCCCACGGTGGCGAACATCAGCATGATCGCCAGCGACAGGCCGACGTCGCCGACCCGGTTGACGATGAACGCCTTCTTGGCCGCGGTCGCGGCGACCGGCTTGTAGAACCAGAAGCCGATGAGCAGGTACGACGCCAGCCCGACGCCCTCCCAGCCGACGTAGAGGGCCAGGAAGGAGTTGCCCAGGACCAGCAGCAGCATCGCGGCGACGAACAGGTTCATGTAGCCGAAGAAGCGCCGCCGGTCCGGGTCGTGCGCCATGTAGCCGACCGAGTAGAGGTGGATGAGCGCCCCGACCCCGGTGATGAGCAGCACGAAGGTCATCGACAGCGGGTCCAGCAGCAGGCCGGCGTCGACCTGGAAGCCGTTCACCGGCACCCAGGAGAACAGGTGCTGGTCGATGGCGCGGTCGGCGCCTGAGCGGCCGAGCATCGCCGCGAACTCGAACACCGCCAGGACGAACGAGGCCGCGGGGGCCAGCACGCCCAGGACGTGACCGAAGCCGTTCGTACGCCGGCCGCCCAGCAGCAGGATCACCGCGCTGGCCAGCGGCAGCGCGATCAGCACCCAGGTGGCGGTGAAGACACCGCCGACGGATGCCGCGGACGCGGCCAGGGTCACGGCGTACCGCCCTGGCGGGCGCCGGTGCGAACGGACACGGACGGCCTCTCGGTGTCAGTACTTCAGCAGGTTGGCGTCGTCGACCGAGGCCGAGCGGCGGGTGCGCACGATCGTGACGATGATGGCCAGGCCGACAACCACCTCGGCGGCGGCCACCACCATCACGAAGAAGGCCATCACCTGGCCGTCCAGGGTGCCGGTGGTCCGCGAGAAGGTGACCAGGGTGAGGTTCACCGCGTTGAGCATCAGCTCGACGCACATGAACACCACGATCGCGTTGCGCCGGAGCAGCACGCCGACCGCGCCGATCGTGAACAGCAGCGCGGACAGGTAGAGGTAGTACGCCGGGGTCACCGCGGGTCCCCCTGCTCGATCGCGCGTGAGCCGGCACCGGTCCCGGCTCCGGCGGCCGGGTGCCGGCCGGCGCTGACGCCGGCCAGGGTCGCGGACACGCTGCCGGGAGCCACCGTGCCGTCCGGCAGCAGGGCGGGCGTGTCGACGGCGTCCCCGGTGGCGAACACGCCGGGACCCGGCAGCGGCGCGGGCTGCGCGGCCGGGTCGCGGAACCGATCCCGCATCTGGTCCTGCTGCGTTCGCCGGGGAACCAGCCGCTCCTTGTGCGCGAGCACCATCGCGCCCAGCGCGGCAGTGATCAACAGGGCGCTGGTGGCCTCGAACGCGAAGACGTAGCGGGTGAACAGGAGCCGGGCGATGCCGCCGACGTTGCCGTCGGCGTTGGCCGTGTTGAGCCCGATGGTGCTCAGCTTCGAGACCGCCGCACCGATCGCCCCGATCAGCAGTACGGCGAAACCGAGCCCCAGCAGTCCGGCCGCCACCCGCTGGCCGCGCAGCGTCTCCACCAGCGAGTCGGCGGCATCCACGCCGACCAACATGAGGACGAACAGGAACAGCATCATGACCGCGCCGGTGTAGACGATCACCTGGACGAAGGCGAGGAACGGCGCGTCCTGCGCGGCGTAGAAGGCGGCCAGGCACAGCATCACCACGGCCAGCAGCAGCGCTGCGTGCACGGCGTGCCGGCTGAACACCATCGCGAGCGCGGCGACCACGGCGATCGGAGCCAGGATCCAGAAGGCGACCGCCTCCCCCGCTCCGACGTTGGACAGGGCCAGCGTCGCGGTACCGGTCAGGGCGCCGCTCATTCGGCCGCCCTCCCGGGCTCGTGCGCGGGTCCACTGCGGGGGGTCGTTGCCGCTGCCGGGTTGAGTCGGCCCTCGACCGCGGGGTCGCCGCCGACCGGCATCGCCGCCACGGCCGGACCGGCGTAGTAGTCGGACTCGTTGTCACCGAGCCGCATGGCGTGCGGCGGCGGCTCCATCCCGGCCAGCAGCGGCGCCAGCAGATCCTCCTTGGTGAAGATCAGGTTCTCCCGGCTGTCGTCGGCCAGCTCGTACTCGTTCGTCATGGTCAGGGCCCGGGTCGGGCACGCCTCGATGCACAGCCCGCAGAAGATGCAGCGCAGATAGTTGATCTGGTAGATCGCGCCGTACCGCTCGCCCGGGGAGAACCGCGCCTCCTCGGTGTTGTCGGCTCCCTCGACGTAGATCGCGTCCGCCGGGCAGGCCCAGGCGCACAGCTCACAGCCGATGCACTTCTCCAGCCCGTCGGCGTGCCGGTTGAGGACGTGCCGACCGTGGTAGCGGGGCGCCGTCGGCCGCTTCTCCTCCGGGTACTGCTCGGTGTTGACCTTGCGGAACATGGTCGTGAACGTGATGCCGAACCCCTTCACGGGGTTGAGGAAGTCAAACACGCAGGACCTCCGACCGCGCGTCGTCGCCGTCGCCGTCCGCCGAAGCGGTCCCCTGGGCGGTCCCCGGCAGGGCCGGCACGGGGTACGGGCTGGGGTCCAGGCGCGCCTCGTCGGCCGCCGGGTCGACCGCCTCGCGCTGCGGCCAGAACGCGAAGGCCAGGAAGGCGAGTGCCACCGGGATGCCCACGTAGGTGAGCAGCTCCCGGCGCTCGAGCACCCGGCCGGCCGCGACGAAGAGGATCCACACCAGGCTGGTCGGGATGAGGACCTTCCAGCCCAGCTTCATGAACTGGTCGTAGCGCAGCCGGGGCAGCGTGCCGCGCAGCCAGATGAAGACGAACAGTACGGCGAACAGCTTGATCGTGAACCAGACCAGCGGGAACCAGCCGGTGG
>JAABUN010006297.1_pt1 | contig 13794 bp, 12 predicted proteins | sample 5559311 | NCBI WGS metagenome assembly JAABUN01 (sample SAMN10711877, study PRJNA513370) | rock metagenome | isolation source: Antarctica rocks | place: Antarctica: Victoria Land, Siegfried Peak sud | reverse complement strand
CAAACAGCAGCGGCGCAGCGATTTCGCTCGCCGCTCGCCGCTCGCCGCTACCCCTTGTGCTGGCGGTCGCGGTCGTTGCACTACTGGTGAAGGGCGCGACCGTGGCGGCGGCGATGAGCGGCACATTCGCCTTCCCCTTTCAGGTGGACGACGCCGAGGGGGTGCTGCTCGCGGAAGCGGCGTTGATCGCGGGGGGCGTGAACCCGTATGCCCTGCAACCCTCGCCCGCGCCGTACTTCTATGCGGGGCCGTACCCGCCGCTCTACACCCTCGTGAACACCGCCGCCCTCGCCGCCTTCGGCCCCACCTTCAAGGTCGGGCGGGCGGTGCAACTCGTGGCGACGCTCGGCGTGGGGGCGTGGCTGGCGTGGGCGGTCGCGTCGTCGGCGCGGGGCGCGGGGGGGCCGGGTACGACCTTCCGGGCGACTTGTTCGACGTGGCTCGTGGGGGCGTGGGCGGCACTGCTGTGGCTCTCGGCGCACCTCGTCGCGGTGTGGGCGGTGCTGGTGCGGCCCGACATGACCGCGTTGCTGTTCAACCTGCTCGGTGTGGCGGTGCTGCGGCAGCAACTGGGAGACCTCACCCCCCCGCCCCCTCTCCGTCAGGCGGAGAGGGGGAGAACTGCGGGAGACCTCACCCCCCCTGCCCCCTCTCCGTCAAGCGGAGAGGGGGAGCAAATGCGAGAAGACACGAGCGTTTGTGACACGCCGCGACCTTGCCGTGCGTCACCCCCTCTCCGCTTAACGGAGAGGGGGTTGGGGGGTGAGGTCTCCCCGCTGCATCTCGCGGCGGCGGCGGCGTGCTTTGCGCTCGGCTGGTGGACGAAGCAGACGTTCATCATGGTGCCGCTCGCCGCGCTCGCGGTGCTGCTGTGGTCGCGCTCACGGGTGGCGGTCGCGCTCGGCGGGATGTACGCCGCGTTCGTTGGCATTCCCGCCGCCGTCTTCACCCTTGCCACGGGGGGCGGCTTCGCGCAGAAGATCATCGGCTATCAGGGGTCGTGGGAGTGGGTGGCCTTCCGGCGGCTCGCGGAGCCGTTCGCGTCGCGCTACGGGGCGTGGCTGCTGCTCGCGGCGGTGGCGGCGGTCGCGTTCACGCTGCGACGGCGCGGGCCGACCTTCGCGGCGGTCTGGTTTGCGCTCGCGGGTGTCGCCGCCCTCGCGGCGGGGACGAGCGGCGGCAACCACAATCATTTCGTGGAGTTGCTCGCGGCGGCGGCGTTGCTCGTCGGGCAGGGGGTGGCGGGCGGTCTGCATACGGGAACGGCGAATGGGCGCGGGGGGCGTCGCGGCGTCGCGGCGATTGCGGTCGTGGTGCTGCTGACGGGCGTATCCGTGGCGGAGAACGAGGGGCCACGCGGCTGGCTCGCCCGCGAGTACACGGCCCCTACCGTCGCGCAGGAGGCGGGCTACCGGGCGGTCGCGGATTACCTCGCCAACACATCCGGCCCGGTCTACAGCGACAATGTTGGTATACTGGTCGTCGCACGGCAACCCGTGCGCGTCACCGATCCGTTCACGATGGCGGCGGCGGTGCGATTGGGGCGGTGGGACGACGCGCAACTGGTGGCGGATGTGGCGGCGGGGCGGTTCGCGGCGATTGCCTTGCGCTACGACACGCTCGACCCGGACAGGCCGCCGACCGACGCGACGCCCGCCCTCATCCGGGCGATAGAGGGGCGGTATCGCCTCGCGGAGCGTAACATACTCTACGTCTACGTGCCGAAGTGAGCGGGACTCGTGGAGGGCGGGCCGATGAAGGTCGACGATATGTTCGGGTGATGGTGGTAGGACACGGGCTGATGAAGATTCGCAGCTGCATCGGGTACTGGTGGGATGGTGCTCTCGGCGCGTCATCCCCGGACGACGGGCCGAGAGCACCATCCTACCGGGAAAACGCGCACTACCCGATGTAGCCGTTACGCTTCATACGCATGTTCCGCCTGTTACCCGAACACGTCGTTCCCCCGCATCGGCCCGCTGATTGCTGGCAATACTGTGAGACACGAGAAAGGAGCGATGGCACGATGAGCGACAACGCGACGACGGGTGCGACAGGTACGACAGGGGACGCTGCGATCAGCAAGGAATTGCTGGATATCCTCGCCTGCCCATGCAGCCACCATGCCGAATTGCGGCTGGAAGGGACGCGGCTGCACTGCACCGATCCCGATTGTACCCGCGTCTTCCGCATTGACGACGGTATCCCCGTGATGCTGCTCGACGAGGCCGAGGGCGACGGGCCGCCCGCGTAGAAATCCTGCCGCGTGCTGCGTGCTGCGTGCTGCGTGCTGCGTGCGAAATGCCGCCGGTGGTCATGTACGCGGCACTATCCACAGGGGGCGTGGTGCATCTCGCTTTTCTCTATCCGCAATTGAAGAAGCTCACGGGGGCGCAACGACTCATCCTGCAATTGGCGGGGGCGACGGTCGCGGCGGGCGTTCCCGTGTCGCTCGTGACGCACCGCATCGCGGACGAGGTCCGGCCCTTTCTGCCTCCCGGCGTCGCCCTCGTGGAGACGGGGCGGCGGGTGGATCGCGTCGGGCGGCACTACGCCGACGCCGCATTGGAGTACGCCCTCGCGCCCTCCCTTATTGCACATATCCCTCAAGGTATGACGGCGGCGATCCTGTTCGGCCCGCCGATGATGCCGGCCCTGCCGTGGGCGCGGCAGCGCGGCGGATGGGGCGGGGCGGGAAAGCCGCTACTGGCCTTCCTCTACGAGCCGCCGCGCTTCGTGGACCGCGACCGGGCGGATGTGGCGGCGGGCCTCGGCGCGGCGGGGCCGTTGCTCGCGCCGCTGTTCGCGCTCTATCGCCCGATGGACGCGGCCCTTGTGCGGGTGGCGGATGGCCTCTTGGCGAACGGCATCTACGGCGCGGCACGATTGCGGGCAGCGTACGGGCGCGACGCGGCGGTGGTTCCGCACGGCGTTGATCTACCGGGACCGGAGGCGGTCGCGGTTGCGGCGGTGCGCGGGCAGTACAACATCCCGGCGAACGCGCCGCTCGTGCTCTCCGTGAATCAGTTGCACCCGCGCAAACGGCTCGACCTGTTCGTGCGCGTCCTCGCGGCGGTGCGACAGTCGGTGCCGGGGGCGCATGGCGTGCTCGTCGGGCGCGGCGTGGACGAGGGGCGGTTGCGCGTCGAGGCGCAGATGCGCGACGTGACGGACGCCCTCACCTTCGCGGGGTTCGTGCCAGACGCCGACCTCGCCGCGCTCTACGGGGCGGCTTCGGTCTACCTGCACACGGGGCGCGACGAGACGTTCGGCCTCTCGGTACTCGAAGCGGCGTGGTTCGGCACCCCCATCGTCGCGGCGGACGAGGGTGGCCCCCGCGAAATCCTCCGCGCCGATCCCTCCGCGCTCGTCCCCGCAACGGTGGACGCCCTCGCGGACGGCGTGCTCTCGGTGCTACATCATCCGAATATAGCGCGGGCGCGGGCCGACGCGGTGCGAGCCGACGTACACGGGCGGTACTCGTGGGCGGCGGGCGCGACGGCCCTGATCGCGGCGGTGGAACATGCGTCGCGGACTATGCCGTAGGGGGCAAGGTCAGGGTTTCTTTTGTCGTGAGAGTACGCCGAGCGGAAATGCGCCCGCCCTGCGTCGCCCCCTTCCCTATGGGGAAGGCGGGGTACCCTCCGGGTTGCAGGGGGGGGGCTCTGTATGCCGTAAGGCGCGATGAGTATCGCGCCGCGATGCGGTACACTGGCGCGGTACGAGGAGGTGACACGATGCGGCGTGTGCTGCTGGCACTGTGGGTATCGCTCTCAATCGCGGCGGCGGTGCCGGTGCTGGCCGCGCCGGGGATTCGCGTGCAGACCACACGGGCGGGGGCGGGTGGCCTGCCCGTGCCGGTGTTGCCCATCGTCACGCGGCGGGGCGAGGTGCAGCCGCCGTTCGCGGTGCCGGGGCAGTACCTCATCGTAGCGGGCGAGGGGTTCGCCGCGAACGCGCCCGTCACCGTGACGCTCACGCTCAATGACGGCGCGACGAATATCGCGCTCGACCCCGCCGACCCGCTGACGTTCGCCCCGCTCACCGTGCCGCTCGTCGCGGATGCGAACGGGGCGGTGCCGCTCTCCGCCTTCGCGGTGCCACCCGCCGCGCAACTTGCGGGGCGCGGTGCCACGCTGGTGCTTGCGACGGGGCCGGGGGCGGTGGCGGGAACACCCGTCGTGTTCGACGTGCCGTTGCCGAATGAGACGGCAGGCGACGCGCTGGTGGTCGGCTTCGGGCTGGCCTTCTACGCGGCGGCGGCACTCGTCGTGCTGCTGCTCGTACGGCGGTTGCCGCGCTATCCGGTGGCGGTACCTCAGAAGGCAACGAGCGAGACGGACGCGATATAATATAGGGACGAAACCACGGGGGGCGGAACGATGGCGGGGCTATTGGCGGGCAAGCGGGCGTTGGTGACGGGCGGCAGCAAGGGGATCGGCGCGGGCATCGCGGTGGCACTCGCCCGCGAGGGGGCGCACGTCGCGGTAAACTACCGCTCCGACCGCGACGGGGCGGAGGAGGTGGCGCGGCAGGCACGGGAACACGGCGTCACCGCCGTGACGGTGGGGGCTGATGTGGCGCAGGTCGCCGAGTGTCGCCGCCTCGTGGACGAATCTGCGGCGGGCCTCGGTGGCCTCGACATCCTCGTCAATAACGCGGGCATCACCGAGTGGCGCGAGTTCTTCGACATCGAGGAAGCAGACTGGGATCGCACGCTCGACACGAACCTCAAGAGCATGTTCTTCTGCACGCAGGCCGCCGCCCGCGTGATGCGCGAAGGCGACTGGGGCCGCGTGGTGAACATCTCCAGCGGGGCCAGCCGCAATGCCTTCCCCCGCGCCACGCCCTACAACGCCTCGAAGGGCGGCATGAACATGCTCTCCGTGGGCATGGCGGCGGTGCTCGGCAAGCACAACATCACCGTCAATACCGTGGCCCCCGGTGCCATCCTCATCGAGCGCACGAGCCGCGAGATGCCGGACTACGCGGGGACATTCGCCAAGACCACGCCGCTCGGTCGCGTCGGCTACCCGGACGACATCGCGGGGGCGGTGCTGTACTACTGCTCCGACGCCGCGAGCTACGTCACGGGGCAGGTTTTCTGGGTGGACGGTGGCCTCTCGCTCGGCGGCGGTCGCCCCCGCGACGACGAGCGCACGAACGAGCCGAAAACCTTCATGCAGTAGCGGCCCGACGCCACGCATTCGCGCCGGTCGTTGCGGCAGAGCCTGCTCCCCCGCGCCCTTCCGGTCATGCGGGAGGGCGCGTGAGAGCAGTTCGCAGAGAAGTTGGCGGCATTGTGTGGCGCGGGCTTCAGCCCGTGATTGTCTCGCACTGGCACGAATCACGGGCTGAAGCCCGCGCCACATGGGGAGTACCCCGCCAATCATCGTGCAAACTGCGCTATTGTCGGCGCACGGTCGGTGTTTCCCTGACGAGACGGGCGACGATGCTCGTACCACGATGGAGTGGAGGTGGAGCAATGAGCAGTACTACGACACACGCGATGCGGACGCTCGGCGCGGGCGGCTTGCTCGTAATCGCGGCGGTTCATGCAAACTGGGCGCGGGGTTCGGCGTGGCCGGCCCCCGACCGTCGCGCCCTCGCGGACGCGATCATCGGCTGGGAGGAGATGCCGGGGGCCGCGTCGTGCCTCGCCGTGGTGGGGATGCTGGCGACGGGCGCGGCCCTCGTCGCGGGGGAGCCGCGTGATGTACCCCGGTTGCGGCGGCTCGGCGCGGCGGGCGTGGTCGCCGCGCTGGCGACGCGAGGTGTGATCGGGTTCACGCCGCTCGTGACCCCGGAACGCTTCTCGCCCGGCTTCGTGCGCTGGAACCGCCGTCTGTACTCGCCGCTTTGCCTCGCCCTCGCGGCCCTCTGCGCGGGCGGGTTGGGGATGGACACGAACGAGGCAGACGCGGCTTAGGACGCGGCGCGGGCGTAGGCGGCGAATTCCGGGGCGAACCATCGCGCAATGTCGGGCGGCTCGCGGTGGCGCGTCCAGCCGCTCTCGCGGCACACCCGCTCCTGATCGCGCACGCTCTCGCGGGGCAGGACGAGGTTGGCACTGTAGACGAGCGGCGGGGTGTCGCGCAGGAGCTTCTCCGTGCCGCCGAGGTACTTGCCGTAGGCGCGGATGTGCGCGTCGGTGCGGTAGCCTTCCCCCTGCACGGCGCGATGCGCCCTGAGGAGCGCGATGGCGAAGCGACGGGCGGTGTCCTGTCGGGCCGCAAACGGGCCGCCGTAGGCATAGACCGCCGTGGTCGCGCCGGGGGCGGGGGCGTCGGAGAGCGTGCGCCCGACGCCCATGTCCACCGCGAGCGTCGCGTAGGGGGTGGCGATCAGGGCGGCGTCCACGCTCCCCACGGTGAGGGCGGGCAGCATCTCGGCGGGCGACAAATTGACGAAGGTCACGTCTTTCGCGCCCAGCCCGAACGGTTGCAGCACCTTGAGCGCGAGGTACGAATCGCCGCCGCCGCCGCCGCCGCTCGCGGCGATCTTGCGCCCTTTCAGGTCGGCGGGCGAGCGGATCACGCCCGCGTCGGTGAGGGAGCGACGAGCCTGCAACTTCGCGGGGGCGTTCGTCGGCGGATCGCTCGCGGCAGTGGCAACGATGCGCGGCCCCCCCGCACTATTCGCGGCGTCGAAGAAGGCGGCGGACAGCCCTACCGCCCCCACATCCGCCCCGCCCGTCGCTACTGCTAGTGCCGCCACCGCATCCGCGTTTGTCTGCGCGACCTGCACCCGCACGTCGAGATGCTGCTCGCGGAAGTAGCCATTTTCGAGGGCGACGAACAGCGGCGCGAACGCGAGGCTCGGCTCGTAGACCACGCGCACGACCTCCGGCGGGCCGCCCGACGGCGTCGGCTGCACGGGCGCGAACACGGGTTCGGTGGCGATGGGCGCGGCGGGTGTCGGGCCGAGAGGGGCAACTTCCGCGCCGCACCCCGCGAGGAGCAGCACCAGCGTCAGCATCGGCACCGACCGCCAGAACCCGTACCGCCGCCGCATAGATGTCCCCTGACGCAATAGGTGTCTCCCCGCGCAATCGGTACGGCCCCCATTTCTGATGCCCAGTATAGGAGCGGGTCGGGGTGCGTGTCCACGGGGAATAGTCGCCTCGCGTTACGGGAGCATGTACGTCCACTCGTGCGTGTCGAAGCGCACGCGGGCCTCGCGTTCGGCGGCGATCTCCTCGGCGGGGGTGAGCGTACTTTCCGCAAGGCCGTGATGGCTGGCGAAATGGCGCGTCAGGTGCGCGATGATCTCGTCACGCGGCATATCGGTCTGCTGCCGCAACGGGCTGACACGCTTCGCGGCACTCGTGATCCCCTTGTCGGAGAGTTTCTCGCGCCCGATACGCAGGACGCGGCCCATCAGTTCGGTGTCGAGTTCGCAGGCGATGGTCGTGTGATGGAGCACGGCACCGCCTCGCCTCGCCTGTGCCGCGCCGCCGATCTTGCCGACGGGCGAGGCGATGTCGTTGAGCGGCACGTACTCCGCCTGCACGCCGAGTTCGCGCAACGCCGCCACCACCCACGCATCCATGAAGGCGTACGATTCGGGGTAGGTCATCCCCGCCACGAGCGATTCCGGGGCCGTGAGCGAGTAGGTGATCGCCCCGGCGGGCTGGATGAACATCGCACCGCCGCCCGTGACGCGCCGCACGAGGCGCACGTCGTTCGCCGCCGCCGCGTCGGGGTCCACCTCGTTGCGCACCGACTGGAAGCGACCGAGAACCACGCACGACGCACTCCACCCCCAGAAACGCAGGGTCGCGGGGCGTACCCCCGCCCCCACCGCATCGGTGAGCACGGTATCGAGGGCCATATTCATCGCGGGGGTACGCGGCCCGGCGGGCAGCAATTGCCACTCGTGCGCCCGCCATCGCTCGGTACGTGCCGTGTGCGCGGTGATGTCGTCCATTGCTTGGTTGCCCCGCTAGGTTACTGCGATTGCTCGCCGCTCACGGCGCGGCGCACGGCGATGCCGACCGCTTCGGGCGAGAAGCCGAGGAACGTGACGCCCTCGCCCGTGGCGTCCCGCACGGCAGCGGCGACTTGCTCCTCGCTCGCGGCGGCGGGCAACCCCTCCACCGCGAGCGTGATCTGCCGCAGGGCGTCCTCCGGGTAGAGGAAGAAATCGCCGCTCACGACGACATCCGCGAGCCGCTCGTCGCGTATCTCGCAGTCCACCACCACCATTTTGCCGCCCGGTGTTTTATACGCTCCGTACATACCGCGCAGTATACCGCATCTCCACCGGGGCGCGTCAAATGCGCCTAACCCCCCGGCCCCTTCCCTCTGGGGAAGGGGGTTGACGCACGGCGAGATCGAGGCGTTCCGGGAACTTCGCGGCGTCTGTCTCTCTTGCTCCCCCTTCCCTATGGGGAAGGGGTTGGGGGGTTAGGTGCATCTCGCTCCGTAACGACCGTCGGCGGGCGCATTTTCACACCCGGCGGCGCAAGGTTGCGATGCGGGCGGCGACCGCCCCGACCGCCAGTACCGCCACCGCGAGCAGCAGCCACACCCCGACGGGTATGCCCGTGTCCGTGGGCGTCGTCGCTGTCGCGGTGGGGACGGCGGGGGCGTTCGCGGCGGGTGGCGTCGGGATGGGCGCACCGTCGCGCACGGTGAAGGCGAAGGTGCCGTTTTCCGCGCCGCCGTCGTCCTCGGTGAAGCTGTTCCAGCGCACGGTGTACGCGCCGTTCGAGAGCATCGGGCGCAGGTCAATCGTCGCTTGCGTGCGCCGTGCGAGGTTGACGCGGAACCCGGCGGAGACAACCGCGCCCGTCGCGTCGGTCACGGTGCCGCCGCTTTTGGTGGGGCTAGTCTCCTCCGAGAAGGTGAGCAGCACCTGCGCCGGGGCCGCGCCGATGGTCGCGTCCCGCGCCGGGAACGACTCCTTCAATTTGGCGTGTGCCGCCGTCTGTGTCGCCCACGCACCGTTCACAGCGATCAGGGTCAGGGTCAGGGCCAGAGCGAGAGCGAGAGCGAAAATACTGCGCCGTCTCATGGTTTTCGTGTCCTTCGTTGGTCGGCGGAACGAATGTCTCCTGCCCGACAGCGTACCACCGCTCACCGCCCCGGCAACGATTCCACGGGCTGCCATGTGAACCGCCGCCGGAAGCGACCGAGCAGCAGCAGCGTGGGCCGCCCGAAGGCGAGCACCATCAGCACATTGCCGCCCGCCCGGAAGCCGTCGTACACCGCCGAGGTGGCGAGGTAGAAAGTGGCATAGCGGCGAATCGTTTCCGCCAGCCCTAACCCCGGCGACCAGTACAGTCCCGCCTCGGCGGGGGCGGCGGGGGCGGCGAAGGGCCAGAACCAGAGGTTCATGATCGCCCCGTACCCGAAGCCCCACGCCCCCGCGAAGATCGCCAGCAGCAGCAGCGAGCGGCGAGCGGCGAGCGGTGAGCGGTGAAAGCGGTGCGTGCCATCCGCATGTTGCTCGCCGCTTCCCGGCAGGAGTCCGGCGGTCATCCCCACCCAACCGAGGGCGAGCATCTGGAAGGGGAGCCACGGGCCGAAGCCGCCCACAAAGGCGGCGGAGAGCGCGAGGCTCCCCGCGCCGTGCAGGAAGCCGAAGCGCGGCCCCCAGACATAGCCGACGCAGACCGGCAGGAAGAAGATCGGGCTGGCACCGAGCACCCCCGGCACGAGGCGCAGGGCGGCGTTCGTCGCCACGAGCACGCCGAGCAGGGCCACCGCCTTCGCGTCCGGGTCGCGCCCGCCCGTCTCGATCAGTAACGCCACGAGGCAGCAGAGGCCGAGGGCGGCGAACACGAGCGGGGCGTCCGCCGCGTGCGCCGCCCGGTTCGCCGCGCCCGCGTCCGTCTGCGCCCCGCTGAGGAAGAACGGGCCGAGGAACGCCGCCACGCCCACGAGCGACACCGCCCACAGCACGAAATTCCCTTGCCGTGTGCCGCGTGTCGCGTGCTGCGTCGGCTTCTTGTTCGGCGTCGCGTCGCTCGTTGCTCGCATACGTTCACCGCTCCTCATCGCGCATACAACACGTCTTCGGCGGTAAGGAAGGTGCCGCCCAGTAGTTGGCTGATCTGCGGCGCGAAGGGGGTACCGGGGAGGACAGCGCGGGGGTGGCCCGACGCCGCAACGCGACCATGTGCGAGGATCACCACGCGGTCGGCGAGGCGGGCGACGAGTTCGGCGTCGTGCGTGGCGATCAGCACGCCGCAGCTGCCATCGCGCAGGCCGCGCAATGTTGCGGCGAGCCGTTCCTTCGCGCCGGGATCGAGGCCGCGTGTCGGCTCGTCGAGCAGCAGGGTCGGCGGGTCGGCGGCGACGGCGACGGCGACGGCGAGCCGCGCCCGCTCCCCCACCGACAGATCACGCGGGTATCGCCCCGCCAGCCCCGCAAGGCCGAAGGCCGCGAGCAGCCCCGCGATGTCCCCGAAACGCTCCGGTACCTCGGCCCGTTTTCGTGCCGCGAGTGTGACGCGAATCTCGTCCGCGACGGTTTCCGCGAACAGCAGCGACCCCGGTTGCTGCGGCACGTAGCCCATCGGGGTGATCGCCAGCCGCGCCCGCACACCGCCCGCTGTCGCGTCCCGCCCCGCAAGCAGGATGCGTCCCGCCGACACGGGCTGGACGCCGAGCAGCGCACGGAGCAGGCTCGTCTTGCCGGAGCCGTTCTCGCCCACGAGTGCCACGATCTCGCCCGCGTGGAGCGCGAAATCCACACCTGCCACGACCGCCCGCCCGCCGAGCGTCACCGAGATGTCTCGCGCCTCGATCAGCGGTCGTCCCGCCGGGTGTGCCTCGCGCACGGGCGGCGCGGGAAGACCGAGCAGGCCATCCCGCGCCGCTCCCGCGATGAAGGGACGTGTCGCCGCGACGGTCAGCGGCAACGGTTGCCACCCACGGGCGAGACCGAGTGCCACCACGGGCGGTAGCCACGCCGCCCCCGCCGCCGGGTGTGACCCTAGCCGCGCCAGTTGCGCCCGCGTGTCGCCCGCCGCAAGCGAGCCGTCGCCGGACAGGAAGATCGCCCCGTCGGTGGCGTCGCCCGCTACGCGGTCGAGGCGATGTTCCGCGATCAGCAGCCCGAAGCCGTGCTCGCGCCGCGCCGCCGCGACCGCATCCAGCACCCGCCGCGCCCCCGCCGGGTCGAGTTGCGAGGTCGGCTCGTCGAGCACGAGCAGGCGCGGGGTGCGCACGAGGGCGGCGGCGAGGGCGACGCGCTGCCGCTCACCTCCGGAGAGCGTGGCGACCTCCCGCGCCGCGAGGTGCGCCACGCCCGCCGCGTCGAGGGCGGCGGCGACGCGGCGGCGCATCTCCGGGCGCGGCACGCCCGCCTGTTCGAGCGCGAAGGCGACATCGTCCGCCACGCGGGGCGCGACGGTGCTCGTTTCGGGGTCCTGGAAGAGCATCCCCACGGTCGCGCTCATCGCACGCGGGCCGAGGCGGTGCGCCTCCCGCCCCGCGACCGCGACGGTGCCGCCGAACCGCCCGCCCGTGAAGTGCGGCACCAGCCCGTTGAACAGGCGCAGGAATGTGCTCTTGCCCGCGCCGCTCGGACCGAGCAGCAGATGCGCCGCGTCGCGCTGCATATCCCACAAGAGGTGATCGAGCACGAATGCCGGTTCGCCGGGATAGGCGAAGGCGACCGCAGCGAGGCGGGCAAGGGGCGCGGCGTCCACTACTCCCCCCCGGCGGCGGGCGCGACACGGGCAACGGCGAAGGGCGCGAGCAGGGCCGGTAGCAGCAGCGGCGCGAGTGCTGCGGCCACGGCGGGCGCGAAAGGCGGCGAGGCCAGCGACGGGTACGGGTAGTACACGAGGGCGTCGCCGCCGAACCAGAGCGCGACGAGAGCCACGGCGGCGATGATCGCGCCCGCCGCCGTCGCGGTGTCGAACACGCCCCACGGCGTCGCACGGTACGAGGTGCGGCGAGGGGGGCGGGTGCCGTCGTCGGTCGCGGGCATCCCGTAGCCGCGTGCCGCCATCGCCTCCGCGAGCGACAAGGCGCGTTCGAGTCCGAGGGCAAGCACGGGCAGCAGCAACGGCGGCAGATCGCGCATACCACGCGGCGGTGGCAGGCCGCGCACCGCCTGCGCCTCCCGCACCTCTCGCAGTGCCGCGAAGGTGCCGGGGAGGAAGCCGAAGGCGACCGCGAGCGTGACGCCGAAACCCGCGAGCGGCGCGGGCAGCAACCGGAGCAACTCCTCGAAGCCCACGGCGGCGTTCGCGGCGGCGAAGACGAGCAGGATTGTCGCCGTGGCGAGGGCGGCGAGCAGCCCATACGCGAGGGCGTTTGCCGTGACCGGCCCGCCGATCACGGCACCGACGAGGGGGATATCGGGCGGGATGCGGGCGAGCACCATGTCGCCCGCGTGGACGGTGAGGGCATTGAACAGCACGCTCACGAGCGCGAGCGACGCGGCGAGCCGCAGCGGCCCGTTCCAGCGAGTCGCCCGCGCCCCGGCGTCGTGTGCGTCCCCATCCGCCCGTGCCGCCCGGTACGCCGCCCCCGCGCAGAGCAGCACGAGTGCCAGATACAACGGGTTGCGCGTGGTTGCGGTCGCCAGCGTACATGCCCCCGCCCAGAGCAGCCACGCCATCGGGCGCAGGCCGTGCCGCTCGTCCTCGCCGTCGCGGTCGGGGCGGTTCCGGGGACAAGCGGCGATGTGTGCGGTGTCGGCTTCGGCCCGTGATTCGTCCGGCGGCGAGGAATCACGGGCCGAGGCCCGCGCCACGAGGAGCGACGGCCCGCCAATCGTTCCGCGAGACAGGGAGCGTGCGCGGGCGACGTTTCCCATCAGCGTCGCCCGCGTCGCCGCGCCAGCCGTGGCACGAGAGCGACGAGCAGCAGCATCGCGGCGGCGACGAGGACGAATGCCTCCACGCCGCGCCTGCCGTCGCCCGTGGACGCGGTCGGCGCGGGGGTCGGCGTGAGCAACACGGCGGTGCCGTTCGGCCCGATCATGGCGGCACGCGGCGTCAGGTCGGCGGGCGTCGGCATGGGTGCGGCGGCGGTTGCGATGGCACCAATCGTTGCGGTTGCGGTGGTTGCGGTGGTGAGGACGGGTGTTATGGTGGGTGCGGCAAGCGACACCGTAACCGTGGTGGGGGTGGCGGCGGCAATGGTAATGGCAATGGCAATGGGGAGTGCGGTCGCGGTGTCCGACGATGGAAGCGGAACGGGGGTGTCGGCACTTGTCGCTTCCGGCTGCATCGCCACTGCGGGCTGCGGGCTGTTCCCCACGGGCGGACCGCTCATCGCCTGCGTTCCTTGTGTGAGGGCGGCGATCTCCGCGAGCGTGACGGGGGGCAGGTTGGGCGTGTTCGCCGTCCATGACCAGCCATCCACGTCGCCGTTGCGCAGGGTGCGGTTGCCGGCACCGAGGGCGGCACTGCGCCATGTGCCGTCCGCCGCCCGCGTGTAGTAGTGCCAGTAGAAGGCGGGGTTGCTGTAGGAGCGGCAGAAGCAGTCCTCACGCGGGGCGTCGCAGCCCTCGCCCTCGATCTTGCAGATGGCAACGCCGAGGGTGCCGCTCGCCTGCACATTGAGCGCGAAATTGGCGCGGCGCAACGCCTCCGCCCCCGTGATCGTCTCCTCCGCAAACGGCACGTAGGCGTAGCGGAGCCGCCCATCGCCGTGCCGCACCACGATCCCCACCGCCCCCGCCGCCCGCACCGGGAGCGGGGCGGCACTGCCCGTGAGCAGCCCCGCGAGCAGGGCCGCGACGAGCAGCACGATCACGCCGCTCGTGTCGCGTCGGCGGTCGGCGGTCGGCGGTCGGCGGCGAAAGGCACCGATCACGCGCACGATA
>JAABUN010006296.1_pt1 | contig 13794 bp, 11 predicted proteins | sample 5559311 | NCBI WGS metagenome assembly JAABUN01 (sample SAMN10711877, study PRJNA513370) | rock metagenome | isolation source: Antarctica rocks | place: Antarctica: Victoria Land, Siegfried Peak sud | reverse complement strand
GACAAAACCGGAGCGCATCTCGCGCCAGGCGTCGACGAATCGAGCGGCGCCACGCCCCGAGCGGCGCCCATAACCATCCCTCGCGATCGCGTCTCGGTTGCCGCGTGTCCCCCCCTTCCTCGCCCCTGCTTCCGTCGGGCACGCTACAAGACGGCGCGGCCAGCGGCCCGGGACAGCACCCGGGCCGAACCATGGCCTGTCCGGCAGCCGTTGCCCGCACGGGAATCCGCCATAGCGACGCTCTCCGTGGGTGATCCCGTGCCGCCGGACCTCGACGTGTTGTGGCGGGCCTACCTGCGGCGGTACGACATCGAGCAGCTGTTCAGGTTCCTGAAGCAGACGCTCAACTGGACCACGCCGCAGATCCGGACGCCGGCGCAGCACGCCTCGCCACAACAGGCTGGCTCTCCCGATCATTTGGTGCTTCGGCGGAAGATCACCGGCGAGGTGGGGGGAACGGCCCGAACATGGCCGAGAATCGGCGCGGCTCGACCCACATGCGGCCGTTTCCGGGGGTGCCGTCCCTACGTCAGCACCTGATGCACCAACTTTGCGGGAGACCCGGCATCATACGGCGAGGTGTGATGTCAAACAAAGATAGGTCCGGATCACCACCCGATCCGGACCCTTGTGAGTATGATGCAGTGCTACGAGTCGCGCTGCTCCAAAAAGAGAGTGGGCACCGAGGCCTTTCACAGGCCCGGTGCCCACTATACGGCTGTTAGCGGACGATCAGCGTGTAGCGCACGTTGTTCACATCGGGCGCTGGCCACTGCGGATCGCGGCTCCAGTCGGCACCCCCATTGATGGCGACCATCGGGCGATAGGGGGCATGAACATCCGTCGCATTCCATGTGGTGAAGGAGCCCTCGCCGAGTTTCCGGGACTGGAGTTGGCATCGTCCCCGAGGATCGCAGGTGGCACCCCAGACGACATCGACGTCGTTGCCGCTCCCACGGCCGCCGAGGCATTGATTGGGGCCGACCTGGCGGACCTCCCATTTCCCACCATTGCCGAACCAGTCGACCCCGACCTTCGCGGTGACAACGAGGGTGGAGGAACTGTTGCTGCAAATCTTGCCGTTGCCATAGATGAGTGGTGCTGCCGCTGTCGCTCCGGGTGTCGCCAGCCCCACCGAGACGCTCATCGCTGCACCAATGACCAAGGCGGCGATCCTGACCCACGAGATCTTCATCTCTCACTCCTCCTTCATGTTCCACGATATAGACTGTTGCCCACGGGGATGTATGTAGGGAACGATGGACGATGACCTGTCCTGGCCGAGAAGTACATCCAAGCGATTCGGCCGGTGTCCCTGCGCTGGCGTGCGCTGAGACTCCTGCCGCGCTGCAGCCGCTACCCGATGCTGCGGCTACACTCTCCTTCATCCCATGTGACGCACCACCAACGAAGGAGGAGCCATTCATGCCTGCCCGCCTGCTACACCGCCTGGTCATGGTCGGCCGCGCTGCTGTGCAGGGCCTGCGCCGCCGACTGCTGGCCGCCACGCGCCCGGTTGTCGCGCCCCTGGCCGTCGGCACGCTCGCCGATCTGGCGCGTGGCAAGCCCGCGCTGGTGGCCGAGAACGCGCTCCTGCGCCACCAACTCGCGATCCTCCACCGCAGCGTCAAGCGCCCACGCTGCCGTCCGGCTGACCGTGCACTGCTGGTGCTCCTGGCCGGCCGCGTCCGCGCGTGGCGGTCGGCGCTGCTGATCGTCCAGCCGGACACGCTCCTGCGCTGGCACCGCCAGATGTTTCGCGGGTATTGGCGGCGGCGGCCCCGCGCCAGGACCTCGGCGCACCGGCCGCCCCTCGCGCCCGAGACGGTCGCCCTGATCCGGGAGCTGGCCGCGGCCAACCGCCTGTGGGGCGCGGAGCGCATCCGTGGGGAGCTCCTGAAGCTCAACATCCGCGTAGCCAAGTCGACGATCCAGAAGTATCTGCGCGAGGTTCGTCCGCCGCGCCGCGCCGGGCAGCCCTGGGCGACGTTCCTGCGCAACCACGCCCCGGACATCTGGGCGTGCGACTTCCTCCCGGTCACCGACCTGCTCTTCCAACCGCTCCACGCCTTCTTCGTCGTCGCGCTCGAGACTCGCCGCGTGGTGCACGTCGGCGTGACGCGGCACCCGACCGACGCCTGGGTCGCCCAGCAATTCCGCGAAGCCACGCCATTCGAGCAGCAGCCTCGCTACCTCATCCGAGACAGCGACAGCAAGTACGGCCGGGTGTTCTCGCCCGGGTCGCCGAGGCGAGCGGCATCACCGTGCTGCGCACCGCCTACCGCACGCCTCGGCAGAACGCCAGCTGCGAGCGGTTCCTCGGCGGTGTCCGGCGTGAGTGCCTTGATCACGTCCTCGTCCTGGGCGAGAGGCAGCTGTGGCGCATCCTCCGCGAATATGTGCAGTACTTCAACCACGACCGCCCGCACCAGGGCCTGACACAACGGATCCCTGATGCACCCGAGGCAGGCACCGCGCCGGCGATACGCGGTGGCGGCGTGCGGGCCGTGCCCATCTTGGGTGGCCTCCATCACGCCTACGCGCGAGCCGCGTAGCGGCCGAAGGGCGGCGCACGGCCAGCACACGGGGCCAGGACACGTCCGGCGTCTCGTTGTACCGCCACCTTCAGGATTGGGTACGATGTGGGGCGGAGGGCGCATGCTGCCTGCTCTCGACGCGCGGGGCAATCTGCCGCCGGGGATCCACGAGGCCAACTGGGAGACCGTTGTGGCGCGGTTTGGCACCAGCCCCGCGCGGCGACTGCTCCTCGTGCAACTGCGGGCCGCGCTGGACGCCCTCGCGGCGTCCGGCTGCCGACGGGCCTGGCTCGACCTGCGGCGACTCGCCGCCCTGGCCCCAGCGCTCCACCCACTCCGGGGCAGCCGCGAGGAACGGCAGCGCCGCTTCGGCGGTGACTATGTCGCCGTCGCCGCGCCGCCAGAGATAGGGGTCCCGGCGAGCTTCCGGCGCGATCGGGAGGGGCGGCCGAAGGGGCGCGGCCTCCTGCACCTGACGGGGGGGGGAGCGATGATCAGGAACGAGCGGGAATATCGCGCTAGCCTGGCCCACCGGCGGCAGCGGCTGGCGGCCCGGGCGGCCCACGAGGCCGCGCCCCAGGCGGATGGCGAGGCCCAGGCGGTGCTCCTCGCCGGCGTGGCCGAGCTCGCCGAGTACGGGGGCCTGCGGCGCGGCGAGACCACCGCGCTGGAGGTGGCCGACCTCGCGGCGCTCCCCGATGCGCGCGCGCACGAGCGCATCGCCGCCGGGTTGACCCAGCGTGCGCTGGCGGCACGCCTGGGCGTGAGCGAGGAACAAGTCCGCAAGGACGAGGCGGGGGGTACGCCCGGGCCTCACTGGCACGGCTCGCCCGGGTTCTGGCGGCGCTCGGGGTCGCCTACCGCGCGCCGCTCACCCTCGAAGTCGGCCGCGCGCATCACTGCTGATCCGCGGTACACCCCGTCGGCTCTGTGCGCTCGTCATTGGGCTCGTGCGGCAGCCACGATGGTCGCCGGTTCTCGAACGGCTGTACTTCTCGGCCAGGACAGGAGCGCTCCTTCGCCTGGATGGCCCGCTTCCGCCGCCTCGCCAGGGACGACGAGCGCTTGCCGGAGACACTCAGGGGACTGCATTTCCTCGCCTTCACCCTCCTGCTGCTCGCACGCCTCGTCGCCATCCTGGCCGGAAGTGCATAACAGGCTCTAGAAAATCAGGCCGGATGGAGTAAACGGCCAGCACACAGGGTCGGACACGACCGTGCCGGATTGGGTTCTCACACCCTACACCGTTGCAGCGCGCGGTAATCCACGAGGACGATCCCTTCCTCTGCCAGGATCGCGCGCGCCTCTCGCGAGATCAGGAAGTCGTAGTCCGCCCTGCGCACCCGCCACCCCTCGGGCTCCAGGGCCCGCGCCTCGGCGTCGCCGAGGCTGGGGTGGACCGCCCACTCGCTGAGCCCGGTCGGCAGCGCGCGCAGCAGCCGCGCGTAGCGGGCGGCCTTGTCGGCCGTGTCCAGGCTGTAGCTGTCCAGCACGTCGTGATCGGCGGCCGGCAGGCCCGCGCGCCGACAATGCTCGGCCGCGGGCCGCCCGTGGACCCGCAGCGCCAGGCCGTGTTCCCGGGCCAGCCCGAGCGTCAGCGCGAAGATGTCGGCCCGGCCGCCGTCGGCGAGGCAGTGCCAATCCAGGTGAGAAGGGCGGAGGTGCGCGGCCAGGACGGCGGCGATTTGCGCCCGAAATTCCAAGGCCACCTCATCCAGCTCGGCCTGGGCGAGGAATTCCTCCCGGCGATCGAGGCGATAGAAGTAGCCCGCCTCGTCGAGCAATGACGGCACCTTATCCCTGGGGGCTAACGGGCCCCATCGGTAGTCGCCATGTTCGCAGATGACGGTCAGGTGCACGCCGAAGGGGATCGCGGGATGCTCCCCGAGCAGTCGCATCGCGTGCGGCGCCCAAGGGCAGGGCGCCATCAGGGTGGTCGAGGACACGACCCCTTCTTGCAGCGCGCGGAGGGTGGCCGCATTATTCGCGTGGCACATGCCGAAGTCGTCGGCGTTGATGATCAGGAGCCGGGCATCGCCCGGGTACCCCAGCAGCTCGTTCGTTCGGCGTTCGCCCGGCGAGGCCATCGCCCGCACCTCCTCGATCGGGTCCTGTTCGCACAGCGGCACGACAGATCGGCGCGGCGGCAAGAGCGAGGGCGCGCCTCCTAGAGATGCCCGCTGCCCCGGCCACCGGCCCCCGCGTCGGCCTCTCGACGGCGGCGGGCCGGCCTGTTCGGCCTCAGGACACCCCTGCTGCCGCTCGGTTACGGCCACCGGCACGTCGCCGCCGACCGGTCGGCGCTCGCAACAAGCAGCCTGGCCTTCCTGTTGCCGCCGTCGTCGCGTCCCAACGGGCGCACCGTAGCGATGCCCTGTCATGGCTAGAAACTCGTCCGCTCCTGCTACTCAGCGCGCTGGTAGGCATGGTGGAGGCCGCCCAGCACCGGCCCGGCCCGCACCGGCGCGCCGTGGTCGCCCATCGGGCCGGGAGATCGCTCCGGCGTCGCCTGCCCGCTCCCCCGGTGCGGCTGCTCCCGATTGCAGTACGCGACGTACTCGCGGAGCACGCGGCGGAGGTGGCGCTCGCCGAGGACGAGCAGGTGATCGAGGCACTCGCGCCGCTGCCGGGCCACCTGGGCGTCGGTCGGATGCCGCGTCACGCTCAGGTGGATGACACGCCGTGAGCCGAGCGCGATGACGACATACTTGAACATCGGGCGGGAGCAGTGATCGGCGACCTGGAGGAGGTCGCAGGCCCGGGTCTCGTGGCCGTGATCGCGCGAGAAGGTGGCCCGAGACTGCCCGCGGGGGTGCGGGGCACGGGCGTTCGGCACGCAGGTCCGGATCGTCCGCTTGGCCGCGCGGATGCCGAGCTTGCCCCACTTGCTGCGGATCCGCCCGGCGCCCCAGAGCGGGTTGTCGGTCGTCATCCGGCGGATCGGGGCGACCGCCTCCGCCGCGAGCAGCGGGCGGCCCGGCCCCGGGCGCGACTTTTGCCGCCAGGGCGCCCGGAACCCCGCGCGATGTCGGCGCAGGAGGGTCTCGGGCCGGACGGGGAGCACGGCCTGCCGCCGGGCGCGGACGCGGCCGACGAGCCGCACCAGGAGCGCCCGAGCCGCCCAGGTCACGGCCAGGCGCGCGACGCCGCGGCGCAGCACCAGCAGTTGCTTGCGCAGCGGGGCGTTCTCGGCAAGCGGCCGCGCCCGAACGTACCGAGTCGGCCCCGGTCCCGGTCGCCCGCGTCATCACCGGCGGCCGCGCCCGGAGGCAGGCGCCGCGCGCACGACACAGCACGCCACCAATCCCCAGCAGCCGACGGCGGCATCGGGCGATGGAACCCACAGACGTATTCCTCACTGACGACACTCGCTATCCGCGGAGACGGCGGGCAGCCCTCCACGCTGAAGCCTACAGGCTCACCAGGCTTCGCCGATACCAGCGCCAGCACCCCTTGGAGCCCTGGAGGGATATTGAGCCAGGACAGGGGGAATCGGCGATAATCGAGGGCCGCAGGTGATCTCAACCCGACATCACCCCTCCGGCAATACCTTCTCGGGTGCTTCCCCGTGCTCGAGCACCCGCGCCATCCGCTTGGCCTCCATCAGGGCGTCGCGGCGCTGCTCGAACGCTTCCTGCGCTGCGAGATGGGCGCGATGGAGGCGCTTGGCCTCCCGCTCCAGCCGCGCCACCTCCGCTTCCAGCGCGACCTCCCGACGCTCGGCCCGGACCACCCGCTCATCCGCGTCCATGACGCCCTCCCCTCGCCGCCAGTCACCACGCCCGCACCAGCCAGCCTGGCAGTATCCATGCCAGCCGCGCCGGTGCCGGCTCCTCGATCGGGCGTGGCCAGGGGTGGCGATGAGGACGACGTCTTGACAGCGGTGCCGACCACGATAAAGGCCGTGCCCCCTGTCCCAAAAACCTCATCCGCTCCCCGTATCCCCGTACATCCTCCCCCTCCTTCAGCCCCCACCTCGTCCTTACGCCGCCCCCGCCGCCGTCACCAGCACATCGTTCAGCTCCGCCGCCTCCACCGCCGAGTTGTCCCGATAGAGGAAGCAGGCCGCCGCGCGGTGCGTATCCGCCCGGAAGAGGGGCGGCACTTCCCGGCGGCAGATCTCCATGACGTGCGGGCAGCGATCGGCGAACTTGCAGCCCCCCGTGGAGACCTTCGGGGCCAGCGCCGGATCGACGACCATCTCGTGGTGCTGCCAGGGGTGGCTCGGATCGGCCTGCGGGATCGAGCGGATCAGCAGCTGGGTGTAGGGGTGCAGCGGCTGCTTCACCACCAGATTCACGTCGCCCACCTCGGCCACCTCGCCGCGATACATCACGATGATATTCTGGCTGATCTGGTACGCCGTCGTCAGATCGTGCGTGATGTAGAGGAGCGAGATCGCGAACCGCAGGTGCAACTGCCGCAAGCTCTCCAGGATCGTCGCGCGCAACGAGGCATCGACCATCGACACCGGCTCATCGGCGATGATCAGGCGCGGTCGGAGCAACAACGCCCGCGCCACCATGATCCGCTGCCGCTGCCCGCCGCTCAACTGGTGCGGGTAGCGGCCCAGCGTCTCCTCGGGCCGCAGGCCCACCGCGTTGAGGGTCTCGTTCATCAGCGCGCGCGCCTGCTCGCGCGTCTTCGCCAGGCGGAACTCGTTGATCGGCGTCTCCAGCACATGATCGACCTTGTAGAACGGGTTGTAAACCTCGTAGGGGTCCTGGAAGATCACCTGGATCTCGCGTAAGAAACGCCGCCGCCCCTCGCCGGCGAGGCGCTGCAAATCCTGCCCGCGATAGAGGACCTCGCCGGACGACGGCGCGACCAGCCCCAGGAGCATCCGGGCGAGGGTCGTCTTGCCGCTGCCGCTCTCCCCCACCACCGCCGTGATCGTCGGCGGCTCGTCATCGACGCGGAAGGAGAGGTTATCCAGCGCGACCGTCTCGTTCCCTTTGCGGAAACGCCCGCCGCCGAAGACTTTCGTGGCGTGGCGTGTCTCGAGCAATGCGGGCATACCGACTCCTCACTCAGTACAGGTGGCACGATACGCGGCGATCCGGGCGCACCTCGCGCAAGATCGGCGTCTCGACGGCGCACCGCTCCATCGCGTGCGGACAGCGCGACCGGAACGGGCAGCCCGCGGGGCGGTTGAGGAGCGACGGCGGCAGGCCGGGGATCCCCTGGAACGCCTCTTTCTGCTCCAATGTGGGCAGGCTGCCGATCAGCAACTGGCTGTAGGGGTGCAGCGGCTCGCGGAAGAGGTCTTCCACGCGCGAGATTTCGGCCAGATCGCCCGCATACATGATCCCGACCCGGTCGACGACCTGGGCCATCAGCCCCATGTCGTGCCCGATCAGCATGATCGACGCGCCGAGGTCGGCCTGCACCTTCAGCAGGGTGTCCATCACCTGCCGCTGCACCACCACGTCGAGCGCGCTCGTCGGCTCGTCCGCGATGATCAGCTTCGGGCGCAGGCAGATCGCGATGGCGATGCAGACCCGCTGCTTCATCCCGCCGCTGAGTTCGTGCGGGAACATCCGCGCCACCTCGCGCCGCAGCCCGACACTCTGCAACAGTTCGCCGACGCGATCGTCGAGTTCCCTGCTGCCCAGCCGGATCCCGTGGTCCTGCAACGCATCGCGCGCCTGCTCGCGGATCCGCAGGACCGGGTTGAGCGAGTTCATCGCGCCTTGCGTGACGAGCGCGATCTTTGCGAGCCGGATCTGCCGCATCTCCTCCTCGGAGAGGCTGACGAGATCCTCGCCTTCGAGGACCATCGACCCCGACTCGATCCGGCCCGGTGGCCGGATCAGGCGCAGCAGGGCCAGGGCGATCGTCGATTTCCCCGAGCCCGACTCGCCGACCAGCCCCAGCCGCTCCCCATCGCGAATATCGAAATTGACGCCGTTCACCGCCTGCACCGCGCCGCGCGTGGTGTGGTAGTGGACGCGCAGATCGCGTACTTCCAGCATTGACCCGTTCAAAGTGTTCTCCCGTTGTGTTTGCTCGTGTTCGGTGGGCAAGAAGGTGAGACGATAGGCAGCGCTAGGGTTGTCCCGCACAGGCGGAGGACCACCGGTTGAAATTAGCGCCAGGTGGCCTGCGGGCGACGAAGTCTACTGATGGCGGTGGCGAACTTAACGACCTTATGGTCCCACCATGGCGGTCGCGTGTCACCGACGGAGCGCCATACGGAGGGCATAGGGCAATTAAGTTCGCCACCGCCATAAGTAGGCTAGGTTTGGGTCGAGCCCGGTGCCTATCAGGACAGGCAGTAGTCTGCAACACACCCAACCCGCAGAGGCGGGGTTCGTGGCCGTAGCTCTTAGCCGGGGTTTCAACCCCGGGCTGCCCACAACGCTACAGCGCTTCCAGGCAGCCCATCCCGTCCCATCCTCGCCCACTTCCCCCTATACCCGAGTCCTGATCCGCGGATTCGCCACCTCGTCCAGCCCCACCGCCACCAGGAAGAGCCCGATGAAGAGGGCCGCGATCACCACGATCGGCGGCAGCCACCACCACCACCAACCGTTGATGATCGCCGCGTTGTAGTTGACCCAGTAGAGGGTCATCCCCAACGTCGGCGCCTCGAATGGCCCCAGGCCCAGCACCTCCAGGCCGATCGAGGCCAGGATCCCCGCCGAGACGGAGCTGACCAACGACGCGACCAGATACGGCAGGAGATTCGGCAGCAGTTCCTTGACGATGATCTTGGGCCCGCTCATCCCTGACAGCCGCGCGATCTGCACGTACCCGCGCTCTTTCAGCGTCAGCACCTGCGACCGGATCGTGCGCGCCGGGTAGAGCCAGGCCAGCACGGCGATCACCAGCGCCATCTGGTTGACCGTCAGCCCGCCGCGCACCCGCATCCCGATGATGATCAGGATCAGCAGACCCGGCACTGTCAGCCCGACATCGATGATCCCTTTCAGCAGGGTATCGACGAACCCGCCGTAATAGGCCGCGATGAATGCCACCGTCGAGCCGATGATCAGGCCGATGAAGCCCGCCGTCAGCCCGATCCGCAACGTCAGCGGCGTGCCGACGACCATCACGGCGTAGAGGTTGCGGCCCTGCTTGTCGCTGCCGAACGGCAGATCGCGCGACGGCGGCTGCAAACTCCGCACCGAGAGCGGGCGGTATTTGATCGTATCGACCGTGAAATGCCCGATCACGACAAAGAGAAATAACCCCAACAGAAAGCAGAGGCCGACCAGCATCGCCGGATTGCGCCGCATATAGCCGAAGGTGGCCGACGCGGCGTCGGCAAAGACCCCGCGCTCACGACGCGGTTCCGAGGGAGCCCGTTCTTGTACAGCAACGCCCATCTCATGCTCTCCGATAGGTGATGCGCGGATCCAATAACGGGTAGATCAGGTCGAGGATCAACGTCGCGACCCCGATCGAGACGATCAGGATGAAGACGATCCCCTGCACGAGGTAGAAGTCCGAGCCGCGAATCGCGTTGTACAGCACCGTCCCGATCCCGGGGAACGAGAAGATCACCTCGACCAGCACCGCCCCGGAGATCATCTGCCCCAGCGCCAGTGCCAGCGCGGTCGTCTGCGGCAGGAGCGCGTTGCGGACGGCGTAGCGCATGAAGATCGTCCGCCCCTTCAGCCCCTTGGCGTCGGCGTAGGTGACATAGTCCTCGCCGCGGGTGGTGACCATCATCGCGCGCATCCCGAGCGCCCAGCCCCCGAGCGACACCAGGATGATCGACAGCGCGGGCAGGATCGAGTGCGACAGGACGTTGCCGATGAACGCCGGGCTCAGTTCCGGGAAGGTCCCCGGACTATAGCCGCCCGAGAGCGGGAAGAGCCCCAGCCGGAACGCCAGCAGATAGATCAGCACCAGCCCGAGCAGGAAGAACGGGATCGCATTGAGAGCCAGCAGCGGTGGCATCAGGAATTGCAGGAATTTCGGCGCGCGGGGCCAGCCCATGAACGCCCCGAGCAGGCTCCCGATGACCCAGGAGAAGAGGGTCGTCACCGAGAGTAACCCGAGCGTCCACGGCAACGCCTCCCCAATGATGTCGAGGACGCGCCGGGGATAGTTGGCGATCGAGTAGTTGAAGTCGAGCCGACTCATATCGCCGAGGTAGTTGAAATACTGCCGCCACAACGGCGTGTTGAGCCCGAACTTCTGATTGTACTCCGCGACCATATCTTTCAGGCCGACCTGGACACTACCGCCCAGCGCCGCCTGCTGGAGCAACTTGTCCCGGATCGGATCCTGCCCGCCGATCCGGGGTAGGAAGAAGTTGACGGTCGCCGCCAACCAGACGATCAGGAAAAACATGCCGATGCGTTTGGCCACATATTCGGGTTGCACCGTGTACCCCTCTCCGGGATTGCCCGGCGACCGCCGAGGCGCGGGGGAAAGCCCCGACGCCTCGGCGGTCGCCGGGCACCACCTACTGTGCCGACTGGAGCTTGTACATCACCAGCGGCCAGGTGAGGTGGAAGTGCGCCGGGTTCACGTACGGATCCTCCGCCGTCGGCCAGCCCTTCCAGTAGGTGGTGTTCATCGGCAAGCGGTGCAGCCCCTGGGAGATCTGGATGTCCGGGTAAGCCGGGAGCCAGAGTTCCATGCACTTCTTCCAGATCTCCATCACCTTCGCGGTGTCGCTCGGGCTCGTGCCGTAGAGCTGATCGACCAGCTTGTCGTACTCCGCGTTCTTGAAGTGCGAGAAGTTGACCAGGTGCCCGCCGGGGATCTTCTCGGACGCGGTCTGGTAGAGCCGCAGCGAGTAGTAGATGTCCGAGCTGTAGCTGCCGCCGTGGCCGAAGAGCGCGCCGGTGTAGTCGCCGTCGCTGAATCGTGTGCCGAAGTTCGGCGGCTCGGCATAGGTGGCGTCGATCCCCGCCCGCTTCAACTGCTCGACCACGACCGGGCCGACGCCGGTGAAGTCGAAGAAGCTGATGATTTCGAGCTGGACCGGCTTGCCCGCCTCGTCCTGCCACATCCCCTTGCCGTCTTTCTTCCAGCCCTTCTTGGTCAGCAGATCGTCGCCCTTCTTCTGGTTATATTCCAGGATCGGATACTGCTGCAACAGCGGCTGCACCGCGTCGATGAACGGCTTCAGGCCGGGATAATTCGGCAGGAAGAGGGTCGAGGGGCTGCTGGCACCCGACCAGCCCACGTCGATGATCTGCGAGCGATCGAGGTAGTAGCTGATCGCCCAGCGCACGTTGGGATCGTTATAGGGTGCCTTGTCGTTGTTCAAATAGAGGGAGTGCGGCCACCAGTCCACCTGCCCATAGGGCGTCTTCTGCCCGGTCCAGGTGATCACCTTGGCGTTCCCCTTGAAGACGGTCGGGAAGGTCGCCGGCTGCAACCCGGTGGCGATATCGTAACTGTTCGCGATGATCCCGGTCGCCAGCCCCTGCTCGCCCGGATCGGGGAGGTAGATGAACCGTTCCGGCTTCGGCAGTTGCCCCACCCCCGCCGCTACGCCCCACCAGGAATCACTCCGGTCGAGGACCTTCTGCTCCGGCGCGGAGAAGACGACCTTCCACGGCCCGGTCGTCACCGGCCAGCCCTTGGCGATGTCGAAGTGGGCGAAGGTCGGCCAGTCTTTCCCGTCGAAGATATGCTTCGGCACGATGTAGACGCCGATGTCGAACTTGTAGGCGATGTAGTCGAAGAAACGCGGCGCGGGGACCTTGAACTTGAAGATGGTCGTATTGGGATCGGTCGCGGTCGCCGTGGTCAGGAACTGCTGGACATCGGCGCCCCACTTCACCTTCGAGCCGATTTGCACCAGTTGATTGAAGGTATAGGCGACATCGGCCGACGAGAACGGCTCGCCATCGCTCCACTTGATCCCCGAGCGGGTCTTGACGGTCAGCTGCATGAAGTCGGGCGAGTACTCGAAGCTCTCGGCCAGCCACATCGTCGTCTTGTTCGTAAAGGCGCTGTAATAGGCCAGCGGCTCGTACATCATCTGCGAGCCGAGCTGGTGGTTGGCCGTGGGGATGAACGGATTCCAAAGATTCGCCTCGATGAATTTGCCCTGCGTGCCACCGCGCACCGCGATCACCGTCTTGTTGCGCGCGACTTCCGTCAGCTTCCCGCCGCTCGCGGGGGCGGCGGAGGCGGCGGTCGACGGGGCCGCACTCGCAGCCGCCGAGGCCGCTGGAGCCGTCGAAGGCGCGGTCGATGCGGCGGCGGCGCTCGCCGCCGGGGCGGTCGACGGGGCCGTTGACGCGACGGGCGCGGTGGTCGCCGGTGCCTCGCCGCCACAGGCGGCCAGCACGCTGGCGATGGCGGTGGCCGAGAGGCCGAGGGCGGCGGCCCGCGCGATGAAATCGCGGCGACTGAGTCGTCCGATGATCAACTCGCCGGCGAGTGACTGGACTTGCTTGCGATCGGTCATGATCCCTGCCCTCCATACGGGTTACCACGAAGCGACACGCGGCAGCCGCTACGTTTCGATGCTTCGATGGGAACCGGGCACCCCAACCGCTCCCCGCGCCCGGACCGGCCCGACTTTACGTCGCACGCCGAGAGGCGACAGTCATACTGATCATCAGCGCCTCTGTCCCCCTCCGACCCTGAGACGCCGTAACTGTCGCCCCGATGCTGACCGCACAGCCGTAAGGATAGTAAGACGAAACGTCCGACTAAATGACCCCAGATCATCCCGCGATAGGCGGATGGTCTGATGGCTTCTTATTGAGCAAAAGCACGATAGCACAATCAACGCGGTAATACAAGGCATCCGACACGAGAAATGGGCGATCCTCCGAACTCGCGCGCAACAATCGTCCGACACAAGCGCGTCGGGAGCGCAGCCTGCTTAGGTGATCTGTTTCGCAAATACGTGGCAGGTCAGGCGGCCGCTGCGAGGTCCATCTCTGGGCGTGGGACCGCTGAGGGCGGTGGGTCGGGCAGTTGCGCGAGACGGCGCTCCAGGTCGGCGCGGGTGCAGCGCCAGTGGCAGGGCACGGCGGTGTCGTTGCAGCGCGCCTCGAAGGCCCGTAAGCGCCGCTCGACCGCCGCGAGGTCCGGGAAAGCGTTGAGGGTGAGGGCTTTGCGCTGGATAATCGAGGAGATGATCTCGATCTGGTTGCGCCAGGAGGCCTGGGTGGGCAGGTGGACGAGGATGCGGTTCGGATACCGCTGTGTTGGCCGCTTGGCATATCCGTTCGGATCGAGCGCCACTTTGACATGTCAAACGGCAGCGGTACACTCCGGCAGCGCGGTCCCCACGGGCACCACGCTGCCGTCGCCTGTACTCGACGAGGAT
>JAABUN010006295.1_pt1 | contig 13795 bp, 9 predicted proteins | sample 5559311 | NCBI WGS metagenome assembly JAABUN01 (sample SAMN10711877, study PRJNA513370) | rock metagenome | isolation source: Antarctica rocks | place: Antarctica: Victoria Land, Siegfried Peak sud | reverse complement strand
CTGCTGGAGGTGGGTTGTGGGAGAGCCGCTGGCTTCGAGGCGTCCAGGAGGCTGTCTTCAACGCTTCAGACAACGTCGGAGTGCGGGCGACGCGCTTTACCGTCGACGGCGCTCTCCGGAACGGGGAGGAGCGTGGATGCGACTTCACGCGCCGAGTCCCCTGCTCGAACGTAACGGGCGGCCGGTACCAGATGGACACCAACTCGCTCTGATGGTCTCCACCGCTTCGGCATTGAGGCGGTTGACGCAGCCGGCAACCCCGCTTCGGCGGATCGGTTTCTTGCAGTCGACAACAACGCGCCGGGGCGCTTGGAGGCCGTCAGCGTCGACGGGGGAGACGGGTGGCGCGCGACAAACTCGTTCGCGATTCGCTGGAGCAATCCGCCCGGCCAAGCCTCACCAATCGTTCGAGCGCACTACCGGCTGTGTGCCGCGACTCGCGGCGGGAAGTGCACGACAGGCTCTGTCGACGGCCGCGATGTGGCGCAGTTGAGTGGCCTGTCCGTACCCAGTCCGGGGGAGTACGACCTCAAGGTCTGGTTGGAGGACGAAGCCGGCAATGTCGATCCGGACAACGCTTCGGATCCGGTGAAGCTGCGGTTCGATGACGTGGCGCCTGGCCGAGCCGAGCCGAAGCGGCGCAACGGTTGGGTAGGGGCTGCTGAGGCCGCCAACTATGAACAGCGGGTTGTGCTTGCGAATAACGATGCCGAGCCAGCGTCCGGCATCGCCGGATATTCCCTCACCTCCGACGGCTCCGATCCTGACCCGACGCCCGAGACCGCCACTGACACCTATGTCTTTACCGATCTACCCGAGGGCTTGGTGACCATCAAGGCCCGCGCCGTTTCAGGTTCGGGCCTAATCTCGTCAGAGGTCGGTTCCACCGAGGTGAAGGTTGACAAGACGCCACCGACCGTCGAGGTTGTTGACGCACCGGAGCCGGATCGGTGGCTCCAGCAACCGATCGTGCTCGGCTTAAAGGGCACGGATCAACCGGGTTTGTCGGGACTCGATCCCGCGCCCTCGGACGACGCGGTGAGCAAAGGTGGCTATATCGCCTTCCGCCTCGACGGGGGCGAGCTGCGCCGGATCCGTGGCGCGACCGCGGATGTTGGTGTGGCGAGCGACGGATTGCACTCGCTCGTCTACCACGCGGTTGACGTCGCCGGCAACGAGTCCCCCGAACGGACCGTCGACTTCCGGATCGACGCGACGGCGCCGGAGGAACTGGCCTTCGAGCCGCAGGACCCGGCAGACCCGCGAAGGCTGACCGCGGTCGCCGTCGATCGCACCTCCGGAGTAACCGGCGGGGCCATCGAGATACGCCGCAGCGGTCAGACCGAGTGGTCGTCCCTCGCGACGATTTTCGAAGCCGATCGTCTTTCGGCCTACCTTAACGACACCGCGCTGGAACGCGGAATCTACGAGTTTCGTGCTCGGGCCACCGACACGGCCGGGAACGAACGGGGAAGCGATCGACGCCGGGATGGCGCGAAGATGGAGCTGTCGAACCCCGTCCGAGCCGACACCCGGATCGTTGCGACCATCTCGCCGGCGGGACGAGCGAAGGCCAGTCGCCGTGACGGGGCGAGGCGAACGCAAGTCCGCTTCGGTGCTGCCGCGCTCGTGCGCGGCCGTGTGATGCAAGAAGATGGCCAAGGCCTCGGCGAGGCTCGGGTGTTCGTAGCGACGCGTCCGCAGAGCCTGGGAGCGACTTTCCGGCCCGTCGCCGACGTGCGCACTGACGCCAACGGCTACTTCGACGTTCGCATCCCAGCCGGGTCCAGCCGATCAGTTCGACTGGCCTACGATGGCGATGCGACAAACGGTCCCTCAGCCCGGTTTGTGGCGGTACGGGTTCCGGCCTCCAGCACGCTGCGGGTGAGCCACGCCCGAGTGCGAAACGGCGCGCGCGTCTACTTCAGCGGAAGATTGCTCGGCCGCCCACTGCCTCCCGGGGGCAAGCTGATCGAGGTGCAGGCGTACTTCCGCGACGAATGGCGTACGTTCAAGACCGTTCGTACGCGCCGTCGAGGACACTTCAGAGTGCCGTACAGATTTGGGGCGACCACGACTCTCGTGCGGTACCTGTTTCGAGTCCGGGTAAGCCGTGACGCCTCATATCCCTACGAGGAGGGTGACTCGCCACAGGTCGTGGTGGTCGTGGACGGGCGGCGGCGGCGGTAGAATCTGCCGAGCTGAGTCGGCGGGAACAGATAGGGAGCAATGATGTGACCACCTCGAGCCGCGGCGTGATCGGCCGGAGGGGCGTTGCCGCTTGCTGCATCTTGCTTGCGGCCGCCATGATGGCGTGGGCCGCTACTTCGTCGGGTTCCGCGTCCCGGATCGACGCTAGGCACGAAGCCGGCGGCGTTCCGCCGCCGAGCAGATTCTCGGAGAAGAGTGCACGTCCCCTCGGCGTGACCGGACCACGCGGCCGCTACCTGATCACCCCGCGTCTGCAGCCCGTTCGTGCCGCAGCGCTGCGTTGGGCGAGCCGGAGGTTTCTGGCGGGCGGTCTGTCAGACCGACGGATCTCCGACCTTGCACGCGGATCCCGGCGGATATACCTCGCTCGGCGCCACGAGCAACGGCGTCTGGTCGCTTTCGAGCGTTTGCGACCGGCGATCCGCCGTGGCGAGCGTCTGATGCGAGACCTGCGATCAGCGATCGTCGGACAGGGTGGAAAGCTCAGGGGCGAGAGCCTGTCAACAGGCTCTTTGGAGGCCGAACTCGGGGCGTCTGCTGCCCGGACGCTGGCAGCGCGCCCGGACGTCGCTAGCGTGGAATCCGTCCGCCCATTCCGTCCGCGGAGTCTGCTCGAGATCTCGACGCAGTCCGTGGGCTCTCTCCGGTTCTGGTCGGCAGGTTTTCTCGGCGGTCGCGGTCCGAATGACCGAAGTCCCGCCGATTTCGCGGTAATAGCTGACAAGATTCAGGAAGATCACCCCGCCTTCGTCGGGGTGTCTTTTCAACGTCCGGCTGGGGCGCCCCTCAACACCACGTGCAGTCCGATGGCGACCGGCGGTTGTGAGCATGGAACCGCGGTTGCCAGCATGGTCATCAGCCATGGGGCGAGTGATTGTGAACAATGTCGCCCCGACGACGCGGCCAAGAAAGGCGTCGCTCCAGGCCTCGACTCTGTGCTCGATGCCGACACCGCCGACCTCAATTTCGACGAATACGACTGGGCGCTCGGTGTCGATCGGCCTCGCTACCCCGGCGCCGCCGACCCCGCGGAGGCACTCAACTACAGCGCAGGGTCGCCCGCGGTGCAGGATGACAACGCCCGTCTCCGTGGCATCGACAACCTCATCTCCACCTTCGGCGTCAACCTCTCCACGCCCGCCGGCAACGTCTCCGACCCGGCCAATCTCGGCGGCCCCACCAAGCAGCAGCTCGACGAGCCGTGCATCGCCTACGACACCCTCTGCGTAGGTTCCTTCGAGAACAACGCGACCGTCGAGCGCAGCGACGACCGCATGAGCGACTTTTCGAGCCGGGGCCCGACTCCCGGGGGTCGCAAGAAGCCGGACCTCGTCGCGATCGGCAACTCGGAGGTTGCCGAGCAGCGGTGGAGCCGTCCGGGTTACGGCCTGTGGAGCGTCCGGGGTGAGGGCACCTCATTGTCCGCGCCGCAGGTGGGCGGCGCGGCGGCCCTCTTGACAGGAGCCGGGATCTCGGATCCCCTGGCGCAACGAGCGATCCTGATCAACTCGGCCCATCAGGGCCGCGCAACCCCCTCGAGCCCCATGGGCTCGCAGGCGGGATGGCAGCCGGATTGGGGCTGGGGGGCACTCGATCTGGAGGCGGCCGTCGGGCAGCTGACCAACATCGCGAGCGGGGACGTGCCCGGAGGCAGCGCCCGTTTCTTCTCCACGGACGGCAGCGCCACGGGGGACAGAACGACGCTCGTCTGGAACCGGCGAGCTGTCGGATGCCTGGCACCGGGTTGCTCCTCCACCGGCCTGACGCTCACCGATCTCGATCTCCAAGCTCTCGATCCGACCGACGGCGCCATCCGCACCGAGAGCGCCAGCCGCATCGACAACGTCGAACAGGTACACGCACCGGGAGCATCGCCAGGTCCCACGGTCTTCAAGGTCAAAGCCCGCACGGGAGTCGACGGGCTGGAAGCAGAACCCTTCGCCCTCGCCTCGACGCGCGCGCTCCGGCCGCTGGCCACGCCTCGGCCCAAAGTAACGCTCGACCCCGCAACGGCTCAAGCCCGCCAGGGTGGACCGGTCGCCTTGACCGCCACGGTCGAGAATCCCTCGGGGGACCTCGCCGCGGAGCGGCCACAGGTGACGCTTGAGCTCCCCGAGGGCGTAGCGCTCGCGCCGGGATCGGCCCCGGCGGTCCAAGCCCTCGACACCCTGGCCCCGGCAGGTCAACCGGGCGCCAAGGCGACGGTCACCTGGTCGGTGATCGGCACCGTCGACGGCGCGAAGGACATCGTGGTCCGGGCTCTGGCGAGCCGCTACGGCGAGGATTTCGAAAGCTCGGCGACCGGAAGCCTGCTGGTGGACTCGACACCGCCGATGCCCACGTTGAACGCTCCCCCGCCGGCGACCACAGGCACAGCGCTGTCGATCTCCTGGAGCGCCACCGACACCGGCGTGGGCGTCGCTGGCTACGAGCTCGACTCGGCGAGGACCGGCAAGGCCTTCAGCTCCGAGCTTCCCTCCACTTCGGCGACCTCCACCACGGCCACCGGTATCCGCGGGCAGTGCTACCGCTTCCGCCTCCGTGCCACCGACGTGCTCGGGAACGTCTCGCCGTACGTGGCCTCGCCGGGCAGCACATTCGTGGCGCCCAAACGCATCCGAGGACGCAGGCCGGACGCGGGTCTGAGGCTTCGCAAAGCGACCGTGCGCGGCGGCCTCCTGACGCTGAGAGCGAGCGCGTCGTGCGGAGCCCGCCTACCCATGCGGGTCTCGTATCGATCGCGCAGCTTGGACCGCAAGATCAGACTGCGCCACGGCCGTCGGACGGCCGTCTTTCGCCTGCCTGCCCCTCTCCGGCGAGCCGCCCGCGGCACCGTCACGATCCGCTATCCCGGATACCGCACGGCGTCGGGCAAGCATTCCGAAGCGCTGACCGCCCTTTACGACTGATTCGCGACCCCGCCTGCACGGAAGGCGCGGAATCAAGCCCCTGGACGAATGATGGGTACCGCCACCCCCTCCATCTGACGATATCCCCTGCAACATGGCCCTGCCCGAGGGGAGGTCTGGGTCCCGCACCGACGACCCCGGCCTCTCAGTAAAAGCTCCCGACGACCGGGCCATCATGGCCCGCTCCTTGGGCTACCTGTTCGCCGCCGGCGGCGCGCTCGCGTTCGTCGCGCTCGCGCTGCCCTCGGCCGACGACGTCTCGCAGTTCGGCCACATCGGGGTGTTCGAGTGGGCGTCGGTGGCCGCGGCCGCGCTGCTCACCGTCTTCCTCTTTCAGGCCTCGGAGCGCATGGGTCTGTGGGCTTACCAGCTCATCCTGGCCGCCGGCACGGCGCTCATCAGCGCCGCCATCTACTTCTCGGGTGAGACCGCCAGCGCCTACGTGGCGCTGTACGTGCTGGCCGCGCTGTATGCCTCCTACTTCTTCTCCCGTCTAGCCGCCGCCGGCCAGATCGCCCTCATCGGCCTGGCCTACGCCCTCGTGCTGGCCGCCCAGGACGTCCCCGGCAGCCCGGTGGCCCGCTGGCTGACCATCATCGGCACGCTGATTGCCGCAGGGGCCATGGTGCGAGCTCTGCGCGAGCGCGTCGAGCGGCTGATCGAGCAGCTGCGCGACGCCGCGCGCACCGACGTGCTCACCGGCCTCTTCAACCGCCGCGGCTTCGAGGAACTGTTCGAGGCCGAGCTCGAGCGCTCGCAGCGCGCCGGCCGGCCCATGAGCCTGCTCGTTGGGGACCTCGACCGCTTCAAGTCCCTGAACGACCGCTTCGGCCACAAGGAGGGGGACGAGGCGCTCCAGATCGTTAGCAAGGTGCTGAAGACCCACAAGCGCAAGATCGACACCGCCGCGCGGATCGGCGGCGAGGAGTTCGCCGTGATCGTGCCCGAGGCCGGGGAGCACGATGCCTACATCCTCGCCGAGCGACTGCGCCTCAAGGTGCGCCAGGCCTTCTCCGAGCACGAGGCCGGGATGACGATCAGCTTCGGAGTGGCCACCTTTCCCAAGCACGGGGCAACGAACGAATCCCTGCTGATCTCCGGAGACCAGGCCCTGTACGCCGCCAAGGAGCTCGGCCGCGACCGCTCGGTGATCCACAACCCGGAGATCGCCTCCGCCCTCGCGACCGCCGCCAGCCGCCGCCTGGCGCAGAAGGAGGCCTACCTGGCGACGGTGCTCGCCTTGGCCGAGGCCCTCGACATCCGCGAGTCGGGCACCACCGAGCACTCACAGCGCGTCGGGCACCTCGCCGGGATAACGGCGCGGGAGCTGGAGCTTTCCGACGAGGCGATCGACCGCGTGCGTATCGGCGGCGTGCTGCACGACATCGGCACGATCGGCGTGGCCGACTCCGTGCTCGGCCAGCCTGGCCCGCTCGACTCCGAGGACTGGGTGGAGGTAAAGAAGCACCCCGAGGTGGGTGCCCGCATGCTCGAGAGCGCCACGGTCGAGGACATAAGCGTCTGGATCCGCAGCCACCACGAGCGGCCCGACGGCGGCGGCTACCCCGACGGCCTGAGCGGCGAGGACATCCCGCTGCAGGCGCGGATCCTCGCAGTGGCCGACGCCTACGAGGCCATGACGGCCGATCGTCCCTACCGCTCGAAGCTCACCCCGGCGGCTGCGCGAGAGCGGCTGCTCGCGGGCGCGGGCACCCAGTTCGACAGCGACGTCGTTGAAGCTCTACTGCGCGCGCTCGACCGGCAGGGCAAGATCAAGACGCATCACTGAAAGGGACCCCAAACGCAGATCGGGGCGCCCACTGGACGCCCCGATCGTGACCCAAGGACACTGCTGTCGGAAGTAGGCGCTGGCTCAGGGCGCCTCTGCTCTCTCATCGATTATCGGTACGGGCTCGCGCTGCCGATATGGGGTGTGGACCCCATCTTCATGAAGCGGCGCAACTCCCTCATCGCCCAGATCCTGGGTGTCAACGTCCTGCTCGTGACCGCAACGCTGTTCGCGGCCAGCGTGGCAGCGGGACTCGACCTGAACGTGCAGAGCCAGCGCTGGCAGTTCCTGGTGCTGGCCATGGCCATCATGCTCACGCTGCTCGTGAACATGATGATGCTGCAGCGGCGCTTTTCGCCGCTCGAGCGGCTGATCGAGCGCGTCGAGGCCATCGACCCGGCGCAGCCCGCGGCCTTCGAGGCGCCCGAGCACAACCGCGTCGAGGAGATCGACCGCCTGGCGGCTTCCTTCCAGCGCCTGCTCGAGCGGATCGACGGTGAGCAGCGCCGCAGCGGCCGGCTGGTGTTGCGCGCCCAGGAGGAGGAGCGCAAGCGCGTGGCGCGGGACCTGCACGACGAGGTCAACCAGGCGCTCACCGCGATCCTGCTACGTCTGGAGGCCCTCAGCCAGGACTCGCCTCCGGAGCTCGCCGCGGAGCTCAAGGGGCTCAAGGGGCTGGTGAACCAGGCGATGGAGGAGCTGCTCTCGCTGGCCCGCCAGCTGCGTCCCTCGGCACTCGACGACCACGGCCTGCTGCCGGCGCTCGACGGCCAGGTGCGCCGCTTCGGCAACCAGACCGGCATCGAGACCGTCCTTCACACCAACGGAGCGTCATCGACGCTCACCGACGATCAGGAGATCGTTCTCTATCGGGTCGTGCAGGAGGCCCTGTCCAACGCGGCTCAGCACTCGGGTGCCCGCCACGTGGCCGTGAACCTGGGAGCGCCGGAGGGCACGGTCACGCTCCGGGTGGACGATGACGGTTGTGGGTTCGACTCCACCGCCGAGCGCAGCCGGCTCGGCCTCGACGGCATGGCCGAGCGCGCGAAGCTCGTGGGCGGGGAGCTGCGCATCAGCTCCACGCCGGGAGACGGGACGTCGATCACCCTGGAGATCCCCCAGAAGCCATGATGCGCATCCTCGTGGCCGACGATCACGGCATCGTGCGCTCCGGCATCCGCATGCTCATCGACCGTCAGGACGGCATGCGCGTGGTGGCCGAGGCCGAGGACGGCGTGGCGGCCGTGGAGATGACGCTCTCGGAGCGCCCGGACGTGGCCATCCTCGACGTGTCGATGCCGCGCATGACGGGCCTGCAGGCCGCCCGTGAGATCAAGGCGCAGTCGCCAAGCACGGTGGTGTTGATGCTGTCCATGCACGACGACGAGCGCTACTCCTATGAAGCGCTCCAGGCCGGCGCTGCCGGCTTCGTGCTCAAGCGCGCCGCCGACACCGACCTGATCGATGCGGTGCGGGCGGCCATGCGCGGAGACTCCTTCGTCGCTCCCTCCAATCAGGCCGCGCTGCTCAGGGAATGGGCGGACGGCGGGCTCGACCGGCCCCAGGAGGAGCTGACGCCGCGGGAGCTCGAGGTGGTGAAGCTGATCGCCGAGGCCCACACCAACCGCCAGATCGCCGACGTGCTGCACGTGTCGGAGAAGACTGTCGAGTCCCACCGGGCCAACCTGTTGCACAAGCTCGGCATGCGCGACCGGGTGGAGCTGGTGCGCTACGCCATCAGGCGCGGGCTGGTCGAGGCGTAGGCGCCAAGGGGCGGGCGAGCCCCCGTCGGCACTAGACTGAGGTTCCGGCGTCCGACCCCCCTGGAGAGCCTCAGTCCATGCAGGAGATGGTGATCTACGGCGTGAGCTTCGACATGGTCGGCAAGCAGCCGATCGTGCTGCTGAAGACGCGCGACGGCAACAAGTTCCTGCCCATCTGGATCGGGCATCCGGAGGCCGCGGCCATCCTCATGAAGCTGCAGGGCGCGAACACCCCGCGCCCGATGACCCACGACCTGATCAACGAGATGCTCACCGAGCTGGAGATCGCCTGCACGCGCGTGTCGGTCACCGAGCTGCGCGAGAACACCTTCTACGCCTCAATCACCCTGCGCCTCGGGGGCAAGGACGTGGAGATCGACTCCCGCCCCTCCGACGCCCTTGCCCTCGCCGTGCGCACGAGCGCGCCAATCTTCGCCGCCGAGGACGTGATCGCCGAGTCGGCCATCGAGTTCGAGCACGAGGTCGAGGATCAGGAGGAGGTCGTGGACAAGTTCAAGGCCTTCCTGGACGAGGTCTCGCCCGAGGATTTCGCGGGGGGCAGCGGAAGCTAGGGGAGGGTCGCCGCCGCGCTGCGTGCAAACGCCAGCTCCACGATCCGCCCCGTGAGCTCGTCGAAGTCAATACCCGCGGCGTCGGCCGCCTGCGGCAGCAGGCTCGTCTCGGTCAGGCCGGGGATCGCGTTGGCCTCCAACACGAACAACTCCTCGCTCGAGTCTTCCAGCATCAGGTCCACGCGCGCGAAGCCGTAGCAGCCAAGCAGCTCGTAGACGGCGATCGCCAGGGCCTGGGCACGCGCCGTAACCTCCTCGGGCAGGTCGGCCGGCGTGACGAACTCGGTGCGCCCGATCTCGTACCGTGCCTCGAAGTCGTAGAAGTCCTCCTCGCGTGGAACGGCCTCCACCACCGGGAGCGGCTGCGGCCCGTCGGGGCCGTCGAGCACCGACACCGCCAGGTCCCGGCCCTTCACGTAGCGCTCGAGCATCACCTTGTCGTCGTAGGAGAACGCCGCGATCAGCGCCGCCGGCACGTCGGCCGCCGAGCGCGCGAACTTGATCCCGAGCGCCGACCCCTGCCCCGCGGGCTTGACCACCACGGGCCACTCGAGGCGCTCCTCGATGGCGGGCAGCGCCTGGGCGGCTCCCAGCTCGCGGAACGCCGTCTCGTTGAAGGCGAAGAACTCGGGTGTCGGTATCCGGGCGTCCAGCAACAGGTGCTTGCTGAGCACCTTGTCCATGCAGCGGATGCAGGCAAGCACCCCGGAGCCGGTATAGGGCAGGCCCAGGATCGCGAGCAGCTCCTGCACGGTGCCGTCCTCGCCATCGCGCCCGTGCAGGGCCACGAAGGCCACGTCCGGAGCCGTGTCCTCGAGGCGCGCGATCAGGTCGGCGCCCACGTCGATCGGCACGACGTCGTGGCCGAGGCGCTCGAGCGCGTCCTCCACGCGGGCACCCGAGCGCAGGGAGACCTGTCGCTCGAGCGACGAGCCGCCCTTGAGGACAGCGATCCGACTCACGAGCGCCGCTTGGCGCGACCCTCTCGGGACGCCCGCTGCGGCAGCGGCACCACCTGTCCGCCGGGGCTCTCGGGCTGCTCCGCGGCAGGAACGACGCCGGTCGTGGCCACGCGCGGGACCACGGCGGGCCGGCCACCGGTGAGCGTGCCGTAGAGGGCCACCTGCTCCTCCACGACCTTGCCGATCCGCCTGATGCCCTCCCGGATCGCGTCCTCGTCCGAGCCGGAGAAGTTGAGGCGCATCGAGTTGTGGCCGCGGCCGTCGAGGTAGGCGGCCGAGCCCGGCACGAAGGCCACGTTCTCGCGCAGCGCGCGCGCGAGGAGGTCGGTGGTGTCGATGAAGTCGGGCAGCGTCACCCAGATGAAGAGGCCGCCGGCCGGCCGCGTCCACTCGGCCTCGCGCGGGAACCACTCGGCCAGGGCGTCGAGCATCGTGTCTCGCCGCGCGCGGTAGATCTCGGTCAGTGAGTCCACGTAGTCGCGCCAGTCGCCCTGCTCGAAGTAGTGGTGCACGAGCAGTTGCGACATCGTCGAGCTGCACAGGTCGGCCGCCTGCTTGCCGAGGTTGATCTTCTCGAGCACCGGCGGCGGCGCCACCACCCAGCCCAGGCGGAGGCCGGGCGAGAGGATCTTGGAGAACGTGCCGAGGTACATCACGAACACGCCGCCGTCGAGCGCGCGCAGCGTGGCGTCGGGCGTGCCCTCGTAGCGCAGCAGGCCGTAAGGGTTGTCCTCGAGCACGAGCAGCTCGCGCTCGTGAGCCACCTCCACGAGGCGCCTACGCCGCGGCGGCGACATCGTCACGCCGGCCGGGTTCTGAAACGTGGGCACGGTGTAGATGAACTTAGGTGTGCGCCCGTCGCGAGCGAGGCGGTCGAGCGTCTCCTCGAGCAGGTCGATACGCATGCCGTCAGAGTCCATCTCGATCTGCACCACGTCGGCCTGGTAGGAGGAGAAGGAGGGCACCGCGCCGGGGTAGGTGGGCGCCTCCGCGATCACCACGTCGCCGGGGTCGATCAGCGTTCTGGTCACGAGGTCGATCACCTGCTGGCCGCCGGCCGTGACGATGATGTCCTCGGGATCGGCGCGCATGCCCTCGGCGGCCATCACCTGGGCGATACAGCGCTTGGTCTCGGGGAGCCCCTCGGTGGGCCCGTACTGCAGAGCGCGCGCCGAGTCCTCGGAGGCCAGACGGCTCGTGACCGCCGCGAGCGTCTCGGGAGGGAAGCTCGACGTGTCGGGCAGGCCGCCGGCCAGCGAGATCACCTCGGGCCGGGCGATGACGGCCATCAGGTCGCGCATCGCCGACGAGCGCATGGTGCGCGTGCGCGAGGCGAACAGGCCAGCGTAGCGCTCGAGGTCTCTCGAGCTGGAGCGCGGTTCCCTCGTGCGGCCGGCCGGACTTTCCGATCCCCCGCCCGCGCTAGGCACGTGGTGGTCGTCTATCGTCATGGCGCTGTCCGCTGAGCGTAGCGACCGCGCGACCGCCTCCTCTCCCATCAGCCTCGTACTCGACATCGGCCAGGGCGCCGGTCTGGCCGGCGCGAGCGGCGTCCGTCCGTTTCTCCCGCCGCTCGTGGCCGGGGCCCTCGCGCGCGCTGACACCGGCGTGGACTTCGAGGGCACGTCGTACTCCTTCCTCGAGTCGCCGATCTTCCTCGCCGCGGTACTCGCTCTCGCGGTTGCCGCCTACGCGTTGGAACGTCGGCATGGCGACGGGGCGGCTTCCTCGTCGCGCCGGAATCCGGTGGAGCTCGCATTGGGCCTCCTGGCCGTGGTGCTCGGCGCGCTGCTGTTCGCCGGCTCACTCGAAGATGGTGGGCGCGAGGGCGTGCTCGGCCTGCTGGCCGGCGCCGCCTGCGCCGCGCTCGGCTTCCTGGCCGTAGCCGCCTTCCTGGGCCGCGCCCGCCGTCGCCTCGAAGGCTCGGCGGCGGCATTCCTCGCGGTGTACGCCGATGTGGCCGCGTTGGTGGTGGCCGGGCTGTCGATCCTCTTTCCGCCGCTCGGCTTCGTGGCGCTCGTGCTGCTCGCCTTCCTCGTCGTGCGCGGCCGCCGCGAGGGCGCGCGCAAGTTCGAGGGCCTGCGCATCCTTCGTTAGGTGTCCACTCCCACAAGCACGGTGACGGGCCTGTGAGCAAGCCCAAGAAGCTTGTCCTCGCCGTGATCGACTCGCTCAAGCCGGACATGCTCGACCGTGCGGTGGCCGAGGGTCGCGCCCCCGCGCTGAAGGCCCTGATCGAGCGCGGCACCTACGTGAGCGACTGCGTGTCGAGCTACCCCTCGGTCACGCCCGTGGCCTCCGCGAGCATCGCGACCGGCCTGGGGCCGGACGAGCACCACATCCCGTCGATGAACTGGTACCACCGCGGCGAGGGCCGTTACGTGGAATACGGCTCGTCGTTCCCCGCCACGCGCGCGTTCGGAGTGGTCAAGTCGCTCTTCGACACGGTCTACAACATGAATCTCGCCCACTTGAGTCGCGAGCGCCGCACCGTTTACGAGCACCTCGAGGACGCCGGCCTGCGCACCGCGTGCACCACCTACCTGATCTACCGCGGCCGCACGCGGCACCGGCCCGACGAGGCCGGGATGTACTCGCGGGTGGCCCAGGCCGCCCAGTTCCGGCACGCGGTTTACGGGCCGACCGAGCTCTTCTACGCCGACCTCTTCGCCTCCCGCAGAACGGGCTGCCGCTCTCTGCTCGGGATGCCCGGACAGCGCGATCAGCACACCGGCTGCGTGGGCGCGCACCTCGTGGAGAACGACCTGTTCGACTTCCTCCTCTTCTCCCTGCCCGACAACGACACCTACTCGCACAAGCGTGGGCCCTACGCGCAGGTGACCTCGATCGCCGGTGCCGACCGCGCGCTCGAGCGCATCTTCCACGTGGCGGGCGGGGTCGACGCCTTCCTCGAGGACCACGCTGTGATCGTCACGAGCGACCACTCGCAGACCTCGGTCGAGGAGAGCATCCGCCTGGCCGACGTGCTCGAGGGCTATGCGGTCCTGGGGCCGTCCGACCCCCTGCCGGGGGCATCCGACATCGCGGTGTGTCCGGCGGCCCGGAGCGCCATGGTCTACGTGCTCGACCCGGCCGATCGTGACGAGATGGTGCCCGAGCTCGTGAGTGATCTGGTGGGGGTCGAGTCGCTCGACGTGATCGCCCACCTGAAGGGCGGGGAGGCGGTGGTGTCGACCGCTCGCGGCGAGCTGCGCTTCGCCCCCGACGGCGAGCTCACCGATCTGCGCGGTGGCCGCTGGAGCGTGGCCGGCGAGCACGCCGCGCTGGCTTTGAAGGTCGAGGAGGGTCGCGTGTCGAGCGAGACCTATCCCGATGCGCTGGGGCGGCTGTGGTCTGCGCTCCAATGCCCCGGTGCGGGCGACGTGCTCATCTCCGCGGCCCCTGGCTGCGAGTTCGTCGACTGGGGCGGCGCCGCCCACGTGGGCGGCGGAAGCCATGGGTCCCTGCACCGCGGAGACTCGCTCGGCGCCCTAATCCTGTGTGGCGTCGAAGGGCACGCCGAGGCGCCCGAGCAGTGGACGCTGCGGGACGTGACCCCGATCGTGCTCGAGCACTTCCGGGTACCCTC
>JAABUN010006293.1_pt1 | contig 13796 bp, 13 predicted proteins | sample 5559311 | NCBI WGS metagenome assembly JAABUN01 (sample SAMN10711877, study PRJNA513370) | rock metagenome | isolation source: Antarctica rocks | place: Antarctica: Victoria Land, Siegfried Peak sud | reverse complement strand
TCCGCTGCCCGCGACGCGAGCATCATGCCGCCGAGCGCGAAGAGCCAGACGGTCACCGCAGGGGTCTCCCAAATCCAGTCGAGCCCCGCGTGAACGGCCCACGCGATCAGGGCAGCCGCAAAGCCCGCATAGAGTGAGACGTCGAGAGTCCGCTCACGCCGTCGTGGCCGGACCTGTCCATGCCAGAGCACCGTCGCGCCGAGGACGCCGAGCGCCAGCGCGAGCAGGCCAAGGCCCACCAGCCCGAGCTCGGACAGATTCTCCAGGTACAGGGAGTGGGCGTCACGAACGTTGAACTCCCTCTGGCGACTCTGGTTCCAGGAGTGCTCATAGGTCCCCGCTCCGGAGCCGCTCACGGGGTGTGCCTCCCACTCGTCCACCGCCACGCGCCAATGGTCGAGACGGCCGTTGTTGCCCGAGTCCAACAGTCGGGTCCGCTGGTCGTCGACTATCGTCTGGTCGCCCGTCACGAACCGGTCGTACTGGCGCGAGACGTAGTCGGGCGCGCCAAGGGCCAACGCAGCCGCGACCAGGATCGTCAACGACGCCAGAGCTACCGCGACACGCACGGGCCGACGCGCCCGCGGCGGCAGGGCGATGCGGTGCAGGGGCCGGTGCAGCCACCGGGAGGCAGCGATGCTGATCACCAGCGCGGCGAGCGTGCACAGCACCACCGCGCGGGCGACCGTGTGCCCCTGGGCGATCGCGGCGGAGTCGAGGCTGTCCACGGTCGCGAGGCGATCCGCGTCGTATGAGTAGAGCAGTGCGATTGCGGTGGGCGGCAGGACCGCGAGGAGGCCGATGACCAGCCCCCGCGAGCGATACAGCACCAGGTAGGCCAGGATTCCGATCGTTGCCGCGAGCATCGCCCCGCGTGAGAACGTGAAGAACAACGTCGAGGCCAACAGCGGCACTGAAGCCGCCCCGAGCGCTCGCGCGGCCCACGGCTCGCGCGCCGACGACGCAAGGTGGACGGCCAGGATGGCGCCGAGCGCGGCGATCAGACCTTGCGTGTTCCAGTAGGTCAGAGGTTCCGAGAGCCTGTCCAGCGCCACGTCGGACTTGAGGGAGAGCACGTCGGGCGCGACGCGACTCGTCCAACCCACCAGACACACCACGAAGATGGCCAGCACGAGGGCGCGAACCGCCCAAGCCAAGCGCTCCGGGCTCCACGACAGGGTGGCGCACGTGACGAACGCGAGGCCGTACAAGAGCGTCCGGTCGAATTCGATCAGCGCGCGGCCGGGGGCGTTGGACCACGACGCAGAGAGGAGGATCCAGGTCCCGTAGAGGGCCAGCGCGGTCGCCACGACGATGACGGGGGCGGTGAAAGAGGCGAAGGGGCGCGTGGCGAGCGTCGCGCGAAGCGCGAGCAGCACGGCCAATGCGCCAGCCGCCACGCCCGTCGAGCCGGGAAAGAAGCCACCGGCCTGGAAGGAGAAGAACAGAACGAGGACCGCCGGGATGAGGGCGCCCAAGGCGTCAAGCCACCTTCCGAAACGGGCCACGAGAGGCTGCCGTGGCCGCTCGGGCACCTGGCCCGGCTCGGCCTGCGGCGCAAGGGGTGCGATCGGAGATTCGGTTGGAGTCAGGACCTGCACCTTTCACTCATCGGCGGTCCGAGGTCTGGTCATTAGTGTGGTGCGCTCGATGGCCGAACCGCCGCCCATTCGCACTCTCTCGTCCCGGGAGGTGTATCGCAGCCCGTGGATGCGCTTGCGCGAGGACGAGATCGTCCTACCCGACGGCAGTCCCGGCCGCTACGGCGTCGTGGAGAAACCAGACTTCGCACTGATCATTCCCTTCGATGGGGAGCGTTTCCATCTCGTTGAGCAGTTCCGTTACCCGGTGGGTGAGCGCTGCATCGAGTTTCCGCAAGGCGCGTGGGAGGGGACCGCCACGCCTGACGCGGCCGACCTCGCCCGCGGCGAGCTCGAGGAGGAGACAGGCCTGCTGGCCGCCGGCCTCCGCCACCTCGGCCGACTCTTCCACGCCTACGGCTTCTGCTCGCAGTCCTTCGATGTGTTCTTCGCCACCGAGCTCACGCCCGGCCAGCAGCGTCTCGAGCCGACCGAGCAGGGGCTCCGCACGCTGAGCGTCGATCGCGGAGAGCTCGAGCGGATGGTCCTCGACGGCACGCTGCGCGACGGCCCGAGCGTCGCAGCGTACGGACTGCTGCGCTTGCATGATTGAGTCAAGCCCGACGCGCACCACGCCGACCCACTGAGAGTCATGATCGACCTGCACTGCCATGTCCTGCCGGGATCGATGATGGGGCGCTGACCTCGCCGCGGCGGTTGAGATGCTGCGCGCGTACGCCGCCGACGGTGTCGACACGGTCGTCGCAACGCCGCACCTGCGCACGGACTTCCCGGCTGTGGTGCCGGCGGAGATCGCCGGCCGCTGCGAGGCGGTCGGGTCAGCCGCCGCGGCCGGCGACAACCATGTGCGCATCGCGCCGGGCGGCGAGGTGAGCCTGACCTGGGCCCTCGACGCCTCCGATGGCGATCTCCGTGCCGTCTCGCTCGACGGACTCGGTCGCGACCTCTTGACCCAACCCGCTCGGACTCGCCGGGACCCGCTCCCTGCGCCTCCGGTGGGACGCCCGACCCCGCGCGGGCGAGCTTGGATGCGCCGCCACGCGGGGGTCTGAGTCTAAAGACACGGACCGTGCACCCAGCCGTCGAAGCCGGTCCCCAGGCGCGTTCGTCGTCTTCAAGCTCCGGTCGAGCCACCCCGCGGCGCCTACAGGGAACCGCTTAAGGCTGCTTCCTTCCGGACCTGACCTGGTTCACGGGCCTGCATCGCGCGGGACCCGGCCATCAACGCTTTCGTACGACGCGCTGGCCCCGAGGGCCGAAACCCCTCGGGAGGGAATTCAGCCTCGCTAGAGCGGATTGCGAGTGCAGGGCACCGCTACCTCCCCGCCTAGCACGGTCCGCACCCAATTGTAGTGGGTCAAGGCGGCGGTCACGGTCAGCCCGGCCCGGATTGTCCGGGTTGTTGGAGATGCGACTCATGAACGGGTTGTCGTCAGGCTTGGGAATTCGACGTGCGCCGGCGGTGGCTTGTCGAGGACGGCGGTCCGAGCGCGCAGCCTGCCCATCGCCCGCCCCGGTCGAAAGCCTCGCTAACCTTGCGATCTCCCCGGGCGGCTGACGGAGAGAAGGGCGCGTAGCTCAGTGGGAGAGCGCTCGCTTCACACGCGAGAGGTCGCAGGTTCGAAACCCGCCGCGCCCATCGGAGGAAGTGTCTGGACTGGGGCGCTTTTCCGCCTTCTAGGGACCTCGTTCGAGGCGGTCCGCGGCCCTTGCAAAAAGGGCACCAGTGCCTTTTGAACCGGAATCGACCCTCCCAGCAGGGCTTTGAGGCGTTCGCGCGCGCTCTCGTCGCGGCGCATCGCGTGGCCGTAGACCCTGAGCGTGAAGGCGGGATCGGTTTGCCCGAGCTGCGTCATCACGTAGGCGGGGTCCTTTCCGGAGGCGACCAGCAGGGAGGCGAAGGTGTGGCGCAGCTTGTGGGCGGTGAGTCTTGGCGGCAGCGGCAGCTCCCCGCGCTCGGTGAGCATCTTCGTCGGCCCGGGCGACGACGGGCCGGATGACGCGCTCGCGCGCGTTGTCCTTGTCGCGCGGGGTGCCGCGCTCGGTCGGGAACGCCAGGTCCTCCGGGTTCGACCACGGCGTGGAGAGCTTGCGCACCGCGAGCTCGTCGCGGAGAATCGGCAGCAGGCTGACGTGGCGTACCCCAGCGTCGGTCTTTGCCCGCCCGACGAACAGGCGCCCGCCGGCCAGGTCGATGTCGCGCCAGCGCAGACCGCACGCCTCGCCGAGGCGCAACCCGGCGAAGACCAGCGTGGCGACGAGCGCTTGACGCCCTGACGTGCGGCCGCGACGCGGGCGTCGAGGTCAGCGGCGGCGTCGAGCAACGCGGTGATCTGCTCCGCGTTGTCGAGGTAGACCGGGCGCGGGCGGTGCACCTTCAGGCGCCGGTTGCGCGGGTTGACGCGGACTGAGTTGCGGGTCACGAGGTCGCGCTCCTCGGCGACGGCGAGGATCTGCCCGAGCCGCGCCATCGTCTTGTTGATCGACTCGGCCGACAGCACGGCCTCGCGCACTTTGGCCTCGCGATAGCGGTCGACTTCGGCGACGGTGATCTCCGACAGCAGGTGGGCGTGGAAGAACGGCAGCTCGGCGGGCGTGGCGACTCCGTCGTTCGGCCTCACACAGAGCTGTCGGCACGCCGTGCCCTATCCCCCGGTCAGCGGCCCGCGCACCCCTCCGCCGCAGGTTCGTGACTGTCCGCCGATCGGGCGGAAGGGCACAATCTCAGCGAGCAGCCGGGTCGCGTTCGAACCGGCGCACGCGGGCGCATCTGCTGTTCGCTCATCTGCCACCGCAACGTCAACCGCCCCCCACCGTCACGATCCCAGACTCGCTGCTTAGCGACGCCGCCTCGTCCCGCGCCAACTCGCGATCCATCTGCTGCCCCGAGCCTAAACCCCGCAACCCGCCTCGACGCCCGTCCTTGCTCCGGCTCCCCGCCCGCCGTAACTTCTCTCCGCTCGCCTCAGCCGTTGCCCTGTCCCCATCCCTTCTTGTCATCACCACATTCCAATTTCCCCCGTCACCCCCTCCTTCGCTCTGCTTTCTCCTTCACTCCATCTTCTGTCCCGTCCTCTGACCTGTCCCTTCCGAAGCCGCCCCGAGAGCCGAAATCGAGCTGTTGCGACCGACGCCCGTCGAACGGGGCGACGAACCGGGGTGGTCGAAGGCCTCCACGCCTGACCCCACGTGCGATCTCTCTCCCCACTCACCGTGCTGTGGCCCATCCCGGGCGCTCCAGCTGCTGCCTTCACGCGACTTGCGGAAGTGACGGCCGCGCCACGCGAGACGCCTGCTGGTCGTCCTACCCAACATTCCCGACGGCGTGACCCGAGATGCCTGCTTGTCCATCGGAGGAGGGCGCCAGTCACGTCCGCGAATTGTCCTTCCCGGGCGCGTTCTGGGCCGTGGCGGCGGTGTGACCTTTCAACGGTACGCGGCGTCGTCTTTCGCAGTCGGTGCCCGCGGCGTGGGACTGTCAGAGCGTGGGTAGCCGCCAGCGGCGGGGCGCGATGAGGTAGTGCATCGCGTCGGGGCCCCAGGACCCGGGGGCGTATCGCTGTAGCGGTGGCGGGTCGTCGAGGAGCCGCTGGGAGGCGTTCCAGAGCTGCTCGAGTCCGGTTGCGTCGGTGAACAGAGTGCGGTCGCAGGGCATCGCGTCGTACATCAGCGCGCCGCCGGAGTTGAACGCGAGGTTGCCGCCGATCGTGCAGACGGACTGGCTCGACGGGTCCGGGGCGTAGGCCAGGCCGTGCGGGGCCGCCGCGCGGGACACGTGATCGTTGATCATCCCGGCTCGACGACCGCGATCCTCTGGTCGGGATCGAGGTGCAGGACCCGGTCCAGGCGGTTCAGCGCGATGACGATCCCGCCCTCCACCGGCAGCGAGCCGCCCGATAGCGAGGTCCCGCTGCCGCGCGCCACGAACGGGACCGACTCCCGGTGACACAGGCGGACCGTCTCGATCACCTCGTCCTGCGTCTCGGCGAGGACGACCGCCGCGGGCGGGCACGGACACCGTGAGCGCGTCGGACTCAAACGGTGCGAGCTGCGCGCGCCCGGTGAGCAGGCGCTTGGGCGGATAGAGCCGGCGCAGGGCCGTGAGTAGCGCGTCGACGGGCATGGCGTCAGGTCGCCACGAGCTCGTCGACGCCGCTGAGCTGGCCGTAGAGCGTGGCCAGTGCGGAGTGGTCGCGCCCGCCGTCGCCCTGAGCGATCAGCGCGTTGAGCAGCTCGGCCACCTGCGCGGTGGCCAGCAGCGCCACGCCCTCCTCGCGGGCGGCCTGCAGGGCGATGGCGAGATCCTTGCGGTGCAGCTCGATCCGAAAGCCCGGGTCGAAGCTGCCCTCGAGCATCCGCTCGCCGTGGACCTCGAGGATCTTGGACTGCGCTAAGCCGCCGAGCAGCGCCTCGCGGACCCGGACGGGGTCCACGCCGGCCTTGGCGGCCAGCGTGAGCGCTTCGGCGACGGCCTGGATCGTCAGCGCGACCACGATCTGGTTGGCCGCCTTGGTCACCTGGCCGGCGCCGGGCGGGCCGATGTGGGTGCTGGCCTTGCCGAGCACGTCGAAGATCGGCTGTGCTCGCGCGACCGCCGCCTCGTTGCCGCCGGCCATGATCGAGAGCTGCCCCTCGACGGCGGCGGGCTCGCCGCCGGAGACGGGCGCGTCGACGGCCTCCACCCGACGCTCGGCAAACGCCCCGTGCACGGCGCGCGCGGTGGCCGGCGCGATCGTCGACATGTCGATCACGAGCATCCCCTCCGTCGCTCCGGCGAGCACGCCGTCCTCGCCGAGCATCACCGCCTCGACGTCGGGCGAATCGGGGAGCATGGTCACGACGACGTCGGAGCGCTCGGCCACCTCCCGCGGAGAGCCGGCGGTCTCGGCTCCCTCGCTCGCGAGCTCCTCGGCGGCCGCCGCGGACCGGTTGTAGACGACGACGGGGAACCCGGCGCGCACCAGGCGCGCCGCCATGGGCTTGCCCATGATCCCCAGGCCGATGAAGCCGATGCGTTCCTGGCCGGTCATGACGCGCTCCTTTCGGTGAGCCGGTCGCGCCATGCGAGCGAGCTCGGGGTGTCGGGCTCGGGGACGTACTCCAAGCCGATCAGCCCCGGGTAGCCGAGCCGGTCGAGCTCGTCGAACAGGAAGCCGAAGTTCAGCTCCCCCGTGCCCGGCTGGTGGCGGCCCGGGTTGTCGGCGATCTGCACGTGCTCGATGCGATCGAACAGCGCCCGCAGCCGCGGGGTGACGTCACCCTCCATGCGCTGGACGTGGTAGACGTCGAACTGCAGCCGCACGCGCGGGTCGCCGACCTCGTCGAGCAGCCGGATCGCGTCGGTCGTGGTGGGCAGGAAGAAGCCGGCGACGTCCTTGTCGTTGACGGGCTCGACCACCAGGGTGCGGCCGGCGGCGGCCACCCGCTTGCCGGCGTGGCGGACGTTCTCGACCAGCGTGCGCCACTGCGCGGCGGGATCGCCGCCCTCCGCGACCAGCCCGGCGAGGCAGTTCAGGCGCGGGCAGCCGAGCTCGGCAGCGTACTCGAGCGCCCGCTCGACGCCCTCGCGGAACTCTGGCACGCGGTCGGGCAGCGCCGCGAGCCCGCGCTCGCCGCCCGCCCAGTCGCCCGCCGGGAGGTTGAACAGCACGACCTCGAGGTTCGCGTCGCGTAGGGCGTCGCGGACCTCGGCGGCGGTGTGCTCGTAGGGGAACAGGAACTCCACGGCGTCAAAGCCGGCGTCGGCCGCGGCGGCGAACCGCTCCAGGAACGGGTGCTCGGTGAAGAGCATCGTGAGGTTGGCGGAGAAGCGCGGCATGGCTAGGACCCCGTCACCGCGGGGACGTCCGCGACGGCCGCGCTCGGGTCCGCGTCCGTGCCGGCGTCGGCCGGGTCGAACTCCTCGATCGCGTCGATCGCCGCGCCCATCGCGGCGTTTGCCTCGCGCTCGATCAGGATCTCGACGAGCACGGGCCGGCGCTCGCGCTCGGCGGTCTCGGTCGCCCACGCCAGCGCCCCGGCGATGTCGTCGGGCTCGGTGACGCGGCGGCCGTGGCCGCCCATGCCCTCCATGACCTTGACGTGGTCGACACCGTAGGAGTCGTCGTAGTCGATCCCCACGCCGAAGTTCATGTCGAACTTGAGCTCCGCCTGGCGGATCAGCCCGAGGTAGGCGTTGTTGAGCATCACCAGCACGAACGGGACGTCGTACTGGGACGCGACGGCCACTTCCTCCATCAGGAACTGGAACGAGTAGTCGCCGACGACGCCGACCACGGTCTGCTCGGGCCGGCCGAGCTTCGCGCCGGTGCAGGCCGAGACCTCCCAGCCCAGCGGGCCGGCCTGCCCGCAGATCAGGTAGTGGCGGGGCTTTGAGACCTCCTGGTATTGGCCCGACCAGATCTGGTAGAGGCCGATGGCGGTCACGAAGATCGTGTCTTCGTCGAAGCAGGCGTTGATCTCGCGGAACACCCGCGCCGGCTTGATCGGCACGTCGTCGTGGTCGGTGCGGCGCGCCAGGCGCGTGCGCCGCTCGTTCGCCGCCGCCGCCCAGGCGGTCGTCTCCCGGCGCCCGGTGCGCTGCTTGGCCGCGTCCACGAGCGCCTCGAGGGCGAGCCTCGCGTCGGCGACGATCCCCAGGTCGGGTGAGAACGCGCGCCCGAGTTGGGTCGGCTCGACGTCGATGTGGATGAAGCGGCGCCCGCGCCGGTAGACATCGAGGTCGCCTGTGTGGCGCTCGGCGAACCGGGCGCCGATCGCGAGCACGAGGTCGGAGTCCAGGAACGCCTCGTTGCCGGGCCGTGTTTGGGTCTGGATGCCGGTCATGCCGGCGTAGAGCGGATGGTCGTTGGGGATCGTGCCCCAGCCCATCAGGGTCGGGAGCACCGGGATCTGCAAGAGCTCGGCGAGCTCGACGAGCAGTTCGGAGGCCTCGGCGCTGATCACGCCGCCGCCGGGCATCAGCAGGGGCCGTTCGGCGTCGAGCAGCATGTCGATCGCTCGCTCGATCGCCGCCGGGTTCGGTGATTGGCGCAGGATCGACAGCGGCCTGTCGGTCGCGGGGTCGTAGGTGATGAGCTCCTGCTGGACGTCGACCGGGAGGTCGATGTGCACCGGCCCGGGCCGGCCCTCGCGCATGATCCGGAAGGCCTCGCGGAACACCCACGGCAGCTGCCCGGCCTGGGAGACGAGATAGCTCTTCTTGACGACCGGCCGGACGATCTCGGCGATGTCGACCGCCTGGAAGCCCTCCCGGTCGAGCTGGTCGACCGGCACCTGGCCGGTGATCGTGAGGATCGGAACTGAGTCGGCCATCGCGGTGTACAGGCCGGTGACCATGTTGGTCCCGGCCGGGCCCGACGTCCCGGCGCACACGCCGATCCGCCCGGTGGCGCGTGAGTAGCCGTCGGCAGCGTGGGTGCCGCCCTCCTCGTGGCGGACGGTGATGTGGCGGATCGAGGAGCCGATCATCGCCTTGTAGAACGGGAGGATCGCGGCGCCGGGGATGCCGAACACGGTGTCGACGCCCTCGGACTCGAGCACCTTGACCACGGCCTCCATGGCGGGCATCTGCGGACTGGGGTTCATGAGGTGCGGGTCCTTTCCGGGGGAGGGTTCATGGGACCAACGCGAGGAGCATGACCGACGTGATGACGACCGGAGTGCCGAAGCCGGCCAGCGCCTCGATGAGGCCGCCGAAGCAGAAGGCGATGATGATCGCCTGGATCCGCTGGTCGGTGGAGATCGCGCCGAGCGATCGCCGCAGAACCGCGAAGTGGCCGCTCTTGACGGTCATGTTGTGGATCCAAATCGCGTTGACGACGATCCACATGATCGGGACGAGGCCGAAGACGGCGCCCAGCGTGGCCGCGGCCAGGGTCTGGCCCACCGGCACGCCGTAGACGACCATCGCCACGGAGACCGCCACCGCGCGGAGAGGCCGGCCCACTGCGCCTTCCAGCGCAACCGCCGAGCAGGACGAACAGCGTGAGCAGCGGGAGCGCCGCGAACGGCGACGACCACGCGAGTGAAACCGCGAACGGATCGAAGACCTGCTGATACACGCCCTCACCTCTCCCCTGACCGACAGCCCTGGCCGGTTCCGCAATACGGAACATTCGTTCCATTCGGCGCAAGGTGTACTACCAGCACCTCACGCTGCCGTCAAGCGGTAGATTGTTTCCATATGGCGGAAGCCGTCGGCAGAACCCGGGCCGCCGGCGGGGTCCAATCCGTCGAGCGCGCGTTCGCGCTGCTCGAGCACGTCGCCGCTCGCGACGAGATCGGCCTCGCCGAGCTCGGCCGAGAGACCGGTCTGCGGCCGAGCACCGTCCACCGCCTGCTCGCCACGCTCATCCGCTGCGACTACGTCGTCCAGAGCCCGGCGACCGGCCGCTACCGCCTCAGTCACAAGGTGGTCGCGCTCGCCGGCGGACCAGAGTCACGCGTCGCCCGGCTGCGCGCGCCCGCCCGCCCGCACCTCGAGGCCATCCGCGACGCCACCGACGAGACGACCAACCTCGTGGTCCTCGAGCACTTCTCGGTCGCCTACGTCGACCAAGTCGAGAGCTCGCGCGCGGTCCGCATGTTCACCGAGATCGGGCGGCGCGTGGACGCCCACGCCACTGGCAGCGGGAAGGCGATGCTCGCCTTCCGCCCCCCGAAGGAGCTCGACGTGCTCTTCGCCGCTGCGCCGCTGAAGGAATTCACGCCCCACACGCTCACGCGCGCCGAGGACCTGCGCCGCGAGCTCGAACAGACGCGAGATCGCGGCTTCGGCATAGACAACGAGGAATACGAGGCCGGCGTCGGATGCGTAGGCGCGCCGATCCTCGACCACGAACAGCACGTGAGCGCCGCTATCAGCGTCTCGGCGCCGCTCGCACGCCTCCAGCAACTCGACATCGACGCCGTCGGCGCGCTCCTCGCTCGCCACACCGCGCAGCTCTCCTCCGAACTGGGCTACCACGACTGAAGCGGAGCACGCCGGACGGCGGCACCCACCTGCGCCTGATCGTTGCCCGCCGGCGTCGAGCACTGCAGCCGGCCCTCCGCCCCGGCCGCCAAGAGCCCACGACTGGTCATGGACAAGACCCAGGGCTCGGTGCTCCCCCGCGACGACATCCTCGCGCGGCTCGCGCCGCCCCGCGCCGCGAAAGCGCGGGCGAAGCACGCTGTGAAGACCGGCCGCGAAGAGCTGACTGGCGCCGTCTTCCATCGTGAACCCGCGTGGGCGTCGAGATCCTCGTCGCTCGCCTCGGCGGATTCTCGCGACGCGTTCTGCGCCGTAGGTCAGAACGACGCCGGGCGCGGCCGGGCGGCGCGCCAGCGCTGGCGTCGGTCACATACGCGGTCAGCGATGCGACGGCTCGCGGGACCAAGACGACGCCCGCATTCGTGAAGCAGCGAGCGCCGCGCGCTGCGCGTCGCCACGCTCGCCTTGGACGAGCGTCGGGCGCCTGCGTGACGAACCGACGGCTTACGCATCGGCGACGCGAAGCAAGAGGGACGCGATCTCCGGCGCGATGCCTCCCACCGTCGCGTGAGCGCTGGTAGAGCGGCGGGCTCTGTCCGCTGTGCGATTGGGAGGAGATCCCATGCCCGTCTCTGCTGTTCTCGATGCCGCCGGTAGGCGGCGCTCGCCCGCGACCGTGCCCGGCTATCACGCCGGTCGCGCGCCCCGCAACAAGGGGCAGCTGTATCCCGCGGACCCACCGACGGTGGAGGAGATCATCGCCGTGATGCGTCAGACGCGCGACGATCGCCACGGCGCTCGGCTGCGGGCGCTTATCGTCGTGCTCTGGCGCGGCGGGCTGCGCGTCCAGGAGGCGCTCGCCTTGGGCGAGCACGACCTCGACCCTGGGCGTGGGTCGCTGCTCGTGCGCCGCGGCAAGGGTGGCCGTCGCCGCGAGATCGGCATGGACGCCTGGGGCTGGGAGCAACTCTCGCGTGGCTCGGCGCCCGGGTCAAGCTGCCGGTCGGACCGCTGTTCTGCATCATCGACGGCCCGACCCGCGGCCGCTCCTGGTCAAGCGCTGGCGTCCGCGTCGAGTTCCGCCGGCTCGCCGCCCAGGCGGGTGTCCGGCGCCGCTTCGCCCCACCTCAATTGCGCCACGGCCACGCCGTCGAGCTGGCCCGCGAAGGCGTCGCGCTCAACATCATTCAGCGCCAGCTCGGCCACGCCAACCTCGGCACGACCTCGATCTACCTGCAGGGCATCGACACCGAGGAGATCATCGCCACCGTGCACGCCCGCCGCGCGCCGATGATGTCCGCCACCGCCGGACTCCAGCTCTGAAGCGACCGGAACTCGATGACCGCGGGAGCGCCCCCGGCGCTCCCGCGGTACTTGGGGCAATGGCCGCTTCCAACCCGAAAGCGAGCGCCACGAGGGCTCGGCCTCGACCGTCCGACGCGCCTCGTCCTCGTCCTGAGCGAGCGTGTGGAGCTCGGCCAAAGACACGCTCGCATCCAGGCAGAAGCGAGCGGGGCTGTGAGCCGCACAAGCCTCATGCGCTGCCCGCCGGATCAGAAGCGAACATTGTTGTGTGCGGCGGCGCGCCGTTTGTCGCACGGTTCGCTTCTCGCTCGCGCTGCGGCGCGAGGTCGTCAGCTACGCGCGAGTCGGCCCCGCCGCGACGAGCGCCTCGTCGACGGTCCGGTAGACGACCATCTCGGTCACCTTGCCGTCGTGGACGGTGACGAGCTCGCCGTCGTCCCGGCCAGCTCCTGCGCGTGCTCGACGAGGCCCGACAGCCCCGACCAGCTCGGGGGCTCGCGCTCGATGATGCGCTCGACCAGGCTCGCCGGCTCGGCCTCCAGCCGCACGAGGAGACCTCGTCCGCGCCGACCGCATCCAGCAACTCGGCGACGTCGGCGTCGGTTTCAAGGGTCTGGGCGACGAGCAGCAGCCGGTGCCCGGCCTCGCGGTAGAGCTCGCAGGCCATGCGGAGATGCCGGGCCCACTGCTCATCGGTCAGGGCCGGGTGCGTCCACACCAGCATTTCGACTTCGACGGCCGCGTGGGCGATGTTGTCGTCTGAGAGCGCGTCCACGAGCGCGGTCAGCACCATAGTCTTGCCGGCGCCCGGCGGGCCGGTGATGACGACCGCGAACACGCGACTCGTTCTGCCGGGCGACTGGCGCCCGTAACCAGCGCCGCGCGGAAGGCGTCGGCGTGCTCGCACAGCCACGCCATCTGCTGGCGCTGCCAGGTCGCTGATAGGCGCCCGTAGTCGGCGACGGCCGGGTCGAGCGAGCGGCTACGCGTGAGCGCGGCTGCGAGGTTCTCCTCTTGGCGGCGAAGCAGGGCGTCCAGCAGGACGGACGGGTCGGGCAGGCCGTAGGCGTCGACCATCAGCCGCAGTCGTCGCGCCTGTTCGGGGAGGGGCGGGCCGTCGTCGGCGGAGATGGTCCACAGCCAGCCGGCGTAAGCAACGTCGCGCAGCCGGTCGCCCGGAGCGGCGTGGTCGAAGTCGATGACAGCGGCGGGGCGGCCATCGACGGAGACGTAGTTTGACGGCGTTGTGGCAGACGACCTCCTGTCCGCCGGCGAGCTCTGACCCGGCGGTCGCGTCATGCAGCCTGCGCAGCAGTCGCGCCGCTGCGGCCAGGGTCTCGTCGGCGAAGTGGTCGAGGTTCGGCGGCACCCAGCCGTCGATGAAGCTCAGCACCTCACGTCCCTGCTCATCGACGCCCAGCAGCCGCGGGCGCCGCCTCGAAGCCCATGGCTTTCAGATGACGGAGGAGCCGGTTAACGAACGGCGCGTGCGGACCCGTGGGGCGCCGCACCGTGTCGCGGACGCGCATGACACCCGCCGTGAGGCGGCCGCCGCTCAGTGGCACCTCCCGCTCGGCGGACTGGTCTTGGCCGTCCTGTGGCGTCATGTCGCGATAGGTCGGGTTGCCGGGGGTGACGGGGTTCTAAGCCGCGGCCGCCTGGGCGAGATGGCTCTCGGCGTCGGCGCGGTGAAAGACCCCGACCAGGCAGCCGCTGGGCGTCGTGATGATGGCGGTCTTGAGGTGCTTGCTGGCCAGGCGCTGCACGAGGTCGCGCGCGTTGTTGTCGAAGCGAACGCTGCTCGGTCCGGGCTCCATCACACTCTCCACGGACGCGTTCTCATCGGAGCCTTCCATCGCCGTCCGGCGGACCCGGCCGAGGAGGATGCGGCGCTCGCTGAGCACGAGGCAGAAGCC
>JAABUN010006292.1_pt1 | contig 13798 bp, 13 predicted proteins | sample 5559311 | NCBI WGS metagenome assembly JAABUN01 (sample SAMN10711877, study PRJNA513370) | rock metagenome | isolation source: Antarctica rocks | place: Antarctica: Victoria Land, Siegfried Peak sud | reverse complement strand
CCCAAACGTAAGTTGGCCCGCTGAGTTGGGGGCGCACAGGGGTCAGGCTAGGGGGATGACGAAACTTCTCCCCGAGTTCTTCCGCCGCGATGACGAGGGGCCTGACAGCATTTTTTACGCTGAGCCGCGTTTTTCTACCTATCTGGGTCCCGCCGCCTCGAGCGCGGCCCACACGCGTTACGCTGAGCTGTTGCCGCCTCACGGTTACGTTCTGGACCTGATGGCCGGTTACGTGTCGCACCTGCCCGCAACGTTTTCACGAGTAACAGGTTTGGGACTCAACCGCGATGAACTCTGCCACAACCCCAGTCTTAGCGACTACCTCGTCTGCGACCTTAACCAACCTGGTTTCTTACCTTTCACTGACGCCCTTTTCGACGGTGCTGTCTGCACCGAAGGAACGCCCTACCTGACCCGCCCACTCGAGACCTTCGCCGAGGTTGCGCGCAGCCTAAAACCCGGCGCACCGTTCGTTATCACCTTTTCCAACCGGATGTTTGAACAAAAAGCGGTGCTGGCGTGGCGCGCAGGTAACGACGCCGCCCGTCTGCGGCTCGTGCGTTCGTATCTAGGCGGGGTCGGCGCGTTCGGCAAGACCTACAGCTCGCACTTTGAACCCGCCGAAGGCGACCCGCTCTATATGGTCTGGGCGTTTAAGCAGTAACTTGCGCCGCGAGGGCGATTATTTGAGGTTTCGGTCGGTCAAGCTCGTAGAGATGAGCAACGAGTAGTGAGACAGGCTTTACCTCACCGTTTCACAGTCAGCCGCTAGAGCAGAGAAGAGGCGTGTAGAGTAGCACCTGAATTGTCTGGCGCAGCGATCACAGCACCTCCGGGTTCGCTGGAGCGAGCGGCTTCCGGTTCTTATTTGGACCTTTCGCAGTGAGCATTTGAGGTTGTTGTAGACCCGCAACATGACGTGACTAGTCCTGAAGTAGATTGAACGCTCAAAACCATCTGTAACGCCCAGCACCCCTGAACCCGAACGTCGGCGCGCTTCGGAGCTGAACCGGGCCGACCTATACCGCCACAATTCAAACTCAGCATGACTGCTGGCTTCGACGATGACTTAGAATTGTAGGGTGCGAATTACGCTTCTCTCGAACGGTCATGGCGAAGATGTCGTCGGCGCTCTTTTAGCTGAGGCGTTTCTGGCGTGCGACGACACCCTCGAGTTGCAGGCGTTTCCCACGGTCGGGCGCGGCGATGCTTACGAGCGTCTGGGCGTCCCCATTCTCGGACCACGCCTCGCTCTGCCGAGTGGCGGTTTTATGCTGCACAGCCTGAACGCTTTCCGGGGGGATATGCGGGCGGGTTTCGCGCCGATGACTGCGGCGCAACTTCGCGCGCTCCGGGGGCTCGAAACCGACGTGCTGGTCGTCGTCGGTGACGTGTACGCGCTGCTGCTGAGCAGCCTGGTCGGAACGCGGCAGCGTTTTTATATGCAGACGCTGGTATCGGCGTGGCAGCGTCGCCCACCGAACCGTCTAGGCGGCCGGCGTGGGCTCAACCGCTATTTCATGGAGCGGTTCAGCGCCCCCGAACGTCTGCTGATGCGCCGTCTGGTACGTCACAGCTATGTACGCGACGCCCCGACTGCGGCGCTTTTGGAGACCTTTGGGCTGGCCGTCAGCGCGCTCGGCAACCCTATGCTCGACGCGCTCCGCCCCGCTGCCGCCATGACGTTGCCGCTACCGCTCGAGCCTCCGGTCGTCGCCCTGCTGCCCGGAACGCGTAGCCACCGGTTCGCGTCTCTAGAGACGATGGTGCGGGCGCTGGCGAGCTGGCCCGAAGCGACTGGGCTTGTCGCCTGGGCCGACGCCGCGCCCCCGGCAGGTCGAAACTGGAAACTTGTGGCTGACGGTATCTGGCAGGGGGCAGAAAACGTCTACTTGCTGATCGACCGTTTTGCCGAGGTGTTGGGGGCCGCGCAACTGGCGTTGGGAACTGCTGGGACCGCCCACGAGCAGGCGGCGGCGTCCGGGTTGCCGGTCGTGGCGTTTGCCGCCCCGCCCCTCTACACCCCCGCCTTTCTCGCCAATCAGCGCCGCCTTTTGGGTGCGGCGCTGAGCGTGTGTGACGCCGAGCCGCGAAGCGTCGCCGACGTGTTGCGCGCGCTTTGGTACGACAAAGACCGTTACCGATGCGCCGCCGCCGCAGGCCGGGAGCGGATGGGCGCGTCCGGCGGCAGCGCGGCGATAGTCTGTGACGTTCTCGCCCGCGCTAGCAACACCTCTGAGCGAACCTCACTTTGATGCTATGTCGCTTTGCAAAGCAGCCCGGGCTATGACGGTACCCGCTCAAATATGGCTGCCAAACGGTGTACTCTCCTCTTGTGACGCCCTCAACGCTCGACTTGGAGAAGGCTCGCCGCAGTAGATGAAGAGGTCGGCGCAGGATTCTTGTAGACAGCACTGTATGGGCAGCACTGTAGGAAACATCACCAAAAACGTCGTTTCATTAAGATTCGATTAAGCTTGGTCTGTCATACTTCTGTCAAGACTCGAGAAAGGTGACACCTTTTCGAGCACCCCCAAAAATGCGCTGTTCAGGTGGCGCAGTCCGTGAAAGGTTTTTGTGAATAAAGTTTTAGGTATCATCTCAGTTTCGCTCGGGGTCCTGCTCGGTTCGCTAGCCGTCGCCGAGGGTCTTTCCGACGAGACGCAGCTGATGATTACCGACGCTGGACAGAGCACGCTCGTCGGTTGGGGGACCATCTCGGCGGGTGAGATGCAGCTCGAGCTGACCAACGCGCCAGGGACCGAAGTGACGCTCGTATTGGCGACGCCCGAAGGCGAGGTGATCTCGCTTCTCGGCGTTATCCAACAAGATGGTCGGTTACAGGTTCAAGACGGGGACAAAGTGCTCGACTTCGAAGCGTGGCTGGGCGCAGCGAACGTTTCGCTGAAACTGAGCGAACCGGCGGTACGAGCCGAGGAAGAAAACGACGACGAGCAGCTCGAGCGCCGCGAAGAGGCCGAAGTGCCTGACGTCAAGGGTAGCTCGAGTGACCCTTCGTTCTCCGAGTCTCCGGACCAACTGGGTTCGGACAACGAAACGACAACCTCAGACGAGTCTGACACGGTAGATGGTGACGCGGCGGACGATAGCTCGGCGGATGACGGTTCAGCAAACGATGGGTCGGCGGATGATGGCGCTGAGCCCCCCGCAGACGACGGTGCCACACCTCCCAATACTGGAACTGAAGACGATACCGGGGCGGGCGAGACCGAGCCCTCCGACGACGCCACCGTACCCCCGGCTGCGGGCGAGGAGCCCATTCCGCCCGCGACCGACCCCGGTACGCCGCCGGACGAGGGCGAGCCTGCGCCTCCTGAAGAAACCGATCCCGGCACGCCGCCGGACGAGGGCGAACCTGCGCCGCCTGAAGAAACCGATCCCGGTACGCCGCCGGACGAGGGCGAACCTGCGCCGCCTGAAGAAACCGATCCCGGTACGCCGCCGGACGAGGGCGAACCTGCGCCGCCTGAAGAAACCGATCCCGGTACGCCGCCGGACGAGGGCGAACCTGCGCCGCCTGAAGAAACCGACCCTGGCGAGACGCCGCCTCCGGATGACGGGGGCGGCGATGAGGACGCGGGTGAAGACCCCGGTACCTCCCCGCCCCCCGACGACGGCTCGCCGACGGACGACGATCCGGATGAAGGTGAGCCTGGTGAAGGTCAGAACCCGCCGCCCGATGAACCGGGCGACGGGTCGTCTGGTGGTAGCGAACCGGGCAACGGGGATGACACCGGCGGCGCAGGCGAAACACCACCTGAAAACGAAAGTCCGGGCGAGGGTGAAGACGGCGGGACTGACGACGATGGCGTACCGGATGACGGCAGCGAAGACGGTGCGCCGGACGAAAACTCGGGGGGCGGTTCGGATGACGGTTCGGGGGATGAAGAAGACGGTGGTTTGGGGACTCCCTAAACTACGCGTGGTATGCGGGGTCGCTCTGGGCGGCCTTTTGTCGTCGTTGGCGATAGCGGGAACGCCAGGGGGCAGTTTGTCGCCCCAAAACAGCGTCAGCGAGCAACGTCTGGTGAGCTTTTTCTTTTCGAGCGACGCTTGGGGAGGTGTGCCTTTTTCTGAATCCCAAAAGCAAAAGGTGATGGTTGACGCCATGCTGAGCGGCAAGCTGGCCCGTATCGACGACGATGTTGCCAACTTGCCGAGCGCGCCCGCCGACGTACGGGTTCGCAGTTTTGTGGCGCTCTTCGAGGTCGACGGCAGCGTCCGCCCACCGACCATGCGCGCCGGTTACGAACTCGAGTTACTCGTACCGTATACCCGCGACGTGCTGAACGTCGAACTGCTTAACGGCGAGACCGGGGTCGTCAATCTCGTCAGGGTTGACCCGGAGGGTACGCCGTGAGCCGTATTTTGGTGGTCGAAGACGACTTGCGTCTGGCAACTCTCTTGCGCCAAGAACTCGCGCACGACGGACACCGCATAACGGTCGTCCACAACGGCACCGACGCGTTGCTGAGAGCGGACGAGCACGCGTTCGACCTGGTGATTTTGGACCTTAACTTGCCCGATATTGACGGTTTGGAGGTCGCGGAACGTCTGCGCGCCGACGCCCGGTCCGGTTCTGAGGTCAGTATCTTGATGCTGACGGCGCGTGGTGACGTGGGCAGCCGCGTAGAGGGGCTTTACGCCGGAGCGAGCGACTATCTGACGAAACCGTTTAGCGTTCAGGAGTTACGGGCGCGCGTTCACGTGCGTTTGCGCGAACGAAGCCAAGCAGCTGAAGTGCTTACCTACGAAACGCTTTCACTCGAGCCCGCAGCGGGCAGCTGCACAGCGGCAGGCAAATCTTTATTGCTGACCTCGCTCGAGTTCCGCTTGCTCAAGCTTTTTTTAACGCACAAGGGGCGTATTTTTTCTAAAGAAGACCTCGAGGACCGGCTCTACGGCGCGGAGCGGTTGCCGGGGTCGAACACCGTCGAGGTTTTTGTCTCGAACCTGCGGCGCAAGCTCGCCGCCGCCGATTTGCAGGGCATGATTCAGACGGTGCGCGGTATGGGTTACGTGGTGCGGTAGCTCGGTAGTGCCTGGGTTTCTACGTGCTGGATTTCCGTGTGCTGTGTTTTGTTGGGTCGCGTGGGAGAAGGCAAAACGTAGAATTTAGAATACAGGATGCGGAAGTCAGAACATAAAATTCAGAGGTCGGTAGCTGTGGGTCCGGTGGTTTTGAGACGTTGGTGTGCGATGTTCGGGGCCTACCGCTTGGAAGGTATTCCGGGTAGATTCCGCGGTCTGCTCACCCGGCCTCTGCGCCTGCCCGGTAAAGTGCGTTTATGACGCTTCGCGCCCGCCTCAGCTTGCTCGTGACCGCTGCGCTGCTGGTAGGGCTGTTTTTGTTTGGCGTGCTCGCTTTCGTGACGTTTTCACGGCAGCAGCGCGAGCAACTCAACGAAGCTCTGCTCCGCGACTTGGCGCGGGTGCAGCTCTTGATGCGGCAGGGGCCGGGTGCTATTGGCGCGGAACTGTCGAGCAGCGGCTTTGTCTTGCAGCTGGTCGACGCCAACGACACGCTACTGGTAGGTGACGGTGAACTCCTGCCGACACCACCGCAGCCCCGGCTTTTTCCTTACGGCCCCCGGACGCTGCTGGTCGCTTCAGGTCCGTGGATGTTAGGCGAGGTTGAGGCGGGTACGGTTCGGTCGGGACTCGACGTTACAAATGACCTGGAGCAGCGGCAGGCGCTCCTGCGGAGCTTGCTGGTCAGCGGCGGGGTGATCGCTCTGGCGGTGGCTGTCGTCAACCTGATCGTGCTTCAGCGGGCGCTCGCGCCGCTGGGCCGTCTTGCGGCGCAGGCGCGGCAGATCAACCCGGCAGAGCCGTCGCCGATCCGCTACATGGGGCCGCACGACGAGGTCGCCTACGTCGCGCAGGCGCTCAACCGTTCGCTCCGGGGTATTCGCAAACGGCAGCAGGCGGAGCGGGCGTCTTTAGCTGAGATCGCCCACGAACTCGCGGCTCCGCTGACGCTGGTTGCCGGACACTTGGAGCTGCTACGCGCGTCGCACCCCGGTGACGCGCAACTCAGCGCGGCGCGGGGGGCTGCTAACGAACTGCTCTACACCTCGAAAGACTTGCTGACGCTCGCGCGTGGTGAACTCGAGCGTTCTCTGGACCTGCAAGTGCTCGATCTGGCGGATGTGGCGCGCCGCGTCGCCCTCGAGTATCCGGGAATCAAGCTGGGGACGGTGGAGCACGCCGAGGTCGCGGGCAGCCCCGAACGGCTTTCGCAGCTCGTCCGCAATCTGGTTCGTAACGCGGTGCAGGCGGCGGGCGCAGACGGGGTATCTCTGGCGGTCGCGGCGAACGATGCGGAAATCTGTTTGAGCGTGCGAGACTGTGGTCCCGGTATCCCGCCCAACGAGGTAGCGCACCTGTTCGAGCGGTTTTACACGCGCCGCAAACAAGGCGGTACGGGGGTGGGTCTCAGCGTCGCGCAGCAGATCGCCGCGCAACATGGCGGGAAGATTACCGTAACTTCGGTGCTCGGTGAAGGCAGCTGCTTTACGCTCGCGCTGCCGAGTCTGGGCGCGCAGCTAGGCGCTGAAGATGAGATGCTGGGGGAGACCGAAGTCGCCGGATGAGTTTGGGCGCGTCGGGTCAGGCTCCGCTTACCCTTGCCGTTTGAAAAACACGCTCGAGTTCATCCCACATACTCAACACGCCGACGCTTTCCAAGCTTTCTGATTCTTGCTTCTTCCTTCCTACTTCCTTTGGTCCGGTACAGCATATCGCAACATTCAGCCTAGAACATTACCAGAATCTAATTACCCGTCTGCGGGCTCGGCAGCCTCGAGCATCTCTGAAAGCCGTGACAAGCAGCGGTAGTGTTTTTTCGCGTAGGCTCCGTCTCGGTAGCTGGGGTCGAAAAGTGCCTCGAGAGGGACGCCCGATACCCGGAGGCTTTTACCGTAGTCGTACGCCTTGTCGATAAAATGTACGAAACGCAGCGCGTCGTTCTGGCTGGGGAGCGTCTCTGCGCCCCGCAGGTAGAGCGTGCCGAAGCGTCCTAAGAGTTCGTGGTAGCGGATCGGATGATAACGGCCCAGCAGCTCGAGCAGCTCACGCCAGCCCAGCGCCAGTTTGGGTTCCGGCGCGGCCTCGTGCAGATAACGGTGCCTGAGTTCGTCGTCACTGGGTAGCGTCGCCAGCCGGGTACGTTTGCGGTAGTCGGGACCGTCTAGAGACACCACCGAAAACCGTTCGGCGACGCTCTGAATCTCCCGCTTGAAGTCGCCTGCGTTGAAACGTCCCTGCCCCTGCGCCGCAGGCGGCGTATTCGAGGCGGTCAGGACGAAGCCGCCCTGCGCGAACACGTGCGCCAGAAACGTCTTAATAATCAGGGTGTTGCCGGGGTCGTCGAGTTCAAACTCGTCGATACAAAAAAGCTGAACGCTGCCGAGTTCTTCTTTGGCTGCCCCCATACCCTTGACGCCGACCGCGTAGACGAGTTCTTGAAACGACACATACACCTTTTCAGACGCTGCGCTCGCTTGATAAGCGGCGGCCAGCAGGTGCGTTTTGCCGACGCCGAAACCGCCGTCTAAGTACAGGCCGCGCCCGCTGAGTACCACGCGCGGCTGCCAGGGCCAGCGAAAGCCGGTACCCGCAGAAACACCCGCAGAGACCGAAGACACCTCGGCGGTAAACGCCCGCACCCGCTCGAGCGCCTCCTCCTGGCTCGGATGCTGCGGCCTGTAGCTCTCGAAGCTGGTCTCTGCAAAACGGGGGGGTGGGGTAAAGGGGGGGAGGGTGGTGGTAGCAGGGAGCGTGAGGGCCGTAAGAGACATCGGTTCTCGAGCCTAGCACAGGGCGACCGGGGGAAACGGATGGGTATACTCGGGTGTGGACGAGGCGAGGACTTCAGTGGTGGACAATGAGCAAAAAGGACCTCTCATTGCTCATTGCTCATTGCCCATCGCTTTATGACTTTCGATGTTCTTAAAGAACGCGGCGCTGCGCGTCTGGGTCGCCTGACTACCGCGCACGGCACCATCGAAACGCCTGCGTTCGTGGCGGTCGGAACGCAGGCAGCGGTCAAAACGCTGACGCCGCACGAGACCCGGGAGACCGGCATAGAGGTGATCTTCGCCAACACCTATCACCTTTACTTACGTCCGGGTGAGGCGCTGGTTGCCGAGGCAGGCGGCGTTCACCGTTTTATGGGCTGGGACGCGCCGGTAATGACCGACTCGGGCGGGTTTCAGGTGTTTTCGCTGGGCGCGGGGCTCGAGCACGGCGTCGGCAAGGTCGCTAACATCTTTCCCGGTGAGGCGGGCGGCGTCCTGAGACGTACCCCCGGTAAAGCCAAGGGCATCAAACCGCTGATGACCGTCTCCGAAGACGAGGTGCGTTTCAAAAGCCATATCGACGGTTCGGCGCACGTCTTTACGCCGGAAAAGTCCATCGCTGTTCAGCGCGCTTTGGGGGCGGACATTATCCTCGCTTTCGACGAGTGCACCTCACCGCTGCACGACGAGGCGTACACCGCCAAGAGCGCGGCTAGGACGCACCGCTGGGCCGAACGCTCGCTCCGCTGGTTTCAGGAAAACGGCCCCGAACACGGCTACGAGCAGACCCTGTACGGCATCGTGCAGGGCGGCGCGTTCGAGGCGGTTCGCAAGGAGAGCGCCCGCGTGGTCGCCGCGATGGATTTCGGCGGTCTGGCTATCGGCGGCAACCTGGGCAAGACCAAAGACGAGATGCGGAGCGTTTTAGCGTGGACGACGCCGCTCTTGCCCCCACACAAACCCCGGCACCTGCTGGGCATCGGTGAGGTTGCCGACATCTTCGACGGGGTAGAGCGCGGCTGCGACACCTTCGACTGCGTAGCCCCGACCCGCAACGCCCGGAACGGCGGGGTGCTGGTGCGTTTCGACGAAGGCAAACCCGCGCCCAAGTTTCGGCTCAATATCCGCAACGCTCGCTTCGCCTACGACCCGCGCCCACTCGAGGAAGGCTGCGACTGCTACGCCTGCCAACACTTTTCGAGAGCTTACTTGCGCCACCTGTTCAAGGCCGAAGAACCGCTCGGGCAGCGGCTGGCGACGATTCACAACCTGCGCTTCATGGCCCGACTGATGGGAGAGATTAGGGGGAGCTTGCAAGACGATACGTTTGGGGAGTTGAAGCGGGCGTGGCTTGAGGATGCTGGACATACGGTTTTGTAGATGCAGAATTCGCCAAGTGGTCATGTGAGTCGGGTTCGGCTGCTACGGCAACCGCTATGTATTGAGCCCCCACCGATGCTGTGCACCAATACGACGGGCTCGCCTTTGCTGAGTGTTTCGTAGTAGGTGGTGTAGGGGCCATAAGCCGGTGTTCGGGCGGGCGCGCCGGGGATGATGAGCGTAGTTTCGGTTGAGATGAGGGCAGAGGCGCATGCGGTCAGGAGGAGAAGACAGGCGAGCCAGAGGGGTCTCATACGGAGGTCACCGCAGGTTTTTGTAAGCAAATCATGTTCCAACTTCCAACAATTGACCGAGTTCTTTCAGTATCTCCTCGGTAAACTTACCTGCTGACATTAATCGGTCTGGAGGTGGAGTCTCAGCACCATGTACTACTTGGTTTCTCAAGCGTCTAATATTATCTATCTCGCGGCGTGTGGAAGTAGGAATACCAATATCACGAAATCTCCACCACATTTGGGACTTCGAGCGAAGGAGAGGGTCTTCACGGTCCAGTTTTTGTTCCGCGCGATTCCGCATAATCTCTTCAAGCTTGCTCCAACGCGATATAAAGAAGCCAAGCGCTTCCTCATAACCTTTAGTGCTTTTGTCATCAGGAGATGAGTAGGGGTTGCGCCAGCCTACATCTTTTCTTGCTTGAGCATACTTATCATATAGAGTTTCGTCTCCTGCAATAATCCTATCGACGATTTGGTCAACAAGCGGACGTTTTTCAGATTCGCAGTCTAAATCTTTCAAAAAGGGATCAAGGTCGTCAGGACCATCTTTGCCAATGAGCTGTAAAAAGCGAAGTAAAACGTCCGCTCTTCCCATTATTAAGTTCTTTTTATCCACTCGACACCTTTGTAAAAATATAGTCTGCCAGCTCATAATGGTTAGAGAAGCGCTCTTTAGCTGTACGCACTCTCTGTTCGCCAGCCCGCTGAAGCCTTTCTAGCGCTATCTCACCAGCCAAAACTAAGCCGTTCAGCTCATCAAGGATAGCGTACTCGTCCTCTGAAAGCTTCCCGCTCAAGGGTTTATATACTAGGTCGTGCTCGACCTCAGCCCAAGCATGAACTAGGATAGATGCTACTTGTATCTCAATCAACGCATGTGAGTATCGTTTGTCAATATCTGACAAATCTGCACTTCTTAACTTCACTCTGTAATGGCGTGCTGAATAGCCAGAAAATCTCTTGCTGTAAGCTGGTTCGACATCTTTGTCAGGAAATCTTTTTGACTCTTCAACGTCCATTATAGTTTGGGTGAGTCGCTCCACCTCCTCCATATCCCCCGGAAAATAAAGGGCTATTCTTACTCCAGCAAGGTCTACGATATCCTTGAATATTTGGTCAGTGCGTTTATACTTTTTTTCTTTGTTTCTGGCCCCTACCTTGTCTCTCAACCTTTCTGGGTTTTTTGCTCTATACGTAACTATTGCCCTAATCCCGCTTTGAACCAAAGCCGCTTCGCACTTCTGTGCGCAGATTCTGGCAGCTTCTCGAAAAAAGTCGAACTCTCGCGTATATCTCTCTAGAAAACTCTCTGTTACTGACATCAGATTTATATTACCGGGTTATGTTCGTCAAGATTCCGGCTAATTTGCTGATTGTTTGATGGACACTAATGTTGAGAACTACGTATACGTTGAGGGCGCGACCGCCTCAATTACCGCCTCCGTAAACGCTGTCGTCCCCCTGCTCCCCCCCAAATCCCTAGTCGGCTCCTCGGCGAGCGCCCGCCTGACTGCACTCTCGAGGGCTTCAGCAGCCTCCGGTTGCCCCAAACTGTAGGTCAGCATCATCGCTGCCGAGAGCATCGTCCCGACCGGGTTGGCGAGGTCTTTTCCGGCGATGTCAGGCGCGGAGCCGTGAACCGGCTCGAACAAGCCGGGGCCGTCACCCAGACTCGCCGAGGGCAGAACGCCCAGCGAACCTGGAATCACGGCGGCGAGGTCGGACAAGATGTCGCCGAACAAGTTCGAGGTGACGATTACGTCGAACTGGCGCGGGTTGCTGGCGATCTGCATGGCGGCGTTGTCAACGTAGAGGTGCTCTAGGGTCACGTCACTAAATTCGCCGCTGTGAACGCCGACCACCACGTCACGCCAGAACTGCGACACGTCGAGGACGTTCGCCTTGTCGATGCTGGTGACGTGGCCTCCGCGACCGCGCGCCGCCTCAAACGCGACGCGGGCGATACGTTCGACTTCGGGGCGGGTGTAGACGTCGGTCGAGACGCCCTCATCGGGGGTGTTGTGCGACGGTTTGCCGAAGTAAATCCCGCCGGTGAGTTCGCGCACGATCAGCATATCGGTTCCCCGCGCGACCTCATTTTTAAGGGGTGAAAGCCCCTCGAGCCCCTCAAACACCCGTACCGGACGCAGGTTGCTGTAGACGCCCAGATGTTTGCGTATCCCCAAAATACCCGACTCGACGCGTTGTTCACGGGGTACGCGGTTCCACGGATGGTCGCCGACCGGCCCACCCGCAGAACCCATCAGCACGGCGTCACTTTCGGCGCAGACCCTTTTGGTTTCGTCGGGAAGCGGCGTACCGAACGCGTCGAGCGCGCCGCCGCCGAAGGGCAAGCGGGTATAGTCAAGCTCGAAACCGTAACGCGGCGCTAAAGCGTCCAGCAACTGAATTGTTGCGTCTACAACTTCCGGCCCGATAAAGTCTCCGGGTAGCACGGCAATCTTGTAGGTCATATATCATCCTTTGGTGTAGGAATATCTTCAGCTGAGAGCACGACGACGTGTCCGTCTTGCCAAACGGCGACCGACTCGCCGAGCTTTTTGTGCCGGGTCAGAGCGTTCCAAATGGCTTTCTCTATAACCTTTTTTATCTCTGACGGACTGAGCTGTTCGGATTCAAGTTCCATAACGTTCCTTTAGCTATTCCCACAACGGGCTGACTTCCAGTCTAACGCCGCGACCACCCTTGGCGATGAACTGCGGCTCTCCAACGAACGAAGCGTCCCAGACGAACCACATGTAGATGGCAGGGAGGTAGAGGTCGAAAAGGTTACGCAGGCCCGCTTCGTAACGCCGTTCACGCCCCCTTCACCGCCAAAATCAGCGCCACCGGCAGCTGAAACCGTACGGCTCGCCCGCCGCTGTATTCGATACTAAAAACGTCGCGGGTAGAAACGTCGGCGGCGTCGAACAGCGTGTAAACCGCGCTAGTCGTCTCCGCGTCCGGGTTCATTCGCTCGAGCCAGCTCGCTACGTCGATGTCGTAGCGCGTATCGCTGTCGCCGACGATCCACGTCAGCCCCGCCCCCGCCACGAAAGCTCGCCACTCATCCATCGTATAAGCGCGCACGTGAGTGGGGTCGCGGGCGCGTTCTACCGCGTCGTACCACGCGTCCAGCCCCGAATCCGAGCTGTCCGGCGTCACCTCGTCGGCGACGACTAGCCGCCCGCCGGGTCTGAGCAGCCGCGCCGCCTCGCGCAGCGTCGCCGCCGGGTCGGTGTGATGGTGCAGTGTGTGCCGCGCGGTGATAAGGTCGAAGTCGGGGCTCAGGCCGGTGTCGTGAGCGGGCGCGACGACGAACTCGAGGTTGCTGACGACGCCGTACGCCTTCTGCGCCGCCGTTACCATCCCCGGTGATACGTCGAGACCGACGACGTGCTCAGCGCGCGCAGCTAGGGCTGCCGCCGTATGACCCGCGCCCGTCCCGAGGTCGAGGCAGTTGTCGCCGGGATGGGGCCGGACCAGCGCCAGCAGCTTGACCAGGGAGGGGCCGCTTTTGTGGACCGCACTCGCGGCGTAGGCAGTTCCCCGAGCACTCCAGGCGTGGACAAAGTCATGGGTTGAGGTGTCCGCTGACGCTTCCGCCGGAGAGAACTCGCGCTCACGCTTCATACCTCGAGTCTACCGCGTACGCTTCAGCTATCCGGCAAACTGCCCAGGGTGCAGAGGAAACCAGATGGCTGATACTTGCCGAAGCTACAAGGAAGCCAAAACACGTTGCGGGTTCCCTTTGAAAATGGCTGTCAGTTCGCTTTCGCTGATACCTAGACGTTCGTACTACGCTCTCAAAGTCGTAAAAATGTGGGTAAACCTCATGTCTTGCATTTATATCCACACCAGCTTGAGAGAACGACTGCAAGTACGAGAAAGTCTTTCACAGTCGGACATAAGAGCGATAAGCCGAACATCCGTCAAAGAATCCAGAATAGTTGCAGCCGCCTGAAGTAAGCTCAGGGTTTGCTGGCTAAGGTGACGTTTGAAATTGGCTAAGCCGAAAGCGAGGCAGGCTAAGAAAATCCACAGCCTAATACCCGTTTTAGTTCTATAACCTGAGTTCGGAGTTTCCGAGACAGAGAAGTATCTCCTAGACTGGGAATAGCGAAAGACCCAGAGAGGAGATACAGCTATGAGTTTACTCGAGTTATTTGTTGAGGTGGATGATTTTTATCAAGCGTTCGAGCTGTGGGCGGCGAAGCAGCAACTGCCGAGTATGAGGGGACCCCTATGTTTGAGCCATTTCGAATGTGAGTCTAGGCGTCTGTAGTTCACCTGTTTTGAGCGCTTCGTCCAACACCTGCTTCGGCGTCCGGTAGGCGAGCGCTGCATGGGGCGGCTGTT
>JAABUN010006291.1_pt1 | contig 13802 bp, 13 predicted proteins | sample 5559311 | NCBI WGS metagenome assembly JAABUN01 (sample SAMN10711877, study PRJNA513370) | rock metagenome | isolation source: Antarctica rocks | place: Antarctica: Victoria Land, Siegfried Peak sud | reverse complement strand
TCGTGGTCATCTCCGGCGCTGAGCTCGTGAAGAAGGCAGGGCCGCGGGGGCTGTGGTGCTCGTGCTATGGCCCCGGGGTCGCCGTCCGCGGCGGGTACCGCGGTCCCGGGGTGGTGCAGACCAACACCCTGCTGCCACGGCCTCCGCGCTTGACGAGGCGGGGCTGAAGTCGGCGATCTGCAGCTGGTCCGCCAAGCTGAGATACCGGCCCGAGGGCTCAGGCTTGCGGCGCGGGACCTGCTCGCCGGTCGCGTGACGCCAATTCCGGCCCGTTCGTCGATTCACCGACGCCTGACCCTGCACCTGCCCACCGCCTGGCCCTGGCTCACCGAATGGCAGCAGATGGCCACCGCCGCGAACAGCCCCCCACGCGCGACCTGAGACCTACCCACCCGTCCCACCAGGACCCGACCGGAGACACCCGAGGAGACCATCCGGCCCGCCCGGGCACCCCCCACGCCCCCACGCCCCCAACCCCCTGTTCATGGCACCAACATGATCACCGAAGGTGCGGCGGTGGATCCAGGCTTAGAGTCGAGTGCGGGTCTGCAGGTGTAGCACTGGGCGCGGTCGCAGGGTGCGATGGAGTTGAGCAACAGGAGCGGGGTCAGCTAGACGCGGCTCGGCGCGTGCTGGCCGGTCATCATGGCGGCGAGGTCGTCGGGGGCGAGGAACGACGGTGGCGGCGGCGGGCCCCAGTTGAAGAGTCCCTGGGCCCCCTGGAAGACCTCCGGTGTCCACAGCTCGTTCTCGGGGATGCAGTCCATGTCGGAGTAGTACTCCGAGAAGTTGCCGGCCGGGTCTTTGAGATACCAGAAGAAGTTCGAGCCCGCGTGGTGTCGGCCGAGCCCCCACACGTGTCGTTCGGGGTCGGTGGCGAGCATTGCTGCCGCACCCCGGCCCACGTCGTCGATGTCGTCGACCTGCCAGCTCGTGTGGTGTAGGAAACTCACCGGCGCGGCCAGGGCCAGCACGTTGTGGTGGTCCTCCGAGCAGCGCATGAATGCACCCTGGTCGCCGATGTGATCGCTCATCTTGAAGCCCAGCCCGTCGATGAAGAAGCCGATCGTGGCGGCCAGATCGGTGGTTCCGACGACGACGTGGCCCAATTTGCGGGGCCGCACGGGGTAGGTGCGTAGCACCCCGGGCGCCCGGCCGAGGCGCTCAACGCGGCCTGGCCCGTTGTATGGCGTGGCCGGCAGCGGGTCCTGGGTGACCCGTGGCGCGACCTCGATGCGTGCGGTGAAGCCCGATACCGGTTCGACGGCGCGTAGGGTCTCGAGGTCCGGTGACCGCTCGACCCCGAGGCGGTCCAGCTGGCCTGCGATGCGGGCGACGTCGTCGGTGTCGTCGGCCCCCACGCCGAGTTCGACCAGGCGACGTGTGGGCGCGTGGGTAACCCGTAGCTGTTCGCCACCGTCGCGGGTGGCGAACACCCCGGCGCGACGGTGCTCGAGACCGAACTCGGCGTAGTAGGCGACAGTCTCTGCGACGTTCGGGACGCCCATGGTGACGCTGGTGAGACGGTGTAGGGACATGGTCAGGACTCCTGGCGCGGGTGGGAGGTACCGACGGAACGGGCGGTGGGGGACGCCACGAAGGTCTGGTGCAGCTCGCCGATCCCCTCGATCCAGCTGTCGAGTCGCTCGCCCGGTTGAAGGAACCGCTGGGGGTCGCGACCCTGCCCAACACCGGCGGGCGTGCCGGTGAAGATGAGGTCCCCGGGCAGCAGGCTGATCGTGTGGGAAAGCCGCGAGACCAGGCTCTCCACGGGAAACAGCAGATCCACGGTCCGACCGTTCTGGACGGTCTCACCGTCGATCGAGCAACCCAGGACCAGATCGTTGCGGTCGCGGACCTCCTCGGGCGTGGTCAGCCACGGACCGACGGGGGCGAAGTTGGCGAAGGACTTGCCAAGGCTGAACTGCGGCGCCGGTCCCCGCAGCTGGGCGATCCGTTCGGAGAGGTCCTGGCCGACTGCCAGGCCAGCCACGTGGTCCCACGCTGCGCTCTCGGCGACCGCCCTTGCAGTGCGACCGATCACGACGACGAGCTCGACCTCCCAGTCGGTGTGGCCGCCGGGGGGGAGGGTAACGGTGACGTCGGGGCCGGCAAGGCTGGTCACGAACTTGGTGAACGTCGGTGGCAGTGAGTCCGGTGTCGCGAAGCCGGACTCCCGAGCGTGCTCACCGTAGTTGAGCCCGATCGCCACGACCTGACGCGGCGACGGTGACGGACAGCCCAGGTCGGAGCGGTCCACTCTGCTGGAGACACCGGACGGCACTGAGTCGACCCAAGCGCGGAAGCCGGTCCAGTTCTCGTAGATCCCCATCAGGTCTGGCCCAAACCTTCCGGCGCTGGCGCTCGCCACGTCGACACCGGTCAGCGGCTCGCCGATCGAGGTGATCAGGACGGCGCGGCTGGCCACGTTGGCGAGTCTCATGAAGGCGTCCCGGTGACGGCCGGCTGATCCAGGGCGGCGAAGAGGAGCCCGCCGATCATGGCCATGTTCTTGTGGAACTGGATCCGCTGCTGTTTGCGCATGGCGGGGTCCTCGATCGTCCAGAACGCGTGGCCGGCCCATGTCGTCGGGATGAGTGATCCGGCCAGGGCCAGCGCCGAGATCCGGTGCAGGACCCCCGTGGCGAGCAGAACGCCTGCCACGGCCTGCACGGCAGCGTTACCGCGGACGACCATCACGTCATCGCCGGGCAGTGGCAGCGTCCTGCGGATGGCGGCGAGCGTGGCCGCGGCCTGGGTCACTCGCATCCCCGGTTCGCGGACCGCGTCGGCCCCCAGGATGGCGTAGGTGGATCCGGTGAGCAGCCGTGCAACGGTGCGTGCTGCGTTTCGTGATGGGTTCACTGTGGTGTCTTTCGTTTCGTGCCCGGCGTCATACCTGGGCCAGCGTGGTGAGCTTCACGATCGGGATCCGAAAGTTCAGGCTGGCCGCCGCCGTAGGGCGACCGTCGTCGGAGAACCACTGCAGGAGCGCCGAGTCCTCACCCGGGTCGCCGCCGACCACCTGCGGGGTTCCGTACACCGGCATCTGCCCGGCGACCTTCAGGTTCATCCCGAACTGTTCGGTCCAGACGTAGGGAACCGATGATGCGCGATCCAGCCGCGTCGGGTCGAGCAGCGCTCGCGCGGCGGTGCCGGCCTGGTTCACCGCGCTGGACCAGTGGGGGGTGCGCCGGAACACGCCGGGCCTCGTCTCGAGAGCCGCGACGTCTCCGGCGGCCACGATCCCGGGACCAGCCACGCAGCGGTGGTCGACGACGAGACCCTCGTCGACGGTCAAACCGGAGCCGGCGAGCCATTCGGTGTTGGCGACGTCGCCGACCGCCGAGATGACGAGGTCGGCATTCAACTCCCCGTGGGGACGGCACACCACCCCGTGCACCGGGTTGCCGGCGAGGGTGACGCCTTCCGTTGCCCGGAGCATCCGGACGCCGCTGCGCTCGGCCGCCGCGGTCAGCTCCGTCGCCAGCCACGGCCCGAGCACCCGGCTCAGCGGGGCTGTTCGGCTGATGACGGTGACGTCGAGACCCCGGTGCGTCAGGGTCGAGGCCAGCTCCATGCCGAGGAAACCCGTCCCGACCACGATGGCCGTCGTAGCTTGCTCGGCACGCGCCATGATGGCCGCGGCGTCATTGCGGGTCCGCACGACCAACTCGCCCCGCTGACCGGGTGCGCCGAGCCGTCGCGCCCGCGCTCCGGTCGCCACGACCAACCCGTCGAAGTTGAGGACGCTGCCGTCCGCGAACCGGACCGAGCGGTTCCGGCGGTCCAGGGCCACCGCGGGCATCGACCGGCGGAGGTCGACATCACTTGGCAGCAGGGGCAGCGCCGACGACGCGAGCTCCTGGGTGCCCATGAGGATCTGTTTGGACAGCGGGACCCGGGAGTAGGGGTGGTGTTTCTCATCGGAGGCGATGATCAGCTCAGCGTCCCAGCCTTCCGCGCGCAGGGTCCCGGCCGCGGTCACGGCCGCGATCGAGCCCCCGACGACCAGGATCCGACGCATCAGGCCTCGCGCCGGACTCGCAGCGCGGCGACGGGGCACGCCCGGGCCCCCGCCTCGGCGGCCAGGACCCGGACGACGCTGAGGGAGTCCTGCCGAAGCTGGACCATGCCGTCGTCGTCGACGTAGTAGACGTCGGGCGCCGCCTGCTCGCACAGGGCGTGCCCCTCGCAGGCGGACTGGTCGATCTCCACGAGAACTCCGAAGCGGTGCTGTGACTGCGTCATGGTCACGCCTCCACCGGTTCGATGAGCAACGGAAGCGACGACAGGCTCCGAGCGACGGGACTGGTGGCATAGGCCGGTTCACCCGCGAGGCTGAAGGTCGTGACCTTCGCTATGAGTGAGTCGAGCAGGCAGCTGGCCTCGAGGCGGGCGACCGCCTGCCCGGCGCAGCCGTGCACCCCGTGTCCGAACGCCAGGTGGTCCAGCGCGTTGCGTCGCAAGTCGAAGAGGTGAGGGTCTTGGTAGTGACGAGGATCGCGGTTGGCGGCGCCCCAGTGCAGCATCACACGGCTACCCGGCGGGAGAGTCGCGGATCCGATCGTGGTCTCCTTCGTCGTTCCGCGGAAGAACCCCTGGACCGGTGACTCGAGGCGCAGTGCCTCCTCGAAGGCGGCACTGGCGAGGGTGGGTTCCTCGCGCAGGGTTCGCCACACGGCTGGGCGTTCGGCGAAGAGCCTGAGCAGCGAGCCGATGGCGTTGACCGTGGTGTCGATGCCGGCGGTGAGGACCGCGGTCAGAGTAGAAATTCCCTGGTCGACGGTGAGCCGCCCCTCGTCCACGGCATCGAGGACGGCGGCGCCCCAGCTGCCGGGAGCGATCTGGTCACGGTGCGCCAGGCTGGCGACCCAGCCGAGATACTCGCCGACGGTCGGGGCCACCTCACGGAACTGCGGTGTGTTGGGGCCGAAGAGGTACTGCATGTCCGCGGCGCCGGGCTGGATTCGCTCTCGGCCTTGCTGCGGAAGCCCGACCAGGTCGGCCACGACGTTGACGGGAAGCACTCGGGCGAGGTCCTCGACCCCGTCGACGCGCCCTCGGCCCACGACCGCGGCAACCAGTCGGTCGGCCGTGGCGGCGACGTCGTCACGAAGCCGCCGCATCCCGCGCGGTGCAGTCTGCTCGGCCAGGACGGCGCGGAACTCGTCGTGCTCGGGCGGGTCGGAGGCGAGGAACGTGCCGGCGAGTGCCCGGTTGGACTCATCGAGCAGCGCCACCCCCAGCGCGGAACTGAAGGTCTGCCAGTCGGCCGATGCCGCTCGGACCTCGTCGTAGCGGCTGAGGAGCCAGAAGTCGTGGCGCGACATGTAGACCGCGGGCGCTAGGTCACGGAGCTCGTCGAGAGCCGGGAAGGGGTCGGCCAGGTGTTCGGGGGAGAAGAGGTCGTGGTCCGACGTGGCCGGGCGAGCGCTGCCCGCCCGAGAGGGGGTCTGCGTTGACATGTTCGGTTCCTTGTCGGATCAGTACATCAGCTGGGTCGGGTCGGGCTCGAGCCCGAACTGGCGTCGCCCCCAGGCCGCGTAGCTGACCTCGGGGTTGAGGATCACGTGGCTGGCGGCGAAGTGCACGTCCCGCCAGGCCCGCTGGATGCTGCTGTCAGCCGAGAAGCCGGCCGAGCCGGAGATCGTCATGATGGTGTCCATGGCCGCCACGATGAGCTCGGAGGCACGGCAGGCGTCCCGGTAGGTCCGGGCGCGCAGATCCCGGGTGGCGGGCTCGGGGTCCTCGGCGACGTCAGCGGCACGATGGATGAGCAGCTCGGCCGCGTCGAGGTCCGCCGCCGCGCGGGCCAGGCGGGTCTGGATGCTGGTGTACTCCGCGACCTTCGATCCGAACAGGCTCGACCGCTCGGCCGTCCAGGCGCGGTAGTTCTCCATGGCTCCCCGCGCCGCACCCAGCATGGCCGCCACGAACGTCAATGGTGCGTAGGTGATCCAGGGCGCCCGCAGGTACGGAGCCCCGTGCTGCGCCCCGCCGGGCGCGGTCCCCTCGCGCATGTCGGCGATCCGCAGGGTGTGGTCCTCGGGCACGAACACGTCGTCGTAGACCACCGTGTTGCTGCCGGTGCCGCGCATGCCGACCGTATTCCAGGTGTCGACCACCTCGTAGTGGCCGGGGGGTACCAGGAACAGGGTCCACTCAGGCGGACCGTCCGGGCCGGCCGGGCCGGGAAGCATGCCGCCGACCATGATCCACGTGCAGTGGTTCACCCCGCTGAGGTAGCCGATCCGCCCCGAGATCCGGTAGCCGCCCTCGACCATCTCGACCTGCGACCCCGGCGTCAGCGTGGCCGCCATGGGCACGTCGGGTCCATCGATCCACACCGCAGCCTGCGCCGCCGGAGGGAACTGCGCCAGGTAGTGGGGGTGATGGATCAACAGGGCGGCGCACCAGCCGTGGGCAGCGTCAGCCGTCGAAATCTCGACCACGACGTCGATGAAGGTGTGCAGCCCGAGCTCGGCGCCTCCGAACTGCCGAGGCGTCAGGATCCGGAGCAGGCCGGCGTCGAGGAACTCCTGCGCCGACTCCCGGGGGATCGTTCGCTGCTCCTCGCTCCTGCCCGCACGGTCGCGGATCCCCGGAAGCAGATCACGGACCCGATCCAGCACCGCCCCACGGGTCAGCGGCGTCTGGTCCACCAGGGTCGTCTCGGTCGTCATGTCGCTGTCTCTTTCTGCGAGTGGCTTCAGTGGAAGGGGTGGCCCGGGAAGCCCATGGCGACCCGCCCTCGGCTGGTGTAGGCGTCGCCGCGATCCGTACCCACGTGCACGCCGGCCGCGTGCACGTCACGGAAGAGCTGCTGCAGCGGGTGGGAGTCGAACAGCGCCAGCGCCCCGGAACCGATGAAGAGCTGGTCGCTGAGCTCCACCGACGACCGCGCGATGTAGCCACGCCAGGCGAAGTACTTCGCGCGCTCCTCGTCCGAGAGCGTCCAGTTTCCGCGGACGCCCCGGTCCCAGCCCTCCTGCGCGTACTTCTGGGCCAGCGCCCAGGCGGCGTCCCACTCGGTGCCGGCTGCGGCCAAGGCCAGCTGGGCCGACGGTGCCTCGCGCTGCTGGGCCCCTGGGTCCAGCCAGCGGACCCGCTTCTTGGTCACAGCGGTGAACTCCTCGATCACCCGCTGTGCGACCCCGGTCACGGCCGTCATCACGGCCAGGCCCTGCATGGTCATCAAGGGCACTCGCCACAGTGGACCCTGATCGGCGATGGGACCCCTCGCGCCAGGCCCGGCCACCCGGGCGAGGTCGAAAACCCGATGCTCGGGCACGAAGGCGCGCTCGACGCGCACGGCCCGACTGGCCGTCCCGCGCAGCCCCAGGGTGTTCCAGTCGTCTCGCACCGTCACCTCTGAGCGGGGCACGAAGAACATCTGCAGGCCGGGCTCACCACCCTCCGGAGGAGGGGCGATGCCGCCGACCGAGACCCACCCGGACCACTCGATGCCGCTGGCGAACCGCCACTCACCCGACACGAGGTAACCGTCCGCGACCCGTTCGACCTCGCCCACCGGCGCGAAGGAGTCGGCGACGAGCACGTCGGTGTCCTTGCCCCACACCTCCTGCTGCAGCTGCTCCGAGGTGAACGCCATGTACCAGGTGTGGAAGGAGGTGATGGAGTAGAGCCATCCCAGCGATGCGGACCCACGCGCGATCTCCCGCCCGACGTCCAGCAGCGTCATCGGGTCGGCCTCCAGGCCACCCCACCGCTTCTGGTTGGCCAGTCTGGCCAGTCCTGAGGCTCGTAGCGCCTCGATCACCTCGTCGGGCAGCCGACGGTCGCGCTCGGCCTCCTCCCGGCGGGCCCAGGCCAGCTCCCCTAGCTCCCGCGCCCGGTCCAGCAGGACCTCCCGGGGTGCCTCGGTCGTCAGCTCCTCGACCTTCGCCTCCTCGGTCTCTGCTCGCGCGGTGGGCTGATCGGTAGTGGTCACGGCGGTGCTCATGTGTTTCTCCTGCTGAATCGGAGACAGGCGACCGACGAGGTCGCATGGTGGTGGGACGGGTGGTGGTGGGACGGCAGTGGTGTTGGGGCGGGCAAGGGCGTCGCCCGCAAGCACGCGGCCAGGCTCACGTGAAGTTCCTGGCGGGGTCCGGATCGGTGGCTCGACCGAGCAGGATCTCGCCAACCGTCGCGTGCATGCCGTCCTCGTCGATGGTCAGATGGCTGAGGATCACCTGGATGTCGCGGACGAAGTGTTGGGTGATGTCGCTGGACCGATATATCGCCGAGCCCGAGCCGGCTACCCCGAGCTCGATCGACTCCCAGGCCAGACGGCAGATCCGCAGACAGTCCAGCTTGATCAGCGCTCGGCGCTCGGCGGGCATCTCCTCGCTGGTGCCCTCGTTGAACTCGACAGTCTGCTCGATGGCCGAATCCAGCAGCGCCTGCGCAGCGCGCAAGGCGGACACTGATCGCGCGTAGCGCATCTGACCCGCCGGGGTGTCGGCCGCGGGCGTCGCGGTGAAGGCAGCCTTGCGCCGCTCCAGGCGGGCTCGGTACAGCTCCACCATGGCCTCGGCAGCACCGACCGCCAGAGCCGGCACCAAGAACACGAGCAGGTCCCGAGCGTCGTAGGTGTACAGGGGCTCGGGGTAGAGCCGACCGCCGTGGTTGCGGCGGGAGTGCCACACGTCAATGTCCACGCTGCGGTGGGCGGGCACGAAACATCCTTCCAGCTGGACGTCGTGGCTCCCGGAGCCCCTCATGGCCGACATGTGCCAGGTGTCCTGCACGTCGACATCGGCGGTCGGGACCAGGAACAGCGAGGGCCGGTCCCGGCCCTCGATGAACGCGCTCACCTGGACCCAGGACGAGTGCAGCACGCCCGAGCAGTAGCCCCAGTACCCGGACACCAGGTAGCCCCCTGGGACAGGGGTCGCCTTCCCCGGTGGGTTCGCCACGGCCGCCATCAGCACCGGCGCACCGGTCGAGAAGACATCGTCCTGCGCCTCGCGAGGCCAACGGGCCAACATCCAGTTGTGCTCGGTGAGGAACCCCAAGGTCCAGGCCGCGGACGGATCGCCCTGGGCCAGGATCCGGATCACATCGGCCACGTCGCGCAGCCCACCGCCCGACCCTCCCAGCGCCGCTGGAAGGAGCAAGGAGAACAGGCCCGCGTCCAGCGCGTCCGTGATGGTTGCCTGCGGCAGCCGACTCAGGTCTTCGGTCTCCCCGACGCGCTCCCGCAGCGGTCCCACCAACTCACGGACGCGATCGAGCACCTCCTCGGGCGTTGCGATCGTGGCCGTCTCCTGGGCGATGCTCATGCATGCTCTCCTGCCTCATCTGGACCTTCTCCTGCTACCTCGGTCCACCAACTGTGATAGCAGCCACAGTCCCCCCCAACTTTCGCATTGTCAAGGGAGATGCGCATCCAGCGCGCGGATGCGACCGCTGTTACAGTTCGTCGGTGGCGGTCGAAAGAGCGGGACGCAAGGGCTCACGCGCCGACGGGGTCAGCGCGAGCATCCGGGAGGACATCCTGGCCGGACGGTTCGAACCGGGTCAGCGACTGACCTTTCCCGACCTGTGCGCGGCGTACTCCGTAAGCGTCGGCGTACTGCGGGAGGCCCTCGTCCGGCTCGTCGACCGGGGCATCGTCCAGGCCGAGAGCAACCTTGGATTTCGGGTGATGAGCCTGTCCGAGAAAGACTTCCAAGAGCTAACCGCGGTGCGGGCGATGGTCGAGCCGAGCTTCGTCCGGCAAGCCATCAAGGTCGGCTCACCTCGCTGGGAAGCCGACCTGGTCGCCGCGCACCACTTCATGGACCGCCAGCCACTCACCGCTGACGGTCGCCTGAGCGACGGTCTGGTTAGGGCGCACGCCGAGTTTCACCTCGTCCTGGTCTCGGGCACCGGCAACCGCCGGATGATGGAGATCGTCAGTCGGCTGCGTGACGAGGCGGACCTCTACCAGCGCTGGTACCTCGACGTCGATCAGGTCGAGCAGCGCAGTGATCGGATCCACCGCGAGGACCGCGAGCTCCTCGCGGCCGTCCTGGATCGCGATTTGGCCCGGGCCGAACAGCTTCTGCGATTCCATATCGGGCACAGCACCGAAACCTGGGTCTCCGAGCCCGAGGTTGCGAGCACGACGACCGCCTCGGTCGCGCGCTCCTCGTAGGTCACCGACGAGCGACCTGCTCGGCACAGTTACCAATATTCGAATGTGTATTGACGATGCGCACATGCGCGTCTAGCGTGGCGGCCATCACATGCTGTGGCGCTTCGGCGCTCCAATTCGATGAAGGTGCAGCAGATGGTCATCCCTGCTCGGTCCGCACGCCGAGGCGACCCGTCCATGACCGCGGCGACAGCCGCTGAAGGGGCGACGCCCGCTGACGAAGAGACGCAGACCCGGAGGCTGCTCGCCGCCGTCGACTCGATCGCGAGCGTCGTCGAGGACGGCGCTTCGGAGTCCGACCGCCAGGGCCAGCTCACCGACAAGACCGTGACCGCCTTGCGTGATCACGGGTTCTGGCGGATGCGACTGTGTCGCGAGCTGGGTGGCATGGAGCTGACCGTCGCCTCCCAGATCCGGGTACTCGCAGCTCTGGCGGCTGTGGACACCTCGAGTGCCTGGTGCACCATGGTTGCGAACAGCGCCGTCGCCACACTGGGCGCCACGATGTCTCAGTCGGCGGTCGAGCGGATTTTCGCCTCCGGCGTCCCGGCGTGCTCGGTGGCCGCCGCTCCGGCGGGCGTGGCGATCCCGGGCACCGACGGCTACCGACTGACCGGTACGTGGCGTCTGGCCAGTTCCATCCACCATGCCGAATGGTTGCACGCTGTGGTCTTCGTGGACGGCGACCCCTCACGTCCGCTGCCGGTGGCGATCCCGGCTCATGACGTCGAGGTGCTGGACACGTGGCACGTCGTCGGACTAGCGGGGACGGGGTCCAACGACTTCACCCTGACCGACTATCAACTCCCGCCGGAGCTCGTCGGACGGGCTGGCAACCCCCGTGATCTTTTGCGCGGATCCCGCCGCTACGACCTGCTCGCTCTCGACGACCTCGAGAGCTGCGAGCACCTGGCGTTTGCCATCGGTGTGGCCCGGCGCGCCCTCGACGAGCTCCTGGCCGTCCTGTCGCGAGGTCCGTTCGGCGCTTTCGGGGACCGCGAGGTGGTCCAGGTCCAGCTGGGTGAGGCGATGGTGAGCCTGGAGGCGATGGAGGCGACCGCCCACGCGGTCTATAAGCGGGTGGACGCTGCCGCTGCGGGCGACGCGTCAGCGTGGAGCGAGGCCGAGCGCCACCTGCCGCGCGCCGTCTCCGTGTGGGCAACCAAACGCGCCCTGGAGGTCGTGCAGCTCGCGTTCCAGCGCTCCGGTGGAGCCGCTCTTCACCGGCCGAACATCTTCGAGAAGCTGCTGCGGGACATGAGCGTGGCCGCCACGCACGTCATGGTCGACGACGGCGCGCTCGCCGCCCACGCGCACCGCAACCTTGAGTTCAAGGGAAGTACCGAGCCCCCCGTGAGGATGCGTCGTGCGAGTTGACGTCCACACCCACTACCTGCCCCCTAGCTTCTTCGACCTGATGGTCGACTACGGCGCCGACAAGACGGTGGAGTCCTTCCAGGGCTTCGGGCATCTGCTGCGCGGTGGCGCCGAGCGGCTGTTTGCCTCCGGGCCCGAAGCAGTGATCGAGGACTGGGTCACCCAGCTTGACGGCTCGCAGTTCGATCTCGCCGTGATCGGCCTGGGCGCGCTCCAGCCCTACTTCCCGGACCAACCCAGCGGGACGGCGGTCGCCCGCAGCGCCAACCTGATGCTGCACGACGCGGTGGGCCGCGCGGGCTCACGACTGGCGGCCTTCGGCAGTCTGCCCCTGCCGCACCTGGGTGCAGCGATCGCCGAGCTGCGCTTCTGCTTGGACGAGTGCGGGTTCGCCGGTGTGAACCTTGGCACCTCCGCCTGCGGAAGATCGCTGGACTCCCCAGAGCTCGACGACCTCTGGGCCATGCTGGACGAACGCCGGACCACCGTGTTCATCCACCCTGGAACGACCCCGCTGATGGGGGTGGGGTCGGCGGACTTCCACCTGGCCCCGGACTTCTGCAGCCCGACCGAGACAGCCCTGGCGCTGTGCCGGCTCGTCGTCGGCCGCGTCACCACCCGCTATCCGAACGTCCGCATCGTCGCGGCGGCCATGGGGGGGACGCTGCCGTTCTTCGCCCACCGCTTCGACGCCGGCATACGCGCATCCCACCCAGCCCTGTACGAAGAGCTCGGCGGGGTGCTGCCGCACCTGCGGCGCTTCTGGTACGACGTCAGCATGACCGAGGAGCCCTACGCCCTCGACTCGGTTCGCCACAGCCTCGGCGTCGATCGGCTGGTGTTCGGGAGTGACCTGCCCCGAGGGCCGATCACCGACGTCGTCGACTTCGTGACCTCCTCGCCGCAGCTCTCGGAGCAGGAGAAGACCCATATCCTCGACATCGGTGGTGCCGAGGCACTCGGACACGCAAGCTCGACGGCCATGACGGCCCATCCGGTCCCGCCTCGTCGGGCCTCGACGTCTGGAACATCGCGATGACCGCAGAACTGCTCGACCCCCGGCTGTTTCGGGACTTCTTCGGCCAGCTGCCCACCGGTGTCACCGTCATCGTCGCGCGTACGCCCGACGGCCCTCGGGGACTGGTCGTGGGCACCTTCTCCTCGGTGTCATTGGACCCGCCCCTGGTCAGCTTCATGGTCAAGGGGGGGTCCCGATCGTGGCGCTGGATCCAGGAACAGGGCCGGTTCACCGCGAACATCCTGGCCAGCGACCAGCGATGGCTCAGCCAGCGGCTCGCCGGCTGGTCGCCCGAGAAGTTCAGCGATGTCGCGTTCGATCCGACCGAGGACGACGCGTTGGTCATCCGCGAGTCCCTGGCCTGGGCGGACTGCCGGATCGAGCAGGAGGTCGAGGCCGGGGACCACAACATCATCCTGGCGCACCCCAGCCGGCTCACCGTCGCCCGCCCCTCAGCGCGACCGCTCGTCTACTACCAGGGCGCCTACCACCGGACGCTGCAGGTCCAGGACGTCCGCGCGCCCGGCTGGACCTGACCCCACCCGCCGAACGCAAGACCGGCGATCACCCCGAACACTCAGGCAGGAAAGGACCCGATGAGCAGCGCCGACCGGATCGACGTCCACCAGCACCTGCTGCCGGACGTCTACGTTTCCGCCCTCGAGGCCCACGGGTTTGACGTCCCCGGGTGGAGTCCCGACTGGCCCCTGCCCCAATGGAGCCCGGAGGGTGCGCTGGCCATGATGGACGAACAGGAGATCGCTACCGGGGTGCTGTCCCTGTCCACGCCCGGGGTGCACTTCGGCGCCGCCGAGTTCGGCAAGCACACTGAGGCTCGGGAGCTGGCCACCAAGGTCAACGAGGCTCACGCTGACCTCGTGCGGGATCGGCCCGACAGGTTCGGCATGTTCGCCGCGGTGCCGCTGCCCGACGTCGACGGTGCCCTCCTCACCATCGCCCACGCCTTCGACGACCTGGGCGCTGACGGGGTGGTCCTGCTGGCCAACGCACACGGCATCTACCTGGGAGATTCCGCGTTCGAACCGGTCATGGACGAGCTGAACCGACGTCGAGCCGTGGTGTTCGTTCATCCCAGCCAACTGGCGGCGAAGCCCGCCAAGGGTGTCCATCCGGCGTACGCGGACTTCCTGCTGGACACCACCAGGGCGGCCATCAGCCTGGTCCTGAACAAGGTGCCGCGGCGCTACCCCGACCTGAAGATGATCTTGTCGCACGCCGGAGGATTTGTTCCTTACGCCG
>JAABUN010006289.1_pt1 | contig 13804 bp, 15 predicted proteins | sample 5559311 | NCBI WGS metagenome assembly JAABUN01 (sample SAMN10711877, study PRJNA513370) | rock metagenome | isolation source: Antarctica rocks | place: Antarctica: Victoria Land, Siegfried Peak sud | reverse complement strand
CCCAAAGGATGCACCCGACGGGGCGGCAAGAGCGGCTCGATCCGCGCCCACAACTCGTCGCTCACCAGACATCTCTTGGCACTTTGGCTCATACTCATACATCACACTTTAACCTATCGAGATAGGCCCTTAGTCTCAAAGGCAAAATTACTTTACTTCAAGGACACACAGACCAAGCAAAGCTGTGTTGGCAAAAAGCCACTGACCTAATTGAAAATTTTCAGATTAGTCCCCAGCAGTGTCCTTTGGGACAAGACATTGTGCGCGAAGGTCTCGAAACACTGGACTTGTTTAAGGATTCGGAATTTTTGATAGAACAACAAAATGTCGAGTTTGATAACCAAAAACCATCTACAAGAAGCGTCGAAATAATTTCTCTTCAGCAAAAAGAAGTTTCTATTTCAACGGATCAAAAAGGCGTGAGTTTTGAAATTGGAGAGTGGCAAGTCAAGGCGGGAAATTTCTATTTCTCGAAGCATATTGATTTGCACTTGGATTCCGTTCCCTCTTTTAAAAGTAGTATCGTAAAAATTCAAGATAATCTCACTAAAGATATTAGAAGTGTCTCTATTGAATTATCAAAAGATGAGGAAGTGAAAGTGGAAGATGATACTGACATATGGTGAGTGAATTCGGGTTTTACACGACAAACCTGGTTTGTCGTGAGCCAAATATAGATAGGAGTAGAAATAAGAACTATGAAAGTTAAAATCCTCAAAGGCGTCCTCCTCTTTGGCGTCGGTGCCGCCATGGGCTGCACAATGCAAATGCAACCTGCTGTTGCCGGTTGTTACGGCACTCAACCTTGCGCGACAGATACTTGTGCTGATACCGGAGAGACCTGTAAGGGATCTCCCCGCTCGAACGGTCAAAAAGTTACTACTGGGGGCGTTCATACCCAATCACCTAATTCTCAAGGTGTTATTCCGGTTTGTGGTTTAATATACACTAGACATCCTAATCCACTAACTCTGGTTAGCACCTGTTCCTATGTGAGACTACCCGTCCTTGTGGTGGGTTAGCTGCTGCCAACTGCTAATATAATGGTGGATCGCTCGAAGTATTCCGTAGTGTTTATTAATAGGGCATCCCTGTAAGAGTTTGGGAGTTGTGAGTGCTGTCGTAAAGCTGTAGATAACTGCCTCACGATAGCACTCCAACCACTCAACTCTACCATGAAACACTGCATCTAATAACAAATAATGAAAATTTATATTATTGCAATTATCCCAACATTAGTTATATGCACAAATTCGGGTTATTCATACGCTCAGAGCAGAAATTTGCCTTCAAAGGAACAAGTAGTTGATAAGTGGTATAGACAAATCCGATTACTACGCTCCATTGACTATAAATTTTCTATCAAAGGAGATTTTTCAAGCGGCAATATTGAAATTTATAACTATCATTTGAGAATGAACGGCGATAAATATCGTTTGGAGGTTAGTTTCCCTCCACTTTCACCGTTAGAACAAAAAAAGGGATTTCTGACTCAATCCCTATCTACCTATGATGGAAAGTCTTTCTATGGGTTAAAGGTCTCAAACGGTTCTGCTAATTTGGATAAATCGGATAAGCCTACAATGAGAACTTCTCTGGGTGCTATGCCTATTCATATCATGCCTTTTAGCTTCGCTATAGATGATTTGGCAGCTAATTACGACCCCCTACACCACCTCCAAAACCCACGGACATGGGCGCGCGTCAAGCAGAGAATCCGAAAAATCGAGATTGGGAATCACCTGAATAAACCTGGGTTTTGGTTGAATATGGATGGAGCGACTACTAAGCAAACCGTGAAAGTTTTTGTGCGTATAGGCGACTTCTATCCTATTTACTCGGCTGTTTATGAGAATGATAAATTAACAGGTGAAGGTGACGTGGAAACGATCAGTGCGGGTAATGTTCCGTTGATCATACCGAGAAGAATAGTAATCAGAGGTTACTTTCATGGCAAGTCGGAAGAATTTTTTTACGTCATAGATGAACATCCTAAAGTTAATCAAAAGTCCAACGATACAGGAATTTATTCTATTTCACGATCACAGACTACGTTGTATCGTGAGAAATAGAGATCGTCATAGCAAGGAGGCTTGCTGCCAGTGTAATTATGAAAAAAATGTTCAAAAAGTAGATGGGGTCTCATTTTACTTTCCAGAAATCGTATCCTGCAGTATTTTTGACGCTTCGGGAAAATTAGAGAATAAAATTGTAGAGACCATTGATTATCCTATCATAATCAACAAAAATATCAAAAATTTCGCCTCTTTGTTTTCTATAATGAAATCACAGACTACAATTTTTCACAACACGGACAAATGACCATGCATTACAGCTTGAAAAAAATTATACTACCATTCATAGTCGGCTCCGGTATTATCACTGGATACATATATGCACAATCAACATCCACTCCACCTGCAATTGGCATCTCACAGCCAATGCACGATTTTGGCGTGGTCGATCCCGGAGTGGATTTGGTTTATGACTTCCCTATTAAAAACTTAGGAGGGCAGAAATTACATATCAGTCAGATTCATACTTCGTGTGGCTGCGTCAAAGATGCTCACATCGACATGGACGTTATTTCAGCAGGTAAAACAGGCTATTTGCATGTGGTTTGGCAACCTGGGGGTGGAGAAATTTCTTCTGAGACAATTGATGTTCAGAGCAATGACCCTAAATCACCTCAACAAAAACTCTCTCTGAAAGCGCAAATCAAATCCCGCTTTTCAGTCACACCGGCTGTGGTGAATTATGGTTTGCTCGAACGCTCCGATTTGCCAATTACACGCGAAGTGGAAGTGGAGAAATTTGGAGTCGTCCCTGCCGATGCGACCCTTAAATTCGAAAGCAAAGCCTCCTATCTGCAAACGTCGAGCAAGAAAGTAGCGAGTGCCAAGTGGAATTTGCAGTTAGTTGTCAAATCCGACGCTCCTTTGGGGCCGATAGATGGTCGTGTGACGATTACACCCACTTGGCCTGGTGGCAAGCCCTATAACATTTTGGTCTTAGGAAAAGTCATCGGAGGTATCGCCGCAGAACCTGATGAAATTTACGTTGATACATCGGATCAAGGCTCGAAGTTTCGCAGTTCCTTCCAAATTTCGGCTGAAGAAGGTCAAATCAAAAATATTGTTGTTGACCCCTTGGATGAAAAACTCCAGAAGCTGGTGACAGTGTCCGTGGACAAAGAGACGGTCAACCTGGATTTCCTGTTGCCCAAACTAACCACGCCGAATACCTTCCGCAGCCAGATTCTGTGTGAAGTAACACTTGAGAGCGGCAAGAAGGAAACTCTTTTAGTGCCGATCTCATTGGTGCGGTAGTAGAACGATGGTATCTTTTCTAAGTGCGTGTCAGATTGTAAGATGAGAGTATGGTTATTCACCGGGTCGGTTGCCCTCATTGTGGGACAGAGGATGGGGTTCGGCGTTACGGATGTAATCGCAGTGGTAGCGAGCGTTGCTACTGCAATGGGTGTCGGCGGGCGTTTACGCTCAACCCCAAGTCGCGCGCCTTGAGCGAGGAAAAAGCCGCGATGATTGGTCGGGCGCTTTTGGAGAAGACGCCTCTGATCGGCATCTGCCGCACCTTCAAGGTCTCTCCCAACACCGTCTATGCCCTGCTCAAAAAAACGGAGCCACTCTGCCACCTTTAGAGCAGACCCTTTTACCTCATGGCGGTCATGAAGGTCATGACGAAGTGATCATCGATGAGCTGTGGAGCTTTGTTTTGGCTAAACGCAACGCGGTGTGGATTTGGATCGTGCTGTCGCGGCGCAACCTGCAGGTGCTGGCCTTTTATGTAGGAAGGCGCGATCTCCACAGCGCCCAGCAGGTGTGGCAGCAAGTGCCAGAGCCGTGGCAAAAAGATTTGGTCTTCACCGATGGCTACCGGGTTTACCAGTCGCTGTTGCAACAGACTCCGCTTCAACACTGTCGCTGCCTCAAGCGCGACCCCGATACCTGGGGAGAAACCTCACCAGTCGAGGGCACAAACAACGCCTTGCGCGCGGGCGTGTCCTATTTGGGCCGCAAGTCCCTCGCCTTTGCCCGTTCGCTTCACTGGATCCAAGCCCGGATCCACTGGTTCATTCACCACTGGAATCAAAGGCAAGCCAAAAAAGCTGCCTGACACGCATACGGAAAAGATGCCCCCCCTTTGGGTGATGGGTAGATATTGGGAAAACGCAAACGCCGTAACGTGCCGCCTTCGACGCCGCGCTGCACAAATTATAAACCTAGTTCGCCCGCTACAAAGACCCCGCTACAAAGACCCCGCTACAAAGACAAGGTGCAGCGCAAAGTCCGGCGCCAGAACAACCGCGACGACGCCCACCGCAAGGCGAGAGCGCTACCGATTTCCCTCCACCGAATCTGTCGCAAGCGGATTCGATGCGAAAGCGTATTCGGCGACGATTTCACCTTCAATCAAATGTTTCTGGATGATCTGTTCGCAAACTTCGGGCGTCACGCCGCGATACCAGGTGCCTTCGGGATAAACCACGGCGAGCGGCCCATCTTTGCAGACCCGCAAGCAACCGACTTTGGAACGATAAGCCGGGCAGCTCGACCCCAACTCTTTGAGCCGTTTTTTGAGGTATTCCCAGGTTTTTTCGCCTTTGCCCAGCGAGCAGCAATCGGGGCCAAGACAGAGCAAAATGTGGCGATTGTAGCTGCCGATGCCGAGCGACTCGGCTTTCTGGCTGATTTTCGAGGTTTCTTTCATAAAGTCGGATCAAACGCCCTGCACGCGCTCCGGTCTGCGCGCGCTTTGCACCTGGAAATCGCGCACTTGTCCGTTTTGCCAGATTTTGAGTTTCAAACCCGTGCCCGGCGCGGCGTCGGCGATCAGATTCCGCAGTTCGCCCGGCGATTCGAGCGCGACGCCGTTGACAGAAAGCAAGATGTTGGTGCCGTTTTCGATCCACGGCAACTGCGCGGCGGGGCCGTTGTCGAGAACGCCGGTCACCATCACGCCGCCATTTTGGAGGCCGATTTGATCGCCGACATCGCCGGTCAAAGGCGCCACGGTCACGCCGAGCCAGCCGCGCGTGACACTGCCGCTTGCGGTGAGTTGAGCGCTGATCTGACGCGCCAAATTGCTCGGAATCGCCAGGCCGATGCCCTGATTGCCGCCGCTTTCACTCAAAATCGCGGTGTTGATGCCGACCAAATTGCCGTTGATATCGACCAGGGCGCCGCCGCTGTTGCCGGGATTGATGGCGGCATCGGTCTGCAAAAAGTCTTCATAGGCCGAAATTCCCAGGTCGCGGCGCCCTTTGGCCGAAATGATTCCCTGCGTCACCGTCGAAGCCAGACCAAACGGGCTGCCAATCGCCAGGACGATCTCGCCCACGTTCAATTTGTCCGAATCGGCCCATTTTAAAGTCGGCAAATTGGGCGCATTGATTTTGAGAACCGCGACATCCGAGGCGCTATCGGCGCCCAAAACCCGCGCCGGAACGCGGCGTTTGTCGCTCAGCGTCACCAGAATCTGCGTTGCGCCGCGAATCACGTGATTGTTGGTGATAATCAGGCCGCTTTTGTCGATAATCACGCCCGAACCCAGCGACTGCGATGTGCGGTCGCGTTCGCGCAGCATTCGCCCGCCGCCGCCGAAAAACTCCTCGAACGGATCGCGCAAAACTCGGCCCGGAACAACCGTGGTCGATTGGATGTTGACAACTGCGGGCGTCACCTGGCGCGAAATCTGGGCATAAGTCGAAGAAAGCGCGGCCAAATCGTCGGCGTTGCGAATCGGTGCGAGAGTGCGAAGCGAAGATTGCGCGCTGGCCGCGCCTTGCAGCGAAGGCGACGGGGAGTTGGCCTGAACGCAGGCGCCCAGCGCGAAAGCGGCGGCGGTGAGGCCGCAAAGTGGCAGAAAAGAACGGGACATAAGCATTGAGAGACCAACGCGCTCAAATCCGTTGCCAGCGCGCGGGTCAAGAATAGCGCCGCCCCAAAGCTGGTTCAAAAATTGCCCAAAGCGGCGCCGCCTTACCACTTTTGACCAACAGGAAAATATCATGACTCACCAACTTCCCGCTTTGCCTTACGCGCCCGACGCGCTCGAACCGCATATCGACGCGCAGACGATGACGATTCACCATGACAAGCATCACGCCGCTTACGTCAACAACCTCAACGCCGCGCTCGAAAAAGCGCCCGAACTGGCCGACAAACCGATTCTGGAACTGATGAAAAATCTGGACAGCGTTCCCGAAGCAATTCGCGCCGCGGTGCGAAACAATGGCGGCGGGCATCTCAACCATTCGATGTTCTGGGAAATCATGACGCCCGGCGGAGCCTCGCAGCCCGGCGGCGCGCTTTCCGAAGCCATCAACGGTGCTTTTGGCTCCTTCGAAGCCTTCAAAACCCAGTTCAACGACGCCGGCGTCAAGCGTTTCGGCTCCGGCTGGGTGTGGCTGGTCAAAGATGGCGGCGGAAAATTGCAGATCGTTTCCACGCCCAATCAGGACAATCCGGTGATGGAAGGCCACACTCCGGTGCTGGGCAACGATGTCTGGGAACACGCCTATTATCTGAAACACCAGAATTTGCGCCCCAAATATCTCGAAACCTGGTGGAATGTGGTCAATTGGGACAAAGTCGGCGAAATTTACGCTCGGTAAGAGCGAAGATAACGGAATGAAATTTGAGAGGCATGGCGCGCGCTATGCCTCTCCTTTCCTTTTTCGCCCGCCGTTTTCTCACCGGCGCGGTCGCGCGCGGCTTTACCAAAATATTGACGCGCCGTTTCAAAATGTCGCCGGGCGTTGCCAGCATCGCTTTTATGGTTCTGACCGAAGTTCTGGCGCGCGCCACGGAAAAACCGGCTCAGGCGCCGGGAAAAAGCGGGCGTTTCGGGCGACGCGGATCGTAACGTTTCCCAATTCGCGCTTTCCAATTTCGCGGTGGCTGATTTGGTGTCATTACAGTAGCGAGAGGTTTTTATGAGCCAAACTTTGATACCGATTCCAAGCGGGGACAGCGCCGATGTGACGCAGGCCGACGTAATGGAGGCCGACGTAATGGAGGCCGACGTAATGGAGGCCGACGTAATGCAGGCCGATGGAACACAGGCCGCGGTGGAAGCCGCCCATCTTTTGCAACAGGGCGTGGCGCGCGCCAACGAAGCGATTGCGATGCTTCAACGCGGCGCGCAGCAGCTCCGCGAGCGTTTGGGGCAATTGCAGGCGACCAACGCGCTTCTCGAAACCCAAAACCGTCAGTTGCAAAGCGAAAGCGCGCGTTTGATTCACGAGAACGCGCGCGTTTCGGAAGAAAACACCCGTTTGCAAGCCCAAAACGCGCAGTTGATGGAAAACCAGGCGCGTTTTGAAGCCCAACTCGCTGCGCTGGGCGCTGAATTAGAGCGGGAGCGGGCGCACAATCGAGAACTCACCCGGCTCGTCGAAAACCTGCATTTCGATTTGCTCGCCGAAAATGTGCCGATGCTGGCGCTCAAAATGGCGATGCAGCTCACCGGCGCCGAAGTCGGGCTTTTCACCGAAGCCGATGGCGATGACATTTTGGCGCGCGTTGGTTTCGAAGAATTGGAAAATTTTCTCGAAGAAGCGGTTTACGATTATTCGCGCCGCACCGCGCAGTCCGAAGAGCCGACCGTCGAAAACGACGCCAAACAACTCCCCGATGGCGCCGGTCTGGTCAATCTCGCGGCGCTGCCTTTTGCCATCAAAGGCCAGATGAGCGGCGTTTTGCTGCTCGCCAACAAGCGCAACGGGAGTTTTACCGACGCCGAATGCCAGATTTTGCTTTCGATTGGCCAGCACGCGGGATTGGCGATGGAAAACGCCAAATTGCACCGTCAATTGTTGGAAGCCTACACCTCGACCGTCGCGGTTTTGGCCGATGCCATCGAAGCCAAAGACGCTTATACGCGCGGCCACTGCGAGGACGTTTCGCGCGTTTCAGTTGAAGTCGCGCGGCGTCTGGGCGTCGTGGACGGCGCGCTCGAAGCGGTGCGCTATGCGGCTTTGCTCCACGATGTCGGCAAAATTGGCATTCCCGACGGCATTTTGCTCAAACCGGGAAAACTGATGCCCGAAGAGTTTTCCATCATCCAAAAACACGCCTCGATTGGCCGCGATTTGATCAACCGCGTGCCGTCGCTGGCGCATATCGGCGAGGCGATTTTGCACCATCACGAACGTTTCGACGGTTCGGGCTACCCGGACGGACTCGATGGCGAAAACATCCCGCTCGCCTCGCGCATCATCGGCGCCGTCGATGCGTTTGACGCCATGACTTCTCCGCGACCTTACCGCGAACCCGTCGCGTCGAGCGAAGCGTTCGAGGAAATGCGCCGTTGTGCGGGCACGCAGTTCGATCCGCGCATCGTGGCGATGGTGACCGAGGTGCTTGTGGAAGCCGAAGTCGAAAAAGAGCGAATCCCTTGAATTTATCCGACGAAAAATGGCTTTTGTGTCGCCTAACTTGTCTGCCCGAAGATGCCGAAAAGTGCGCCGATTGGCTCATCGAACAGGGCAGCGAAGGCGTGCAAATCGAGGATACGCGCATTCAGTTCGATCAGAGCGAAGACGCGACACTCGAAAAAAGCGAGGAGGTCACGGTTTTGGGCTATTTGCGCGGCGATTTGGATGTCGGTTTGGAGTTACAGGAAAACTGGCTCGAAGCGGAACTGGACGCGACTTTGGAAATCGAGCCAATCGAGGCCAAAGACTGGGCCAACAATTGGAAAGAAAACTTCCCGCCGCTCGAAATCGGGCCGTTTCTGGTCACGCCGACCTGGGAAAATTTGGCGCCAACAGACCAAATCGTGATTCGACTCGATCCCGGCCTGGCTTTTGGCACCGGACAGCATCCGACGACGCGAATGTGTCTGGAACTGCTCGCCGAGCAGACCCAAAAAGGCGTTCGCGCCCTGGATGTCGGTTGTGGCAGCGGGATTTTGAGCGTGGCGCTCGCCAAACTCGGCGCCGTTGTCACCGCCAGCGATTTAGACCCGTGGTGCGTCGAAGCGACGCTGGAAAATGCCAGGCTCAACGAAGTTGCGGTCGAAGTTCATGGCGACGCGGATTTGGGTTGGATGAAATCGCCGTTTCCCCTCGTTGTCGCCAATTTAATGAGCGATTTGCTGATTCGTCTCGCGCCCGAACTGGCGCGCGTCACGGAATCGGGCGGCACGCTGCTGATTTCGGGCATTTCGGCCCCGCGCGCTGATGAAGTCGAAAGCGCGCTGCAAAAAGTCGGGTTTGAAACCCATTTCAAGCGTTTAATGGATGGCGAAACGCGCAGTGAAGGCGATTCGAATTGGACGGAAACCTGGGCGGCTTTTGTGTTTGTCAGCGAATAAATTCGCCGCAAAGAAGAGCGAAACCTGCCTTCGCAGGTTAGGCGATTGTCAGAATCTCGAAAACCTGACACATTCTCAACCTGCGAAGGCAGGTTTCGCTCTTCTTTGCGGCGAATTTATTCGCTGTAAAATAAGAAGTCTATGCCGCGCCTTTATCTCGCTCCCGAAACGCTCGAAACCGCTTTGTCCGGCGACGAATTTGATCTCGACGCCGACACCGCGAAAAAGCTCGTCAAAGTGCTTCGCATGGCGCCGGGCGAGACTTTCGTCGCCTTCAACGGCTTCGGACGCGAATGGGAATGCGCGCTGACTTCGGTCGAAAACGAGGGCAAAGCGCGCGCGCGCGGCGTTTTGATCAAAGAGCGCGATGTGGAGAATTTGCGGCGCGTGCATCTCAGCGTGGCGCAGGCGATTCCCAAGGGCGACAAAATGGATTTCGTTTTGCAGAAGGGAACCGAACTGGGCGTGATGGAGTTTTGGCCGTTTGAGGCCGAACGCAGTGTGTCGCGCCTGGATTTCGACGACGAGGGCGAGCGCGCTTCGATGCGAAGTGCGCGCTGGCGGCGAATTGTCGAGGGCGCGTGCGCGCAGTGCGGGCGCGCCGATGTGCCGATTGTTCACTCGATTGCGGATTTGGCGACGGTGGTCGATTATGGGACGAGCGGCGCGCGCTGTTTCATGCTCGATGAATCTGAAGAAACCCTGTCCCTGCGCGAAGCGTTGCTCAAAGAAAAACCGCAGTGGGACGACGAAGCGCCGCCGCGGATGATGATTTTGATCGGGCCGGAAGGCGGTTGGAGCGCGCGCGAACGGGAATGGGCTTTGCGCTATGGAGCCGAAGGCGTCAGTTTGGGGCGCCGCATTTTGCGAACCGAGACCGCCGCCCTCGTGGCTGCAACGATTCTCAGCTACGAAGCGGGCGATTTATAAGCCGATTGCAAATGAAAGGCGAGGCGCGCGGTTTGACAAGCGGGCAAGCGACGCCTAAAATTTAGGTTACTTCGCTTATTTTGCATCTTGTTGTCGCACGAAGTTCAAGTCGGGCCGCCGGGCCGCGTTTTTTAACTGGAAAAACGCGCGCGGTGGCAAATCAAAATATCTTGTTTTCGCAAAAGCGGAGGATTTTCCTGTGAAAGAACTCAAAATCGAACACGCTCAGGCACCCATTGCCGATAAAGACATCCACATTTTGCGACTCGAAGGCTACGTTGACGCGCACACCTTCGCCGAATTCGAAGAAGAACTCACGCGTCTGACCGACAAAGAGAAGCATTACAACCTGCTGCTCGACCTGGAAAAATTGACTTATATCAATTCCACCGGTCTGGGTTTGCTGATGGCGACGTTTCGCCAGGTGCGTCAGCATGGCGGCGATCTGGTGATCGCCAAAATGAGCGACAAAATCACCAACATCTTCAATCTGCTCGGTTTTTCGCGTTTGATCCATACTTACGCCAGCGAACAGGAAGCCCTCGCCAAGTTCGCGCCCGCCGAAGCCTCCGCGTGAGAAAATTCCGAATCGCTTTGGAGTTTTTCTGTTTATGACCCCTTAAAACTCGTGTCCAACGCCCCTCTGACCCCCGATGGAAACTCCAGCACTAACTGGCTTGGTCACGTTCGCGCGTCGGGCGCGCCCGCTTCGTTGCCGCTGATTCGTCAAACCGTGGTCGATGCGGCGGAAAAGTGCGGTTTCGGCGACGAAGATGTCGCCAAAATCGAGATGGCGGTCGGCGAAGCCTGCACCAACATCATCGAACACTCCTACTCGACGCAGCCGCTGAGTCTCGACATCGAAGTCAAAGTCGCGCGCTACAACGACCGCCTGGAAATCATGATTCTCGATTTTTCCAGCATCAACTTCGCGGTCGATCAAATGGCGGCGGTGCCCCTCGACGACTACATCGCCACCGGTCAGCGGCGCGGATTGGGGCTTTACATCATCCAGTCGTTCGTCGATAAAGTCGAACACCGTTTCGTGTGCGGGCAGGGAAACGAACTCAAACTGGTGAAATTTTTCGCTTGATCCAAAAAAAATGAGCCAAGGCGCGCTTCAGTTGAAGCGCGCCTTTTTGCGTTTGATTGCCTCCGTGTTCGCAGCTACAAGCGGCGCGGCGCGGTTATAACCACTCTTTTCCCGCTTGTCAAAACCGAACACGCCTCCATTGATAAGCGAAATGAAGTTCTGAACTACAAACGGGGGGGGGGCAATGACAGGTTTAAGATTCAGCGTTGCAGGGTATATTGGTGTTGTTAGTTTTGCTTAATTGATTTAGCCGGGTTTGTTGGCCCGTGGATTTGCCTATGCGCTTCTCTTTTCTGCTTCGCCTGAGTGTCGCCGCTTGGGTTTGGAGTGCTTCGTTTTCTTGCGTGTCCGCGCGAGCGGATGAAGGCAGCGATTGGACGGCGCTCATCGCCACTCGCCAGCAAATCGGCGACGACACTTTCAAGAACAAGCCTCAAGAAGCCGTAGCGCAGTTGCAAGCGTTCTATCAGGGCCGCCAGCTGCACCCGATTCTGGCGGCTGAAGTGGTGTTGCAGGTCGCCGAGATCACGCGAACCCAGCTCAATCAGCCCGATGAAGCGATGAAGATGCTGCAAGCGGGCTTAGGGCAAGTGCGGGCCAAACCTGACCCGGCTTTGCCGGTCGAGGTGATGTATCTTGAAGGCGAAGCGGCGACTTTGCTGGGTCAAAAGCAAGAGGCCGAAGCGCAAAAGCTGCTGCGAGAGAACTTCAAGAGCATTCAAGCGGCGGCGACGTGCGGACATCCGCACCTGGAAGTTTTTGCCTCGCGCGCCTTGCAGCGCTTGTCCGATGCACAAAACGCGTTACGGCCTGAGGGCGCCAAGCCCGACGACACCATTGCGCTTTTGCAGAACGCTTTGACCGAGATGCCGGTGTTTCTCAACCCTGAGCGTCAGAAGAGTCTCAGTTGGAGCGAAGGCTGGATGTATGAGCGGCTGGTCGATGCTCTGGCCAAGTCCGGGCGCGAGCCGGAAGCGCTGTCGTGGGGCAAGCTATTCTTTGCCGAGGCCGCTTTCGATCAGGCATCCATCGAGCGCGCCACCAAATCGCTGGGCGGCGTGTGGGCGCGGGGAAACGATCTCGCCAAAGTGCGTGCCTTTGCGGTTGCTCAGGCGGGCGGCGAGGGCGCGGCGGCGAGTCCACTCGCGGGCGTCTCTTTTCCCAAATTCGAGGCGAACGGCGCGGTTGCGGCTCAGTTGAAAGCGCTGCGCGCGCTTCAAGCGCAGGGCGCATGGCGCGGACGGGTGGCGCCCATCATCACGCTGGAGATCGCGCTGGGCCAGTGGCGTGCGGCGATGGAAGACGCGCAGGGTTTGTTGCTCGAAGATGCGAGCGCGCCCGACGGCCCGCAACAAGTGGCGCGCGTCTTCAAAGCCAAAGACGGCTCGGTGGCGCGCGCCAATGCTTTTCTGGCTTATCTGCAAGGCAAAGCGCCCAACCCGGTGCCCGCTTTTCTCCAAGAAGCCGATCAAGAGGCACAAACACCATGAAGCTGCACTTTCGTCTATCGCGCACTTTGGTTTTGGTGTTCCCCGCCGCGTGCTGCGTTTTGCTCTCGTCAAATGTCGAGGCGCAACCAGTGGATCGCACTCGTCCGCCTGCCGTTATCCCACCGATTGTGCTGGCGCCGGTTGCCGATGTAGCGGTCGTTGGTTTGAGCGCGTCCGCCGCGAAGATGCCGATTTTGGTGGAGAAGTTGCGCGCTCACAGCCTCACGCCGCAACAAGCGTGGGAAGCGGGCGATCTGGAAGTGCCCGACCTGATCTATTTTCTGGAATCGTTGGATCGCTGGGGCGGCTTCACCTGGGACAAAGACCCCGACTTAAGGCGCCAGATGGTCGCGCTTCTGGTGCAACACGGTCAAAAGCAACTGCAACAGCCGGAAACCTTGTCGCCCGTGGTGCGGTTGTGGCTCGCCGATTACTACGGGAGCATTGGAGATAAGCGCGTGTTGACCCTATCCGAAAGCATTCTGCGTGAGCAGAAGGAGCCAAAAAAGGGCGAAGACGCTCTGACGTTTCAGGCTTTGGAGCGTATGGCCTGGTTCTACCGCGACCAGGGGCAACACGAGAAAGGCGCAGAAACCTGGCTGCGAATTCCAACCCTGATTCCCGATCAAGGTTGGTGGCAGTCGGATGCTTTGATCGAAGCCGCCAGAGCCTATTCTAAGGGAGGAAAATCAGAAGAAGCGCGACGGCTTTATGCTCAAGTGCCGAAATTCGGCGACGGTTGGCACACAATGGTATAGCGGTTAAAGGAAAGTAGGCTACATTTGGCGAGCGAATGAATTCGCAGCCAGAAAAAGCCGTCAACCTACGCCGACGAAACCCCGCAGCAAGTGTGACCGCATGACGCCGGGATTTCGTCAACGCAGGTTGACGGCTTTTTCTGGCTGCGAATTTATTCGCCGCCGTGTAGCCTACTTCACTTTAGCTGCTA
>JAABUN010006288.1_pt1 | contig 13805 bp, 10 predicted proteins | sample 5559311 | NCBI WGS metagenome assembly JAABUN01 (sample SAMN10711877, study PRJNA513370) | rock metagenome | isolation source: Antarctica rocks | place: Antarctica: Victoria Land, Siegfried Peak sud | reverse complement strand
CCCCTACTGGGCCGCGACGCGCCGATGGCAGTCACGGCGACACGTCAACGACCTACACCCTCGATTGTGAAGAGCCAGGAATGGCAGTCGGCGCTATGCGAGCTACGAGCTTGCTGTGCCTGATAGGAGCCAGCCGGAGCTGCAGTGGAAAGAACACGGTTCGGGCTCCGGGGCCAACGCTCCCACCGCTGAGATCAGTGCGACGTTGCTGCCAGTACTCGTGGCCCCTGTCGGCCGACAGACCCATTCGGACACGTGATCTTCGCAACGCGGAGGTTTGACGTATGCGGAGGCTCTAGCGCGGGTCAACCGGCTGATCGAGATGGGTTGGGTGGTTGCCACCGCACCGGCTCAGAGCAAGAACCGTGCCTACCTCCTGACCCCGGCAGGATTGAGGGCTCGAGAAGACGCAGGTTGATGGCTGGCAACCCCCAGGTGAGACGGCCCCGAAAGATGCCAGGAGCCACGAGCTGGCGACCCGAGACGATCAGAGGAGGTGGCGGTCCATGTCGGAGCCGGCGTCGCGCCCCTCGCGGATGACGGCGGCCGGGTCGTGGTTCGGCGGCTCCGCCAACCCGGGTGACGAGGTTCGATCGAACCCACCGGAAGTCTGCTCCAGGGCAGCCCTGACCAGGGAGAACCGCACCCGCTCCTGCTCCAGCCGGAGGTGGGGTCCCCAACGGTCCTCGACCAGGTCGCGGTAGACCGCCGCCTCCTCGGTGCTCAGGTGGGGCAGGTCCAGCCTCGTGGGCTTCTCCTCCGGCACCCACTGGGAGGGATGTGCCAGCAGGGTCGCCGTATCCATCAGGATCGACTCCACGTGGGGGAAGCGGGCTCGCAGCCGGTTCAAGATCACGAAGCCGTACGTGTCGATGTCGCCCCAGTAGGTGATGATCTTGTCCTGCAACCAGGTGAAGCCGGCGACAGACCCGAGCGCAAAACCCGAACCGAAGATCGCCAGGGTGTCGGGCCGCGGCGGCAGGGCGAGGTAACTGATCTCGTTCTCCACGATGATCACCCGAGCCAGACCGGGGTCGAGGTGGGCGAGCTCCTCGGCCCGGAGGGTGACCTCGCTGATCCCGGCGGGCAGCACCTGCTGGGGCGCGAGGAACCGGATCCGGGTGTAGAGCGGCTTGCGTCGGAAGCCGTAGCGACCGGCCAGCTCCCGGCGCCCGTACCGGTCGTCGATCCGCTCGGTCGGGAGCACGGTGTCGAGCAGCTCGGCCAGGACGTCGTGGTTGCGCTCCAGGAATTTCGTGTCCACCCCCGGGACGTCGACCTGGCGAAGGTAGAGCGACGACGATCCGTGCGCGCTGATCCAGTCCACCGCGGCGAGCAGCCGACTCCACTCGGCCTCCTGCTCGAGCGCGGTCCGCGGGTGGTGTCGCACCCAGGGGAGCAGGGTCGGCACCCGTGAACCGGTCTCGACCAGCAGCCCGTCGAGCCGGCGGATCTCGGCCCGGACCCCCAGCAGCCCGAACAGCTGGTCGTAGTCGTCGACCCAGGCCCGCTTGGGGAGCACATTCCGGTCCCGCCGGGGACCGAGCACAGCCGCAGACTCGATCCGCAGCCCGGGTCGTCGGGGCGTGGCGGCACAGTCCGCCGTCAGCCGCTCCACCCAGGCGTTCACCTCGATCAGCCGGTCCAACAGCTCGACGGACTTGGGCCCGGTCACGGGGAGGGACCGTGGTGTCCAGGGCTCGCCTGCGGCGTACGAACGGAGGTAGTTCCCGGTTGTCCATCGTCGCCGCAGCACCGCGACCAGGTCGGCGTACGTCGTCCAGCCCGCCGTCACCGCCCCGGCCCTCCTGTCTCGGGCCCACCGGTCTCGGGCCCACCGGTCTCGAGCTCTCTCGGGTCCCCCTCGCCCCGCTCGTCCCGTCGCCGCCGGTACTCCTCGATGGTGAGCCCCTGCAGGCGGGAGAAGTTGCCCGGCAGGTTGTCCACGAAGCCGACGGAGGAGACGTACGGCTCGATCACCGGGATCTTCTGCAGCGGGGTGACGATCAGCAGCTGCAGGCCGAGCTTGGTGAACAGCCGCAGGGCGAAACGGGTGGAGACGTCCGAGCCGCGACCGAACGCCTCGTCGATGACCACGAACCGGAAGGAGGCCGACTTCTGCACCCCCCAGTCCAGCTTGAACTGGTAGGCCAGCGAGGCGGCCAGGATCGTGTAGGCCAGCTTCTCCTTCTGCCCGCCGGACTTCCCGCTCGAGTCGGCGTACGTCTCGTGCTCGGTGTCGTCGGCGCGCCACCGTTCGGAGGCGGAGAACACGAACCAGTTGCGTACGTCGGTGACCCGCCGCGTCCAGGTCCGGTCGACCTCGGTCTGCCCCTCGCGGCCGCGGAACCGGTTCAAGATCTTTTGGACCTGCAGGAACTTCTGCTCGGAGTAGACCTCAGGCTGATCACCGACCACATTGTCCGTGCAGGCCCGCAGATCGGTGAGGAACTCCCGCACGTCGAGGTTGGGCGTCCGGTCCGGCAGCAGCCGGATGTAGCGACCGGGGTTGTAGTCGATCGCCCCGAGCGAGTCGTTGATCGTGTCGACGCGTTCGCGGATCTTCCGCTCCTGGCGGGTGAGGGCGGACGAGAAGGTGGCGATGTCGCGGATGGTGTTCTTGGTCAGGTAGTCCCGGAACTCGTCCTCGAAGCGCGGCAGGTCGTCGGATTCCAGCCGGTGGTTCAGCTGCCGGTATTCCGGCCCTGAGCCGATCGCGTCGTCCAGCTCCGCCACCTCGCTCGGGTAAGCACCTCGGAACTCGCCCATCCGCCTGACCACCCGCTGTCCCGCCGACGTCAGCCGACGGGTCTGCGCGTCAATCCGCTCGGTCCAGGCGGCCGACAGGATCACGCCGCTGGCCCCCAGCTCCTGGTCGGTCCGCGCCGTCGCCAGGGTCTCCTGAGCGGCCTGCTCGATCTGGGTGAACCAGACCCGGCTCGCGGCGACCCGTTCCGGATCGGCGAGCTGGGCCAGCAACCCGGTCCGGCGTTGCTCGCTCGCCTCCAGCTCCGCCTCGAACCGGCCGATCTGCTCGGTCGCGGTCTCGAGCTCCGTCTGCGACGCCTCGACCTGGGTGCCGAGCTCGTCCTGCTGCCGCATCAGGGTCCCCAGCTGGTCCGACGAGGCCCGGAGATCGGCGAGACTCCGCTCCGTCGCGGCGGTTTCCCTGGCGGCTTGGTGCCAGTCGAGATCGTCGACCCGGTCGTGCTCGCCCAGCTGGGCCAGGGCGTCCCGCTGCTGTCCCACCGCCACCAGCCGGCGCTGCAACCCGGTGATCAGCCCCGTCAGACGGGTGATCTCCGTGTCGATCAGGGCGGATTCGTCCCGCAGGGCCTCGACCTTCTGCTCGTTCGACCAACCCAGCACGTACGAGCGCCGGTCGTCGATCCGCTGCCGGTCGTCCTTCTCGTGCCGGTCCCCGTCCTTGATCTGCCCGGCCCGGGTCACGCCCCGCCCGACCGCCGAGAGCTCAGCCTCCGACGCCACGCAGACGTACCCGGCCCGGCGCTGCAGCTCGGCGTGCAGCCAGTCGAACATCGCGCTGTCCGGGAGGATGTCGAGGCAGTCGAGCAGCAACCGCTCGTCAGGCCGCCGGGCCGCTTCTGGGCGGGTGGCCAGCCGGGTCGGCACCCGGAAGTAGACCAGCCGGTCACCCAGGTGGTGCTCCTCGACCCAGCGCCGGACCTGCGGGTAGACCTCGTTGGGCACCAGCAGGGAGATCCCGAACCCCCGCAGCAGCCGCTCGGCGGCCCCCTGCCACTCCAGGGCGTCGTCACGGACCTGCAGGTGCTCACCGGCAAAGGGGAGGTCGGCGGCCGGGACCCGCAGATCCGCACACAGCCGGGCCCGGATCGCCAGCGACCGTTCCGGGACATTGGTCCGACGGCCCTCCAGGCTCCGCAGCTCGGCCGTCACCTCGGCACCGTCGACCTGGGTCGTCCGCAGCGCGACCCGGTGCTCGGTCAACGCGTTCTGCTGCTCAGCCAGCTCGACCTCGAGCTCCTCGCCCACGATCAAGGCCCGGGCCCGCAGGTCAGCGAACTGCTCGACACTGGCCAGCGCCGGCAGGGCAGCCGTGGCGAGCAGCTCGTTGAACCGGTCGAAACGCCGCCGCCGGTCCCGCTGCAGGACTGCTAGATCGCTCAGCTGGCCCTCGAGCTGGTGGATCCGTTCGCCGCCCTGGCCGGCGATCTCCACCGCCAGCTCGCTCTGCGCGCTGCGGAGGCTCTTCAGGGAGCTCCGCAGGCCGTCCCGGGCCGCGTTCAGGGCAACGAGCCGGTCCCGTACGGTGCTCAGCTGGCGGTCCAGCAACCCCAGCTGGCGCTCGGCCAGGAAGACCACGAGCGACTCCCGCTGACTGCTCAGATCGGCCACCGTACGGTCCAGCTCGTCGTGCAGGTCGAGCTCGACCATCAGCGGGGCCAGCAGCGCAAGCTGGGTCCGCGCCCGCACCACCGCCTCGTGGGCCCGGGTCAGGTCGTCGAAGTGGGCGATCAGGTCGGCCACCTGAGGCGCCACGTCGAACGGTTCCAGCATGTGCGTCCGGACGAACTCGTTCAGGTTGTCGACGGCCTTCATCGACACCGTCTGGGCGAACAGCTCCATCGCCTGCTCGGACTCGATCCCGAGTCGGCGCCGGAAGTCTCGGCCGTAGTCCTTGAAGGACTCCTGGAGCACCACGCCCGAGGATCGGAGGCGCTGCCGCAGCTCCTTCAGGTCCGTCCCGAAGCCGCTGAAGTGCTCGGCGATGCTGAGGTCGCCGTCGGCCACGGCGTAGAACCGCTCCGGAGATCCGCTCACGCCCGGTTTGGTCCAGAACACCTGGGCCAGGGTCACGGTCGTGCCCAGGTCGAGGTTGGTGAACACCCCGAGGATCACCGAGTAGGTCCCCGCGTCGCGGAGCATCACCGGCCGGGAGGCGCCGGTCGTCTCGTTCCGCTCGGACTTGTAGACCCCGGTGACGTAGGAGCGGAGGTCCCGCTCCCGGGTCTCGGCGCCGGCCGCCTTGTTGTAGGAGATGCGGTTCGACGGCAGCAGCAGAGTGGTGACCGCGTCCACCAAGGTGGACTTGCCGGAGCCGATGTCGCCGGTGAGCAGGCCGTTGCGTCCGTCCAACCGGTAGGTCCAGATCCGGGAGGTGAAGGTGCCCCAGTTGAGCACCTCCAACCGCTGCAGCCGGGTGCCGGGCAGCCGCTGCGGGTCATCGTCCAGCTCGACCAGGCTGAAGAGGCCGTTGCTCACTGGTCCGCCCCGGAGAGCGAGTCGCGGTAGGCCTGCAGTCGGGTGTCGAAATCCGCCAGCCACTGCCCGTCCACGAAGGCCTTGATCACCCGCCGCACCTCGTACAGGTCCTCGCTGCCGCGCATCGGGCGCAGGAAGCCCAGGTCGACGATCTTGGCGATGGACCGGTCGAGCGCGGCGAGCAGCTTGGCCTCGTTGCTGGAGTCGGGCAGGAACACCCGCACCAGCTCGAAGATCTGGTCCCGCCGCAGCACCAGCCGGGTCTCGGCGCTGAGGGCATCGAACTCGGCCAGCCGTTTGCGCAGCAGCGCGAGCAGCAGGCTGACCGGGAACGACAGCGCGCGCCGGGCCATCAGCCGAGGGGCGTCGTCCTCAGCCGAGTCGGGCCGGCTGCGCAGATAGGCGTAACCCTCCGCCTCGTCGACCTGCAGGGTGAGACCGATGACGGCCACGTAGTCGGCCACCGCAGGGCGCTGACCGAGCAGCTGAGACCACAACCCGGGCTGGGCGGAGCTGTAGAGGACACCCTTGAACAGGCTGATCAGCAGCGGGGTGAGCTCCTGGGGCTCCGGGGCGGACGCCGTCATCGGCCCTCCGGTCGCGGTGCGGCGCGTCGGGCGTAGACGACCGTCGGCAGGTCCGCCGTCCGGACGACGTCCCCGTCGGTCCAGCTCACCTGGCTGCGCCGCTCAGGATCGAACACGATCTCGAACCCGGGGTCGCTCAGACCGAGGTAGCCGACCAGTTCGGCCAGGCCCTGGTCGAGCGGCGAGGCGGCGAGAACCTGATCGAGGGTGACCTGGGTGCGACCGTGCAGGCTCCCCCGGACGTGGTCGAGCAGCAGGTCACGGTCCAGATAGGTCTGCTCAAGCAGCTCACCCGCGTCGAAATCGTCGTCGCCCACCCGTACGGCGTCGGAGTCCACCTCGACCGGCAGCGGTGGGACGTGCAGGGGTCGGTCGAACGGGAGGCTCACGGGCACCGAGACCTCGTCGATCTCCATCCCCGGCGGTTGGTCGTCGCGTACGGCGAGCGCATGCGTCTCGATGCTCCGCAGCACCTCGAAGACCCGGCGGTTCTCCAGCCAGACCTGGTCGTCGAGGAACCGGCGGAGCTGCTCGGACAGCTGGCGGACCGTGGCCTGGGTGCGTCCACCCGCCTCGATCCAGTCAAAGTGCACCGTACGCAGCCGCGCGTCCTGCTCGCCTATCACCTCGATCTCGGCCAGCTTGTCCAGCAGCTCGGTCAGCTCTTGCTGCCGGGCCGGGGAGAGCAGGAAGTCGAAGAGGGCGGTGAAGCTGCGGCCCTGGTCGGAGTCGGCGATCGAGCCGCGGGAAGTGACGATGTCGTCCAGCAGCTCGCCCTTGGTGCCGTGCCAGCCGGCGATCTGCTCCCGCAGCCGTCGATCCAGCGCCCGGAAGTTCTCCTCGACCTGACGGAAGTCGGCGAGCAGCTCCCGGGCGTTCCGGGTGAACTGGTAGTAGCGGTCCCGCTGGCCGAGGGGGTCGAGCAGGGCGAGCTCCCCCCGCTCGGCGTGGGCGATCTGGGCGTCCAGCTCGGCCCTGCGCTGCCGCAGCACCACCAGCCGGCTGGTGGTGTCCTCGTCGGCCCCGAACACCATCTCGCGCAGCAGCTCGAACAAGGTGTTGAGGCGGGACTCGGTGCCGACGAACTGGCGTCCCCGGAGATCCTCCAGCCAGAGCAAGGTCGTCTCGACCGGGGGCGTGATGTCGTAGTGCGGTTCGTCGGTGCCGCTGGGGTAGTAGATCCGCAGCCAGGCTTTGTCGGGCTCGGACCATTCGTCGAGGTAGGCCTGCGCGGCCCGGGGGAAGGTCCCCTCACCCAGCCGGCGGTTGAGGCTGTCCAACTCGTCCTCCAGCAGACTGACCAGTTGTCCGGCCGGCTGCCCCCCGGAGTTGGCGGTGATGAAGACCCGACCCAGGAAGGACAGCACCAACGGCGCGGTGGTGGCGCGCAACAGCGCCCAGGACGGGTGCCGGGCCCGGAGATCGGCGATCTGGTCGTAGTCCATCGGTGCCTAGCCTGCCCGACCCGGGCCGGTCGCGTCCCCCCGGCTCACGGGTCGGAGGCGCTCCAGCCGCCCTCAGCCGACCAGGTCGTACCGGTCGGCCATCATCACCTTGGTCCAGGCCGCGGCGAAGTCGGCCACGAGCTTGGCCTCGGAACCGGAGCTGGCGTAGACCTCGGACAGCGCCCGCAGCTCGGAGTTGGAGCCGAACACCAGGTCGTTGCGGGTGCCGGTCCAGCGCACCGTGCCGGTGTCCTCGTCGCGACCCTCGTACGTCTCCGGGGCGCCCTCGACCGGCTTCCACTCGGTGCCGAAGGCCAGCAGGTTGACGAAGAAGTCGTTCGTCAGGGTCCCGACCCGGTCGGTCAGCCGGCCGTGGGTGGACCCGTTGCTGTTCGCTCCGAGCACCCGCAGCCCCCCGACCAGCACGGTCATCTCCGGCGCAGTCAGGCCGAGCAGGTTGGACCGGTCGACCAGCAGGTATTCGGCCGGCAGCCGGTGGCCCTTGCCCAAGAAGTTGCGGAACCCGTCGGCGCTCGGTTCCAGCGGCGCGAAGGACGCGACGTCGGTCTGCTCCTGCGAAGCGTCGGTGCGGCCCGGGGTGAACGGGATCACCACCGAGTGACCGGCGGCGGCCGCGGCGTGCTCCACCGCGGCGTCGCCGGCCAGCACGATCAGGTCGGCCATCGAGATCGTGGTCGCACCCGTGGCGTTGAAGGCGGACCGGACGGTCTCCAGGGTCTCCAGCGTCCGGAACAGCTCCTCCGGCTCGTTGATCTCCCAGCCGTTCTGCGGCTCCAGCCGGATCCGGGCGCCGTTCGCCCCGCCGCGCATGTCGCCGGTGCGGAAGGTTGACGCCGACGCCCAGGCGGTGGCGACGAGCCGGGGGACGCTGGGGCCGGAGCCCAGCACCTGCTGCTTGAGGGTGTCCACGTCCTCCTCGGTGACCAGCGGGTGGTCGACGGGCGGCACGCGGTCCTGCCAGATCAGCTCCTCCTGCGGGATCTCCGCCCCCAGGTAGCGCTGGATCGGACCCATGTCGCGGTGCGTGAGCTTGAACCAGGCGCGGGCGAAAGCGTCGGCGAACGCGTCCGGGTTGGCCAGGAACCGGCGACCGATCTCGTTGTAGACCGGGTCGACTTTGAGCGCGATGTCGGAGGTGAGCATCGTCGGGGGCCGGACGAGCGAGCCGTCCTCGGGGTCGGGCACGGTGTTCGCGGCGGCGCCACCAGCGGGCTGCCACTGCCAGGCGCCACCGGGGCTCTTGGTCAGCTGCCACTCCAGGCCGTACAGGTTCTCCAGGTAGCTCATGCTCCAGCGCGTCGGGGTGGAGGTCCAGGTGACCTCGATGCCGCTGGTGATGGTGTCCCGGCCCCGGCCGGTGCCGAAGCTGTTGTACCAACCGAGACCCTGCTGCTCGAGATCAGCGCCCTCGGGCTCCGGGCCGATGTGCGGCTCGGGGTCAGCCGCGCCGTGGGTCTTGCCGAAGGTGTGGCCACCGGCGATCAGGGCGTACGTCTCCTCGTCGTTCATCGCCATCCGGCCGAAGGTCTCGCGGATGTCGTACGCGGAGGCCATCGGGTCCGGGTTGCCGTTCGGGCCCTCCGGGTTGACGTAGATCAGACCCATCTGGACGGCGGCCAGAGGCGCCTCGAGCTGGCGGTCCTCGGTGTAGCGCTCGTCGCCCAGCCAGGTCTCCTCCGGGCCCCAGTAGACGTCCTGGTCGGGCTCCCACACGTCGCGACGGCCGCCGGCGAACCCGAAGGTGGGCAGGCCCATCGACTCGAGCGCATAGGTGCCGGTGAAGACGATCAGGTCGGCCCAGGACAGCCGCGAGCCGTACTTCTGCTTGACCGGCCACAGCAGCCGCCGGGCCTTGTCGAGGTTGGCGTTGTCCGGCCAGCTGTTCAGCGGGGCGAAGCGCTGCATCCCGGCTCCGGCCCCGCCGCGGCCGTCGGCCACCCGGTAGGTGCCGGCGCTGTGCCAGGACATCCGGATGAAGAACGGCCCGTAGTTGCCGTAGTCGGCGGGCCACCACGGCTGCGAGGTGGTCATCACCTCGGCGACGTCACGCCGCAGCTCGGCGAGGTCGACGGTGGCGAACTCGGCGGCGTAGTCGAAGTCGGCGCCCATCGGGTTCGAGGCCGCGCCGTGCTTGCGCAGCACCGCGAGGTTCAGCGACTTTGGCCACCAGCGCTGGTTGCTGTTGCCACCCTCGGTCGGGTGGCTGATCCGGCCGAACCCGACCGGGCAGCCCGCGGCCGACTCGTCGTTCATGTGGCCCTCGCGGGTGTCGTTGTCGACGTGCTCGGTGCGCTCGGTGTCGGTCGCCTGCTCGGTGTTCATGTGGCCCTCGCGGGTGGCGTCGTCGACGTTCTCGGTGCGCTCGGTGTCAGACATGCAGGAAGGTCCTTGTGATGTGTCGGGGATACGTACCGGCTCAGCGACTACCCAAACGGCTGATTCCCGGAACTCCAAGTTAACCTGCGCGGGAAAAGGGTGCGGGAGGGTGCCGCGGAATGGTCAGGGGCTGCCCTGCGAGCATGGCGGCCCAGTCGCCGCGACGAGTGCAGGAGACCGCGTGAACATCCCACCCGCATCGTTCATCCGGGTCCCGGCCCTCGAGCTGCTGGACTTCGCCGGCCGGCTGGGGCGTGCGGCCGGACTCTCGACAGAGCACGCCGAGCTGCTGGCCGAGCTGCTCACCGCCAACGACCTGCGGGGGGTGTTCAGCCACGGCACCCAGCAGCTGGCGACGTACGCGCGGTTGCTCCGGGACGGGGCCTTGAACAGCACCCCCACCCCGACCGTCGTACGCGAGACCCCGTCCAGCCTGCTGGTGGACGGCGACGGCGGCCTGGGCTACTTCCCCGCGTACGACGGCACCCGGCGGCTGATCGACAAGGTGCGCGACACCGGGATCGCGGTCCTGGTCACCCGGAACCATGGTCACTTCGGGGCGGCCGGCCTCTACGCCCGGATGACCCTGGAGCACGACCTGCTGTGCTTCGTCACCTCCGGGCACCAGCTGCAGCTCGCGGCTGGCGACCCGGTGTACGCCGCAGCGGGCGGGTCGCCGATGTCGTTCAGCGCCCCGACCGACCGGGAGCCTCCGGTGGTGCTGGACTTCGGGGCGATGCACGATCTGTACGAGGGCGCTCCCTATCGGGACGGGATCGCTGCGACGGCGCCGGGCATCGTGCACCGGGCGATCGGTCTCGGCGCGATCTGCCAAGCCTGGGGCGGTTTTCTGGCCGGGGTGCCACTGGATCCGGCAAGGGCGGATCGGGCCTACCCGGGTGCCAACCAGGGTTCGATGGTGATCGCCCTCCGGATCGACCTCTTTCTGCCGGCGGAGCAGTTCAAGGCCGAGATGGACGCCTACGTTCGTACGGTCCGTGGCCTGGAGTCCTTCACCCCGGGGGAGTCCAGCTATCTGCCCGGCGGTGTCGAGGCGATGCGCGAACGGGCGTTCCGGGCCGACGGCATCCCGCTCGGCGAGGAGCACCGGGCGGCGCTGCAGAGCGTGGCGGCGGAGTTCGGTGTCTCCACGCCCTGGGTCTGAGTCCGCCCCGAGGAGTACCCGTGACCCCTATCGTGAGCAGATGAGTAAACTCCAGGTGGTCGCCACCATCCCCGCCCAGCCCGAGGCCGTCGAAGCGATTCGCGAGGTGATGCGCACCCTGGCCGAGGCAACCCGAGCCGAGGAGGGCTCCCTCTCCTATGTGGTCTTCGAGTCGGCCGCCGCCGCAGGCACCTTCGTCACCTTGGAGCGCTGGCGCGGGCAGCCCGACCTCGACGCCCACCTGGCCTCCGCGCACGTCGCGGCCGCCTTCGCCGCCGCTGACGGGAAGCTGTCCGGCGACGTGGCCATCCACCCGCTCGTTCCGGTGGCCCATGCTCGCCAGCTTCGCCACTGAGTCGACCTGTTCGATAGTGGAGGGGTGAACGCCCCTGACCGTACGGCGCTGAGCCTGGCCGTCCTGCTGGCCACGACCTCGACCGTGCACTTCGTACGCCCGCACGTCTTCGACGCCGCCGTCCCGGACTCGCTGCCGGGCCGCAAGGTGGACTGGGAGATCGGCTCGGGCTTCGCGGAACTGGCCTGTGCCGCCCTGGTCGCCCACCCGCGGACCCGGCACCTCGGGGGCTACGCGTCGGCGGCCCTGTTCGTGGCCGTCTTTCCCGGCAACCTGGCCATGGTGTCCAAGGCCCGGACGCCTCGGGAGCGGCTGATCCTCCTGCTTCGGCTGCCCCTGCAGTTGCCGCTGGTCTGGTGGGCCTGGCGGGTGGCTCGACCGCGCTGAGGATCCGCCCCGAGATCAACGAGCCGGAGCGTCCCCCCGCCTGGAGCGAGAACACCCGGCCCGTCTCGGGACGGTTTTCAGCGGACCGCGGGAGGCTCGGTCACGTCGACCCGGTTGCGGGCCTCGAGGTGAGCGCCGCCGACGATGCGGGCCGCGTGCTCGGTCACCGAGGTCCAGGTGAGCTCGGGATAGCGGGCGTTGTCGAGCGGGGTCAACCGGACCCGCCCCTCGAACATGTCGCGGGTGTACTGCATCCCCTGCCAGGCGGGGAACACCGCGCTCGGCGCCGGAGCCAGCCGCCGCATCGCAGCGATGACCACCCCGAGGCCGCCCACGCTGCCGACCCGCAGTGTCGCGTACGACTGACCGCTGACCTGGGTCATGGCCGCGGCGATGTCCCGGGCGCTGACGGTGTCGCCGGCGAAGCGGAGCCAACGAGGGGTGTCGGAGTCCAGGGCGACGGCGGCGGTCGCGGCAGCGACGTCGTCCTTGGTGGTGAAGTCCAGCGGCTGCTCGGGGTCGCCCCAGTACAGGACGCGGCGGATCTTCGGCTGGATGATCGGCATCTCGGCGCCGAGCATGTCCATGAAGGCCCCGTTGAGCACGGAGGTGACCTTGATGGCGGCCCGGTCGGCCCGGCCAGCGAATTCGCGACGCAGGTCGAGGTTCCGGTTACCGCCCGGCGCGCTCCGCAGGAAGTCCGCGGAATAGTCGGAGGGAACGAAGCGCGGCACCCCGGCCCGGACCGCGGCGTCCAGCAGCACGCTCTGTCGGTCGAGGATCACCTCGCGCAGCCCGTTGAGGGCCGAGACCACGCAGGAGGCACCGGCAACGGCGGCCGCGGTCGAGTCCAGGTCGGTCGGGTCAGCGGCGACCATCTCAGCGCCGAGGCCGGTCAGGCGCTCCCGGTCGGCCGGGTCGGCGCGCGGCCGGACCAATGCCCGTACGGTCGCACCGCGGGCCACCAGCGCGGTGGCGATGCGGCTGCCGAGGTCGCCGGCGGCACCCGCGACGACGACGGTCGACGTCAACGGTCCGCCGACACCGGCAGGTCGTACGTGACGCCGGTGAGCCGCTCGCTGGCCTCCCACAACCGCTGGCCGACCACGGCGTCGCGGGCCCGGGCGTTCATCCCCACCCGGGTGGGTCCGCCCCGGCTCTGGCCGAGATTGGCGGGGCCGAAGAAGTCACCGGGCACCACGTCGGGCATGGTTGCGGCGTACAGGCTGGGTAGCGCTCCGGCGGCGGCCGGCTGGCCGGCGGTGGTGAAGAAGCCCCGGGCCAACCCGGCGAACGGACCGCGACCGCCGGTGGTGGAGTCCACCAGTCCGGTGTCGGACAGACCGGGGTGGGCCGCGGCGGCGGAGGTCGTCGAGCCGGCGCGGGAGAGCCGCCGGGTCAGCTCACGCATGAACAGCAGGTTGGCCAGCTTGCTCTGTCCGTACGCCGCCCAGCGGCTGTAGCGCCGGGTCGACTGCAGGTCAGCGAGGTTGATGTAGCCCGTCAGGTGGGCGAGGCTGGAGACGACGACGACCCGACCCGCCGGCGACTCCTGCAGCGCGGGCAGCAGCAGCCCGGTGAGGGCGAAGTGGCCGAGGTGGTTGGTGCCGAGCTGCCGCTCGAAGCCGTCGACGGTCGTCCCGTACGGCACCGCCATCACCCCGGCGTTGTCCACCAGCAGGTCGAGACGGCCGTTCCAGGTGCCGGCGAAGGAGCGTACGGAGGACAGGTCCGCGAGGTCCAGCAGCTGCAGCCGTACGGCGGCCTCCGGGACCTCGGCCTGCACGGCGGCGACCGCGGCCGCACCCTTCTCGGCGCTGCGGCAGGCCATCGTGACCTCGGCCCCGTGCTGGGCGAGCTCCAGCGAGGTGTGGAACCCGAGCCCGCTGTTGGCCCCAGTCACCACCGCCCGAAGCCCGCTCAGGTCGGGGATGGCGGCGGCGGTCCAGGTCGCAGTGCTCGGGTTCACTCCGACACCGTACGTTCGGCGCGAAAACCCTCCCCGGACTCGAGCGAGGCGCTAGCGGACCGACCCGACGTCATAGCGGACGCCCTCGGCGACCGGTCCGGAGGAGTTCCAGACAATCAGGATGATCGCGCCGACCAGCGGGATCAGGCCGAGCAGGATCCACCAGCCGCTGCGGTTCGTGTCGTGCAGCCGACGAACCGCGATCGCGAGGCTGGGCACCAGGGTGGCCAGCCCCCAGATCCCGTTTAGGATGTCT
>JAABUN010006286.1_pt1 | contig 13812 bp, 8 predicted proteins | sample 5559311 | NCBI WGS metagenome assembly JAABUN01 (sample SAMN10711877, study PRJNA513370) | rock metagenome | isolation source: Antarctica rocks | place: Antarctica: Victoria Land, Siegfried Peak sud | reverse complement strand
GGCCCGGAACCGGATTGGTGCGGTGGCGGGCTGGGGTGACACCCAGCTCAGGGCCACGTCGAGATAGACTCCGGCGCCAGCGTACGCCGCGACGCTGCGGCCGACCTCGCCCAAGACGAGCCGGTAGCTCTGGAAAACCGAAGCATCCACCCCGCCGCTCAACATGCTGGCCACCCACTTGGCCGTGCGACTGGTCACGTTGCGAAACAGCGAATGCGGCGGCTGGTTGGTCGGTCGGGCATAGACGACGGCCGCCTGCTCCACTAGTGCGACGTCCAGCAGCACCCCGAGCTGGGCCGGGTCGTGCTGCCCGTCCTCGTCAAGAGTGGCGATCCACTCACCTCCGGACGACGCCATCCCGGCAAGCGTCGCGGCATGCTGGCCGTAGTTTCGGCTCAGCCAGATGGTGCGGACGAAGGTGTGCTGAGAGGCGAGCTCGCGCATCACTCGGGGCGAGTTGTCCGGTCCGCGGTCGTACACCAGCAGCACCTCAGCCACCCGGAAGGGCCGGCCGCCCGGCGAGCGCGAAGACCGCGTGTACGGCTCGATCTCATCGATCAGTCCGGCCAGAGAGCGCTCACCGCTGTAGACGGGCACCACCACCGAGATGAGGTGTTCCTCGTCGAAGCGCGAATCTCCGCCGGTCACGAGACCCGACTATAGTCAGTGCGGTGCATCCACTCGTGGATGCTCGCGGGCCCGGGTGGCACTGATAAGAGGCGCCCTTTTCGACACCGAAGGTGACGCTGGAATGGCGGTGACTGAGCCCAGCCCCCCGACGTCGGCTCCGGTCGGTCCGCTGCTGCGGCTCATCCGGGATCAGCGAGTGGCTTTTGTGCTGGTCGGCGGCATTAACACCTTGGTGGGACTGGGCTGGTTCCTACTTTTCCATCACCTGGTTGGGCCGGTGGTGGGATACATGGGCACCCTGGTCCTGGCGCACGTCGGTGCGGTGCTGTGTGCTTTCGTCCTGCACCGGCGGCTGGTCTTCCGCGTCCACGGCCAAGTGCTGGTCGACCTCGCTCGATTCGAGCTGGTGAACCTTGGCGCGCTGGCCGCCAACGCGATCCTGCTGCCGTTCTTCGTGGAGATCGTCGAGCTGGAGGTGATCGTGGCGCAGATCCTTTCTACGGTCATCTCCGTGATCACGACCTATATCGGGCACCGCGCGTTCTCTTTCCGGCGGACGCATAGTACCCGCGAGGCGGGGCACTAGATGCCCCGCGTCTCGGTGGTCGTGCCGTCCTACAACAACGCAGCCTTCATCCAGGCGACGCTGGACTCCGTCCTGGCGCAGACGTACGAGGACTTCGAGCTTATCGTCGCCGATCATTCGTCCACCGACGGCACTTGGGAACTGCTCCAGTCCTACGGCACGGACTCTCGGGTGCGGCTGATCACCACGCCGGCCGGCGGTGGGGCCGAGCGCAACTGGAACGAGGTCACCGATCAGGCTTCCGGAGAGCTGATGAAACTCGTTTGCGGCGACGACATCATCTACCCCGAGATGCTCGAATGTCAGGTAGCCGCGATCGACGCGGCCGGCGAGGCGGCGGCGATGGTGGCGTCGCCCCGCGACATCGTGGACGCGTCGGGGCGGCTCGTCCTGCGCAACGTCGGGCTCGGTGGGCTGAGCGGGCGGGTCGACGGCCGGACCGCTCTGCGCCGTTCGGTGCGCGCGGGGGCCAACATCTTCGGTGAGCCCTGCTGCGTGCTGCTGCGCCGTACGGTTCTCGCGACGATCGGCGGTTGGCACGCCAACCCGGGCTACATGGTCGACCAGGCGACGTACGCGCGCGCCTTGCTACATGGCGACCTGGTGGCGACCCCCGGCCCGCTGGCGGCCTTCCGCCTCAGCTCCACCCAACTGAGCGTCGTTCTGGCTCGGGAGCAGGCGCGGTCGGCGGCCGAGATGCACCGTCAGCTGGCGGCCCTGAGTCCGGGACTGCTGAGCCGAGGCGACGTCGGTTGGGGCAACGCGATGGCCGCGCTGCGGGCGTCACAGCGCCGGCTCGTCTATCTCTACGTCGGCAAGCGGATGAGCCCGCCGTCGCCGCGCTAGGTCAAAGGTTTGACCGCCAGCAGACAGAACTCGTTGTAGATAAAGGCTTTGCCGGCCCAGCGGGGGAAGGGGAAACTGAACCACGGTTGGGGCTGAAGCCCGACCGAGGTGGCCAGCTCGGCCAGGGCATCGCCGTCGATGAAACGGATGTGGGTCGGGTCGGAGTCGTATCCCCGCTCTTGGGGACAGACGAAAAACACCCGGCCGCCCGGTTTGAGGTAGGGCAGGTACGCGTCCAGGATCTGCCGGGCGTCGGAGGGGTCCAGGTGCTCGATCAGGTGGGCCAGCAGCATCCCGTCGAACGACTCCGGCTGCCGCAGCTCGCTAGCCTCCCACTCCGGCACCGTCAACGCGGTGACGCCGCGGTCGCGGGCCAACAAGACGGCGGCGGCGTTGTGGTCGACGCCCACCGAGCCTCGACCCAACGTCTGGAGGTTGCGGCCGATACCGCAGCCGATGTCGAGGGTGCGGCCGAGCTGCTGGCGGCGAAGGTTCCACTGGTACGGCGCCTGGACATTGAGCAGCCGCTTCCACCACACCCGCTGTTTGGCCTGAAGCCGGCGAGCGTACTCGTCGGACTCGGTGTCGCGGATCGGTCCGTCCTGCGGGTGGTTGGACTGCACAGTTGGCGAGGACCCCTCTGGTAGCGATGCTCGGACCATCATGCCCGACACTCCCTTCCTTCGCCCCTCCCCCGGTCGCCCCCGGTCAGATTCCCATGTGCACATGGGAATCCGGCACTATGCATGGCTTGCAGCCGGCGTGTGGCGTACGCAAGCCATGCACAGTTTTGCTGGAATGGCCGCAGGACCGATATGCAGTCTGCTCAGCGGGAGCTACTTCAGGTTTGAAGACACGCAACGACGCGGAACGAAATGCTCCTATCGGGTCGTTCTTCGGACATGCGCTGGACCGCATCACTGACTACAGGGCTCACCGCGACCATTTTGGCTGCAGCAACCACCCTCGTGTCCTGCTTGGGGCCCTCTACGCCACCGCGGATAGTCGATTGTGCACCCGGCCATCACAACTCGGCCGGCCCGGACAGCGATTGCATACCTAACACGCCTTCCCCATCACCAACGACTTCACGCCCCACGAACCGGTAGTAGCCCGCCAACATGTTTGACGTTGGCAGCTGCAGGTTGGCCACGATCGTGCACGCGATTCGTCAGGTTCCGACCGCTGAATAGCACGGCCGGGATGGACCATCAGACATCGTGCGGCGAAACGGCCCGGTCCGGGCTTGCGGCGGGGCCGGATGGACATCTGTGCCGCGAATCGGGCGCACCGTCCGCGATCAGTCACTATCGAAGACGTCGGCTCGTACCAGACAGCCAGCCGAAGGCTGGTCATCTGCAGACACGCATCCGGGAGGAGTCGAGCAAGGACTTCTGGGTCAGCGTGCGGCTTCCTCGAACGGGTTGGGAATGGCGTCGAGCAGCAACCGGGTGTAGTCGTCCTTTGGGTTGCGGATCACCTCCAGCGATGGGCCTTGCTCGACCACTTGGCCGTCGTTCAGCACCACCACCTCGTCCGACAGCATCCGAGCGCTGAGCAGGTCGTGAGTGATGTAGAGGATGCCGACGTCGCTGTCCTGTACCAGCCGGTTCAACAGCTCGAGCACCTCGGCTCGGATCGACACGTCCAGACTCGAGATGGGCTCGTCCGCGATGATCAGCTTCGGTTCGACCGCCAGCGCGCGGGCGATCACCACGCGCTGGCGCTGACCGCCGGACAGCTCGTAGGCGAACCGGTTGTAGAACCGGCTGGCCGGAGTGAGCGCGACCGTCTCTAGCAGCTCCATCACTTTCTGCCGCACCGCGTCGCCGCGCATCTTGTGATAGTTGACCAGCGGCCGGCTGAGGATGTAGCCCAGTGTCTTGCTCGGGTTGAGCGAGGAGTACGGGTCCTGGAACACCATCTGCACGTCGCTGCGGTAGTCGCGCAGCCGCCGCCCGCGCATCCCGTCGATGACCAGATCGCCATTCGAGGAATGGAACGTAATCGTGCCGGAGGTCGGCCGGTCGACGCCGGTGATCATCCTCGCCAGCGTCGATTTGCCGCTACCGCTTTGTCCCACCAGCGCGGTCACCCCACCGCGGTGCAGCACGAAGCTGGCGTTCTTCACTGCCTCGGTCCGGGTCACCACCAGTCCGCGGCGCTGCACGAACGTCTTGGACACGTTGTCGACACTCAGTAGTGCTTCCCGGTCGAGTGCCACCTTGGACTCACTCGCCGACTTAACGAACTGCGGCCCGTTGAAGACCCGAGTGATCGCCCCGACCTCGCCGACGCCCTCCGCACCGGCAGCGCCGCGCTGCAACTTGGCCACATGGCAGGCCACCCGACCGCCTCCGACCGGCTCCAACGGCGGCTCGATCGTGGTGCAGCGGGCGATCTTCTCCGGACACCGCGCCGCGAACGAGCAGCCAGCAGGGCGCTGGGACAGGTCCGGTGGGCGGCCGGGAACGTAGGTGATCCGGACGGTCTCGTTGCGCGGGTCGCCGTACGAGCCGAGCAGGCCCTTGGCGTACGGGTGCATCGGGTCGCGCAGCAGCAGGTCGGCCTTTTGCTCCTCCACGATCTTGCCTGCGTACATCACCAGGATCCGGTCGGACAGGTCGAGCACGGTGCCGATGTCGTGGCTGATGAACAGCACCGCGAACCCCAGCTCGGTCTGTAGCCGACGGACGTTGTCCAAGATGTTGCGCTGGACGACTACGTCCAGTCCGGTGGTCGGCTCGTCCAGCACCACCAGGCGGGGCTCGATCGCCAGGGCCAGCGCCAGGTTGACCCGTTGCTTCATGCCGCCGGACAGCTCGTGCGGGTAGGCGCCGATGAACCGGTGGTCGATGAACACCATGTCGAACAGCGTATGGATCCGCTTCAGCACGGCGTCGCCGCGGAGCTCCGTGTGGTATTCGATCACGTCGCGGAACTGTCCCTCGACTCGCACCACCGGGTTGAGGGAGTTCATGCTGCTCTGAAACACCGTGGCGATGTCGGTCCAGCGGAGCTTACGCAGATCGTCTTCGTCCATGGTGGTGATGTCGGTGCCGTCGAAGGTGATGGTGCCACCGGCGATCCGCCCCGGCCGCTCCAGCAGCCGGAGCAGCGCCGTGCCCAGCGTGGTCTTGCCCGACCCTGACTCGCCGATCAGCCCGACGAACTCGCCGGGCTCGATCGAGAAAGTCACCTCGCTGACGGCGTCAACGGCGGCGTGCCGCTTCGGCTCGTAACGGATGTGCAGGTCGCGCACCTCGAGCAGTGGCATCTCTATCCCTCTCTCAGGTGCGGGTTGCTCAACAGGTCGACGCCGAAGTTGATGAACGACATCGCCGTGATCAGGATCGCCAGCACCAGACCTGGGACGAACACCCAGGCGAAGAGTCCCTGCGAGACCGCGCCGGCGGCGTCGGCCTGGTAGAGGATCGTCCCCCACGAGACCGAGTCGCTGCTGCCAAGGCCGAGCACGGCCAGACCGGCCTCGGCTCCGATCGCGCCGGTGGCCGCGCCGACGAACGCGGCGGCGACCAAGGAGGTCATGTTGGGCATGATCTCCCAGAAGACGATCCGGATCGAACCCTCACCGGAGAACTTCGCCGCGGTGACGAAGTCGCGGTTGCGCAGCGTGATGATCTGAGCGCGCTTACCGCGGGCGGCGCCGGCCCACGAGGTAATAGCGATGACGCCGACGATCAGCCCGATCCCGCGGACCTCCGAGTACGCCACCAAGGTGATGATCAACGGCAGCACCGGGATCACCAGCGCCACGCTGGTGAAAAAGGACAAGATGTCGTCGACGATGGTGCCCTCGGCGTAACCGGCGATCATGCCAACCACCAGCGCGATCAGCGTCGCCAACGTGCCGCCCAGCAAGCCGACCAGCAACGACACCCGTGCTCCATAGATCAACTGGGACACGATGTCCTGGCCGCCGACGTTAGTCCCGAGCAGGTGTGCTCCCGACGGGGATGCCAACGGCTCGAACGACCCGTCCGTCGGCGCGTACGGCGCGATCAGCGGCGCGAAGATCGCCATCAGCACATAGACCGCGACGATGATAATCCCGACCCGCGCCTTCTTGCTGCTCCAGACGACGCTGTACCACGCCTCCGGACGCTCGGCGTCGCTGACCTGCTCGACGGCCTCGCTTTGATCCGGCGCACCTTCGGCCATGAAGTCCGTGCCAACAGTCGTCATCGCGCTGTCCTCATACCGGCCTCTTCCCTTCGGCCCAAGATCCCTTGGGGCCTCATCCTTCGGCCCGCCGGGCGCGGGGGTCCAGCACGCCGTACAGCAGGTCAGCGATCAGGTTCGCCACCAGCGTGGCCACCGCTAGCAGCAGCATCAGCGCCTGTAGCAGCGGGTAGTCCTTGAAGCCGACCGCCTCACCCATCAGCCGGCCCAGGCCGGGGTAGTCGAAAACCGTCTCGACCAAGATGGTGCCGCCGAGTACGCCGCCCAGGGCCAGGGCGAAGCCGGTCACACTCGGGAGCAGTGCGTTGCGGGCGGCGTAGCGAAGGGCCACCACCCGGTCCGGCAGTCCTTTGGCCTTCGCCAGCTTGATGTAGTCCTCGCTCAAGTTCATGATCATCGTGTTCCGCATCCCCAGGATCCAGCCGATCGGGGTGACGATCATGAGGGTCAGAGCGGGCAGGAATGCGTGCGAGAACGCGTCGTAGGCGAAGGCGCCGTTGAACCCGGGCGTCGACTCCCCGTAGCCACCAGACGTCGGGAACCAGCCCAGGGTATAGCCGAGCCCGAAGATCAACAGCAGCGAGATCCAGAACGGTTGCAGGGTGCCGAGAAAGGTCGAGACCAACGTGACTGTGGTGTCGAACTTCCCGTTGCGGCGCCAAGCGGCGAACGCACCGAGCAGGACACCGATGACGAACGACAGCACCTGCACGATCGTCACCAGGATGACCGTCCACCAGAAAGCCTGGGCGATAACCTCGGTGACCTTGAACGGGTAGTAGTTGTAGGACAGACCGAAGTTTCCGTGGACCAGCTGGCCCAGGTACTGGATGTACTGCGACATCAGCGAGCCGCTAGGCGTGCCCAGCATGTCCCGCATCGCCTGCACCTGAGCGAGGTCCAGCTGTGCGTTCTTGCCGGCCAGCTTCTGCACCATGATCTCCGCGGGGTCACCCGGCTGGAGCCGTGGAATGATGAAGTTCAGCGTCACCACGGCCCACAGCGTGAGCAGGAAGAAGCCGAACTTGCGCAGGAAGTACTTCACCGAACCCCCCTCACGTACGTCATCGAGGCCAGCTCAGGCCGACAATAGGTCCAGATCACTCGGCGCGGCGGTCACTTGGGCGCCGCGGTCAGGCGGGTCATCCAGAGTCGGGCGTTGTCCTGCGGGTTGCAGTAGGGATCTTCGGCGCTCGGCCAGCCCACCGCCTTGTCGGTGCGGTAGATGCTCCGGGCGGGGGCGTACAGGATGGGCAGCACCGGGTACTTGGTCATCATCGCCGTCACCAGCACCCCGACCAGCTCCTTGGTCTTGCCCTCATCCGTCGTCCCGGTCAGCTCCTTGACCGCGGCATCGGCCGCCGGGTCGGAGAACCGTCCGACGTTGCCCTTGATCTCGGTCTTGGTGGGGAACTGCGCGGTGCTGAGCGTTGCACCCATGCCGTTGGCGTAATCGCAACCGGCACCCATGTAGTTGATCATGAGCTGGAAGTCGCCGCTCTTCTTCTGCTGGTCGACCGAGTCCGGCTGGGCCTTGTTGGCCTTGATGTCCAGGCCGAGCTCGCGGAAGTTGCTGATGAACTCGTCGGCCATCGCCTCGTAATCGATGAAGCCAGCCTGCACCGAGAACACGATGCTCATCGTCGAGCCGTCGGGGTCGGCCCGCTTGCCGTCGGCCCCCTTCTTGTAGCCGGCGCTGTCGAGAAGCTGGTTGGCCTTGCCCAGGTCGAACGGGATGACGGTGCTTTCGGCCGGGTACTGGTCCGGCAGCAGGTTCGCCTTGGCCGGCAGCGTCAGACCCGACTGGCTGGCGACGTCCATGATGCCGTACGTCGCCTTGACAGTCGCGCTCTTCTTGTCCATCGCGTACGCCAGAGCCTCGCGGAACTTGACGTCGCTGAACGGCTTCTTGGTCAGGTTCGGCGCCAGCACGGTGAGACCGTTCGGGGCATACCACACATGATTGAGCTTCGGGTCCTGCTCGACGAAGGTCTTCTCCGGGTTGGGTATCTCACCGCTATAGAAGTCGAGGCCGCCGGTCCGGAGCTTGAGGGCGGCCTGGTTGGCGTCGTAGTTTCCCTCCAGCACCAGCTTCTCGACCTTGATCTTGTCGGCCTGCCAGTAGTCCGGGCGACGAACCAGCTCCAGCCGGCGGCCGTTGTAGCTGCCGACCTTGAACGGGCCAGTCGAGATTGGCGCCTTGTCCACATACTTGGTCGGGTCGCCGACCGAGCCGTACTGCCTCTCGGACACGATCAGCTGCTGGTTGGTGATGGAGCTGAACTTGGAGGCGGCGTCGCCGCTGAACGCGAACACGACCTGGTTGCCGTTGGCGGTGACCGAGGTCGCCTTGGCGCCGAAGATGTCGTTCCACACCCCGGCTACGTCCATGGCCGGGTACTTCTTCGCCAGGTTGAAGGTGAAGGCCACGTCGTTGGCGGTGAAGTCCGAACCGTCGCTCCATTTGACGCCCGGCCTGATGTCGAAGGTGAGCTTGTTCGCGCCTTCCCACTTGTAGCCGGTGGCCAGCCAAGGGGTGACCTTGCAATCCAGGCGGCTCTGAATCATCAGCGGCTCGTACAGCCAGGTTTTGGTCTGCTGCTTCGGGGCGTACGGGTTGTAGTTGACCAAGCCGCCGATGGAAGCGTCCGACTCGGCCGGGAAGGTGAGCTGGGCAATCATGCCGCCGGCAGCCGCAGGGTTGTCGTTGGTGTTCTCGCTCGCGACCCGGCTGCCAGCACACGCCGGAAGTACGAGCACCAACGCGACCGACGCGGCGACCAAAGCTCTACGCATGACCATGATCCGCTCCTTTGCGCGGTCAGCCTGACTCATCGACGAGTCACCCTGCCCACACTCAAACCTGCCGGAGCCCATTTGTAAAGACCCCAGCGCCACCCCCGTTTCGCAATGTGAGATTGCGACCTCGACCTCGGGGGTCTACCGAACACCCTGCTGGGTGTGCTGTGATGGTCGACGATGACCAGGTCGCCCGCAGACACTTCTGTCCTCTCCGGCGCTCAGAAGCTGTCAAATGCTCATGAGGTAACCGTTCTCGTGACCGGGAGCGGCGCCCTTGAGCGACTTGAGGTGGCCGAATGCTCCGTGCTGCTCTACCCCGCTAGCGCTCTGGCGGACGGTTTGGGCGGGTTGTGGCTGCGACGGCGCGGCCGCTCGGGGGTGGTGCCTATCTCACTCATCGGACAATCTGCCCCAACCCGAGCCGTTCCCGAGGGTCTCAGCCCGGCTGACCGGTCCGGCCGATGGGGCGAGCTGGCGGTGTCGGTGACGCTACGGCTGTCGGAGCAGCGGGCGGCGTGGTTCTGGCATATCAGCGTCACCAACTCCGGCGCCCATCCGGTCGAGCTCGACCTGGTGCACGCCGCTGACGTCGCGCTCGCCCCCTTGAGCGCGGTGCGGACCAACGAGTACTACCTCAGCCAGTACCTCGACCTGACTTCCATTGACGTCCCTGGACACGGGGTCGCCATCGGTGTCCGACAGAACATGCCCGGTCCAACACCCTGGCTGTTGGTCGGCTGTCTCGGCTCGGCCGGGCGGTGGGCGACCGACGCCGTACAGCTCACCGGTCGCGGCCGAGTCGAGGGCGCACCCTGGCCCGGGCTCACCGCCGAGCTGCCGGCCGCCCGGCTCCAGGGTGAGCACACCGTAGCGGCGCTGCAGACCGAACCGACCATCCTCGAACCGGGCAACACCTGGCACTCCGGCTTCTACGGCCTCTACCTTCCCGAACACAACGAAGCCACGTCGGCCGCGGACGCCCAGCACGCCGCCACCGCGCTCGCGGATCCCGCTGCCACCCAACCCGACACGGTCGACCCGGTGGAAACGGCCAGCCCCGCTCCGGCCGGTCTGACCACCGACCACCGCTCACTGTTCGGCACGGCCGAGCCGCTGACCTGCCGGGCTCTGGCGCCCGGCGAGCTGGACCGGCTGGCCGGAACCGACCGGATCGAACCCGAGCTCGAGGGGGACGAGCTGCTCAGCTTCTTCACCAGCGGCGGAGCCCAGGTGGTAACTGCGGCCAAGCAGGCTCGGGTGCTGCGGCCGCACGGCCATCTCTTCCGCTCCGGGTCGAGCCTGCTGCCGGACGAACACAGCATCTGCGCCACCGTCTGGATGGACGGCACCTTCTGCTCACAGCTCACCCAGGGGCACGTCAGCTTGGGCGCCATCATGTCGGTCCGCCGCAGTTACCTCGGCCTGGCGCCCGCGCACGGGCTCCGGGTGTTCGTCCGCGCCAACGCAACGACCGGGTGGGCGCTGCTCGGCACCCCGTCGGCGTGGTGCGTCTCGCTCCAGGAGTGCAGATGGTGGTACGCCAGCGACCCTTCGGCGGGCTCAGGCCACGGCGGCTTGATCGAGGTGACGACCCGGGTGCGGGCCGAATCCGCCGCGGTCGAGGTCGAGGTAGTGGTGCGAGACGGCGCGCCGGTCCAGCTGTTCGCGGCGGCGCACATCCCCTGGCTGGACTCGGTCGACGCAAGCGGCACCCTGAACAGCCAGGAGGGATCACGCGACCTAAGGACGCCCGAGCCGGACGGTGTCCGCATCTCGCCGCCGGCGGACAGCCCAACGGCGGCGATCTTTCCCGGCGGCTCGGTGCACCTCGGCTGGACTCCCGGCAGCGCCGAGGCCGGGGACGACGGCGCCCTTTTCCTCGACGCCCGGTCACGAGGGTTGCCCTGGCTGACCCTGCAGACGCTCGCCCGCAAGGAGTGGCGACTCACCCTTACCCCCGAACTGATCGCGCCCGACCCGACCCGCCGACCGGACCCCGGCTTCTGGCCGGCCACCGCCGGTGCGGTAACCCTGCAGGCCCCCGACACAGCCGCAGGTCGCGAGCTGAACCGAATTGCCACCGTGGTGCCATGGTTCACCCATGACGCGGTGATCCACTACCTGTCACCCCGCGGACTGGAGCAGTACACGGGCGGCGCTTGGGGCACGCGCGACGTCAGCCAGGGACCGGTCGGGCTGCTGCTCACCCTCGGCGCCGACGCCGAGCTGCGCCGCCTGGTGCTGTTGATCATGCGGGCCCAGAACGCGCGCGGTGACTGGCCGCAGGCCTTTGACTTCCTCGAGCGGCACCGACAAGACGGCCAGTCCGGCTCGCACGGCGATGTCGTCTACTGGCCGCTTCTCGCGCTCAGTCAGTACCTGGCAGCGACCGGCGACGACAGCATCCTGGACGAGCAGCTGAGCTTCAGCGGCGACGACGGGCCGACGGCGCCAGTCGCGATGGCCGACCACGTCCGCACCGCACTCGACCACATCGAGACCACGTTCATCGCCGGAACCACGCTGCCGGCGTACGGCCACGGCGACTGGAACGACTCGCTCCAACCCGTCGATCCCGAGCTCGCCGCGCGGCTCTGCTCGAGTTGGACGGTAGTGCTGCACACGCATGTGCTCGGCACCCTCGGTGCCGAGCTGGGGCGGCACGAATCGACTCAGGAACTCAGTCACCGCGCCCTCCGGTCCGCCGAGGCCAGTGCGGCCGACCTCCGCCGGCTGCTGCTGGTCGACGGCGTGCTGGCCGGCTACGGGCTGTTCGCCGAACCGACGAATGACACCGGCCGTTCGAGCTCAGGGAACCGAGGCCTTCCGACCGGCTCAGGGCGCATGGAGGTCGAGCCATTGATCCACCCGCGCGACGATCGAACTGGTCTTACGTACAGTATCTTGGCCATGATTCACGGCATCGCCGACGACGTGTTCACCCCGGATGAGGCCAAGCACCACCTCCAGCTGATCACCGACCATCTGCTCGGCCCGGACGGTGCCCGGCTGTTCGACCGGCCGGTCGGCTACGCCGGTGGTCCGATGACGCTGTTCCAGCGCGCCGAGGCCAGCACGTTCTTCGGCCGCGAGATCGGGATCATGTACATGCATGCGCACCTGCGCTACGCCGAGGCTTTGGCCCGGGTCGGCAACGGTCCGGCGCTGCTCAAGGCGATGGCGCTGGCCCAGCCGGTGGGGATCACCGACCGGGTCAGGTCGGCTCGGCCGCGGCAGTCGACCTGCTACTACTCCTCCTCCGACGCCGCGTTCTCCGACCGGTACGCCGCCCATGAGGGCTACCGAGGAATCTTCGACCACACGGTGCCGCTGGAGGGTGGCTGGCGGGTCTACTCGTCCGGTCCGGGCCTGTTCCTGCAGCTGCTGGTGCAACACCAACTTGGGATCCGCGCGCACGGCGCTGAGGTGCAGATCGACCCGGTGCTCGATCCTGACCTGGACGGCCTGATAGCCCAGCTCCCGCTGCTCGGCCGCCGCCGCACGCTGCGGTACGCGGTCGGCGCACGCGGTCGCGGCGTGGTGTCAGTCCGGGTCGGGGAGACGGAGCTGCCGACGGTTCAGCTGGCCAACCCGTACCGCAGCGGTGGGGTGTCGGTCGCCACCGCGGATCTGCGTCGGGCGTGCTCCAACGGTGACCGGGTCGTGGAGATCGTGACCGAATGACCATCACCACGCACCGTTCCCGCGCCGACGGCCAGGCCTCGTCCGCCGGCTGGCTCGACACCGATCTCACCCTCGACCAGCGGGTCGAGCGCGTACTCGCCGAGCTGACAGTGCCAGAGAAGGCCGGCCAGCTCCATTTGGGTTTCGAGCTTGATCCAGTCAAGCACCACGACGAGATCGTCGCCGGTCAGGTCGGGGCGGGGATCTACTCCCACGGCGCCAACGCCGTGCCGGGGTCGGCGCAGATCGCGTTGGCCAGCACGATCGCCGGCTGCCAGCAGGTGGCTCGCCAGGAGTCTCGACTGGGTATCCCGCTGCTGTTCGGCAGCGACGTGGTGCACGGGCTACGGACGACGTTCCCGATCCCAGTCGGGCTGTCGGCGACCTGGGACCTCGACCTGGTCGGTGAGTGCGCCGCCCAGTCGGCTCGCGAAGCCGAGGCCGAAGGGCTCAACCTGACCTTCGCGCCGATGATCGACATCTCCTCCGAGCACCGCTGGGGCCGGATCGGTGAGACGTTCGGCAACGAGCCGCTGCTCGCCGGGCGAATGGGTGCCGCCACCATCGAAGGTTTCCAGACCGACGGCCGGTTCTCCGCCACCGCGAAGCACTTCTGCGGGTATGGCCTGGTCCAGGCCGAACGCGATCACGAGACCCTCTCGGTCGGCCTCAACGCGCTGCACAACGTGCACCTTCGCCCTTTCCGGGCGGCGGTCGCGGCCGGCTGCAACGCGATCATGGTCGGTTTTCACGACGTCGACGGGCTGCCGATGCACGGTCACCGCGCGCTGGTCCGTGACTTGCTGAAAACCGACTGGAACTTTACCGGCGTGGTCACCAGCGACTGGGACGGGATTGGGCAGCTGGTGCACCAGGGGGTGGCCGCCGACATGCGGGACGCGGCGCGCCAGGCCATGCTCGCCGGAGTCGACCTGGACATGGTCTCGGGGGCCTACCGGGCCCACCTGCCTGGTCTGGTGGCGGCCGGCGAGATCGGCATCGACTTGCTCGACGACGCGGTGCGCCGGGTACTCAGGCTCAAGTTCCGTGCCGGCTTGCTG